>Ga0164297_10005174_pt1 | contig 11294 bp, 7 predicted proteins | sample GEODES058metaG_FD_113539 | JGI IMG/M metagenome (GOLD analysis project Ga0164297, IMG submission 113539) | Dystrophic lake water microbial communities from Trout Bog Lake, Wisconsin, USA - GEODES058 metaG | ecosystem: Environmental > Aquatic > Freshwater > Lake | place: USA: Trout Bog Lake...
AGGGTCAATTTCTCTTTCCTGCTATGGGTGAAGATGGCCAAATGCAGTTTCCAGAAACTGAAAGTGGTCAGCTTGGGCTCTTTGATGCTGAGCCTAGAATGATCCCTAATCCCAACTATGGTAAGCAAACAGTCAAGCTAGATGCCAACGGTAATCCAATTATGGCCTCTGACATGGCAGGTATGAGCACCTCCCTTGGTAAGTTAGGACTTAAAGCTTATTGGGGCCTCAAGGGAGCTGAAATGCTCTACAATACAGGTGCTCAAATGGCTCAAGAAGGCCAACTCTACACTGGCCTCACAGGTGGTACAAGTATTGGTGGTGCATTGAGCAATGACTTGGCCGCACAATTTACCTCTGGCTTTGGTCTTAATCCAATGGAAAGCTACGGAACAGCTAAAGAGATTAGAATGCAAGCTTTGGCCAATTTTGGACAAAATGGTAGCACCTTTAACGATGCTATTATGTTCGGTAATGCGATGGCTAGTAACTATGGTATGGACCCTAATCAATCCATGCAGCTGTTTAGTAGTGCAGTTGTTCAAGCTGGTAATTCTGTACAAAACCTTCAGAGCTCAATGGATAGTTTGGCTAAAATCTCTAGTAGTACCTCAAGCTCTTTCCAGGGTATGATTCAGAATTTCCAGAGTGCTCAAACGTCACTTACTCAATTGGGTGTAACTGGACCAAATAACTCTATTATTGCTCAGGCTTCTTCTGCCTACTCTGCTGGTAATCTTGCTCTTCAGCAAAATGGAATTGACCCAGCTAGTATTCTCAACTCATTGGTTGGTCAATCTCTCCTATCTCAAAACTTGGGCACTAACATTCTAGGTCTTCCCAATGCCATGAGCAATGGTAATGCTGGAAACGTAATGGGTGCTATGAATGAGACCAAAAAGCAGATTTTCCAGATGGCAGGTATTACCAGTGCCAACTGGCAGGACTACAACACAGTCTCAAGCAAGTATACTATTGTTCAGATGATCTTGCAAAACTTTGGTATGACTCAGTACACAAGTATGAAGTCCTATATTGAAGATGTTCAGAGTACTTTCAACAGTACAGCAGCTAAGGTAACAGCAGCTGCAGCTAAGACCGCTGCTACAAATACTCAAACAAGTATCCTCCAAGGCTTGACGGGAAGTAGTAGCATTAACCCGGGCTACCGCGGGGTCAGCGAGACACCTACAAGTATCAATCAGATTTTGGAAACTGCAACTAGCACTGATAATGCAGGTGATCCCAACGGAGTAGAGACCCAGTTGGCAACTTTGAAGGACAACCAACACTGGGCCACAGTTGGGTTCATGAACCCCTTTACCAAGAAGTGGATGACCCTTGCACAGATGCAACAACTTTCACCTGCCATGCAACAGACTCTTTCCATGATGATTGCAACAGGGCAGATCCAAATTGGTGGTGCTAACAAGTCCATGGAAACAAATGGACAAACTCTTGGTCAGGCTGCTCAAGCCTCTATTGGGAACAATGCACTTCAAGGGACTACCCTACTTGACTGGACCACTGGTTCAAGAGCAGCTCAAACTTACTTGAATGCCAATATGGGAACAACGACCGTATCACAGCAACAAGCCTACTTGAGTAACATTAGTGCTAATGGCCCTGTTAATATTAACCCCAACTACCTTAAGAACATGACCCAAGGAGAAGCAAATGCTCTTAATCAGTTGGAATTGGGGCCACAAGCTTCTAAGTTCTTTGCTCTAGTTCAAAACCCCGCACAATTTGCCACCTGGATTAATGGTTGGCTCAAGCGTGGTGGAAACCCACCGGCTCTTCCATAGTATAATATGACTCAAGATTACGGTCCCCAGAATCCAGTATACCCTGGACAACCTGTTACAATTCAGAGTACCCCTACTCCTGCACCACCTGCACCGCCCAAAACGGTCAAGCCTCTGGTCCCACCTGTAACAGCTACTCTTACTCTTGCACCTTCTATTGTTCAAGAGTTTACAGGACAGACATCTGTAATCACTCAATCATCTCTAGACTTCCCCTTCTCCCCAAATGATCTAGTCTTTAGATACCAAATGAACAAACAAACATTTGATACCTATGGTGGCAGAGTAACTCAGTTGTTATCTGTAAAAATTGACACTATGGCTGTTACCTGTGATGCTGGTTCCAGAACCAATCTTGTAGCCTACTTCCAGGGTATGAAAAACCTACAAGAACAACAGATTCAGAATAGATCGCCACTACTCTTGACTATTCCAGCAACCGTACCTGGGGATAAATCAGGTGAGTCTGGACTTTCTTTCTATGTATGGATTAGAAGTCTAGATATAGGTTGGGACCCCACCACTGTCACCTATCCTTTCAGTCTTCAACTGGAAGTAGAGGATAGTTCCTACAAAGGTTATGCTCAAGGATATGCAACCTTAAAATTAGCTGATCAAGCTCTTAAAGATCTCTTTACAGGTGTCAATAGTTCTGGTGTAGGATACTCTACTTTAAGTGCCACCTATGCTGGTATGTATGTCCCCGCTGGGGAAAGTGTTGTCAGCCCCAATAAAATTACAGCTGCTAGTGCTGCAGAGTTGGCAGGTCTTGGTCAAGGTAACCCTATTAATATGGTAACAGGAGGTGGCTGATGTCTCAGCAATCATTTTCAAACTGTCCTACTTCTAGGCCTCTATATAGGCCAGAAGAGGAAAGAGTTCGTTTTAATGGTCTTGCCTGGTCTTTAAAGCATGGTATCATTATTCAATCTCAGATCAACGTACTCACTGATCCCTCTCAATTCTTTACAGGACAATAATGGTAGCAAAGCCCACAAAAGCCACAGGTAATGCTCATATTACTATCCCCGATACTAACGGCAAAGCCCTTTTTGATGGAGATGTTTGGGTTGCTTCTTTTCAGACCAATCTCTATACTCAATACGATAATGGACAGACTCGTAGAGGTATGTACTGGTTCCCCATTAGACGTAATGAAGTAATGATCAATTTTAGTATCATCTGGCCTTTTAACACTACCCAGGGTAATGGGGATTATAACTCAATGCAGGCTTTTCAGGATGCTATTAGACAGAGTCAACAGGGAGCTGTTTTAGGTGCAGCTACTCCTTACCCTATGACTTTCACCTACTACAATGCTTCTCAAAATGTTATAGGTGAGTCCTCTGTTATAGAAGACAATCTACCCATCTATGGTAATAACCCAACCCTTCTAAAGCAAGTTCCACAGTTTAATGGACTACAACCTCTTGTCTACCAGGGTTGGATTGATACAGCTGATAAAAATTACAATAGATTTAAATCTGCCTACGTTCTCAACTATAGAATGAATGTACTAAACAGTCAAGGGACTACGAGTCAAGTACAGGTGGCATCAACTGGTCTAACACCCAACACATTGAGTGTACAGCAGTATGGATTTCAGTGGGCAGGCATCAATACATCAAACGGACAGGGTATTAATACCGGCCAGATTATGGGATCAGATAGATAATGGCATTGGGTGAAAACCAACAGTATTTTTATGCCCCAGACGTTAAGGCTTGGGTTAACACAGCATTTAATGGTGTCGTTGATATCTCAGATGACATCATATCTTTTACCGTCTCTAGACAAACCAATGCTGTCAGTACTGCCAATCTCATCATCAACAATAGCAACTTCAAGTACACTCCTGGGTCCAATTCCAACTACTCTAAGCCTCCCATCATTAATACAATGGACAATATCATTATCTCGTTGAAGAGAGAAAGTTATGTTCAAGTTTTCTCTGGGTTTGTGACCAATGCACCAATTGTCACTCTTATTCCTCAACCTATTGAGTTAACTGCTAGTTGTACTCTCTATAAAGCTCAGCAAAGCTATTGGGATGCTGGAGCTGTACAGTTTGACCAACTTATTCCCAGTGCTGTATTTAACTATAATCAGGAAGCAGGAGACTACCTTGATGGTGGTATTGCTACTGGTATTAAAAATCTTCTCACAAAAGTTTGCAACTGGAGTAGTAACAATATTATTGTTAATCCTGTTCCAGCAGAGTGGATTAGCCTTTCAGAAAAAGTCTATAATTCTGGAGTAGGTCAAAATACCACTAAAATGCAAAACCTTTTGGAATCAAGAGGTATTATCCATATCTCTGGTAATACAGAGTCCATTACTCCTACAAGTAGCACTAATCAGGTAATAGCTGTAATGAGTTACCCAGGTCTCTTTACAGGGGCAAGTCTTCCTGCAATCAACTCATCTGCAAATGGTTACCCCATCAACTGTATTTCTCTTCCGTGGCAAGATGTTAGTGGACACTCTGTTTTTGATAGAATTGACTCTGGGGAAGCTCTTCGTGGAGACTCTACAGAGAAAGAATATTGGTGCTCTTTCCCCTGGCCTTATTGGACTCTACAGACTTCATCTAGTCACCTAACTAAATCTCAAACAAATGATATTGACAATTCCAAGAGTTGGTTGTCGGGTAATGCACTAACAATCTCTGGAACTTCCTACACAGATAAGAAAACCAACTCAGATGCAGTTTACGGTAGACTCTTGAATATTGCAGGTGATCCAGCTTCAGGATTAAATGCAAACCTCTATGCTACTTTTGCAGGGCCTACTATTCCATCAGCTAGTACAAAACTTGCTTTTACAGATGCTGGCACCAAATACACAATGGAAATTGCCAACTCATTGATCGTGTCTCCCACTGTCTTTCAAGCATTGGGTGGGGAGTTGGACTCTACAGGACAATACTCAAAGAAGCCCTTAAAAGTAACTGTTTTAGGATTTGTAGACCCTACGAGTACAATGAACTTGGTGGGACAGACCTATAATCCAGCTGGTGGTTCAGCATCATCTAATGCAGGTGGTTCAAGCACCAGTGGAAATAGTGGAAGTAGTTCTTTAGGTCCTACCTATACTGCCACCACCTATGGTGAAGCAGCTTTGGGTTATGCTAGACAACAAGCAGGAAAGCCATACGTTTGGGGCGGAAGCTCTCCTAGTGATGGTGGTTTTGACTGTAGTGGTCTTTGGTATTGGGCTTATAGTCAAGCAGGTATTCATCTACCTAGAACCACTGAAGGCCAATATCTATTAGATACCATCTACTATGCTTCAACTGCGCCCCCTGTATCCGGGGCTAAGGTTTTTGACCCCACTAAGGATACTCTAGAAGCAGGAGACCTTCTCTACTATCTAGATACCCCAAACGATAGCCCAGGTGTAGACCACGTACAGGGATATGTCTCTCCTGGCACTATTTTTGCTGCCTATCATAGTGGGACCCCTATTGGGCAACAGCACTATACTCCTGGCTCTAGTTATGACCCCACTAGCCCTTCAAAACTTCCTGGTGGCGTTGTAGATAACTCTGGTGGTTGGGCTTACGTGACAAGACCTGTTCCCAAGGGATCTAAGAACAATCACCTGTCTTCTCCTATTACAATTGATCAAACAGCAGGAGCCAACTTTACTTCGGCCAACTCACAGTTCAATCTCAACCTACAGAACCCACAAGTAGATGATGTATCTACTGCATTAGTGGGTCAACCTGCTGCTTTTGTAACAGATCAATCTGCACTTTCTACCATCCAAACTCTTGCCCAGACAGGATTTAGAAGTTTCCAGAGTGCTCCTAATGGCGACTTTGTGGCCTGGTTTCCGGACTTCTTTGGACTCTACGGAACAGCCCCCGCCATGGCCATCCATGATATTGAGATCACTAACCTGGTAATGCAACATGATGACACTCAACTCTACACCCACATTGGTGTATCAGGTGACCCTACTGGCGCTGGCGCTGGAGTAAACTTAGCTGACTGGATGATGACCCCTGGTTTGATTACAGTTCAACAACAAGCGGTTATGAACATTCTCTTTGGGTATGCACCAGGTGATCCCAATGGACCCTACAGTCCCACAAATGTTATTGCTTTCCTTCAACGTTATGGTGTAAGACCCTACGTAGACGAAGAACCTCAGATTAGAGGAACCCTTGTAGAGTTTATGTATGCTTGGCAAGAGTTTCTCTACCTTTGGGCAGGACAATATAGTACAGAAGCCAGTTTTACTTTCCTTCCAGAACTCTACCCTGGTATGTTGATCTGGTTACCAGAGCATGGTCTACAATTCTACGTAATGAGTGTTACCCACCAGGGTTCACGAGATGGTGGTTTTAGTACACAAGCAACTTTAACCTGTCCTTCTCGTGTAAACTTTGACAAGAAGGGTAATCCAGTTGGTAATCCTGTACCCCTAGACTTTGGATACCCAATCCAACCCTAGCATTAGATGAGACAATAGAGATTTAAGTCTCACAAGATAAAAACTTTAAGGAATATAACTTTATGTTAAACAGAAGTCGTAATAATACAACTAATGTCACAAGGAGAGTGACCCTTCAAACTGGACCTCAAACTAGTCAAACTTTGGGTACTCCCATCTGTACAGGATTGGATGCTTACGGCCACCAATGGCAGATTGATCTACAGGCTCTTCCACCAGGGGTCACTCTAGATATGATCAAGCCAGGTCAAGTCTGGTATGTAGAAAGACGCACTACCTTTAATAGACTTTTTCTCTATGTAGGCCAGATTAGTGTTAGTACTATTCAAGGTGTAACTGTAAGTGGCATACCAACTCCGGGTACTGCTCTTATTGCAACAAGTACAAGTGGTGCAAGTTGGGTAACTATTAGTGGGGGTAGTACAAATGGCGATTTCATACCCAATAGTGATAATACTTATACTCTAGGCTCACCTGGATATCGCTGGAAGAGCTTGTATGTTGGTTCCGGTACTATTTATATTACCGATGCTTCTCTTGGTACCCAAGCTGCATTAACCGTCAATGGTGGTGTATTTAATATCAACGGTGTTGTTCAAGCTCAGCTACCGCAAATTGTAACGAGTGGTATTACTACCAATACCCTTGTAGCATCTGGCTATGTTACAACTTCTGGGCTTAACGCCAACTCAATAACTTTTTCTGATGGTACTACACAAATATCTGCAAATAATACTAGATACCGTACAGTAACTGTAACCGGTAGTAGCACAGTAGTCTTGGATATGTCTAAGGATAATACTGTTCTAGTAAATATTAACCAAGGCACTTTAAATATTACCCTCTCTGGACTAACTGCCAATAGGACAACTGACTTATTGGTCAAATACGGGACTACAGGTGGTGCACAAGTGAATACCGGTGTAAGTACAGGTAGTAATTCTTCAAATAATAATAGTTTTTACTTACCTTCTCACCCATTTAGTAGTTACAAGTACTACTGTGTAGACGGTACTCTTTCTAACACCTTTGTTGTAGGAACAATATCTTAATATGCCTGGGGTACCTTCTGTGACAATAACAGCACAACAGCTCTAATGTATCTCCTAGATAAAGACATTAAAGTAATATGAAGACTCTCCAGGTGAGTAATGGCGATATCCAGTTGGACACTGGTGGTAGACTCCAGTTTCAAACTGGGTCCAACAAGCTTGTTCAAGATTTGAGTCTCTGGCTTCAAAGTCCCTATGGAGTAAGTTTTACAGCTCCTGCTTTTGGGTCTATCCTTCCGAACCTCATTGGTGGCGCTTTAAACTCTGGAACACTTGCTACAGTTCAAGCGGAAGTGCAGAGAATCCTCAGTCTCTATCAGTCCCAACAGATTGCTAGTTTGAGAGCCTCACAGAGTCTTTCTCAACTTTCCAATTGGAATAAGTCTGAGATTATCAACTCCATCAACTCTGTTCAGGTGAGTCAAAATTACACCTCTATTATAGTTGACGTTAGCCTTACCACTCTGGCCAACACGGATCTTTCTATTAACTTGCTTATCAATTCTGACGGAGTTCAAATTACAAATGGCTAATAGTCCCACAATCTTATCTAGATTAATCTCTTCACTATCAGCCTCTGACCCCACCTGGGATGTCTCAGTGGGTTCTCCCACCTATACTATTCTTGAGTCAGTTGCCAATGAGTTGGCTATTGCCAGTAATAACTCTACTCTTCAAACGTATAGCTTTGATGCAAATAGTAAGAGTGGTACAGAGTTGGACTCTTTTGTCAACATCTTTGGTATGACAAGAAACCTAGGACAGAGATCTTACGGTAATGTCACCTTTACTTTCTCTTCCCCTGTTACCTCTATTATTACCATTCTTGCTGGTACTCAGGTATATGTTCCAGCTGCTAACTCTCCTCTTGGAACCAACATCTACTTTTCTACTACAGTCCCAGTGACTGTTCCATTGGGTCAGACAGAAATTCAGGTTCCTGTTCAGTCTCTTCTTCCAGGTAGTTTTAACAACGTAGGCATTGGGGCCATCAATACTGTTCTAACACCTATTGTAGGTCTTCCTGCTGTCACCAACTACTCTCCACTCTCTGGTGGTACAGACACAGAGACAGACTCACAACTTCAGTCTCGTTGGAGCTCAACTGCTTTTAGCAATATTTCTGGAACTGTAGATAAGTTTACTTCTCTTATCCTACAGGACCCAAATGTCAATCAGGTAAATGTTGTTGGTGCTCAACAAAATTACAATGAGCAAGTACAGGTGTTGACTACAATCAGTGGTAATGCCAATTTCAACCTAGGCCTCAATTTTCAAGCTGTTCTTTCTGTTACTAGTGGCAGTTCTCTAGCCAGTCTTACTAATGGTAGTTTTCCACAGTCTGTAACTGTAAACAGTGGTTCTTATACAACAATACCTGCCCCACAGTCTGCTGTATTTAGTGGTTCTCTCTACTATGATGGCACCAACTACAATTTGAGCGCCCCTGCCGTTAATAGTGGCACACTTACAGTCAACTACATTTTAAGCAGTGGTAATACAGGTGGTATTACTACCTTGAATGGAACAACAACAGCTGCAACTGTGGCCTCTACAGTTAGTGGATTCTTTGCCTATTTGGGTGTACCCAATATGACAGTTATTACAAGTGGTAATACAGTTTCCTCTGGAATTACTATTCAGCTAAATCAGCCTACAGGTTATAATGTCATTGTCTCAAGTGGCACAGTTAGTGGAACAAATACAATTACCTCTGCTGTTCCAGACTCTAAGTACACCTATCCAGAAGGTGGAGAGACAATTGGATTGAACATTGGTTCAGCTAATCAACAGTTGTTGAGTTATGTTACAGACTACACCTACCCTACAAGTAGTGGCGTACCTTTGATTATTCCTCTTATCCCTAATACAGGAAATGCCCCTCTTACCTACACGGGTAACTTTTTGCAGTTGGAGTCTGAGTATATCCCAACCAGTTCTAGAATTACTAACCCCACAACTAATTCTAACTATGTAGACATCTTTATCAATGGCACCTCTTCTAATAGTATCACGGAGCAAGTGGTATTCCAGCCTTCTCTGGTTCTTGTATCCGGTAACTCTACCTCTACAAACGGTAATCCTCTGGCAGCTGCCAACTTTAACTTTGCCAATGGCTTTAGTGTCAATACAGTTAGTGGTGCCTATGGTGGCTACTATATCAAGTTGGGTCAGAGACCAGCCACCAACTTTCCTGCTCAATTAATCTCTGGAAGTAATCCTAGCTTTATTACTTTTGGTACAACACAGGGTAATGTCTATATCCCTATTAGCCTCAAGTTGGTAAATTCTAACCCACCTGTCATCACAGGTGTTACAGCTATTTCTGGTACTAACTATCTCTCCACCAACACTAGTATCTCTGGACTCTATACTGGTTTGGTAATCTCTGGAACGGGTATACTCAACAATTCACCTGTATCTACTACTCTTTCCGGTGTTCCTTTTGGTAGTTATATTACACAGTTGGTTCCTGGTGCACCAAATAGAATCTATCTCAACAATACCATCAACTACAATGTCAACTCTACTTCAGCAACATTTGTCACTGTAGGGTATGCGGTTTACGATAACACAAATAATGCTGGTAGTATCCTAGATGCCACTGGTATTGCTCTTGATGCTCAGGAACAGGTAGGTTACAGAACCTACTCAATTGCTCCCTATAATGGGGTAGTAAACGTAGGGTCAATTACTCACAGCTATAATAGTGATGTAACTCAGACCAATAATCTTGTACAACAGTCTAGAGTTGTAGGAACCAACGTATTAGTTCGTCAAGCTCAATATCTTAATCTTGTTGTCAACTTATCCATTGTCTATAATCAGTCTGTAAACATTAGCTTTGTCAACAATATCATTCAAACGTCTATTAGTCAGTATCTTGCTTCTATTAATTACACTGGTACAGTCAACCTTAATGCACTCATTAGTACTGTATTAAACACTTATGGTGTTGCAAGTGCTAGAATTTCTACATCTACAGATAACCCCAACAATTACGGTATTCAGACAGTTGCTTTAGATGGAACAGTATTGAACACCTACACCAAGAATATCCTCTTGGCCAATAATCAATTGTCGAGTCTCTACAGTGTAAACTTTACAGCATTTGGAGTTGCTAATTTCTAATGCCAACAGGTAATATTCTTCCGGTTAGTTTAGGCCAGACGCTTCTCTGGAAAACTAGAAACTTTCCTTCTGATGTCTATAACTTTAATCCTACAGACAATCTAACAACTCTCATGAGTGTATTGTTGGGGCCTGCTGGTACCCAGCAGATTACCAATGTTCAGATCGCTGCTAGATTGACTCAGGAATATCTAGAGTTTGGTGACTTAGATAATATTCTTGGAAGCATTCTCAATGCCCCTAGATTGCCTACAGAAGTCTACTCTACTAATGTTAACCCGTTTACAGATCAGCTTACTCCTGCACAATGGGATGACGTTCTCACAAAGGATGCAAGTTATAGAGAAAGACTCTTTGGTATTGCTTCATCCTATCTTCGTGGTGCTACTCCAATTGGTCTTCAGAATATTGCAGAGAGTGCTTCTGGTTTAAAGTTTAAAGCAATTGAAGTTTGGAACACTGTTCTTAATGGTACAACTGTCTCTGGAACTAATGTTCAAACTAGAGGTTTTGGCAACAACGAGACAGTATTGGTGCCTTTGGTGCCTTCCGGTCTAACATTCTCTAACAGTTTAAAGTCTAATACACTAACCATGCTCAAGCAATTAAACACTGCGGGTAGTGTTGTTAGTATTGCTAGTGGTATTAACCCCTATACTCAAGTTCCATATGTTGTTACTTCAGGAACAAATACTTTTTCTTCTACTGGTGCCTATACAATTGTCAGTGGAAGTTCCAACTACTTTACTTTTAATAGACAGGTTGTAGGTAATGGAATTAATCCCCCTTCCTACGTTAATAATACATCTGATAATACTATTACTAGTCGCTATTGGTTAAA
>Ga0164297_10005177_pt1 | contig 11292 bp, 13 predicted proteins | sample GEODES058metaG_FD_113539 | JGI IMG/M metagenome (GOLD analysis project Ga0164297, IMG submission 113539) | Dystrophic lake water microbial communities from Trout Bog Lake, Wisconsin, USA - GEODES058 metaG | ecosystem: Environmental > Aquatic > Freshwater > Lake | place: USA: Trout Bog Lake...
CCGTGCTTGCCCTGTGGGCAGCACGATGTGCAGGGCCAGAGCACGGTGAAAATATACTGCCCGAAGTGCATGGACATCTTCTTCCCGAGATCAAAGTACCAGATGCACATCGACGGGGCTTTCTTTGGGACAACTTTCCCTCACTTGTTTCTGCTCACCTACGAGCATCTGCGCCCTGCGCCGGGCAGCGCCACGTACGTGCCACGCATATTCGGATTCAGAGTTGCGAAGGAGGTGTTGAGCAGAGGGGCGGCGGGGGCAGACACAAACGGCGACGGCTCCGGGCTCGGCATGCTGCAACTCCCTGGAGCAGGGCCTTTCCCGCGCAGCCGGAAAGACTTCGGGGTGAGCCACGCAGCAGGTGCCGCAGGCGGACATTCCAGTGGATTGTGAAACAATGCGAAACTTTCGCAACGAAAGTCAATTCCCACGCATTCGCGCCCTTCGCCGGGCCGCTTAGCTTCAGTTTCTCCATCTCCATGACGCGTGCTGTGCCTCACGAGGACATCATCCTTCGCAGTGGCGCAGATGACACATTCCGCGACGCTGCGGCGCTGTGCACGCGCCTTGTGCCCGGCTGGTCGATCGTAGAAGCGAGTGCCGTGACCGTCACTGTCATCTCCGGCGGTATTACAAACAGCCTGTTGAAAGTGTGTAGACTTGAGAAGGAAGACGGACGTTGTGTGCGCGCCAGGCCTGACCTTGACCTCTCTCCTTGTTTGTTGCCCTTCAGTTGCTGCCGCCTACCGGTGACCCCGTCGTGCTGCGCATCTTCGGCGTCAACACGGAGTACATCATTGACCGGGAGCGCGAGCTGAAGGCACGAAACACGGCTTTGCGCGGCTCCTGGTGCTGATCTCTCTCACCCACACTGCACTCAGGTGCTGCTTCAACTCAACGCCTGCGGCTTCGGCGCCCCGGTTCTAGCCACGTTCACGAATGGCCGTGTCGAGGCTTGGCTGCATGCGCGTCCACTGGAGCCAAGTGAGCTCGCTGAGCCGGGGATCAGCAGGCGGTGTGCCCAGGTTGTGGCTGCGTTCCACGAGAAAGCGCACATTGCTGGCGAGACGCCCAGCGTCACGCTGTGGACACTCATTCGAGACTGGCTGAATACAGCCAAAGGGCTGGTGCTGGAGCCGCCAGAGAGGAACGCCGTGTTGAAACAGGTGCGCCTCGCACGAATCGCAATCGCCTGACTGATTGTGTGCACGCACATCAATGATTCACTTGCGCTCGGCAACAATCCACAGATTGACATGGCCAGACTGGCGGCGGAGGTGGATGAAGTGCAGGCTGCTTGCGACAAACTGCTTTCGCCCGTTGTGTACTGCCACAATGATTTGCTGGCGCCGAACTTCCTGATTGAGGAGCCACCTCCTGTGGACGGCACTGAGGCGCAGCTGCACTTGATCGACTTCGAGTACGGGTGCTACAACCACAGGGGCTTTGATTTGGGGAATCACTTTAATGAGTGGGCAGGCTTTGATTGCTTCTACGAGCAATATCCCGACGATGCACAGCAGCGCCTATTCCTGCGGACATACGCGCAGGCGTCGGGGCTGGTGGGGGAAAGCGGCGGCGATGATGTCATTGACGCGCTTGTGGTTGAGGCCAATGTGTTCAGCTTGGCGAGCCATCTGTACTGGGGCATCTGGGCACTCATCCAGGCCAAGTACAGCACCATAGATTTTGACTATCTTGCCTACCACGGCTTGCGCCTCGCGGAGATGAGAAGGCGAAAGGAGGCAGTCTTTGCAGCTTCTGTGAGATGAGGAGAGTGCGAACGAGTACCGATGCAAGCATTGTGAATGGTTAATGCAGTGGTATTGTGAGCGCTGTGAATGTCATAACACGAGATGGTGAGACGACACACGTGGCAGGACAAGCCCAGATTTGTCATGCTCACAGGGCACGTCTTGACCTGGGCACCTCGGTTGCCATCAGTACACACACGGCTAGCGCAGAGGTGAGTGAATTTCGTGCGTACGTCGCACATAGCGTGTTCGAGGCAACCTTGTTGTGTGCGTCCTCCTCCATATAGCGCTCACCTCGCTGGGCGCTTCACTAAACTCTTCAGACCACGGCTGGCTTTCCGACGAGTCGCTGTCGCTGCGACCTCGCGTAGCTCCGGAGGTGACGAGAGCAAGCTGCCGCGGTCCGTGGAATTGCCTCTGGACTCGCTGCAGGAGTTGGACGAAGCACTGTCACCCACTCTACGCAGCGTCATGTGCGGCGCCACAGACGAGAACCCGGCTCTGCTGGCGAACGCAGTGCTCGTCTATGGCTCTGTCTCCCAGGAGGCATTGTCACTCGGCATCCCACAACGAGCTCTTCCTCCGCTGCCGAGCCCGCTCACAGTTGATGGGGTGCGCGCAGCAACAGACCTCATGCAGCGAATCATCGCGAGTCGCTTGTCAAGCAATTTGTAGTAGCCTGATAGCTTTGATTCATACTTTCTTTGCCGTCTTTATCCTGCCGCCGCCGCCTCCAAATGCGTCGCCATCGAACGCAGGCGGGCGCTTGAATTGCACCTGGTGCGGTACCTCTGCATCCTGTGTCGCCCCATCGCCGCCATCCCGCATACGCTTGCCTTTGCTCAACGTTGCCGCCATCCGACCATCATCGACGGTCGTGCGCCCCGTCTCCTTCCCCGTAACTTGATCCCTTGCTCTCTGGATGCTCTCTTCAACTGCTGTTGCTATTCGCTCCGTTTCCGCATTAAACTGCCTGAAGCTGAGCCGCCCGAACACTGCGCCCGGCTTCGGGTCGTCTTCTTGCAATACCACCACTCTGCCGGCAAGATAGAATCATGATGAGCAACTACCGGGCGAGCGACAAAATACGACGCACCGTGAAGGCACTGCACCGCCGCCGCCATGGGTTCTGTGTTCTACTGCTGCCCCACGCTCTGTGTTCTCCGCTGTCGCTGCGTCTACCACAGCTGCTGCCTGTTGTACAAAGACGTCAGGAAGTGAGCAAAAGAGAGGGTCGGTGGGTGCGTTGGCAACAGGGCGACTGCGTTGCCGTGCCTGTGCTTGAGTCGCTTGTTGACGCTCAACAGCGCGCTGCATGAACTGGTGGAGCAAAATGCAAGTGTGGATTCAGAGAGGTGCGAGTGGCAAGGACAGAGAGGTGGCGCGCGCGTGGAGTCGAACTGACCTTGAGCTGCATCAGCTTCCCTGACAGCTTCGGCTTGCCATCGCTCTGCTGCTGCGCCATCGTGATGGCGGCAGCTTGATGGGCCCTCGGACGCGTCTGGGAGCGAGTGCAATGGCTTCGGCGAAAGGTTCCTTGGGGTTGATTTTTGATTGAACTTCGCTCGAGTTGTCTGTCATTCACTCGTCTTCCGCGACCAGGCGCATGAGCCGCACCACTCCATCGTCGTGGCCGACTGCAACGACGCCAGCGCGTGCGGCAAGAGCAGTGACAGGCACTTCTCTCTCATCGCTACCGCACTTCAAGTGCGCCTTTCCGAATGGTTTGATGACACCTCGACTCCTGTCCGCAATGACCACATAGCCATCCCAGGTGCCAGCCAAGAACGCCTTAGGCGCTGTCCCGAGCGCAATGAGAGACGTCACGCAAGTAGGTAGGCCCGTGTGTCCTTGAGAGCTCTCGTCCGCAGCAACTTCTCCATCGCTGCCCCGGCGATGAGCCGTCATGACCAGCGTCGACACAGGCTCCGGGTATGCCAGCGCATCATCGATCTCAACAATTTCGTGGGTGCTCCTATCGCCTGTGACCGGCACTCGGCTCCATTCGCAGATGAGACCGTCGTCGCCGCCGCTGAGCACGGCGCCCTCGGCGAGGGCAAGCGCGTACACATCGCCGCTGTGTGCTCGCAGGCTGCTCACCCATTCACCATGGATTGCATCCAGGACGCTGACTTCCTTGCCGCTGGCGGCATACAAGGCAGAATGCCTGCAATCCCAAGCGAGCGCGTACACACTGTTCGGCAAGTCATCGAAGACGCGCACTGGGCACATGTAGCGCATGTCCCACACCCGCACAGTATCATCTCCGCCACCTGTTGCCAGCGCATTGCAGCTCTCCCATTGCGGAGGTCTTGCGCCATCAGCATCATAATCTGCGGCACACCAAGTCAGCGCAGAGATCTCCCCGAAGTGGTCCGCTGGCGTTGCAAATGCAGGATTATCGAGGCCAGCGCGTGTGTCGAATACCCATGCAATGTTGTTGGCGCCGCCGACAGCGACGAGTGTGCCGCCACTGCACGCGCAAATGGCCAGCGCGTTGAGAGGCCCGGGCTCAGGACATGCTGCACGCTGCACAGGGGCACTCATTCCGTGACTCGCGTCGTGGAGACATAGTTGTCCGCCGGCTACTGACCATAGCTCGTGGCCGTGCCCGAATGCCAGTGCGTGGACTCTTTGGCTGTCGCTGTGAGCAGCCCTGCATGTGTGGACAGGCTGACCAGCACTCCAGCGGCGGTACAGCAGGTGCGAAGGCACTGCATGGACGCAGTTGCTGCTCGTCTTGCAGCACACGGCAGCACCCGTGGCCGGCAGCCAGTCGCGGTCCAGCCACGCTCGCCAGGGACTCTCGCAGCTTGCGTGCGCGACGCTGGCCCACAGCGCGCGACACGTGCACGCCAGCCGCGCGGCTGTGACTGCATCTGCATGCGACAGCACTGCTGCAAGCACGTCTGCCGGCAAGGAGCAGAGCGACGGAGTGGGTTGCTGCTCGTCAACGTCGCCAACTGCAGGTGCATCAGACGCAGCACTTGTGGCTGCCATGCCTGCGCTGCGTTGCATCAACTCAGGGAGTGCATTGTGTGTGACAATTAAATTGGCGAAGGGAGCTAACATGCGAATGCGCGTGCTCAAGACGATGCGCCAACATCACCTAAGAGCGGTTGTCGCATGGGATCGCCCCCTGCGCGTGGCGTGCTCAGCGGCAGCGGCACTTCCCCCGCGCTATCTTGACCCGCTGCTGGCGTTGTGAATACAGAGTCTGCCCCACCACCCCCGCGCGCATCATCGTCCAATGGACGCAATGCTGGAGACGCTGGCCCCATGCACACAAGCAGAACTGCTGCAATACCGGACGCAATGCACGCGCCCGCAGCACCGGCGATGAACAGCTGCGTGGCACGTGCTGACCAAGCGCCGCCGAGCCCGTCATCTGCTGTGGCATCCTCTGGGCTGCGCGCCTCTTGGCGTGCGTATGCCTCCCTGATCCAGCGCTCCATATGGCGCTGCTCTTCTTTGCGCGCATCTCGCACTGATTGCGGATCATCGGGATGGCTGAACATCAAGTCCAAATGGTGCGCGCCACCCTCGATGGTAATGGCAACCAGTGAGCGAGATAGAGACCGAAGGACGCCAGTCGATGACCACGGGTCCAACGCGCCATTGCTGAAGACTATATTGCTGGCGCCACTCCACGCGAAGCGGCGCCCACCGTATGCAACTGCGGCCGCGCCGTCAGCAGGGCGGATGCCTCCGAACCGCGCCGCGCAGGTGTCAGCAAAGGCGGTGCCATTCCAGGGCTGCGGCCAGAACGCGTCGTGGACGCCGTCTCGAGACATGGGCATCGTCATGTCGGTACACGCTTGCCATGTCCACAGGTCGGCGTCGAGCGATGTATCATCGTTCGGTCCAGCGTCTGGAGAGAAGCACCGGACATTGCCGGACGCGTTGTAGAAGACGGCGGCAGCGTCAGAGAGCGCCATCAACAGTGCATCCGGGTCATGGGCTAAGCTCGCGTTTGCTAGGTGCGCACAAGCTGCACGGATGGGCCAGCGGGGAAGAGGCGTGCCACCACCGTTGAGCAGGTAGTCGCTCTCGTAGGGGAAATTGCCCATGGCAAGGTAGTCCCACGCGGATTGGAGCCAGAAGGCGAGGTCCGTTACATCATCAGCGTCATCCAGCTTGACTGCAGGACACAAGCGGAGCACAGTGTGAAGCTTTTTTCGTCCATCACGGTCAGCGCCCAGCGTGAACAACGCCTGCCATGATTGTCGCAAATTCGGAACACACGCCGGTGCAGCGCCGCCAGCAGATGACGCATCGTGTGTAATGACTGCTGCAAATCCGCCAGGATCTGCGCCTAGAGTCAGGCCATTGCAGGTATCTAATGTGTCATCACTGTGCGCAGGGAAGTCCTGCAACGCCCAGATGGGCGCACTCGCTGCGATGGCCCCATCGAACAGCCACGGGTAGCGCACTCTCGCCCACGCAGCTAGCATGCCCCCGTAGCTTCCGCCTAATGCGATAACTGGTGACGCAGCAGCGTCCAAAGTGCGCTTCAAGTGAACGACCAGCGCTGCGTAGTCAGCCAGAGCCTGCTCTGTTGTCAGGTATGCGAGCAGCTCCGGCCGAGTGCGCGACGCCGGGTCGCTCGGCGTCTCAGGGAACGGCCAACTCTTGCCGTAATAGCGGTGCTCAGCGAACACGAGAAGCGCGCCGAGACGAGGGGCTGTCTCCCACATCAGTCCCGTGTGGTTGACATACAGCTGCACGTCTGCCTCGTTGCCGGCATAGAACAGTACCGGTCCCGGGGCGCCCTCTGGAGTGGGTGACCAGAACTGCTCACACGTGTAGTATCTCAGCGGGAACGTGTGCTGACTCGGTACAGGTGCAAAGTGGTCAAGCGGCATGTCGACAAAGTGCTCATCGCACGCGCTGACAAGGTCAGGTTGGGGAGGCTGACCAGGCGAGCTGGACCAGAGTGTTGCCAGGGACAGCGACGGTGGCACGCCCCGCGCTGCGCCTGCTGCGGCGACATTCAAGGCTGCTAGACAGAGTAGGCCCCGCATTTGCGGACGGATGGGGTCGTCTGCGCGCAGCTGACGTGTCCAACGCCTCCCACTCCCCCATGTCCGACCTCCGTGTGCACATCCCGGGCAGCAGTGAGCACGCCGCTCATGGCAGTGAGCAGGAGCTGCGTCTGCGTTCACACAACGACGGCGCCGCCGCTTACGAAGAGGAGCACCAAATGGCATCCTCGCGGGGGCATCACAGCGCTTCTCTGTACCAACCCACCAGTGGCTTCCGGGCAGCAACGCTGGGCTTCTCAGGTGCGTATGCATACAAGCTGCGTGCTACCGTGCGCAAGTTGAACTGGGGACCACGCCCCGACTCTCGTCGGCTGTCACTCTGGCGCGCTTGTAGTTAGACCTCACAACTGGGGTGCCAACCCACCGCGCGCGCCCTGGCGACTTGCACTGCCGCGTGCACTTCATCCCCACTCTTCTGGCTTGTGTTCTTACACCGCCCCGTTCTCCCTACGGCCGCAGACGGTCTCGTGTCGGTGCTGTCTCTCATCCTCGGCGTTCACGGGGAGCGTTGTGGTCGTGGACGCTGCGTTGCAGGAGAAGGCTCCGGTCACGTCATGCCGGTGGCACTCACCGGCCTTGCGGGCCTCCTCGCAGGGGCAGCGTCGATGGCTGCCGGCGAATGGATTTCTGTGCACACTCAGCGAGAGGCCACTCTTGCGCAGCTTGCGGTGGAGAAGCAGCATCTCCTTGCGTTCCCGCAAGAGGAGGCTGTGGAATTGCAGGAGTGCCTTGAGCAGAAGCTAGGCGTGTCAGCGGCAACAGCAGCCTCGGTCATAAGAGACATCCAGCAGTCGGAGGACAGCCTCGCACGCATGCTTACCCTGCATGCCAAGTTCGAGCACGGCATCAATCCAGAGCGCCTGGGTAATCCCCTGCATAGCGCCGTCGCGAGCTACTGTAGCTTCGCTGTCGGTGGCGCGGTGCCGCTGCTGCCTTGGTTCCTAGTCAGCTCCGATGATTGGCACACCGCGCTGTATGTCTCCTGCTGCCTTTCTGCGCTCGCATTGCTGCTGTACGATACAGCCCTCATCCGCCTGGTCGCTTTTATGGTGGCCCCACCACAGGCGCGCGCGACTGCCTGGGCGAGAGCCAAGGTCGCAGCCACTGGCGGACTGCGCCAATTGGGGGTGGGCGCCATCGCTGCTGGCACAACATACGGCGTTGGCGTCCTCTTGGGCAGCCGCGCAACTTAGTAAAGTAGTCTGTATCTAGATAGAATCCTTCGCCAGAACGTTTGCACCCGCCAGTGGTCTTGTCGCCTAGCCATGCCCGCTGCGCATCAGCGCGCAGGTGTTGTTGCAGACCCGCGCGGAAGGCCGCAGGCACCACCTGTCGCCAGCATTTCCTTCAACACAGTCCTTCAACAGCGCCAGTGCCACTCGGTGGCAGAGCGTGAGTCTCCCGTACGACTAGCTGCTCGCAAGGCACTCGGCGGTGGCCTGGTCGGGGCAGGTGTGTCGTCGGATTTGACAGTCCACTCGCCTGTTCGCCTTGACACTGCCCTGCTTCTCTACCAGGCGCTATGGCTGCCAACGTTGTTTTGCTGATGTGGCTACGCACTACGCTGTTCGTTCAATACGCCCGCGGACTGCCGTTCAGGCAGGCGCTGCGGCACATCTACAACGACGGCGGGCGCGGGTGGAGAGGCCTGGCGAGGTTCTATGCGGGGCTTCCATACGGCCTCATGCTGGCCCCAGTGAGCAGGTTTGGAGACACGGCGTGCAACGCCGGAACGCTATCTTTGTTCGAAACATCTGAAAAAAACAGAGAGGCACCCATGGTTGTGAAGACAGCAGCTGCCGGCGCCGCGGCTGGCGCATTTCGTGCCTTTATCACGCCGTTGGATACGGTGAAGACCATCATCCAAGTTGAGGGCAGAGAGAGGGGCATGGCGTTGCTGAGAGGTAAAGCACAGACCGATGGATGGCGGAGGGCCTTGTTTGCAGGCGCAGCGGGAGCGGGGACTGCACATACCGTATCTTTCGTCCCCTGGTTCTCTGTTCACAACACGCTGCAAGCAATTATCCCTAAAGTTGATCCGCATGGCGTCCGGGATGGCAGCATGCTCCTATACGCAGCACGGAGCATGTGCATTGGCTTCGTTGCGTCCGCTGTTTCTGACACAGCATCAAATAGCTTGCATGTGTTGAAGACGCTGATCCAAGTCAGCCCCACAAGGCTCACATACGCGCAGGCCACCAGGCAAGCGCTTGCAGCTGGAGGCTTAATGCGCGGACTATTGCTGCGTGGTTTGCCTACCCGCATAACGGCCAGTGCAGTTAATGGGGCGCTGTTCACGCTGCTGTGGAATTATGGAGAGGACGTAAGAGCTGCTTCAGAAGCCAAAGCGGAGAGGAAGAAAATAGCGTGAGCCGGTGACATAGTGTCTATGACTAGACTCACAATGCATTTGCTCCACCTGTGCCCAGCGCTGCAGCGGCGGAGCTCAGCCTCGCCTCCGAGCGCTTCTGTTTCCTTGCCATCTCCAATGCAATCGTGATCCCGCCCAAGCCCGCCGCGCACCAGAGCAGCCACACCGCCTGGCCTGCGCTCACGGCTGCTTGCGATGCACCGTCTCGTCCCATCTCCGAGAAGCCGGTCAGGACGACGATGCCGCACGCCAGAGTGACCAGTAGTCTGCCGAGCCATTTGTGTCCGAACTCCCAGGCTTTGCGCACGCCGGTATTCGCCTCCCCGTGTTTGGCCTTCGGTGGACGAAGCACTCCGTTAAGCGGCTGCAGGAAGAGTAGGATGAGCGTCGCAAGGCCCAATTTTTGATGCCCCCCCTCGAAGTGCTCTCCCCCGCTTGATCCAATGTGCGCGTAAATGATGCCGAACGCGACTACTACACACACGAGGGCGACAGTAACTAATGCCAGGTGCGTCTTGAACCAAGCGGAGCCGCCAACAGGGAAGATGGCAGCCACCCACTGTCCAGGGGGGTCACGCCCGTGTCTGGCGACTAGGGCAGCACCAGGGAAGAATAGACCCCAGGCCAGCGCCATGAGCGCTGCGTGTGCCACGATGACAGATCCAGGCCCCGCGCCCGTGTCGCCCCACATGCTGGCGTGACCGCCACCCGACAGAACGTCGCCCGAACGCATGTTCACCACTGTCGGGCTCCTCGAAAATGACGTGTGCATGTCATCATGCAGTGGATGGTCAAACAACCCTGTGACTGACCAGCTGGGGAAGCAGCCCCACAGGAAGGGCTGTCGCTCCAGCTCCAAGTCATCGCTCGTTGGGTGGCTCAAGCTGCTATGGCTCCCGGCGACTCGTCTGCTCAGTCTGAAGCTGATGCCGCCAGCAGGCAGGCGGTGCACTGCCGTGTTGCTCAGCGTTTCGCCGGTGGGCAGCACGTGGTCGCCCCGTTTGGCTGTGAGGCCGGAATACCACAGTGTGTTTGGACCGTCCAGTGAGAGGTTGAGACGCAGAGCGTGGGGTCGGAGTACGCACCAGTCATGTAGTAGCTGACCACGTAGCCGGCGCCGTCCTCCTCGTTGATCCACGCTACATAGGCGGTGGAGTTCACCATGCCCGTGCCCAGCGCGATACCCAGTGCACTACACACACGCACGCCGTGTGTGAGTCAGTTCCTCTGTACTACAATAACGAGTGTGAGAGCGAGCAGTCGGGCAGGGGAAGAGACGCACTAGCACGGCTTCGCGGTGGAGGCCGCCAGAGTGACTGTGTCGTTCAGGTATGCAGCCCAGGCAAGCGTCACGTCGTTGCCAGTCAACACGCAGCGCCCGTCCCCAGCGTCGCCAGTGACGCGAAGCAGGTCTGCAGCCACAGACAGTGGGCCCGCAGCCTCTGGCGCGTGCTCAGAACTACTACCGCCATGGTGGTGTTCGTGGCCATGCACTGCGCGCGGCCAGAAGCCTGTGAGCGCCAAGCAGGCAGCTAGCCACACGAGGGCTAGACGAGCGACGCCTCTCATCGGGCAACTGCGAAGGTTTGCCTCCTTTGTGGCGTCACGGTGACGGCGTCGACACCTCTTTGCTTGCGCTTGTGACCAACGTATGAGACATGCATCCTCATTTAATGAAAATGAGCGCCCCGACGAAAGCCACATTGAGAGCGACGATCACAACGGCAGCGAAGTTACTCAACAGCCTCCTTCTGCGTTCCTCCTGTTCCTTCAACTCGGTGATGTCAATCACTCGCGGCTTCCACCCAGTGGTATCCAGCACGAACGGCTCCAACAGCTCCTCCTCCTCCTCCGACGCACTGTCAGAGTTGAGCAGCTCCATCAACTCCTGCAGAGCCTGCATATCCGCAGTTGACAATCCATCCACAGATGCACGGCGGATGAATTCGTCCAAGGTCAAGCTCGCGTCCGCAGCCGCATCCGCAGCGATTGCTGGCAGGTCTGTGGCTGTGGCATCCCCTAAGAGAGGGAGAGGCAACATCTTTCGTGGCAGAGTCGCAGCCAGCCGATTCCGCCTGCGCCGAAGCTCTGCCATAGGACGACTAGCACCATGAGCCAGCAG
>Ga0164297_10005178_pt1 | contig 11292 bp, 16 predicted proteins | sample GEODES058metaG_FD_113539 | JGI IMG/M metagenome (GOLD analysis project Ga0164297, IMG submission 113539) | Dystrophic lake water microbial communities from Trout Bog Lake, Wisconsin, USA - GEODES058 metaG | ecosystem: Environmental > Aquatic > Freshwater > Lake | place: USA: Trout Bog Lake...
ACACAATAGACCGCCTTGTCAGTCTCTTTGCATGTCTTGAATACTCTCTGCACAGATGCGTCAGCCTGACCTTGGATATTCCGACGGATAAACTCCTCGAGCTTATCTGCGCTCTCCGGAAGATCCTGTTCGGTCTTTTCCTCGATGCCATCAAGTCGGATAGAAAACAGATTCAACAAATCTACGGCTGGCTCTGCCGGCAAGTCTGTCACAGATGACCCAACCCTCTTCCAAGGAATGTAAGGGCTCGAGTCCACATCGGTCTTGTATGACCAGAGCATTCTTAGGCCAGCTCCCAAATAGACGGCCGCATCGATATCCTTTGACCAGTCTCGACCCGGAAAGCACTCCGAAAGACCAAGCAGAATCTTTGTCCGATACTGCATAGCCTGCTGCTTTGTCACGTGCAGATCCGGCCAGTGGATATGGACTCCAGTCTTGATCAAGCCACCAACCTGACGAGGCCGAGAGAGCGCGACAAGACACGCCTGTCCAGTCACCTTATTCATAGCCTGGCACAACTCGATAATCATATGATGGGGCAACGCAGCTTGGTCTTTATAGTCGAGATCGACGAAAAACCGAAAAACGGGTGTCTTTTGCTCTACTAGATATAGTTTCTTATTTCGCTTCAGAGACTTGACGTATCTGGAGTGAAACACTTCTGGGGATGCATTCGACGCGTGCAAAACACCCCCATTGAGTAACAGATGTGTGATTGGCCCGGAGCCGCTCGACCATCTCTCCATAAATAGTATGGGTTTAAAACTTTTAAGCGGACCCTCCAGCGGACCCGCAGGGTCCGAGCCTGCAACAAGGGGCTGCGCCCCTTCCCTATTAGGGTCCGAGCCTGCAACAAGGGGCTGCGCCCCTTCCCTATTAGGGTCCGAGCCAGCAACAAGGGGCTGCGCCCCTTCCCTATTAGGGTCCGAGCCAGCAACAAGGGGCTTCCCTAAGGATCCTGGCTCGTAAACATAAAGTTCTGGATGAGTGAAATGAAAGTTGGCTCCTCCTTTGGCTGCGGGATCTCATCGTGATCAAACTCTATTTTTATATCTTTTTTGGTAGCTGCCCGTTCCTTGTTGAGCAAGGGGAGAATATCAGCCATTGAGAGTTTCATGAGCTCGTCACGTTCTGAATCATCTCCTCGAAGCTTGATGATTCGGTCGACAAAATAAGACTTGCTTTTCATTCTTCTAATAACGAAGGGAAAACGGTTGACGATCTGACGAGCGAAGGGCTGAATAAAATTCAGGATTTTGCATGACGTATTTGGTTATAAGTGGCCATATCTTGCGCTTCGAAATGCCCTCGAGAGTATCAAACTCCAAAAAGTCATTCTCGTCATAATTCTTTTTGAAAGCCATCTGCTGAGTCTCCATCTTGTGTTTTTCAGATAGAAACTGTGTTACAAGCTCTGGTTGGTTGAGTGTGACTGTGTCAAATATGTATACGTGATATGTTGCATCCTCGTCGGTTGTGAATTTAAAGTACTTGTATGTACCATCTTTGAGATTTATCAATCCCCTGGTCTCTTCTTCGAGTTCGCGAACTGCACAACGGAGAGGGTTGTACACTTCGCGCTTTCGACATCCGCCCGTCACAAAGGTCCATTCCTTGTACCTTCGATCGTGGACTAGCAAAAAGTGCGCTTTATCATTTATATAGCATACTGGAATAGCAATTGCTTTATGCTTTTCCATCTACTTTTTCTGGAGATATTTTTGGGCCTACATCCGACGCCAGAAACCTCTGCACAGTTCCTACTCGTGGATCGTAACTTAAAAGAAATACAAATACTGCCAAGGCTATCCAAGCTACCCAGTGCATTAATATACCCTGAGATTTAGCTTCCGTACCGAAGACCGCCCATACCATTCTCAATCTTGAGGATGTTGTAGTTTACTGCATACAGGTAACCTTGGGGGGCATTGCCAACACCGGAGGCTAGCAGCTTCTGCAGGCTGTACGCGACTGGGGTAACCAGCCGGAAGGTGTCAATCCGGGAAAAGTTGAGAGTTCCTGTGGGCTGGTACTTGGCCGTGTCGAGGCAGAAGGGGATGCAGAGAACGTTGGACCGAACAGTGTTTCCGGCTGCGTGGTAGCCGAAAGGAGTGTGGTAGTACTGAGGAACCTCGACCCAGTGGGGCAGGGCCCGGGACTCACCAATCTCGGTACCGTTAATCTGCAGAACCATACGCTGGTTCATATCGCTGTAGGAAGTAACGTTAGAGGCGATAAACTTGACTGGATGATTGAAGACCACCTCCTGGCTATTGGTATTGGGTGCGATAGGCACACGCTGCACCTGGGTAATGAGCATCTCAAAGGCATTCTTGGCAAAGTACTCGCGCTCATTAGGGTCCAGATACATGAAGTTACCCCAAGACTGGAACTCGAGGGTACTGGGCACAAGTGGCTCGTATGGCACATTGCCTGCAAAGATGCCAACTGCCTGAGAGTTGATAAGGCTGTTAGTCACCTGGGAAGGGAAGTTGAGAGTCACAGTTGTAGCGACATTGTTTGTGTAGATGACGTTGCTAATGTAGACCAGGCCAGTCAGACCGGCATTGGTGACAACCATTCCTGGCTCAATCTGGCCACCATTGATAGAGTCGACAGTGGCTGTGCACGTGGTGACGGCAGATGCACCCTGTGCAGGTATATTGATTGTGGCCAAAATCTGGGGGTTGTAGACGAATGACTCAACTGGGCTTGCAGCAGTCACTGTAGTCCAGCTGATATTGTCGGTAAACTTAACCACCAGATTTCCGGAACCAACTCCGTTTGTATATGTAATACCGCTCGGATCAGACACATATACCAGATTTGTACCGAAGTTGGAACCCGTAACGACAGCTCCAATAGATACACTTCCTGCAACGTTTGAAGTCAGAACAGTTGCCGTGAGAGCTGGTCCAGCACCAGTGACTGAGTACAGAAAGGATGCTGACTGCAGGGTCGGGTCCGTCAGAGGGGCAACGCTCGTTGGGGCGCCCGCCGGGGCGACTTGGGTTGCGAGAGTACTTCCCCAAGTGATGCGGAGGTCCACATCATGGTACTGCAGAGCAATCAGAGGCAGGGCCGTCTGCCACTCCTTGCAGAAGAAAAACTTGAGAGGATAGAATGCGTTATCGTTAGAAGCCAGAGTCACTGACTGAGGAATGTAACGCTGAGAATAGGTCGAGGCCATACACACTGGGTCGATGTTGTAGGTATAGAAGGCATCCTGAAGGTCAATCACCTGACCACCAATCAGAAGCTCGACGCGATCTATTATCTGGGACCAATCAAGGTCTGAACGTGTGAGGCCGGTAGAATCCCGGGCCGTGAGGTACATATAGCTCAGCAAATCTCCCTTGCGCTCAACCCGGATGGTTGAGATGCCTGCTGGAGATGGCTGACCCTGGATAAGCATGCGCTCCACTGATGAGGCAAAGTGGGTATGACGCTTATAGTTTGAACGAAAGAATGAAACTTCGGGACTTCCCGTGAGGTGCACGTCCTGGACACCTGTAGCAACGAGCTGGACAATACCACCAGACATTTACTAGTATAATTGATTTTTTTTATGCAGCCGCAACGGATTTTGCAAGGGGATTCTTGTCGAGCTGTTTCTGAGCAACATCAAGCTTACGAGACCATGGATTCTCTTGACCCTTGTATCCGTTAAACTTATTGAACGGGGGTGTGGCATAGTTGCCGCTGTATCCTGCATCTGCCGGAGTTACTGGTGTTGACCAATTGTCCTCGCGAACTGAAGTTGCAGCTCCATTCTGGTTCAGGGGATCGTTCCGGACATTCATCTGGCCAGCCGGAAGCATACGACCTTTTTGACCACGGCTTGAATCACCCCAGAGCTGGTTTGGCTGAAACTCATGTGCAGCATCTTTACGGAAGAATTGGGTTCCAAACTCAAGTCCATCACCTCCTCGGTTGACAGACTGCGACTTGAGAGTAGGCTGCATAGTCCTCTGGAAAATGGGTCGCTTCTCCGGTGCAGAGATGGGACCACCCTGCCCCTGAGCCCGTCCCATCTCAGTTCCACGATAGTAAATCTTAGGTGGGCGCTGAGTCTGAGTCAGACCACCCTGCTGAACCCAACCAGATGGAACAATGGCCACGGGGGGACCGGGACGACCATCTAACTGGACAAGACGCTCCTCATTCACATTTGTTGGCAAAACACGGAACACCTGCTGAAAGCCACCAGTCGCTGGAATATTAGCACCAACGCCAAGACCTGGTCCGACATTCATGCGTTCAACTGGTGGAAAGTTGTTCATTTTGTTTGTAACCGCCTGACGGTTATACAAGTTATATACTGGCTGACCAAACGGGTTGCGATTCGCCCCGGCGCTAATATCACCAAAACCACCAGCAACCTCGCGTTTCTTTATGGGTACACCCGGAAAGGGCTCATTAATAGGTCCACTCCCGATACCCATATCGTTCGAGTTTAAATGATACGTCTGACGGGATCCCTGGGGTATCTGATCGAGGATGGCCACGCGGGTTGGTTGTGCGGGGGCATCTTCCTTGTCACTTAGTCTCTTTCCTGCGTAGACAAGACCAACAACTGCTGCAAGTGCTAGTGGGTCCATACTACTTATTAATTAGAAGTTTTTTAGGGAAGGGCGGAGCCATTTTTGTAAGTGCTGGCTCGGACCCTCGCCCCTTGTTGCCGGCTCGGACCCTACGGGTCCGCTTGAGGGGCCGCTTTTACAAAGTATATCGCTTCATGAATGAAGCGTTCTGAAGGGCGGCACGGGTGTCGGTCGGGTCATTAGTCCAGACCCGCTGTGGAGGGAGTGTATACTGGGTTGGAAAATCGAATGGCTTTTCGGTCCAGTAACGGTTGAAAGTGGTTGTACTCTGTGACCGAAGAATATCATCGGTTGCTACAATTTCGCTCAAAAGAGGCACCAAAGGGCCTTTTTCCTGAAGCATACGAAGGCCGGGCTGAAGGAGAGGCATTTCTACTTATTGCTTAGAAAGAATTTATCTGCGTCGTACGATTGAAAACTGCACGCTGCTGCACACGCTCGGGGAAGATTGGGTTACTATCAGGATCGCACGCTCCGGGGGTATCGCGGCACATTGGTGCATTACGGTCGCCGTAGGCTGCAGTTGTAAAGGCATCGCGGTCATTGGGTATTGTTGTACTAGCAACTGTGTAAAAGTTACGCTCGGCATCTCTCTGCCTCTCAAATGGGTGAATCACATTCCACTGCTTCTGAATCTCATTTTGGACAGTTGGATAATATCCAGCTGCAGGACGATCCGGCTTATCGGAATAATCAGTCATGAGCACATTTCCCATGGGATTATCAAAAGTTGGCATAGTCACCCCGCGCATAGGGCGTCCATCACTCGTAACACCCTGTGCACGACCCTCCTGAATCATTCCACTATGATACAGCATATAAAGAATACCTAGTACAAGGGCCGCAAGTGCAAATATACGTGAATCACGCTTGATGAGATATATAATTACACTTGAATACAGAATAAACCTAGTTGTGGAATACATACGATCTTCGGCCGTCTGTCTGGCTGAAGGCCAGAACTTGAGCAACTGATCGTTTCGAAAGAGTTGGCGAATATCCATTATTACTTACATCTATTTTTTGTTCCCGAGCATCGATACCCCCCCACCACCGAGCATACCCATAAGTGCACTCATCATTGCACCCTCATCAATCTTACCCTCGAGCTGCTGGGCGATATTCTCAATTGCACTTGCAGTCTCGGGTGGAATCATCGAGATCAGAGACCCAAGCAGAAAGAGGTTGTTCAGGTACGTCCAGATTGCAGTCTTGGTATTCTCAGACAGAGTCGGCCAATACGTAGCCAGATTCGTCTCCTTCACAATATTCACATCATTATCGATGAAAAACTGCTCATCACGCTTAGAAACGTGGGCTGAATAGGGGCTCATCTCCTTCATAAACTGTGCCATAGGAAGTCGATCATTGGCCAGCCGGCCAATCTCAAAAGCCTCCTGGTACTCCTTCATAGCCTTCTCCTTAGGGAAAGTCTTCACGAGCTCATTGAGAAACTCCTCCATGAGATCATTGAATGCACCGACCGTAGTCATTTATATTTATAGTGTTTCTTCCCTTTAAGCTCCGTCCCTCCAGCGGACCCGTAGGGTCCGAGCCAGCTCGAGCCTACCTGAATGGCTCCGTCCCTCCAGCGGACCCGTAGGGTCCGAGCCAGCTCGAGCCTACCTGAATGGCTGCGTCCCTCCAGCGGACCCGTAGGGTCCGAGCCAGCTCGAGCCTACCTGAATGGCTCCGTCCCTCCAGCGGACCCGTAGGGTCCGAGCCAGCTCGAGCCTACCTGAATGGCTCCGTCCCTCCAGCGGACCCGTAGGGTCCGAGCCAGCTCGAGCCTACCTGAATGGCTCAGTCAAAATAGCCTCATTCTTCGAACCGCCTGACGAAACGATGAAATAGACTAGTATCCCATTCAGAACTGCAGGCTTTATAAAGTGCGAGTTTGGTAGGCCCTGCTGATTGTTAATCCTGGCGCGCATATAAATGTAACCCGCCGTAACAATCGCTGCAACGAGTGCGGCAATAAAAGGATCTTTCAAGTCCATTACGTTATGTTAACTTTTTTTAATCAGATATCTGGCGCTTCATTTCTATTTTCCATAGTATCTGGTGCCCCTGAAAACAAGTCATCCGATTGAGGATTATTCAGTTGAATGTTTTTTGTCTGCTCGGCTGGAGCTGCTGGCATCTGTTCGACCATTGGCTGCTCGGGCAGCTCCGGCTGGTCGAGCATCGGCTCAGCCACCGGCTCATCTGGCTCAGGATCTCCCTCGTGGAAGTTGTACGACTCGAGATCATCATTCATCAGATTGGATAGAATCTCGTAAATTGGAACTTTGGCATCCATCGCATTCTTGATGCAGACAGAAAACCGCGCAGTCAAGTCTGCTTCGCGGTCGTACTCGGACACATTCTTCATGAAAATCTTGGGATCACGGTACAACTCCTCGGCAGCCTCCTTGTAACACTCGTGAACAAAGTCCTCAGATGATAGCTTGGGGATGCTAATCTTACGCTTTTCTCCAGTTAGACGCACCGAAAGCATAATCTTGATGAATGAAACTTGTGTGATGTTGATTAGCTTATTAAACATTGGAAACTCTTTTGTAATTTCATTTGTTCGATCCTTGACTAGACTGTTGTTCCAGTGAGGAATCTCCTTCAAAAGTTTCTGAAACTGGATCAAAGGCTGGTAACCCTTGCACATAGTCTCTGCATCAACATACAACTTGTAAAATGCCATATTCATGTGAGGAATCATGACAGTACACAACTTGTAGAGAAATTCGCGCTTAGCTTCTACTAGAGAATCCATTATAGTCGCGTTAGTTTTTATTTTTCCTTATTTCACTCGCCACTTTTCTCAAGTTGACGAATGTTGGAAAAGATCCTGGATCTTCTGGAACAGACTCCTCTTCCTCTTTCTTGTTCAAGTTCCACGAGAGATATAGACTCGGACCACCGAGTTCCTGAACAGTATACCCCAAAAGCCGAAGTTGGCGACTGATGTAGGATGTCGCAAAATCCAAGTTGTACATCGGATAGCCGATAACCATCGGCGGAACAGTCAGAAAGACTTGCGGATCACCAACTTCGACCGCATACCGAATCTGCTTATCAAACTTGTTTAAAATCTCTTTGAATGTATCCTTGCGAACTCTATTTTTTTCGCTCTGTATTTTCTTGATGTCCTTTATGTTCAACATCCTTATTATGCCGCATTGAGAGTTTCTAGCACAGATGCACGCACATCCTTAAACTTGGCGTACACATCTGGCTTGAACGGCTGGAAGGGACCAAACTGCTCAGGCTGTACCTGCTCAGTCATAGATATGATGTCAACCTTACCACCCCCAGGCCGGGCGGTGACATCATATTGGATTCCGAAATATCCATTCAGGTCGAGAAAGAGCATACGGGCGTTGATGGTTCCATCTGGATTCTGGTTGGCAAAGATGGTTTCAACCGGGAACAGCCTTGGTTTTTTCGCCCTGATTGCATTTGCCATTGCCTGGATAACTCCTTCTGGGACCTTGGTCTCAGACTGTGGACCGACATATCGATCAGTGTCCCGCCACATAAGCAGGGCCAGGACAGCGAGGGCTCCCAACAAAAGTAGGCGAGTCATATTACTGTTATGCGTTAATTTTTTTTTAGAGAAATCATCTACAGTCTTAGGATGGCTACTCTGATATATTCGGAGCGTTGTATTCATAGCATGGATATTGTCACTTATATCAATTCAACTCCGGCTCTCAAATCGATGGTGAAGTTTCACAATGTGAACAAGCAGGGTGTTCCCAGCAAGAGTATCAAGGCGGTCCCGACCCTCGTAACTCCAGAAAATAAGATGCTGGTCGGGGCTGAGGTTAAGCAGTGGCTTACCTCAATGCTTCCTTGTAACTTTAACGAGTTTGAAGGAGCTGGAATAGGTATGGCCAACCTTGATAATACCGAAAAAGATGATGACTTTTTCGCACTCGATTCGTATGGAGTATCACTCAAACCAAACATTACGCCTGATCTCCAGGCTCGGATAGACGCAAATGTAGGAGATTCATTCAAGAGTATAGAAAAGCCCAAATAGTTAAAGATTTGTATCCCTAGATAGGTAATGAGATTGCGAACCATTCAGGCAGTAGCCATAAAGAGTGTGTTTGAGGTACTAAAAGATATAATCAATGACGTGAATCTGTACTTTGATCCTGAAGGTGTACATATCATTGCACTAGATGTTGCCCGGACAGCCCTTGTTCACATGACTCTGTTGGCTGAAAACTTTGAGGAGTACGACTGTCCATTAAAGGTTATTGCGGGTATGAATATGGCCAACACCTACAAGCTTCTCAAGTCGGTGACGAATAATGATACCCTTGAGATGTCAATAACATCTGGTGAGATTTTGGAGATTATTGTTCACAACCAGAACAAAAAGTCTTGTTCGCGCTTTCTCCTAAAGCTCCTAGACATTGATGAGGACCTGCTCGAGAGTCCGGACCTTGACACAGACATCATCACGACATTTCCGGCAATAGACTTTCAGAGAATATGCAGGGACATGGGCAACTTGTCCGATGAGATTGATATATTTAGGGAGAATAATCACCTGGTCCTAAGTTGCCGAGGCGACTTTGCAGACCAGAGCACCCGGATAGAGTGCCCAGAAGACTGTGGGGCAAAGGTTGGAAACACCTTCAGTCTCAAGTATATTAATCTATTTACAAAGGCGACTAGTATGTGCAGTAGTGTGCAGCTTCTACAGAACTCACAAGATCCAAATCTACCCATTATACTTCAGTATACGATAGCCAACCTGGGCGATATGAAGTTTTACTTGTCAGCAAAAGCGAACGACGATTAAAGATTTGAATAAATATGTATATTATGGAAGCGGCTCTTAATTCCAAAATGAAAGAGTTTATAAAGGATGAATTTAAAGAGGGTGAAATGATTGATTATCTACTTTCTTCCGCCTCCTTTATCAAAGAGTACTACACGGAGAGGGAAGTTGAGGATACTGGTCAAAAAAGCTCTTTATTCAAGAGTCGCAAAACAGGTATGCAAAGAAAGGAGATTTACGACAAGTACATGTCGGTCGTTGAGAATGAAGGAAGTGTTCAACAAAAGGTGCAACAGATCTGTCCATGTGAGTGTGGGGGAACTCAATTTATGTGGGATTATAGCGCAAGTGAAGAGATATGTGAAGAATGCGGAGTGACCCGGTATATATTGGGTGAGGAGGTTGGTTTCAAGGAGGAGCAAACTATGGAGAAGAATATTGTATATACGTACAAACGAGAGAATCACTTTAATGAGTGGGTAGCGCAGTTTCAAGCAAAAGAGTCTACAAATGTTCCAAAGGATGTTATTGAGAAAATTCGTACTGAATTTAAGAAACAGAAGATTAAGGATGTGAGTGAGATTACGCACGCCAAGGTTCGAGCTCTGCTCAAGAAACTCAATATGAATAAGTTTTATGAGCACGTGCCCTATATTACAACAATCCTAAACGGCATTCAACCCCCTACGATGAATCAAGCCCTTGAGGATAAGCTCCGACTTATGTTTCATCACATCCAGAAACCTTTTGAAATTCATAGACCGGCGGATCGGAAGAATTTCTTGAGCTACTCCTACGTTCTCTATAAGTTTTGTGAGTTGCTCGGCGAGGATGACTATCTCCCGTGCTTTCAACTGCTCAAGTCAAAGGAGAAATTATACAAACAGGATCAGATCTGGAAAAAGATATGCCAGGAACTATCGTGGGAATATATCAAGACAATATAATGGCAATGCATACGAATTTAACGAAATTTTTATATATTACCATATAATTGTATCTCATCAAAAAATAAGCTTGTACCGAATCTTCAATTGACCAATTGTATAGTGGCCAAAATTCTTACGGTACTTGAGCATAGTATGAAGAGCTGGTGTTTTTCCTTCATCTTGATATGTGAGGATAATCACATCTTCGAGTGTGGATAGATTATTCGAGTGAACATTCTTGGCCAGGACGGCGAATAGCTCATCCATATTAAAGTTTACGCGCTCATTCTTTTTAAGGCTATGGACAATGTCATAAAAAGAATCGCAGATTTGGCCGATCTAGATACCCGTCGAGCCATGGGCTTCAAACCGAGAAAGCTCAAGCTGGACGATGTTCCGCCATTTAGACCGGAGCAACTTATTTTCAAGTATTATGTGGATAAGAAACTCCTTATATTTATGGAAGTTTCTGAATATGGTCGTTTTGAAATGGAGATTGTTACAGATGTGGACTATGTACACACAAACTTGTTTATTTTCAATACAACCACCACCAAAAATAGTGTGATTATGTATCCTAATGGGTGTAGTACACATCTATTTATAAACGGATTACCATCAGAGGAGTTCTATACAGGTATGGCTTATCCGCTACTTGTCAAAGACTCGAGTAGTTGAATTCTCTGAGTCAGTAGTGTGTTTACTTGCTCTATGTTCGATGTTATCACGGACTGCTGCATATTATACAAACGTTGGAGGGTTGACATATATACTGGAATATTACTCTTGTCAATCTCAGCGATCTGTGCCTTTACCATATCAATTTGATGAAGAGAAGTCGCAAATTGACTTACGTTGTTTACCCCTAGTGTTTTGAGCTGCTGATCAATCGCCTGAATTTGGGAATTCATTATATATGTATATATTATTTTCTTTATTTAATCTTAATAGACATATACAC
>Ga0164297_10005180_pt1 | contig 11285 bp, 10 predicted proteins | sample GEODES058metaG_FD_113539 | JGI IMG/M metagenome (GOLD analysis project Ga0164297, IMG submission 113539) | Dystrophic lake water microbial communities from Trout Bog Lake, Wisconsin, USA - GEODES058 metaG | ecosystem: Environmental > Aquatic > Freshwater > Lake | place: USA: Trout Bog Lake...
ACACGTTGGTTAGCGTTCTTCACGCCACCTTCGATGAATATCCCTTTCATATAGAGATTCTTACCTTTACCATCGCCGGAATCTTCGGATAAAACCTGCATCCCAGCTTGGTTAAACGTTAAGGTCTCTTTTAGGTACAAAGCCATTTTATAGTCCTAATTACTTAGCGCCTGTGTTCTGCTTTTGAACACTGGTTTTGTTTACTGGACGGCTACCGTCAGCACCAACTAGTTTGCCTTCTGGGCCAGATTTTTTCTCTGCACCGTGGCCAGGTTCTTTTGTTTTGAACGCTGTCTTACCTGCGTTGCCACCTGGGACGTTTTTAAACTGTCCTGCACCTGGCAAGTCGCCGCGGCCTTTTGTGTATTCATTGCTTGGGGCTTTGAATGCTTTGCCGTCTGGATTAGCGTTGTCGCCTTTGCCGCTAACGATATTTTCGTTAGTTCCGCCAAAGTCTGCGCCTGGGCCTTCGATAGACTTAGTGTTCAATGTTGGAGCGTCACCGCCTGTACCAACAGTTTTGCCTTCGCCAGTAGCTGGTTCTTGTTTGTAGATTTCGCCGATCTTGTCAACGTACTCTTTCATGATTTCAACTTCAGACTTGCGATATGTACGGCCTTCCATTTTACCGGAACCTGATTTGCCAGAGCCGCTTGCGCCGCTACCGGACTTGCCTGAACCAGACTTAGCAAAAGGATTTTCACCTTCCATCATGCCTGAACCAGATTTGCCGCTACCACTTTTGCCTGAACCAGACATACCAGAACCCTCAGTTTCCATCATGCCTTCGTCAGTTTCAGCTGAACCAGAACCACTTTCCTCGTCGTCCATGTCCATGTCGCTTTCGCCGTCCATGTCGTGTTCAGCACCTTCGTCGCCCAACATAGCTTTCAAGTCAGCTAATTGTGCCTCTAGATCATCTAGCTTGCTTGTGATTTCAGCGTGTTCGCCTTCTTCGCCGCCCATGCCCATTTCACCGTCGTCGCCGAAAGTTTCGTCGTCGCCCATGTCGCCGTCCATGTCGCCACCGTCTAGTTCGATGTCGCCACCTTCCATGTCGTCTTCGCCCAAGCCCATGTCTTGTGCTTGGTCATCTTGTTGTGTCAATTCTTGTACAAATCCTTGGGCTTCGTTGCCGCCCATGTTTTCGTCCATTAAACTCTCGTAAATTTCACGAGACTTTGCTACCACGATATCGTGGAACAATGCTTTTGCTGTTGCTTCGTCTTCATTAAGAATGCTCTCAATGAGTTGTTCATATTTGTTCATTTAGGAACTCCTTTGTTTGGCTTTGTATATTTTATTTACAAAACTACGCAGATTTCTATGTTTTATGCGTGTTTTTTGAGTGATTTTGTGAGATAATTAGATCCCACCCGGACCAGCGGCAGGTTCAGCACTTGCACCGTACTGATCTTTGATCTCTTTCATCTTGGTTTCGAATTCAAATTTACGCACATCGTTGGCCATGCGTAGTCGATTTAGATGTGCTAGTGTTAGTCTAGTCTTGCGTAGATCCGACAATTTCATGACGGTATTATCGTCTTTTTCAGACTGGTAGCCAGGCTTGGCTGGCTCAGGTGATTCAAATAAGTCGGTTACAAACATAGTGTTATTTAGTTAACTCGTGAAGATTGGGCTCAAGCAGCGGGTGCAATTGCTGTGTATTGTCGGGAAATTTTTCTAATTGCCACGTTTTTAAATTTAAGCCGTGCTGATAAATTAAACAGTGCTGTATTACAACTTCTTCGTCAAAGGTCAAATCTATTGCATAGTCCCAATTGTTGATTATGGCTTCTACAATATGTTGATATGTATATTTGTGTTTTGCCCGCCAAATAGTTGATGGACCAGTCTAAAAACGTGCAGCCAACACTATTAGTGCTGGTGCAACTAATTAGTTTAGACATGTTACAAAATTACATTACGCCAGGTGGCCCAGCTGCTGGTGCAGCAGCTCCGGGGGCTCCTGCTTCTGCGCCGCCTTGGTCTAGTGCGCCGGCCGCGCCTTCTGCTCCGGCTTCGGGAGTGACATTGCTTAAATCGCTAGCAAGACCACCTGGTGTAACACCCACGTTACGCAAGTTGGCTTGACCAGCATCGGCACTGTCGCCTTTGCCTTTTTCTTCGCTCCACATGATCTCGTTTTCGCTCATCTCCATTTCGCTTAGACCCAAATAACGTTTCATTAAGAAACGTTTTGAGAAGTACGGATACTGCTCTAACTGTGTGAATGTACCAATTTTGGCGCCATCAATATCTGCTTGACGATACTGCGCAAAGTTTTGTGGCTCATTGAATTGTAGTTCAAAGATTTGTCCGTCGATGTTAATACCTCTCCAGCGCATAAACATCTTGAACTCTTGATCTAGTTTGTCAATGACCATTGACTGTAGACGTTTACAATATTGATTGAAACGCCATTCTTGAATTAAGGCTGTGCCTACTTTACCATCGCTAATGGTTTGGGAACCATCATCAATGCCTGTTGGCAAGTAACTAGCAGGAATACGTAGACCACGGAACAGTTTGTTAGTAAAGAACTTCAAGTCTGTTATCTCGCCCAGATTCTGGCCGCCTGGCAAGATTTCAACACTACTACCACGACTGTCAGCAGTTTGCGGGAAAAAGAAGTCTTCGTTGGTCTGCAATGGATTATAGGTAGCATCCATCATGTTAACACCGTTACTGGTCTGTGTTGGGATACGTCGTTGATTGATCTCGTTTTTGACACGTTCCACAAAAGCCATAGCCATGTGTGTTGGCATGTTGCCCACGTCAATCTTAAAGATACGGCGTTCTGGCGCACGTTGCACACGATAGATAATGATTGAGTCTTCTAACAGTTCTTTTTGTTTGAATACTTTGAATACGTTTTCCAGCACTGAGTTACCAAAAGGCCAGAAGATGTCAAGACCCTCAGTTAAACTCAAGTGTACAACGTGTTCAGCGTTGACCACTGCTTCGTTTTGTGCATGACTAAAACGACTACCTCCACTGTAAGGTGTGCGAGGCTGTACATAGCTACCGCTAGGACCACCCACTTGTGGGTGGTTAGTAAATGTGTCTGATGTGCTGACTGCGGTCACAGTCATGTTTTGAAAGTTGGGGTTGATGTCTTTGATAACATATTGTTCAGGTTTTTTGCCTTCACTTTCATTAACAATAACTTTGGTGACCTTTGACATTTCAACCCAAAACAGTTTGAATGTTTCTGGATCACGCAGGAATACTTGGTCTCCGTACTTAATAGTATTACGGAAGATTTTAAAGATACGTTTGTTAAATTCATTCAAGCTGATCCATTGCTGTAGCTGTTCTTTGATGATTTTAACCTCGTTGTCTGTGGGCTTTTCGTGGAAATGTATGTCAAAGTTGCTTAAGTTTTCTGTATTCTTTTGCGTACTAAACTCAGCAAGTATGTCAAGAGCAGCGTTTACTTCGCTGTCCATATCCATTTGTTCGTATTGGTTATAACGCTCAATACGGTTTGGGTGACCAATGTAAACTTCTGGTAGTGTACTTGCTGTGCTACGATAAGCAGGATTAATTGCTTGTGAGCCCGAAGTACTACCAATTGGGCTCACTGAGCCTTGAAAATTACCGGTCTTGAAGTACTTTTTCCAAGATCCTCCGGTTGGGCCTTGAGGTTTAGTTGCCATTTAATGATTCCCTGATTGCTTTGTTTCTTGCTTTAAGAGTGGCCGATATCTTTGCAGCTCTAGCTGGATCATACGGTCTTCCTAAGTTAGCTTGTCTTATTTTTTCGGCATGTTCGACAGTTTTGGGCTTACTGTAGTTTTTCTTATGCTCTTCAGTTCTAATTTTGCCCAGATTACCCTGTCGTATTTTTTCAATTGCTTCTGGGGGATGTTTCCATCCTGCATGACATGCCCATTGATTTATTTTGATATTTTCCAAGATGCCGCCATCAATTTTTCTACCATATTTTGTAATCAATTCTTTTTCTAATTTTTTGGCGTCTTCATTGGTTAAATTATTTTCAATAATTACTCTACGGTCTCTTGGTGGCAATTCTATATTCTTATGTTTAACGTGAATTCGGTCGTTTGTCCCTTTACCAATATAATAAGGTAGACCATCTTCAGTCAAATACTGATAGACATAAAATCTGTTTTCATCCATGAATTGTTCCTGTGATGCTATATTTATAGCTTACATACTCACGTTAAGAAGTTTCTGCACTAGATCATTGTTATCTTTAGCGTGTGAAACCATATCTTGTTGTAGATGCAGTTGTTTGGCCATCATGTCCTGCATACTGTTAAACACTTCAGCGGCAGTATTTGAATTCTCTAATGTGGTTGCTCCGGGCATTTTGGATATGTTTTCGTTTAACATTCTAATGGCCTCATGTAGTTCTTCGAACCCTGCCAACTTCATATCGCCCAACTCCACAGGAATTGATCTGCCGTTGGGTAATGGTACAAACGCCTCATTCATGCCCACTTCCGCTGCCTTGACCATAGTTCCGCCAGGTCGTGCAGCAATGACACCGCCGTCAGCTTCGGCTGTGTAGCCTTTATAGGCACCGTGTATTACTCCGCCCAATGTGCCCACTATGCCGCCAGCTACGCCGCCAACTACGTTACCCACCCCCGGACCTGCCAATGTACCTGCTAAACCTCCAAGTTCAGCTCCGGCAGCACCGTATAAAACACCTTCAGCTACTGCACCCTTAAGCGCACCGCCTAGCTTACTAAAGAATCCCGGGCCTTCGCCACCTGTGATTGCTCCGCCACCTTTTTTGATTTGCTCTTGAATAAAATTCATTGCATCTTTGACAGCATTAGCAAAACGTGGTAGTTCATTGCGAGCTATTTGCTCTAGCTCACGTGCCATAGTTTGGCTTTGTTGTGCCACTTCAACAAATTGTTGAGTCAATGCGTCATTGGTTTTTGCCTGTTGTTCAACACGAGCTTGAGCATCCAGTACTGCTTGCTCACCAATTTTATCACTGTTAAGTATTTGCCCCGACACGCTTTTGCTAACATCGCTAGCAACGCCACTTACGCCTGCAAGTTCAGCTTGGCCAATTTGTTTGAATACACCAAGATTGTTTCTAAACTCGTCGTTGGCACGGCCTTGCAAACGTTGATTTTCTTTGAGGTCAAAGTTACCTGATTCAATAGCACTGACTGTGCCCTGTACACCTTTGCGGAATCCATCGCTCATACTCATCATAACGTTGGCACTTTGATCAGTAATAGCACCCAAACCAATTTGTTGCATGACAGCTTTCTTCTGCACGTCACTCATAGTGGTCATGGCTTGCAGCACTTGATTAGTAATGCCGGGCTGTTGTTTTTCCAACTCTTGTAGCCTAATTCTAAATGCAGTTTGTGCAGCCAGTTGACGACTTTCTTCCATTTTCTTCTTGGCGTCTTCACCTGTAATGGCTGCAATGGTACGTAGATTTTCTGCATACTGCATGGTAGCTTGTTGTACTGCGGCTGCATTTTGTAGTTGAGGATTATTGGCTCTACGCATGTCAGCTATAACATCTGCGTATAAGCCAGCTTGTTCTTGGAAACTGTAGCCCAATTTTAACAGCTCTACTTGTGCTGTTTTGCCGCCTGTTTGCATGGCCTTGCTCATTAGTTTAGACGCTTCGCCTACACCCAAACCACTGGCTGCAAAGGTGCTGGCATTTTCAGCCACTACATCACCAAACTGTTTAATAGTCAAGTTGGCATCATTGGCTTGATTGGCCATTTCAGTAACACCGCCAGCAAAAAATGCTCCCGCGGCAGCACTCTTGTTCATGGCCTCTACTAGCTTTTGCGACTCTTTGATTAAGAAATCAATGTAAAATTTCTTGGCCTGTGCTATGCCTTCACTCAATGATCCCAGCGCAGAACTTACCAAACTGGTAGCCACACCCAAGGCCATGAGTCTAGGATTGGTACTCTTACTCAGCGTATCGCCTACAGCCTGTCCTGCTTTGGACACACCCTGTGCGCCAGCATTGTACATGTCAACTTCTGCATTTAATGCAGCGCCAGCTACACTGAATGCATCTTGATTGTCTTGCAGTGCTCTAGCTACACTGGCACCGCCTTTGACAAAACTGGCAACAACTGCCCCTGCAGCCTTGGTTGCACCCACAATACTCTGTATGGCAGCGGTCTGCATACGTGAGTTGTCGATGGTTCTTGCTATTTCTTGACGTTTTAACTGTAGAGCTTGATAGTTGGCAGCGTTGAAATTTTCCGTATCTTCGGTCATTTTTTCCAACTGCTCGTCTAAGTTTTCCAGCTCGCCAGTTAGATCCTTGAACTGCTTTTTGCCGGTCAGCATTTCTTTGGTAAGACCTGCCATAGTGGTGCTGTACTTGGACATGTCTCGTGGCAATGTCTTCATGTACTTGGCAAATTCTTCGGCGTCGTTTAAATTAAACACCTTGGCTTTTTTTGCTATGGCCTCGGCAAACTTATCATAATCAATATCGGACATTTTTTACCTAATAAATACTGTATCAACTATTTATAGGGTTTCAACCAATGTCATCACAGTCTCAGAATCCACTAACACGACACTTTCGTCGTCCTGCCGTACACTTTAAATTGCCCAGCAAGGGGCATTTTTGGAACGAGGAAGATCTAGTATTGCCCGCTACAGGCGAGCTGCCCATCTATCCCATGACATCGGGCGACGAAATTGCACTCAAAACTCCCGACGGTCTTATGAATGGTAGTAGCGTTGTAGAGGTCATTGAGAGTTGCTGTCCCAGCATTAAAAACGCATGGAACATGCCCACAGTTGATGTGGATGCTACACTAATTGCTGTACGCATAGCCAGTTATGGCTCAAACATGGACGTGACCACAACCTGTCCACACTGCCAAGCACAAGACGATTATAGCTTTAATTTGGTGGAAATATTGGATCGCATACGTTGCCCAGACTACACAGAGCCTGTAGTGTTTGACGGTTTAAAGATCAAATTACGACCACAAACTTATCGTACTCTAACACAAGCCAGTGTCAAAGACTACGAAGAACAACGTATCATGATGGCACTAAACAGTGAAACCATGGATGACGAGGTCAAAGAAGCACAGATCAAAGAAAGCATGAGACGTGTACTAGACCTAAATGATGCCATGTTGTTGTCCAGCACAGAAAGTATCACTGACGAGGACGGCATAGTGGTACAAGACAAAGAGCACATCAGTGATTATTACAAAAATGCTCCTGCTGCCGCTGTCAAAGCTATTAGAGAACGGTTGGATCAAATTGCCAAAGAAGGTGCATTACCTGAATCCACAATTGAGTGCGATGAATGTAAAAAGCAGTATCAGCTGCCCCTAGTATTTGATTACAGCAGTTTTTTCGATCTAGGCTCTTGACACTTGACAACCAAGGTATCGTAGATCTCATTGAGAGTTACGAAAGAGAATCAAGAGCCATCAAAGAAGAAGCACTCAGAACTACTTGGTTTATGCGTGGAGGTCTCAGCTATAACGAAGCCATGGCTTTGGGAAATCAAGAACGTGAGATCGTCAATAAAATCATTAAAGAGAATATTGAAAATACTAAGAAATCACGTATGCCACTGTTATAAGATGTCTACGACATCTGTTGTTTTCGCTTGCGCTCAACAACACTTTTCTCTCTTATAATGCTTGTGATTAAGAGCAAAGCGACATGAGCGAAGCGATATATACTGTTCATCCAGATCTATCAGTCACTCTTTGCCCGTCCTGGGCAAAAAATGATTTCATCCGAGTCGACACAATCACTAGGCGTTAAAGCATTACAGAGGCGGTTGTCCGGTACCTCGAGCTCAGTTCTTATAACAACGGCGATTTATATAGTATACGCCAGCATACTGTATAAACGTGTAGCATCACTGCTACGTCTTTTCAGCCATATTCACTTCTATTCAAATAGCAAAACTGCGGCATTTGCAGTCGTCGTCCTGTCAAGGATAGTTGCTAAGTGCTTGCTACAGCGGCAAGTCTTCCGTCCCCGTTATTATCCGGTTGTCGCTAGGCACCCGATTTTAGCCGGTGCGAGCCCTATACTGTTAATTAAGTTTTTGATTTAAAGAAGAATTAAAAAGTTCTGAAAAGATTTTATTAGATTTTATGCCAGGGTGGCGATTGTCATTATTGGTGTCAATCGTCATTTGCTCCATTGATTTGTAAAGATTTAGCCAGTGCTTGCTGTTTATTGTTCCTGCGTTTTCGTATTCGTTGTGTATTTTGTTGTACAAATTAAAAACTTCTTCGTCATCTCTGTTATCGGACAGTAAAATTTTTTGAGTATAATTGCTTAGATCGCTGGGTACTTTAGGTACAATCCTATCGAAAAAATTTAAATCCCATTGACATAGACCATTGATAAAGAATATTTTAACATCTTTTAGTTGGCATAATTTGATTAATGTGGTTGTGTATTTTATTATATTGATAATTTCGTTATGCGGGTGATCTAACGAAACAAACCTATCTCTAACTTTTTTTAAATATCCTTTGGTATATGTGACATTATTGATATAATGATCATTTGGTTCGCAATTTAATGACATTAGTTGTTTTGTGGTATATGTTTCTACACCTAACAACAATTCATATCTTGGCCAACTGGTCCATTCAACGAACGCATAATCAACTTTATCGTTGTGTGTTATATACTCAACAGTGTCTAAAAATATATTAGCGTTAGATCTGCCGTTTTGTCCTGCATTTACTAATTGTGTTTTATTGAGAAATTCATTTTCGCTATGTAGTAAATTAACCCACAGTTCGGGTTGATTTTTTTCTAAATCAAAACCTGCGCCAGCGGTATAAGAACACCCAGTGAAAAGTGATATCCCCATTTTAAATTTTGTTTAATATATGTGAGCCATGTACACGGACACTAATTTGCCCGTTATAATAATCTGTTGATTCCAATACTCTACGACTAAACTGCTCTCTAGCTTCAATGTAACTACATTCTGCTTTTGATGTGCAATAGTAAAGTATTTCTCTGGTAAAGTTTTCGGTGCCTTGAGATTGAACGTCTTTGTTTAATTGATCATTGGAGCCATAATAGGTTTGCCAATCAGAGTCGATTTTGCTTCGAATCTTTTTCTTTTTCTTTGTGCCGTTCTTGAGTTTTACTGTTTTATATGTTGTTTTTGCGAATTTCGCTAGTTTTTTGCCTATGTACTTTTTGCCAGATAGATTATTTGTGATGAGATAAACAAAGCCCACGCAGTCTTCGGGTAGTGTTTCTACGGGATTTCCTTGATAAAGCCATGTCATCTATAGTAGTTATGCTTGAGTCGACCATGATAAAATATTATTAAAACTGTGTTACACGCTGCCACTGATTAGTAAAACTTGACTTTTGTTCAGCCGAACCGCAAGTTCTACTACACACAGCATCGCATGTATCTGTTGCCCATGAGGATTTGATGTTTTCAAAATGTTCCAATGTATTCGCTGTATAGCCTTGCCAACAGCAGGGAAACAATCTACCCTTTGCATCCAAATAAACGCTTTGCTCGTTAAGAGCGTGGCAATCTATAGTTTTGGATATTATTACGGGATCAACCCAATTTTTAGGTGGATTGATCCAATTGACTTTACTGGGACGCTTGCTGACCTTGGCTCTGAACCAACTGAAACCCAAGCTCTTGGCCAAACGTTCGCAAGCATCAACTTGATGTTCATTGTGCTCAAATACCAGCATGTCCCATTGTGCATTTCCACCAGCATCAATAAATGCCTGTGCGTTGCGCATAGTGTAGTCCCAGTTTACATTTTTTCTGTATATGTGATTGGTATCACCCAGACCGTCTATACTGAAAACAACATAGTCCTTGGGTTGATTTAAGACTCTAGCCAGACTGCGCCACCAAGGTGTTGATTGTAGCCCGCCATTGGTATTCATGCCCAAAGTAATTGTGGGGTTGATCAATTTGAAGTATTCAAATATTTCAATAGCATTGCCCGCAGCAGGATCACCATAGTTACCGCACAAGAACATCTTGTCTAATCGTTGTATAATACTAATGTCAAGTATACGTTTAATATCGTCCACAGTCAACGAATTGCGAGTATCTTTATCAAATCGTGGATCTGTTTCGCGGGCACACATTGGGCAAGCCGCTTGACACACATCAGTGGGTTCTATGTGCAGTACTTTAACAGTTTCAAGTAATGTCAACATCTGTATTATATGTGGTATACCCGTTTTCTTTAACAACCTTTAGTGTGTTGTTTACACGACCTGCAAGTTCATCTTTGTGGCTCACAAGCCAAATACTCTTACGATGGTCTCGGCTCATCTTTTTAAGAATACCCAGCGCATTTTCAACACCACTGCTATCCATACCCGAGTCTACTAACTCGTCAATAAACAACAAGTTGATGGGTTGATACAAACTTTCCCATACGTCACGGAAACTCCAGCTCAAGGACAAGATCAAACGATTGCGTTCACCACGACTCAAGTTGTCAAAGTCCAAATCACGACCCAGTTCACTGATGCTAACTGACAAATCGTTGTTAAACTTGACTGTGTGCGGCAAACCAATACGATCAAGATACTGACCTAGACGACCGTTGAGATAACTCAAGTTCTGATCAATAATGCGTTTACGAATAAAACTATCTTTGTTGGTCAACAACTTGAGCAAGAACTCTTGATGGTTCTTTAAATCGTCCAGTGCATTCATTGTGTCAAAACTAATTTCTTCCAATGCCTGCTCCTGCATTTCACGAATTTGATCAACATAGGGATCTTGCTCGTTTTGTTTGGCCGTAAGCTGTGCAAGTAGTGCGCCCATACTGCTACGATGTTCAAACGCATCTGCTTCATTGTCGTAATAGACTTTGGGCATAGCACCCAATTCTCCTAGCTCAGCTAATACATCTTGATGTTCCATCAACTGTGTGTTGGTTGCTAGTGCTTGTAATGCGGCTTCCTGTAGTGCTCGTCGTTTTTCCTCTAACAACTGTTCTTGTTTGTCATCATGAAATCCTTGCCCACACGCATGACAAGTATGATTTTCTAAACTAGCAATTTCTGCTTTGATCTGTTCGACTAGTTTTTGCTCACGCCGTTCGTCCAGCTCGCAGCGTTTGATCCAGCCGTTGAGATCGCTAATTGCTTTGCGTTTGATGTTATATTCTGTTAATGCCTTGTGTGCAGATAGCTCAGTTTCGATGTCGAGTTTAGCAAGTTCATCATACGCAGTTTGCAACGCTGTAACATCGTTTGTCTTTTTGCTGTTCCATAAATTCTGGCGTCGTAAGAGTGCATCA
>Ga0164297_10005181_pt1 | contig 11282 bp, 9 predicted proteins | sample GEODES058metaG_FD_113539 | JGI IMG/M metagenome (GOLD analysis project Ga0164297, IMG submission 113539) | Dystrophic lake water microbial communities from Trout Bog Lake, Wisconsin, USA - GEODES058 metaG | ecosystem: Environmental > Aquatic > Freshwater > Lake | place: USA: Trout Bog Lake...
ACTTGCGCGGGCGGACATGAAGAGTTGACCTTTTTGCCCGTTGCCATCAGACATCGACTTCTCCAGCGAGCGCTCACGTTCAATCCCGATGCGGCCATCGCAAACGGAGATCATGTGTATTGGGATTTACGTTCTCCATTGACTGCCAAAGGCTCTGGGGCATCACAAAAAGCCCATGACTTGATCGGGGGAGATTTTGATCGCTCGATGGTGGCCTTGGGGAGCAATAACGAAACGTTATTAAAGCGTGCGGTGACCTCGCAAATCGTTCCCGTGTATGGGACCAGTTTCAAATCCGTCCCTACTTTTTTCTTGCAAGACGATCACGATTACTTTGACAACGATGATGCCTATGACGAAATCATCACCTTTCCGCCAGACTTCTTTATGAAGCAAATGGCCCGCGCAACTCAATCGCTTTACTACCCAGAGTTTCTCCCCGACCCAACACGGCCTAAAGGCTTACCGGGCTCGGCCCTGCTTGGTAAAGATCAAGGACTTGGAGAGAGCTTTGGCACACTTCGGTACGGTGATTTGCTTGAGGTCTTGCTCTACAGCGTGCGCCCCACCATGACACTGGCAGGACCCAGTGCTGTCTTTGTCGAGGACACGGTTGAGGCTTGGCTTAAAGACCGCATGTTTCGTTCTGAGGCACACCATGTTGTGAACGCACCCTCCAACCCTCAAGGCTGGACCGCGGGCAAATGGGGTGAGTGGTACCCCGATGTGTTGGACAAACAAGGCCAGCTGAGCACCCAGATCAAGAAGCCCTACTGGCAAGACGGGTGGTTGTCCCAGCACGATCGACTGCTGATGGCCATGAGCAGTATGAAGCACAAAATTGCGTTGAGCGTGAGCGGTGACCTTCATGCCATCGGGCTTGGGGCCATCACGTCGACTGGAAAAATGGATTTATCCAATAATCCAGTGGTCTCAGTGCTTACGGGCCCCATTGGGACGCGTCCCAACGGTTGGCCCTCAGGAGTGAGGAAAATTGGGGCTCAACCCTCGCTTCATTTGCGCATGAATGAGGCGATCAAGCCCATTGAAAATCATGGATTCACCATTGCTGACTTTACTCAAGAGGGCGTTGAGTTGAGGTTTTTTAAATGGGATCGAAATACCCAAACGCCAGATGAGATTGATACGCTAGAGCCCTTTCATGTAGAAAAGCTGTCGCGAGTTTGAGGATGAGGGACGGTCAAAGAGTGCGTTAGAAACGAAGTCCCATTGACATTCTTTAGTCACTCATCGTCACACTTTACTCATCTTTGACACCCGCTTGCTTGGCCACCACTGACCATTTGCTGTATTCGGTGCTCAAATATTTCTCGAAATCTTCAGGGCTGCTGGCCACGACGTCAATGCCGATTTTGGTCATTTTCTCTTTGGTCTCTGGCTTCATCATCACCAAACGAATATCGGACTGAATTTTCGCAACCAAGGCCTTGGGTGTTTTGGCCGGTGCCAAAACGCCAGCCCACAAAGAGGCGCTAAAGCCGTTGATACTGGTCTCTGCCACCGTCAGCACATTGGGCAATAGAGTCGATCGGCTCGCACCCGTGTAACCCAGCGCTTTGAGTTTTCCGGAATCAATTTGTTGAAGCGCCTGAGAGGGGCTGCCAATATTGAGATCGACCACGCCGGACATGGCATCCAACATCGCTGGTGCGCCGCCGATATAAGGCACATGAACCATTTTGATGCCTAAAGTGGAACACAAAAGCTCAATGGACAAATGGTGTACCGATGCATCCCCTGGGGTGGAGTAGGTCAGTTGGCCGGGTCTATTCTTGGCCAATGCAATCAATTCAGTCACATTGTTGGCGGGCAATTTAGGGTTGGCCATGATCAGTAGGGGGGACTCACCCACCAAACTGATGGGTGCAAAATCCTTTAACGTGTCGTAGGGCAATTTGGGTTTGATGGCCGCAATGATCACGTGATTGGTGAGAATCACCAAGAGTGTGTGCCCGTCTGGGTTCGCTTTGGCCACCAAATCGGCTGCGATGGCGCCCGATGCCCCTTGTCGGTTCTCCACCACCACAGGAGTCGACCACAAGGCATTTAACTTTTCTGACAACACCCTTGCCACCACGTCCGCCATGCCCCCCGGTGGAAAGCCCACGACCAAGTGAACAGGTTTACTTGGGAATGTTTGAGCTTGAGTTGCGAGGCTAAAGGTTGATAAATAGAGGGCCAAGAGCACTGCACTCAATGGGGGTAAGCATAAAAGTGCAAAGCGTTTCAATTGTTTTGAATTCACAGTGTTGTCTCCTGGTGTTTAACGAGCCAAGGTTTGGCATTGTTCAAATCGGGTACAACCCCAAGACCTGGGGTACCGCTCAAATGCAGGTACCCGTCACTCAGGTTGGGGAAGGGGGCACAAAGTGTTTCTCTCAAAGGGTTCTCGTTGACATCCACCTCCAAGAGACCGTCCTCACTGGTCGCACTGAGCAAATGCGCAGAGGCCATGAGCCCCAAGCCACTCCCAAGCCAATGGGGGCAATAGGTCTTTCGATTTGACTGTGCGAGGCGAGCCACTTCTTTGTTGGCACTGATGCCTCCCCATTTGCCCACATCGGGTTGAACAAAGGTTAACCATTCGCTGTGCAAGTCAAAATCTTGAGCCCTTAGATTTTCTCCGCCGGCCAAAGGCGCAGTGAAGGCACTTTTGCAGGCTCTCCAATGCTCAACGGGCGCATTGGCTTTAAGGGGTTCTTCAATCCAGTGCAGATCAAATGGTGTCAAGTGAGGGGCTTGTTCGAGTGCGCTCTCGACACTCCAGCCTTGATTCACATCCACCATCAGCAACTCATGATCTTTCATCGTGCGTCGGATCTCTTTGAGGTTGCTGAGGTCGTGGGCAGGGGTGAAACCAATCTTGAGCTTGAACCCAGTGAAGCCCAACTCTCGGGAGATATTCACCACCTCCGGTCCATCTCCCGGGTTCAAACCACTGGCATAGGCTCTGAGCGAACGGCTTCGTCCTCCCAAATACTTCACCAAGGGTAACTGAGCTTTTCTGGCAAATAAGTCCCACAACGCCACATCCAGGCCGGAGATGGCTGCACTGAAAGGGCCAGGCTCGCCTGTTTGGATCATCAAAGTCTCGAGTTGCTCGGTGAGCCTACGCCAAGCCTGAGCGGGCTCTTGGAGCTCAATGTTGGCCAATCGTGGTGCCAACAATTGATGAACAACCTCAGCACGGTGCGTTGCGCCAAATGAAGGCATGGTGCTGTAGACCTCGCCCCAACCAAAAGCGCCGTCCGTGTCCTCGACTCGCACCAGTAGGGCCACTCGGGTTGAGATGCTGGCCATGGAGGACACCACCGGCTTATCGACCTTGGCGCTATAGATGAAGGTCTCGATGCGAGAGAGCTTCAAGGCTTGGGTGTTGGGGAGTTCCCTGGGTGAGTGAGTGGGGGTCATGCGAAAAGTCTAGAGTGGGTACTTGAAGGGGTGAGAATTTTGCAAGGTGCTTCTTGTGTTCATGGGCGTCGGACTTTGAACTCGCGCACGATGTCCTGATCTGGGTCATGCCCCAAGCCTGGCCCCGTGGGAATCGATAAGTGGCCATTCTCTAGTAAAACTGATGCTCCCATCGGATTGGCACCCAATTGGGTAAAGGAGTATTCAATCATCACCTCCTCATCGAGGCGACTGGCCAAGTGAAGGGTCGCCAAAAAGCCTGGACCAAAATACGGTGAATGTGGCATCAAGGGGACTTTGTAGCGCTCACTCAATGCCATGACCTTTAAAAATGCTGAGATACCACCGATTTTGGTGACGCTGGGTTGAATGAAGTCCACGCAACGCGCTTTGAGCATTTGCTCAAAGTGGGTCACACTGATGTTGTTTTCTCCAGCGGCAATGGAGAGTTCCGAGCGCGCCTTGACCTGAGCCAAGCCTTCAAAATCTTCCGGTGGCCAGACGGGCTCTTCTAACCAGAGTAAATTGGAGGACTGCAACTGGCTTGCCGCGTTCAAGCTCTCCTCAACGGTCCAAGGACAATTGACATCCATCATCAAGGGTACATCTGCCCCCAAACTCGAACGAGCTGATTGCACAAGGGCTACCTGAGTCTCGTGCAGTTTGATGCCCTTGAACCCCATGTCCATGGCTCTGAGGGCATTGTCAACCACAAGTTCCTGGGTACCATATCTCATCAAACTTGCGTATGCTGGTAGGCGTTTGTGTTTTGCTCCCCCAAGCATCTCGGCAACCGAGCGGTTGGCCTTTTTACCCGCCATGTCCCAAAGCGCGATATCAAGACCTGATAATGCGTAGGTCACGGCTCCTGAGCGACCCAGTATGTGGAGCTGCTGGGTCAAGCTTTGCATGAGCGAGGCGATATCGGACTCGTCTCGGCCCAAGACCAAGGGGGTGACCAAATGCTCAAAGGCCGCTGCAGTGGCTGGCCAAATCGAAAGCCCAAATGCCTCACCCCAACCCACCACGCCGTCATGGTTTTCAAGACGAATGAAGAGGATGTCCATTTGTCTAGGGATGCCCGCAAAGGTGGGTTTGGGTCCCCAAATCTCAAAAGGCAAAGAAACTGCAATGGCTTCTGCTTTTTTGATGGTCATAGCTTGGGTGGGGTTTGCCGCGCGAGCAGTGTGCCAACGCTAAGTGAGTGTTCGAAAAGTATATACTAATCGGCAACGTTTGAGAGACGGGGAAACGCTTGATCAATCTATGAATTCACTGAGCGAATGAATTTCATTGTCAAGAAAAAAAATATCAAACTGAAATCCCCAAAAATTTAAAAAACTAAAAGATCACGATCAAATTACCATGACCATTCGCTCCGTCACTGCCCACGCCTTGAGTCTTCCCTACGATCTAGGAGGTCCCAAGCCCATCTTTGCAGGCAAAGAGCGCGAGATGGAGATGCTTCTCATTCGGGTTGAAACCAACGATGGGTTGGTGGGCTGGGGAGAGTCCTTTGGTTTTGCGATCTGGCCCTCAACGGTTGAGGCACTCCAGCGACTGGTAGCCCCCTTGGCGGTGGGTCAAGATGAAAGCCAAATCTCTAAAATTCACGAGGAGATCACTCGTAAATTGCATCCCTTGGGTCGTGCTGGGCCGGTGACCTATGCCATCTCGGGACTGGACACCGCGCTTTGGGACATCCAGGGACAACGGCTCTCTCAACCTTTATTGCAAATGCTTGCTGGAGGTCGTGCAGTTAGAGCTCAAATTCCTGCATACGCCAGTTTGATTCGCTACAACAACCCCGAGTTGGTGGCAAAGCAAGCCGCGAGAGCTGTGGCTCAAGGTTTTAAGGCGATCAAAATTCATGAAATCACTTGGGAGTCTATCGCTGCGACACGCCAAGCCATTGGTCCCGATGTTTTATTGATGGTGGACGCCAATTGCCCATGGAATGAAGCTGAGGCCCTTCAAATGTGTGAGCGTCTTAAGCCTTTGGGATTGCATTGGCTAGAAGAGCCCCTTTGGCCCCCAGAAGACCACCTGGGGCTCGCGCGGATACAAAAGAACGGCCACATCCAAACTGCTGCAGGTGAAAACGCATTGGGTTATCAAGACTTTTCCAGCCTTTTGAGTTCTGGTGCAGTGAGTTTCGCTCAACCGAGCGTCACTAAGATTGGCGGCATCACTGAATTTATGAAAGTAGCGCATCTCATCAATGCATCCTCCATTGAGCTCGCACCCCATTCACCCTACATGGGCCCAGGTCTCATGGCCACAGCGCACATTTTGGCCAGCATGGAGCAAGAGATCATGCTGGAATACACCTTTTGCGATATGCCGAAAAACCCACTCGGAGATGCAGTGCTCACCCACCAAGGCCAATTCCAAATTCCCGTGAAGCCTGGTCTAGGTTTTGAGGTGGATGAGGGGTTGGTTCAAGAACTCAAAATCGATTGAACTTGATCTCAGCAACGCTTGTGACTTCAAGTCTGTGACAATTCCGTTACCATTTTTTTGAAAGTATCAATTCATCATGTTCCCCACTCAAAAACTAACCACTCTATTGGTGAGCAGTCTCCTCACCTTGACATCGGTATCCGCCTTGGCTCAAGCTAGCAACATCACGCGTTTAGTACTTGCCTTTCCCCCGGGAGGTCCCACTGATTCTTTGTCTCGACAGATTGCTGAACAATTGGGTGTCGAGCTCGGTCAAAGCATCGTGATAGAAAATCGTCCGGGTGGCAACGGTGCTGTCGCTGCTCAGTTTGTCTTGAACGCACCCAATGACGGCAAGACTTTGTGGCTCACCACAGCGGGTGCCATCACCGTTAATCCTGGGCTTTATCCGAAACTGGCCTATGACGTGAAGAACTTTGCCCCCGTCTCCTTGTTGGTGAATAACCAAGAGGTCTTGGTGGTCAACCCCAAGAACCCAGCCAACGATCCCGCTCAGTTCATCAAGCAAGCTGCGGCCACCAAAAACGGAGTCAACATCACCTCCTCTGGCATTGGAAGCATGCCCCACATGGCCATTGAGTTGCTGCGAGATGCCACGGGTGACTACTACACCCACATTCCAAATAAAGGGGCGGCACCGGCCATCACCGATGTGATGGGCGGACAAGTCGATGGATTTTTTGGAGACATACCCGGTGTTCTCCCCTTTATCCAAGCCGGAAGTTTGAAGCCCATTGCCATTGCGGCTTCTAAGCGTTTTTCCATGTTGCCCAATGTCAAGACCTTTGATGAGATCGGTGTCAAAGGTATGTATTTGAACAACTGGAGCGCCATTTATGTCTCCAAACAAGTGCCTCCTGCCGTGATTGAACATCTGAACAAAGCCATTGTGAGAACGCTTACCAATAAGACGGTTCAAGACAAGTTGCTAGCCTCGGGCACCGATCCTCAGTACTCGACTCCTCAGGAGATGGCCATCCAGGCCGAGGAGGAGACCAAGATGTGGAAAAAAATTATCCAAAAATACAATATCAAAGCCGAGTGAATGGACCCATACGTTTGAATGGTTTGTATGGTATGCATGGTTTGGATTCTTCAAACTGAGTAAACCTCACCATGGGTGTTTACACCAAGAAGGGTTCACGCAGTCTTGAGCGAACGGATCTATTGGAGGACAATGCGTTTTCACCAATGACTCAATGCAGTAGAGTCAAATTTTCTGGTCACTCTTTTTGATTCCTCTCTGCTTTTACTTTTTTTCCTCTTAGCCTCATTTTCACTTAGCCTTTTTTTGCTCTTTCTCCAATTTCACTTCTAACCTTTGATGAGACCCATGCCATGACCTCAGGAAGACTGCCCCTCAAATCCTTGAAAAACTCAGTGAGCCCAGAGGAGTGGCAAGCCCGAGTTGACTTGGCCGCTTGTTATCGCTTGGTCGCACATTACGAAATGTCAGACATGATTGCCAACCACATCACACTTCGTGTGCCGGGTGAGGACGATGCTTTTTTGATCAATCCCTACGGCATGATGTATGAGGAGATGACAGCCTCTTGCTTTCTCAAGATCACCCACGATGGTGAGGTCCTCTTCAAGCCTGATTTTGGTGAACTTAATTACGGCTTTAATAAACCCGGCTACATCCTTCACAGTGCCGTTCATAAAGCCAGACCAGAGGTCGCATGTGTGATCCACACCCATACTTATGCAGGTATGGCGGTGTCCTCCTTGAAATGCGGACTCTTGCCGCTTAATCAAACGTCGATGCGGTTTCTCAAAGTGGCCTACCACGACTACATGGGCGTGGTTCTTGATATGGCCGAGCAAGAGGTGCTCGTCAAAGACTTAGGCAATGCGGAGGCGGTGATCTTGCGCAATCATGGTCTCTTGACGGTGGGGAAAAGTGTAGGCGAGGCGTTCAATTGGATGCACCGATTGGAGTTGTCGTGCAGAGCACAGATTGCAGCGATGTCATGCAACACACCATTGCAAGAGGTCTCTGAGAAAGTGCTTCATGAAACCTACATGAACTATCAACCGCAAGTGAGAAGGCCCTACGGCTTGATGGAGTGGCCCGCTTTACTTCGCATGGTCGAGAGACTGGATCCAAGCTACAAAGAATAAGCTTAAAGGTTGTCAAGGTGGGCCCAGGGACCCAATTTTGAATTTGAAGTGGAGCGCACAGGTTGAAAAAAATTGTCTACATGACGCCTTCGGCGCCGGTTTTGCGTGAACAAATGCTCAAATGGGTACCGGCTGGTTTTAGGTTGGAGTTTGCACTCCAAACCGATCAAGCCTATCACCAAGCTTTACTTGAAGATGCGGACTATGTCTTTATTGCTGGATCGCGCTTGAGTGGGTATTTGATTGAACACGCCCCTCAACTCAAAATGATTCAAAAGTGGGGCATTGGCGTCGACAAAATCGATATAGCGGCGGCCAAGGCCAAGGGTATCCCGGTCTTCATCACGAGTGGAGCCAACGCGCTGCAAGTGGCCGAGCACACCGTCTTATTGATGCTCTCCACCCTTAGAAAGCTCACCTATGCTCAAAAAGCCATGCGCGCTCAGCAATGGGTCAACGCAGAGCTCAGAACCACTTGCATGCAGCTCACCGGTAAAACGGTAGGTTTATTTGGCTTTGGAAACATTGCCCAACAAGTGGCCAAGCAACTGAGAGGTTTTGATGTGGAGGTGATTTACCATAGCCGCCAGCGTGCAACGCCTGCACTCGAGCAGGAGTTCCAAGCTCGTTATGTTGACATGCCCACCCTCCTGTCCCAAAGTGATGTCTTGAGCTTACACGCACCCTATAAGCCTGAGACCTTTGAGGTCATTAACCGAGAGACGCTCTCTCAAATGAAGCCCACCGCCGTGTTGATCAACACGGCCCGGGGCGAGCTCATCAACGACGCTGATTTGGTCGAGGCACTCAAGAGCGAGCGGCTCTTTGGCGCGGGCATTGATGTCTTCATTGAGGAGCCACCGCCGGTGAATCATCCTTTTTTTGAGCTTGACAATGTGGTGATGACACCGCACACCGCAGCAAGTGTGAGGGAAGTGGTGGACCGTGTCATTGAACACGGCTTTAGGAACATTCGTCTCTTTGAAGAGGGCGTGGCGCTCGATCCAATGGACCGAATTGTCTAGTCCCTGGAACTCATTTATTCGGGTTTAATTCCCGCTGCGAGTGCAACCTTTTGAAGCCTCGCCACCTCAGACCTGATCTTCAGGCCCAAATCCTCAGGCGTTGGGCTGGTTTGAAGATCAATGCCCTTGTCGGCAAATTGTTTCTTCAAATCAGTTTGGTTCAACGCCTTCACAACGGCAGTGTGAATCTTTTGGACAATGTCTTTGGGAGTGCCCGCTGGTGCGAGTAGCAAATTCAAGGTCACATCCTCGTAGCCTGGGTAACCCGATTCAGACAGTGTGGGCACGTCAGGCATGAGGGGGCTGCGCTCAAGGCTAGTGATCGCCAAAGGTCTGAGTTTACCCGTCGCAGCATTTTGCGCACCGGTGCTGATTTGGTCAAACATCATGGGCACTTGACCACTGAAGACGTCGATCATGGATTGGGCATTGCCTTTGTAGAAAATATTGGTGAATTTGATTCCGGCTCGGTTGGCAAAGATTTCTGCGGCCATGTGGCCAGTCGAGCCGTTACCGCTGCTGGCAACCGCGACTCCGGGGTTGGCCTTGGCCCAATTGACAAACTCTTGAATGGTTTTGGCTGGAACGTTCGGGTTGACCATCACGAACATCGCAACCTTGCATGTGAGAGAAATCGGTGCAAAGTCCTCCACGGGGTTATAGCCCACGTTGTTTGAAATCAAAGGAGCGGCAAAGAAGGTGCTCGAATGGGCGAGGAGGGTGTAGCCATCGGGCGCTGCTTTGGCGACATATTGAGTGCCAACGATGGAGGCAGCACTTGGCTTATTGTCCACAATCACGCTTTGACCCAAAAGTTTTGAGATCTCTACCCCAAGTGTTCTGGCAACAATGTCCACATTACCCCCAGCAGCCACGGGCACGATGATGTGGATGGGCTTATTAGGGTAGTTGCTGGCGGTGTTGGAGACGGTTTGCGTAAAAGCACTCCAACTGAGAGTGAACATCAATGTGGCCCAGGCGCAGTGGGCGAGTCTTCTCATCATGGGGTCTCCCTTTGAGTCGCGCCACTGAGCCGGTGGGGGCGGGCGCGCCTTGATTTCTATAGATTGATCAAAAGCTGTACTTTTATATCACAGTCGCTCAAAAATTGGACCCTGGGAACTACTCCCTCAGGATCGATTGAATGGGTGAACTCGCCAATCGTCCTCCTATGACTCATGGTTGACTGATCTAAAACCGCCCCAATCTTCCTCAGCATTTCTAGAGCGATGTCATCTAACCAGCGCTCAAATCAATGTAAGCACAATATCTCGCTTCAACGCCAAGAGCTCTGAGGCCAGTGCGTTGACCATGGGTTCTATGGGAGCCGAGCCAAAGTCATTTTTGCTGATGTTCAAGACATGGTGTTGGCCGTTCACGGACGGCAAGGCCGTTGCGACCGCCAAGACACCAGGCTGCCAGCTTGCCCAACAAAAGTCCTGGGTCTTGATGGAGTTTTGGGCGGCATCAATCTCCTCACGAATGCGAGTCCAGTCCTTACTTCTTCGGGCTTTGAAGGCTCTAAAGAGCTCTCGTTTACGCGCTGCACTGCAATGGGCGAGCCAAGCTCGCCCCAGGGAGGTCAATTCCATGGGCACCCTCAGGCCCGCCACGATATTGCGAAATGCGGCTCTGGGTTGGTAGCGAATGGACTCGAGATAGATCATGTCAATCTGATCGGGCACTGCCAACCCCACATTGACTTTGAGCCGCTCGGAGGTGGACCGCATTTTGGGGGCGGCGATGTTCAAGACCGGGGAGCTGCTCTTCATGGCAAATCCCAAACTGAGTACAGGCGCTGCCAGTCGATATGCTTTTTGCCTCACATCATGCTCAAGCATGCCGCAGGCCACAAGCGTTTGGGTGAGGCGGCTCACGGTGGCTTTGGAGAGTTGGGTGCGCTCAGCAATCTCCCCGTTTCCTAGGAGGTCCACGCCTGGGCGAAACGCCATCAAGATGTCTATGCCTCGCGTTAAGGATCGGTTGTGTTCGAGCATTTTTGGGCGTTCGCCAAGCTAAGAGTGCCAATTCTCTGGTGAGCATTACGTTCAAATGAGGGTTGAATTTTAATTCCACCAGGTGGAATTGGAATGTAGCATTTTTATCTGATATTGCCTAGACTTGTAGGGCTTTTAAGGCACTGTCAGGAGACAAACAAATGATCAATAAAACCAAGAGCGACTCTGAGCACACCCACTCCCGCATGTCCACCCCGTTCAGGCGCAGAGGGGCTTTGCG
>Ga0164297_10005182_pt1 | contig 11282 bp, 9 predicted proteins | sample GEODES058metaG_FD_113539 | JGI IMG/M metagenome (GOLD analysis project Ga0164297, IMG submission 113539) | Dystrophic lake water microbial communities from Trout Bog Lake, Wisconsin, USA - GEODES058 metaG | ecosystem: Environmental > Aquatic > Freshwater > Lake | place: USA: Trout Bog Lake...
CGCAAAGGCCGCGCTGTCGCTTGCCGAGGAACCGGGCCGGTTCCTGTCGACCGTTCAGATCGGCATCACGCTGATCGGCATCCTGTCGGGTGTCGTTTCCGGCGCCGCCCTCGGCGACCGGCTTGCCCTGGTGCTGATCGATCTCGGCCTACCCCGCGGCTGGGCCGACACGCTCGGCTACGGCCTCGTCATTGGCGTGATCACCTACCTGTCGGTGATCATCGGCGAATTGGTGCCCAAGCATCTCGCCCTGCGCAATCCCGAGCGCATCGCCTGCACGGTGGCGCCCGGCATGCGCGTGGTCTCGAAGGTGGCGCTCCCCGCCGTGTGGCTGCTCGACGCCTCGACTCGTGCCGTGTTCCGCCTGATCGGCCAGGAGACTGAGAGCGCCAGCGCGGTCACCGAGGAGGAGATCCGCAGCCTCGTGGCCGAAGCGGAGACCGCCGGCGTGATCGAAGGCAACGAGCGCGCCATGATTTCCGGCGTGCTGCGGCTCGGCGACCGGCTGGTGCGCGGCGTCATGACCCCGCGCACCGACGTGGTGTGGATCGACCTCGCCGACGATCCGGAGATTACCCGGGCGCGCGTCCTCGCGAGTCCCTACGCCCGGCTGCCGGTCGCCGATGGCGGCCCCGACGCGATGATCGGCGTCCTGCAGGTGCGCGACCTGATCGGCCCGCTCGCGCGGGGCGAGACCATCGACCTGCGCGCGCATCTGCGCCGAGCCCCGGTATTGCCCGATACGCTGGACGCGCTGGACGCCCTCAATGCCCTGCGCAACGCCGCAGTGCCGATGGCGCTGGTTCATGACGAGTACGGCCACTTCGACGGCCTGGTGACGCCGGCCGACATCCTCGACGCCATCGCGGGCGCGTTCCCTTCCGAGCAGATCGAGCCGGACGCCGTGCGCCGGCCGGACGGATCCTGGCTGATCGCGGGCTCGATGCCGGCCGACGAGTTGGCCGACCAGTTGGGCCTGCGGCTTCCGCCCTCGCGCGACTATGCCACCGCCGCAGGCCTCGTCATCGCCACGCTCCAGCGCCTGCCGGAAACGGGCGAGACCTGCGATATCGCGGGCTGGCGGTTCGAGGTGGTGGATCTCGACGGACGCCGGGTCGACAAGCTGCTGGCGACCAAGCTGGAAGCGACGGAGTTGGAATAGCCTAGGCCGCCTCCCCCGTGAGCCGCCGCGCCGCCCGGTCCCGTCCGATCAACGGCAGCAGGCCAGCGAGGTCGGGCCCATGCTCAAGCCCCGTCAGCGCGAGGCGCAGGGGCATGAACAGGCTCCGGCCCTTCGCTCCCGTGCGGGTCCGGATCTCGGTCGTCCAGGCCTTCCAGGTCTCGGGGCCGAACGGCTCCGCCGGCAGGTTTTCAAGGGCAGAAGCGATCACGGCCGGCTCGGTGAGCACGGGCTCCACCGGCCCCTCGACAACCCGCCACCACGTGGCCGCCTCCGGGACGCGGCCGAGATTGGCCCGCACCGCCAGCCAGAACGCCTCCGCGTTATCTGCGGGGATCCCGAGTTCCGCGAGCCGGTCGGCAACCTCGTCGTACGGCATCGCGTGGACGAGGCGCGCGTTGAGACCGTCGAGTTCGGCCGTATCGAAGCGGGCCGGCGCCCGGGAGATCTCGGTGAGATCGACGAGTTCCGCCAGCGTGTCGAGGTCGGGCACGGCGCGCACCGCTTCGGCGGAGCCGGTGAGCACGGCCAGAGAGCGCACGGCGGCCGGCTCGTAGCCGGCCTCGCGCAGGCCGCGCAGCGACAGATGGCCGAGCCGCTTCGACAGCCCCTCCCCCTCCGCGGTGGTGAGCAGGTTGTGATGGCCGAAGATCGGCACGGCCGCACCCAGCGCCTCGAAGATCTGCACCTGCACACCGGTGTTGGTGACGTGGTCCTCGCCGCGGATCACGTGGGTGATGCCGAGATCGGCGTCGTCGACCACGGAGGGCAAGGTGTAGAGATAGCTGCCGTCGGCGCGGATCAGCACCGGATCGGACAGGGACGCGCAATCGACATGGGCCGGGCCTCGGACGAGGTCGTCCCAGGCGACCGTCCGCCCCTCCAGCAGGAAGCGCCAGTGCGGCCGGCGGCCTTCGGCCTCCAGGGCGGCGCGCTCCTCGGCGGTGAGCTTGAGGGCTGCCCGGTCGTAGATCGGCGGCTGGCCGCGGCCGAGCTGACGCCGACGGCGGCGCTCCAGTTCCTCCTGCGTCTCGTAGCAGGGATAGAGCCGGCCGGCGGCGCGCAGGCGGTCGGTGGCGGCATCGTGCTGCGCCGTCCGGTCGCTTTGCCGGGCGAACAGGTCGGGCTCGATGCCGAGCCAGGCTAGGTCTTCCCGGATCGCCTGCGCGAAGGCCGCCGTGGAGCGCTCCGCGTCGGTGTCGTCGAGGCGAAGCAGGAAGCGCCCGCCGGTCCTGCGGGCGAACAGCGCGTTCAGCAGGGCCGGCCGAGCGTTGCCGATGTGAAGGTAGCCGGTTGGCGACGGGGCGAAGCGCACGAGAGTCATGACCCGCTCCATAGCCGATCTCACGCCGGATTGGCGCGGGACTTCTCGGATTTCCCCCTCGCCCACCTCATGGGCCACCGCGCCGGCAGCGCTACCCACGGTGGTTAAAACCCGTCAGAAGGCTCCGCTTGATGCGACGCGGGACGGGACGCAATGGCGAGCGACGACACAGCCGACATCGTGGTGATCGGCGGCGGGATGGTCGGCCTCGCCAGCGCCATCGCGCTGAAGGATCGCGGGCTCGACGTGGTCCTGTGCGATCCCGGCGAAGCCCGGGCCAGAACCTCCTACGGCAATGCCGGCGTGGTCAGCCGCGGTTCGATCCTGCCGATGTCGAGCCCGGCCCTGTGGGGCAAGCTGCCGGCCTACCTCCGCAACGCCGACCGGGGCCTGCGTCTGAACCACGCGCACCTGCCACGGATCCTGCCCTACGCGGCGCATTTCCTGGCGAGCGCCCGCGCCACCCGCTGGCGCCGGGCCGCCGAAGCGCTGCTGCCGCTTACGAGCGCCGCCTACCCGGCCCATGAGCGCCTCGCCGCCCGGGCCGGGACGGCGGACCGTCTTCAGCGGACCGGCTGGCTGAAGGCCTACCGCACCGAAGCCGCCTTCGCGGCCGCCGCCCTGGAGCGGGAAATCCTGGCCTCGCACGGCGTGGCCTTCGAGATCTTGGACGCCGCCGCCCTGCACGAGGCGGAGCCGGCCCTGGTGCGGCCCTACGCCCGGGCGATGCTGCTGACCGAGACCGGCTCGGTGCGCGAGCCCGGACGCCTCATCGAGGCCTGCGAGGCTTTGTTCTCCGGCCTCGGCGGGCGCCAACTGCGCGGCAGCGTCGCACAACTGGCGCCGGAAACGGGAGGCTGGCGCATCGATCACGAGGCCGGCACGGTAAAGGCTCGACAGATCGTACTCGCGGCGGGCGCCGCCTCGGGGGCGATCGCGCGGACGCTCGGCTACCGCTTCGCGGTGGCGGCCGAGCGTGGCTATCACCGTCATTACGCCCTGCATCCGGACAGCCCGCCGCTGACGCGGCCGGTCCTCGACACGGGCGCCGGCTCGATCCTGTCGCCGATGAGCGATCGCCGGGTACGGGTGCTGTCCGGGGTGGAGCTCAACGCCCGCGACGCGGCCCCGGACCATACCCAGATTGAGGCGGCCTCCCAGGAAGCCGCGGGAACGCTGCGATTGGGCGGCCCCCTCGACAACGTGCCGTGGCTCGGATCCCGCCCGTCCACGCCGGACGGGATGCCGGTGATCGGCAAGGCGCCGCGCCACGACGGGCTGCTCTTCGCCTTCGGGCACGGCCATATCGGCCTCTCGACCGGGCCGATCACCGGCGAGATCGTGGCCGACCTCGCCACCGGCCGCAGCCCCGCTGTACCCGTGGCGGCCTTCGCGCCGGACCGGCTGTTGCGCTGGCCGCGGCTGTTCTGAGACTCAGCGCCAATCGTAGGGATTGTACGGATCGAGCGCCGCCTGGATCTTCCGCAGCATTTCCGGCTGCCGCTGCAGGTCCACATCCCGGGCGAGCGCCCGCAGGAAGGCCTTCGGCCCATGTTCGAGGTCGCGGGTCAGGCCGTCGTAGCGGTCGGCCGGCTCGACATGGGCCGGGTTGACGGCGACGCGGTAAGCGAGCCCGCAGGTCGGTGGGTCGATCCCCAGCCGGTAGCAGATCCGCACCCGCGCAAAGGGCGCCTCGGGCCGGTAATCGACACGATAGCCGCCGAGCCTGAAAGCCCCGCCGGTCACGCGCTCGGCATAGGCCAGGGTCTGCGCCACGGTGGCGAAGCCCTCGGTGCGCCGGCCGCGCACGAGGTCGACCGCCGAACTCTCGGTGGGCACGACGGACTGCGCGCAGGCGGCGGTTGAGATCAGCGCGAGCGCGAAGGCGGGAGGCAGGGCTCTCATGGGATTGTCACGGCTTCTTCATGCAGACGGCCACGGGCTCGGCATCCTTGGCGGCCTTGGCGGTCATGTCGAGGCATCCAACCGTCGCAACGCCATCCGTGACGGTCACCGACGGCACCACCGCCATGCCGCGGCAGTAGGCGCCGATCAACGTCTCGTCGCGGCGGCAGGCCACGTCGAGCCGAATCTGGCTGTTCATCGCCGGACCCGGTGCGCCGGCGGGGCCAGCCGGACCCTGTTCGCCCGTGGGTCCGCGTTCCCCCGTCGCCCCATTCAAGCCCGCCGGCCCCTGTGGCCCGGCCGCACCGGGATCGCCCTTCGGGCCGGGTGGACCGGCCGGGCCCGGCTTCGCCCCATCGCAGCCCGCGAGCACGAGCGCGGCGATCGTGCCGGCTACGAACGCGATCAGGGGGAGTTTCATGCGGTTCTCCGGCCAAGCTTACCGCATTCGAAATGGCGCAACGCGCTGGGGCGTCAATCGCGGCTGGGATCAAAAACATTCGGCAACACTTCCGCCCACAACGATCTGGATACGCTTCGCGGAGGATGAATCAGAGGGACCAGCTTAAGTCTTTCGTAAAAGGTCGATCCTAAGCCGATGATCATGCTTGTCATCTGCTGACCAACTAGCGAATGCCTCAGCGAACATCACTATTTTCTGGTAAAGGCAGTACGTTAGGTTGCCGTCTGACACGTTTTCGCGGCGATGCCGACGGAGCGGCAGCGGTGGAATTCGCGCTGGTGGCCCTCCCGTTCCTGGCGCTGTGCGGCGCGATTTTCCAGATCGCGTTCCAAATCTGGGCGTCACAGAATTTCGATCGCGCCCTTCAGAATGCAGTCCGAACGATCTTCACCGGACAGTTCCAGCAGGCGAATGCCGGGCAGACCGACCCCACCAAACTACTCGCCGCGCTCAAGACGACGATGTGCGGCCCGACCACTGCCACCATCGTCAACATCTTCAACTGCCAGAACGTCAAGATCGACGTCGCGACGGCGGGGACGTTCTCGAGTGCCAATCCCTCGACCCCCGTCGACACTGCGACCGGCACGTGGAACACGAGCTTCGGCACGAAATACGCCTGCGCGACGCCGGGCACGATCGTGATCGTGACGGCGGCGGTTCAGTTCCCGACCTTCTTCAATCTGATGGGACTGCGCACCCAGCAGTTCACGACCGGCAGCGGCGCCGGATCGAGCCTGTTGGTCTCGACGGCCGTGTTCCGCACGGAACCGTACCAGATCGTCGGAGCGAGCCCGTGCTGAGGCGCTTCGCCCGCAGAGCCGACCGGATGGGACGCGACCGCCGCGGGAGCGCCGTGGTGGAGTTCGCCGTGATCCTGCCGGTCCTGCTGGCGATCTGGGCCGGCATGACCGAGCTGGCGCACGCCATCGACGAATGGCGCAAGCTGACCCTGCTCGGCCGCACCGTCGCCGACCTGACGGCGCAGGGCGATGCGAAGAATCCGGTCAGCACAACCTTGATGAGTGATATCTTCGCGTCTGCCGCGACGGTCATGCGCCCGTTCAACACCGCAAATGCGAAGATCGTGGTCAGTGCCATAGGCGTCAGCCTCCAGAACGGCGTCCTGAGTCCGTCGGTCTGCTCCAGCCTCGCCAACGGCAATGCCACCGCCCGCAATACCGGCCCGGCGAACGACATCACCGTGCCGCCAGGCTATCAGACCGCCGGCATGCGCTACGTCCTGGCCGAAGTCAGCATCACCTACACACCGATGATCGGGACCGCCCTGGTGAATCTCGTCAAGGGTGTCGGCAAGACGATCACCTTCTCCAGCGCCGTCCCTTGGCCGACCCGGGGCGGCAAGATCTACGGGACCAACACATACACCGAGGTGGTGTTGCCCGGCACCAACGCGACGGCGTGCGATGGCTCGACTCCCTGACGGCTTCCGTCACTTCCTGCAGCAGGGCGGCGGCAATGTCGCGCTGTTGTTCGCCTTCCTCAGCGTGCCGATGCTGATGGTCGGCGGCGCGGCGATCGATTACGGCTTCGCGACCCGGTTGGAGACGAAGCTGCAGGCGGCAACCGATGCGACCGCACTGCTCCTCTGCCAGACACCGCTCACCACCAGCTCGTCCGACCTCAACGCCCTGGCCCGGACCGCAATGAACGGTGCCATGGGGGCAGCAAACCTTGTCGTCGATCCGCTGGGCATCACGAGCAACCCGCGCCAGATCACCCTGAAGGCGCGAAAGCTGTCCACGACCTTCTTCGGCAAGCTCACCGGGACGACGCGCATCAATCCGGGAGCCACGTCGCAATGCGCTACCCCCCTGCCGAAGACCTTCGAGATCGCCCTGGTGCTCGACAACACGGGATCGATGCAATCGTCGAGCGGCGGCCAATCGAAACTGCAGGCGGTTCAGACCGCCGCGACAAACTTCGTCAACTACGTCTCCACCAACAGCGCCTTCTCCAGCGCGACGCGGATCGCGATCGTACCCTTCGCGGGCGCGGTCGCGGTTGACCCGACGGCGTACCGAAATGCCTCCTGGATCGATGTGAACGGCCAGTCGAGCTATCATTGGCTCAACGTTGGGTCGCTCACCGGAACGGGTTTCACCAGCCGGTTCGATATCTTCAACAAGCTCCAGAACGCCAGCGCGGGTTGGGGCTGGGCCGGATGCCTGGAAACCCTGCCTTATCCGCTGAACGTTCAGGACGGGTCTCCCACAACGGGGAACAAGGACTCGCTCTATGTCCCGCTCTTCGCGCCCGACGAGCCGGGCGACGGCAGCAGCGGCTATGCCAGCTACACCTATAACAGCACGCAAAACATAAGCTTCAATAGCTACATCGACGATAGCACCAGTGTCGGTAGCTGCACCAAATGGGCGATAAATCCGAGCTTCCAGACCGCGGAAGGACGCGCCTGCAAGTATTCCAATCCGCGAAATGCGGCACCGACCTTGTCGAACCCCTATACCAAGATCCCGAATGGACCGAATTTCGGCTGCACGACACAGCCGCTTCAGCGGCTCACCACAGATACGACGGTCCTGAAGAACGTCATCAACAAGATGGCGCCGCTGGGATCGACCAACATCCACGAGGGTTTCATGTGGGGCTGGCGGACGCTTTCTCCGCTGAGCGTCTTCGCAGACGGCGCCGCCTACTCGTCCAGCTCCAACACAACAAATGCGAACACCGTCAACAAGATCATGATCCTCATGACAGATGGGACGAATAGCTGGCCAGACAACCCCTATACGAATTACAACAATTCCATGTATTTTGCGGCGGGTTATTTCAAGAATATGGACGGATCGACTCCGAACAGCAGGCTTCCGGCGACCAATCAGGATATTTCGGATGCAGCGAGCGCCCGAAACGCCCTCGACGCGCTCACCGCCACCGCCTGCAAGAACGCGAAGGCCGTCAACATCTCGATCTTCACGATCGGCTTCAGCATCGCCTCCGACCCGATCGACGCCGCGGGTCAGACGCTCCTGAAGAACTGTGCTTCGTCACCGGACCAGTACTTCCTCGCCAACGACTCGGACGGATTGCTCGACGCCTTCCAGAAGATTCAGACCAGCATCGGAAAGTTGCGCCTGACGCAGTGACGGATCCATGCGGGGCGGATGTGCGATGCGGTTCCCACATTCCCGGCTGGCAGCATCGGTCACCCTGTCGTCGCCAGTGCGGTGAAACGATCTGACGTTGCGCCAGACCGATGTTGCGCCGGCCTCACGAGGACGGGCACGGGGTCAAGGTCCGAGGCGTCCGACCAGGCAGGTCCAGCGCCCCCCATCACGGCGACAGCACGCGGTTGAGACGCGGAGATCCTATTCCGAGCGGCCGTTATGAAGCCGATGGCGCAGGACTTGAGAGACAGGCTGCCCGCGTCTCCCTCACCGTGCGGGGAACGGGATGCAGCGGCTGGGAACGGCTCGAATTTCGCTACCCTGGGTCATCGATCTCAGTCGTCCCGGTAGACACGCTCGCGCCGCTCGTGCCGCTCCTGCGCTTCCAGAGACAGGGTTGCGATCGGCCGGGCATCGAGCCGGCGCAGGGAGATCGGCTCGCCGGTCTCCTCGCAGTAGCCGTAAGAGCCGTCCTCCAGCCGGGCGAGCGCGGCGTCGATCTTGCCGGTGAGCTTGCGCTGGCGGTCCCGTGCCCGCAGCTCGATCGACCGGTCGGTCTCCGACGAGGCACGGTCGGCGAGATCCGGATGATTCTCGTTCTCGCTCTGAAGCGCGACCAGGGTGTCCTGCGCTTCGCGCAGAATGTCGGTCTTCCAGCTCAAGAGCTTGCGCCGAAAATATTCGCGCTGCCGCTCGTTCATGAAGGGCTCGTCGTCGGACGGGACGTAGCCGTCCTCCAGCGTCACCTTCGCCATGCGTCACCCTCGCTGGAATCGAGCCGCCCACCAGGGGATGGCCGGTGCGCGGCGATAACGTGAGGTGCCGTATAGTCGAGGCGCCCAATCGCGACAACGCACACAGAAGCGGCGTCATTAAAGCGCCGTCACTGCATCGCCGCGTGCGGCAATCCGGTCACGGTACAGATGTTTTACTCTGTCATCTGTGTCCGCAAGCGAACGATCGCCGTCGCGATCTCTGTCGTCAAGGTTCGCGCCAGGGGCAGCCTGTAATGTGTCTGGTCGAAGAACAGGTCAGGGTCGGCCGCCTCGGGGCGCCCGTCGCGCCAATCCACCACCGTGCTGAACGGGTGCGTCGCCAGGGCAGAGCGGACCTCCGCTCGGCAGGCAACTTCGGCGCTCGCCCGGGGGCTGCCGGGTGGCGGCTCGGCGCGGGCATAGACCGGGGGGAAGACCACCACCACCGGCGTCCGCGCCGGGACCCGCGCGAGCTCGTCCCGTAGCCTCTCGGCGATCGGGAACGGGCCGCCGTGATGCGGCTCCGGCTCAGGACCGACCGGCTTCTCCAAAGCCGCCTTCTTGGCGGGTTCGATGCCAAAACCTTGGCTGAGGTAGTTGCGCTCGTAATCCCACCAGCCGTCCTCGGCGGCTTTCCGGCGATGCGGGTTCAGGAGCCAGCCCAGGCGGTTGATCGTCTCCTGCGCCGCCGGAAACCGGATCAGGCCGCCGAGATAATCGGGCCAGCCGCCGAGCAGCCAGTAGGGAAACCCGTGCTCGCTCGGGAAGCTGGGATCGTCCGCGCACCAGAAGGCATCGGCCGAGAGCACGAGGGCGGCGGGCTGGACGTGATGCTGCAGGTACCAGTCCAGCACCGCGAACTGCTCGGCCGGGCCGGTCGCCGGCACCGAGAGCTGGACGAAGGGGATGCCGGTGAGCCGGGTCAGCGCCGCCGGCTCGATGAGCTGGATGTGCGAATTGCCGATCACCGCGCCGGTATAGGCCGGATCGCGTCCGCGCACGGCCGAGGCGGTGCGCGGACCCTGCGGCCGGACGGCGCCACGCGACAGCAGGGTCGAGCGGCCGGTATCGTAGGGATCGACCAGCACCGCGAGCGCCAGATAGCCTGCGAACACGCCGGCCACCGACAACAGCAGGAACCGGGCGAAGCCCAGCCAGTCCCGGTCGGCGCTCTGTGGGGTTCCTGCCATCCTCAGAACTGGAAATAGATGAACTCGTAGTTCGCATCGTCGCCGATCTTCAGCAGGACGAGGACGAACAGGAGCGCGAAGCCGAAGGCGAGGAGTCGCCGCGGCGGTAGCCGGTGGACGGCGTCCCAGGCGGTCGGCCCCACCGTGGCGACGAGGGCGGCGATGGCAATGGTGCGCCATTTGAAGCCCGAGCCCTTCGGCGCCAGCCCGAACAGGCCCTTGAACACGAGGAGCGCGGCCTCAAAACTCGTCGCCCGGAACAGGACCCAGGTCAGCATGACGAACAGGCTGGTCAGGAGCCAGCCGATCGGAGCCGGGATCGCGATGCGGGCACGCCGCGCCAGCACGCCGGCGCCCAGACCGACCCCGTGCAGCGCCCCCCAGGCCAGGAAGGTCAAGCCCGCCCCGTGCCAGAGGCCGCCCAGCGTCATGGTGGCGGCGAGCGCCCCGACCTGCCGCGGCAGACCGTGTCGGTTCCCGCCCAGCGGAATGTAGAGGTAGTCGCGCAGGAAGCGCGACAGGGTCATGTGCCAGCGCCGCCAGAAGTCGCGCAGCGAGGTGGCGCGGTAGGGGGCGTCGAAGTTCTGCGGCAGGACGAGGCCGAACAGCAGCGCGATACCGAGCGCCATATCGGTGTAGCCGGAGAAGTCGAAATAGATCTGGAAGGTGAAGCCGAGCGTCGCCTGCCACGCCTCCGCGATCGTGACGGCCTTGCCGGCGGCGGCCGCCTGAAACACCGGGTTCACGTAGGCGGCGAGCGGATCGCCGAGAAACACCTTCTTGGCGAGGCCGACAATCAGGAGCATCAGGCCGCGGCTGAAGCGCTCGGCGGCGTCGGAGCGCGCATAGGGCGGCGCGTCGAACTGGTGCATGATCTCGCTCCAGCGCACGAGCGGGCCGGCGAGAACCTGCGGGAAGAAGGCGATGTAGAGGGCGTATTTCACGAGCCCGAAGCCCGGCGCCCGGCCGGCCCGCAGGTCGGCGAGATACATGATGTGGTGGAAGGTGAAGAACGAGATGCCGAGCGGCAGGGCGAGGCCGAGCCGCGGCGCCTCCAGGCCCGGGATCAGGTTGGCGAGGTCGGCGAAGAAATCGAGATACTTGAACACTCCGAGGAGCGTGAGGTTGGCGACGATGGCCGCCGGGATCAGCCAGCGCCCCGGCCAGCGACGATAGATCTGCGCCACGCACCAGTTCGCCAGGATGGAGCCGGCGAGCAACGGCACGAAGCGGATGTCCCACCAGCCGTAGAACACGAAGGACAGGCCGACGAGGAGCGGCAGCCGCCAAGCCGGCGCCGCGCGCGCAACCAGAGC
>Ga0164297_10005189_pt1 | contig 11276 bp, 12 predicted proteins | sample GEODES058metaG_FD_113539 | JGI IMG/M metagenome (GOLD analysis project Ga0164297, IMG submission 113539) | Dystrophic lake water microbial communities from Trout Bog Lake, Wisconsin, USA - GEODES058 metaG | ecosystem: Environmental > Aquatic > Freshwater > Lake | place: USA: Trout Bog Lake...
TAGTATTCATATGTATCTACTTCTGGCATTCTTCTTTATTGAAAGTACTAATATAAAGTATATAGTTATGTATTATTATACACCATTTCTTTATATCTTTTATGTAAGAATAATTAACTCTTTCTACTTTCTGTTCAACCCTTGTTTTAATTGGTTGTTCTCCATTACCAACTTTTGAATAATTTCATTCATTTCCTGTATCCGTTTCTCATAATTTGCAATCAACCCGTGTAAGTCGATATTTTGTATTTCACCTTTTTCATTTTTCATTTGTAACATCAAAGAGTTTGGTGTCAAAGGTTGGATATTCGGTGAAAACCCTTGCTGAACCATTTGCTTTTTCATCCTTTCTTGTTCCTCTATAAACTTCTTTTTCATTTCTTCTCTTGACTGTTTAATTTCTTCAATCTGTTTCAACACATCAGGTTTGTTTTCTGGCCTTCCAGGTTCATATTTATCAAGCAATTCATTTACATCTTCCATAAAAAACTTCAACAACTCGGGTTCTTTTACAAAATCTTCTACTTTTTTATCCGAATATGACATGAACTGATTTGGAAACTCTGGACTTTCTATAAGGGTTCTTTTATCAAACGAGTTATGAATATGCGAAAATACAAGAATTGTCTTTTTTGGTTCAAGTTGGACGAAAGGAATTGTGTTGTTTTTCAAAAAATGCTTTTCCTCTGCCAAAGACTGAGACTCATCATAACTTGTTTGGTTTAACAACTCTCTACGAAAAGCAAATGAAGCTGCCGTAGCATGATTCGGGCCATATGGACCAAACTGAACCATCTTATCAATATGTTTGAAATATATATACATTTCACTCGAACCAGCACACAAAGCTTGTGGGTTTTTTTTCAACGTTTCGACTGCATGACTAACACGACAAGGTGGATAATAGTCGTCGTCATCCATATAAACAATGATATCTCCCTTACTTTTTTCATGCATAAGATTGCGTTTTCTACCAAGTGTCATTTTTTCATTATATGCAAAATATTTGACCTGGGGAATATGTTTCACAAGGTCTTCTATCTTATCCGTTCCATCGTCAATAATAATCCACTCCATCTTATCCTTGGGATATTTTTGGTGTTCAAAACAACGTATCATTGCTGAAATAAAAGGACGGCGATTGAATGTTGGAGTACAAATACTCACAAAAGGATAAACTGGCATAGCGGCTTTCACTGGTTCATTTATTTCCTTTTGTTTTTGTATTGCTTGTTCTTGTTGTTGTTTTTGTGCGTGCGGATTTTTTGACTTGTTTCCTTTTTTCTTATTAGTCATACAAATATATTCAGATTATGTTATAAATAACTATTGGTTATACTTATTTATATTGTTTACTTAACAAAATGTTTTATAAGTTCTATAAGCTAAGTTCTATAAGCTCAGTATCTACTTTTTTTATTTGAAAAAGACTTGTTCATATTCTCTCTGCCTAAAAATCTGGTAAGGTCCTTTATCGTTTTTACTAATTTTTTACCGCCTTGTTGTTGTATTGTTTTTACATTGTTTATAAACTTATAGCCACCCGTAGTTGTAGAAGACTCTGAACTTTCTTGCTCATTATCATTATCTTCATCATTATCAACATGTGGTAATGAGTCCTCTGACTCGTCATTTGGAATTTTACCCTTATAGGAAGGCCCACTTTCAGTAGTTTCTTTCTGCGTTCCTTCCCCACTAGTATCATTATTATCACCGCTACTACCATCAGCGTTACTGTCACCACTACTACCATCTGGTCCAGTATCATCTGGTTTCATCGCATCATTCTCTTTTTTGAAAAACTCACTGTTGTCTGGACAGGTCTTTTTGGATGAAAAATTATAGTTATCAACTGCCTCTGATAAGTATTCAGGAACAATAGCTTTATACAAGTCACTATAAAAGTACAGCAATACTACACCAATAACACATAATGCAAAACTACTATACCCAAAATTACTTCCTACACCAAGCAAAAGTTGATATGTTATAATGGCTATTATATAATGCTTTTTATACTTCAAAAAGTCCTTTACGGCTTCTATAATACCATAGGTTATTGTTTTTTCTACTGTTTCACCCTTTTCATTTTGTACCATTCTTTTTATTTTAGCATTGTACATAACAACAGAAAAGAAACAATACATCATTACAAAAAATATCATTCCTGGGAATAGTATGAAGTTTCCAAGTAAAAACACCCATAAAAACACACATACAAGTATCAAACTAATACACATTTGTATAATACCGTCTTGTTTCCAAGACATTACTTTCCAAATAGGTCTCCCATGTTTTTCTTTTGTAGTATTCTTTGTAAAAAGCCAACCCATATTAGAGAACCATAAGTAAATCAAATAGATATAGTTGTAAATACCAACCACCATCAAGTAAGGTGGCATAAAATAAGGTGCTAGGAAAACAATGAGTGGTTCATTCAAATATTTATTGAGTGTTAAATAAAATGTATTTTGTATAGAGTAGTTGGTTACAATCAGTGATTCTATAATACTGATAATATACTCAATAGTCCCTTTATTCCAGTATGCATACTTGATACTTGTTAATAACTCAACAAACATGTTTTGTTGGTTTGGTTCAAAGTCTTTATAAGGAAACCTTATTTTTTCAGACATTAATATATCTTCAATCTTTTTTAGATTGATATTGATATCAAAATTATCACTATCATTATTTGGCATAAACTTTGCACCTTTATACTCTTTTTCCTCATATGGATAACAAAAAATATCTGTTGGTAAAAGACTTGCTTGGGATACTTTACAACCCCATAAAATAATTATTCCCATTATAATGACAATCAAAAGATGAATAAAATTTTGTATAAATCCAATTATAAAATTGTATACCATAGTAACATAATCTTCATTTGAACTGTTTGTTGGGTCACTATTATTGAATGTTGGTTGTGGTGTAGGTGCTTGTGTAGGTGCTGGTGTTTCTGTATTATTACTTTTATTTTTATTTTTCGACTTAGCCATACTAATATTATTATAGAATATAAAAAATATATGAATACATCATATATTATATATATTCACAATCTATTGCTATAAAGTCCCCTTCTTTTTCTATTAGTCGAAATGGTCTTCCACATCCCCATATTTTATAATTTTGGTTAATCATTATTTATTCAAACAATGAGTAAATGAGAGCTTTATATATCATATGTATTATAACACACTTTATTCAATACTTGTTTATATCAAATTTTATTTACAAAGATATCTCAAACAAAAAAATATACTGTTATTGTATATTCCTTATTCCGTTCCTTAACATGAATGAAAATCAAAAAAAAGTATTCTATGCATTTCTTAGTCTTTTACTTATTTTAGCAATTTTTCAAGGCATTCATTCTATATATACTTCTCATTCTGGATACCATTTAATGAAAGAAGCCTTCATTGGTGATAACTATATGCCATATACTTATGGGGATTACGGATATGATGCTTCTAAACAAAACATAAATGTTGTAAGTATGCCAATATTAGATAACGCAGGTCCAACTTGTGCGAATATGTGTTCTCCATCAGGAAGATGTTCTATAACTGGACAACAATGTACCGCTGATATTGACTGTCCTGGTTGTCAACCAAACTTCCCTATTACTCAAAACACAATTGACGACTATGTACCTGCTGATAACGATAGTGGTATTCTTACAACTGAAAAACAATTGAATTATTCTAAACTTACATCAGATATAGGAACTAGAGCAAGAAGAGTAATGGAATACTCCGCGTCAGAAAACAAGTTCACTACACCAACTATTTCCAATGCTTTGTATGCATCTCTTTTAGGAACTAGTCAGTGGAGAAGTCCAAATGACTTGAATACACAAGTATTTAGTTCCAATCCAAATCCTTTGAATGATCCATTGTTCAAAAAATAAATTACTTTTCTATCGCAACTTCCTTTGCTATTTTTTTAATGATACGAGTTTCATTTATATCCGTATCAAACTTTCCTCCTACTGACTCTATTAATAAACGGTTATATTGATCCGATGATTTTGAATCACTATATACACAATCTGGATACTTCTTTTTCCACTCTGGAATAAGCTGGAAATTTTTATTTGCTACATATTTTATTGCCTTTTTCAACCTTTTGTTATCCGAATCTTCCTTTTCCCACTTATCCTCGTCCTTTACATACATTGTCTCGCGTTTCACATCGCTACAATGCATAGGCCGTTGACTAATATCCAGAGCCTTTAAATTCTTGAGAATAATACTCGATATTCCTTCAATATATCCAAGTTGTCCTACATTTTCAAGGTCAGATATTTCTAGGTTTATTGACTTGACAAAATCAGTTATATTCATAGCATCCTTACATTTTTCATTCAAAAATATCTGCATATTGAAATTATTCGTCTTACTATTCGTAACATTTGTGTTATAAATAGTGTTGTTTACATTACCACATCCATTGCCGACTGACTTCACTTCCTTACTCAGTTCAACTATATGTTTTTGGAGTTCATAAGACTGCTGATGCTGAACCATAATCAAGTCTTTGAACTCTTGGTTCTGCTTAATAAGTGTATAAATAACACCCATCGGGTCTGTGTTTAACTTCTCAGGAGTTATTTGTGTTTCCGTTTTTACATTTTCACAAACAACTTTATCCTTATTATCAGTGTAACTAATATTATTAATCAAAGATTCTTCATTTTCAGTGTGAACCATATACTTTTCATTACATATTTTTTTATGTTTCCACAGACCATTCTTAGAGCGATATTTTTTTTTACAACGGTCACATTCATTTTCCAGTAAGGACTCTGTATTTGCTCCTTTTTGGTCACCTCCAGTCACCTTGTGATGCTTACCCGTAGACAAATGACGCATCCAATTACTTTTTTTAGAGCATACATAGTCACATTTTTTACACTCGAAAAAGCGGCTCGTTTTTGCTCCTTTTTCGGTCACCTCGGTCACCTCCTTACTGACCAGTGTGGGATTTATAATAGCACACTGGTCAGTGTCATATTGGATATCGTCATAATTTTTATTATGTTTTTTGGTGCTCGTTTTTGCTCCTTTTTCGGTCACCTTGTCCATATATACAGGTGACCAAAAAAAGAGCCTAAAATGGACGATTCGATAAAATGGAAAAAAATGGAAAAAATCGTGACTGAAAAAAATAGGGCAAAAAATCGGTTTTGTGACGCTTACAGTCTAAAACCCAAAAAAACCCCGCGTTTTTATTTTTTTTTCAAGATTTTATTGGGCCTATGTCAAAATGGACATTTTAAAAATGTCCAAAATCGAAAATCCTTTTCCCTTTTGGATGCAAAAATATGTAAAAACGCGAGGTTTTTTGTTAGCCACCCAGGATTTTCGATGTTTTTACTATCTTTTTCGGAAAATCCATAATCAAAAAATGAAAATCTCAAAAAAAGGGGGTAAAATAAAGGAGATAATTTAGATATTGGGCGCTTTCTTATAAAATTAATTTTTTTACTATTCAAAATAGGGGATTCTATTTTTCAAAAACGAATATTTCAAAAATAGAGGATGATTTATAGTTTTTATGGGCGGTCTGGCTTTCTACATTTCATATGTATTTATTTTATCACGACCTTCAATAATAGAGCGGACTAGACGATGCCTTCCATTTATAAGGTGATATACAGGCTGTTTTGATTCTTCTCCTTGTATTTTTATACCAGTCTTTTTTCCATTTACAAGGTGTGGGGTTATATCAAGAGGTTCATATTTTAATAAACGGTTGAACTTTTTCGGTTGGATACTCATCATATTTTCCATACGACCAAGAGGAAATGTGGTGTCTTCGCCTTTTTCTGTATAAAATCCCGACAATAGTTGTTCAGATATGTCTGGTTTTAATTCGGTTACTGCAGCCTTTATGTTAGGAGTGAGTAGTATTTGTTTCAAGTATATTTCTTTTGGTTTATATGTTTCTGGATTTTTTCCTTGACTTTTAAGATGGTTTAGATATCGTTTTTCTTCTGTTCTTTTTTTATGAGCTTTTGTTCTTTGTCTTAGTGTTTTATATGTTACAGTGTGGTTATGAGACTTGCTTTTTCTTCTAATGCTTCTTACTCTGTTTCGGTTTGTTTTTCTTGTTCTTTTATTCAGTTTATAAAGTTTTTGTTTTTTAGTTGTCATTTATATAAATATAACACATATAATAATATCAAATAAATATAAGAATAGATATGAATAAAGAAACTATAGATATGAATCAAGAAAAAACTGGTAAACTAGACCCAAGATTTATATTTATTCGTGTAAAGACAAATGTGCCTGGTTATCAAAGTTTCGCGTTCAAACCATTTATGACTGTTCCAAGTATGAAAGACGAAAAGTTCATCAAAGAAAATGATAATAATGTTTATTTTTATGCTTTGAAGAAATTAGACAAGGAGTTGATTATAAAAGTGCCTGATAGTGCTTCTGTGTTTTTTGAAAAATCCCTCTTTAAATGTCTCTTGAACTTTCACGGAAACCAAAAAGAAAAATCGCTTGATTATGCTACAGAGTATGGATATGTAGATGCAAATATCCAAACATTATTAGATACTTTGTTCCCACAGGATGGAACTGGTAAGTTTTATATCCAAACAAAGAACGATATTTTGGTTCCATATACAGTTATAAGCACAATGTGGACAAAAGGCGACTGGATGTTAGATGGAAAAGGTTCCAATAAGCTTCCAAATAATATAAAATATGGTTCGTCATATACAGAATATAATCCAAATGATATTCCAAGTGTAGATGAAACTTTAAATCCAGAATCGGAAAATCCAATGGTCAATAAAGAGTTTGTAAAAGAACCAGAACCAGAAATACCAATAGCCATACCTGTAAAAGAGGAAATACCAGAAGCTATACCAGTGGCTGAACCAGTGACAGAACCAGTACCAACCCTAGTGGCAGAACCAGTAGAAACACAAAAAGAACCATCTGCCCAAGCCCCACCTGTTACAACAACACAAGAAGATGGATTGTTAAAGTCATATAAATATTTTGGGTTTGATGGTCCAGTGGATATAAAAATGGTTCTGGATACATACACAAAAATGGCGGACCAGTTAGACTTGATGGGTTTGATACAAGAAATTAAAAAACGAACAGAACAGTTGAAAACCATAAACAATAATTACTTTTTAGTGGAAGATGTAATTGATAAACAAACGGCGCCTGTTTTTGATAACACAACTATAAACGCTTTGTCCTATTTTTCATTGGATACAAACAGCACTCCTCAACTTACCAAAGACGAGTTTGTAAAATTATTTGATAGTCTTGCAGTAAAGTTTTATAACGACCCAGTCCTTATGAATAAGATAGTACAAACAGTAAATAAGTTAAAAGACATGAATAGTCATTATGATAATATTTTGAAAAATACGGCGCCAGCGCCACAAAATACAAACAATCTAACTGGAGGACAGAACTCCGAAGAAAGCCAACAAGTAAAACTAGCAAGAGAACATTTGGAAGACGTCACAAACAGACAAAATGGCCCTCTCGCTTATTATATCACTGTTTATCTAGATTTAGAAAAAGGGTCGGCATTATCACCTGAACAAATGAAGGAGTTGAAATGTAGAAAGGTATGGTCTTCCGTTCAAAAGTCATATGCCGAGTTGATGGGACAAAGTTATGAACCAGATGTAAATGAAGAGAATAACCCTGATGTTGAACAGTCAAAAGAAGTGTCGCCAACGCCACCACCACTAAAACAGGACGATGTTGGAGGTAAAAAACGGAATAAAAAGTATAAACATTTATTCCGGTTATAAAAGGTCTTCTAAGAAGTAGCTGCGGCAAATGGAGCGCTTGATAAGCCAGCGTCTTTTTCCACATCAAACTTCATAAACGCATCTTGCTGCGCCTTTTTCTGTTTATCTCTTTTGGCTTTTTCCAATACAGCAGTTGCTTGGGATAACTCTAATTCAGATACCACCCCATCATCATTGGTATCCATTAACTTGTGAAGAACTCTATATTGATGAGGAACTAAACAAAGCGAACTTTCTTCGTTGAACAAGTATTCGGATAGTATAGTAAACACCGCAGTAAGTCCAAGAGCAGTATAAATATCACGAGTACCCATCCATGCCATAGCAAAAACGAGAATCTGTTTACTTACACTATATTTCATATATTCCTCAGTAGATTTACTAAACTGGACGGCGATTACTTTAGAACCAATATTCAGTAAAATCATTACAACGCCTGCAAAAAACTTGCTACTATTTAAGAACATGACATGCTGGTTAATATAATGAAAAATATTGAAGGAGCTGTTTGTAACACTGGTTGCTGCTCCACCACTTTCTACGAACGAATTTGATTTGATATTTTTATTTGATGAACTCTTTTTAGCCATATATACTCTGAATATAATATTATATACTCATAATATTATATTTCATATCGATATTTATATTGATATCAGTTCTTATATAGAAGTATACATCGATGTATACACTTCATTAAATGAAGAAAGACTATCTATGTCTACTTTTTTACCGTTGTTATAAGAAGGCAGTTCATTGGATAGCTTGCCTCTTTTAATACTGTCTTCTAAAGTGTATATATCAAATCCTTCTTTAGCTACTATTTTGTTGTCCGATGATAACTTTTTAGGTGAAATCGCAGAAGATGTATTTTTATTATCAAATCCTTCCAGTTTAATCAAGTTACCTGAAGATAAGTATGTAAACACGATGATAACTAAAAGAACACTTATAATACCAAGTGACTTATTACAGAAGGTGATAAATATAATGAATATTAATATAAATCCGCGACCCAATTTAGATTCAGAAAAAAAGGATAATAGTTTTGACTGGGACAAAAATACAACTAATAATAGAAGTAAGACAACACCTAAATTATCTTTTGTAACCAATAAATTACTCATATATAATATTCTATATATTATACTTGTTTATAAAAATATAAAATAAAAATATTAAATATTCAAAACCGAATAATGATACTTTACAATAATTAAATTACAAATATCTATTTTAAGTGTAACCATTATTTTATTATCTTAATTTTTATTAAGAATGTCTTTAGCAATTTTTGCTGCTCCATTTGGAAATGAGAATGATTTTAATAATAATATAAATCAAAAAAAATCACATAATAAGACACAAAAAAGATATGACAATTATAATGGAAATAATACATATAACAGAGCAAATGGGATTGGTTATAGTAATGTAGAAACAACATCTTCCAAAGTAAAAAATGTACTACAACTTATTCATAACAATATGAATGATAATGATAGTGACGATGATAGTGTTTTAGGAGATTTTAATCCACCAGAAAAGCCAGTTTCTTCGGGTGTAGAAAGAACAATTGCTACTGAACAAATGCAAAACCGTATCAATGATTCCAATATGGCATCTATGAACTTATATAAAAACACTCCATCTACAAATACTTATAGCCCAGGAACATTTGATAGTGGAAGAGCACAACCACAGACGGTTGATGACTCAAATAGTAGTTTTGATATTAATAGTTTGAAAACGAACTATGGTGATAAACAAACTACCGAGGAGTTTTATAAAAAATATGTTCCAAACTATAGCAGTGTTTCTTCTCCAGAAGAACAAAGATATAACAAACAAGTAGTAAATACAAATACAACATTAGCCTCTTCTCAAGGCGGCATTTCTCCTATCAATGACACTATTTTGAAAAAACTAAACTATATGATACATTTATTGGAGGAGTCACACGATGAAAAGACGGGACATGTAACCGAAGAAGTTATACTGTACTGTTTTTTAGGAATATTTATTATATTTATAGTAGACTCCTTTGTAAAAGTAGGGAAATATAGTAGATAATAGAATAGGATATTATACAACAGTGTATTATACATTAGGGTATTATATATTGGGTATTATAGCAATTAATATTATGTAAAAAACTATTTAAACCAAACAAAGTTTATAATATATAATATTAATTCAATTATTCATTCAAATGGCAGAAAATGTCTTATTACCATATGACAATATAAATATAGAAGAAAAAGGAGAGGTTTCTGAGTTAATAAATGAAGTAATAGAAAGTAAAAATGTGCAAAAAGAAAGTAGAAAAAAAAACGAAGGTAAGTCAAAAAAGAACAAAAGTGAGAAGAATAATGGGTCATCATCATCATCCAAAAAAGAAGAACCTATTCATTTGAACCAAATAAAGAAACCTACACCACAGCCTTATGTTTCCATTACGCCTACACATCTTGTTATTCATAATACTTTTCAGAAAACATACAACTGTAATAACTGTTCTGACGAGCCGTATATGATGAATCAAACTATTATACCACCAAAAGTATATATGTTTTACAATAAGGAACAAGCCCAAGAGTTTTATAGTGATTACATAAATGATATTGATGAGATAGATGAGAGATGTAAAAAAGGCCAAGAGATAGAGCATGTGAATTACTGTATTTGTGGAGTATTAGAACTAGATGAGGACGGTAATCCAGTGTTTTTCAATAACAAGAAGAATCATATTTATTTATTGGAAGTTGCAGGAACAATTATGTCTGTTCCATATAAATTGAAGCACGAGATTCATACGATGAACTCTACTATTTCCAACTTGAAAAAGTATAAGACACTCAGTGGAGAACAAATAAACAAATATATTCAACTAGGTAAAATGTGTGAGGAGTGTTTGAATGATAACACAATGGAGAATGATGATGAATAAAACAGTGATAAAATAATAAAATATATATTTCAACACAGAATATATATTTTTACTTCTTTGGCCTTTCCATATTTTTCATTGTAATATAATATCTTAATTAATTACTGCTTTACCTTAATATATAAAGCATCACCCCAACCATGCTCTGTCATTTTCGTAATAACCCTTTTAAAGTTGTATTGAGATAAAAATGTATCAATATCTTGAATTAGACCACAGCCTTTGTACAACTCTTTTTCATTTACTTCAAGATACATGGCATCTACATACTGAATATAATTAGTAGAACCTTTTAAAGCCATCAACTCTGCCCCTTGAATGTCAAAGTTCCAAAAATTATATTTACTACCATCTATGTTATTTCTCTGAAAGAAAGTATTTATAGTAACACTTTGTTTAATCATTTGTCCAATATATACAACCCATGGATGTTCTTGTGCGTGTGTACCAAACTCAAGAACACTGGATGACTGTATGTTATTTGATACATTGAACTTTACAGGCTTATCATCTTCA
>Ga0164297_10005191_pt1 | contig 11273 bp, 8 predicted proteins | sample GEODES058metaG_FD_113539 | JGI IMG/M metagenome (GOLD analysis project Ga0164297, IMG submission 113539) | Dystrophic lake water microbial communities from Trout Bog Lake, Wisconsin, USA - GEODES058 metaG | ecosystem: Environmental > Aquatic > Freshwater > Lake | place: USA: Trout Bog Lake...
AGCCATGTCTTCTGCTTGAGCCGCAGTTCGTGCTAATTTAGTTGGATTATGAGGTTTACTAAGAGCCTCATCCCAAGCAGGATTAGCACCATTGGTAAATGTAGTAGGTTGACTAGGAGCAGCAGGACCCGTGGCTGGCATATTGGCTCCAGGACTACCGGCTCGGTATACCTGTCCATTCTGCATTCGAGTAGCATTGGGATTGATAGCCGAACTGAATCTATCAGCCATTTGACCCAGTTTACGTAGGGCATAGGTTCCACCACCCAGAATCTCAATAGCATGACCTATGGGACTATTAATAACTTGATTAGCACCACCTACCAAGGCACCACCTATACCTGCGGCTGTTCCGCCTAAGGTTTCGCCTGTGGAATTCTCACGTGTTTGGACAGTTTGCCGTTGTTGTTGTTTTTGAGCAGCCATCACGTGCTGCGCAATTTCATTTACTGTGGCTTGTTGTTGTTCTGGCGAAAGTTTCTGAAAACTGTCATCAACTTCTACTTTTTGACCTGCTATTTCTATAATCATTGTATTATCCTGTAGGGAACATTGGTTGAAGTTTTACCAGTCAAAGGTTGATCTTGATGTGCGCCCATCAATACTCGAGCTCTATCACTTAATTTATCATCAAAATTAGCGCCAGGTAATCCTGCGGCAGTATATTGGGTTTTTAAACCTTTTAATTGGGCTGCCATTAGGCCGGACCATTGATCAATAACACCCGCTAATTGTTTAGGAGTCTTGGCATTGTTTAAATCATGCTGTAGTGCTTCGCGTTCGTGTTGACCGCCTCCACCCGCTACAATAGTCTTCATAACTTCATCAGCCACAATACGTTTGGCTGCATCAAAATTGCTGGGGCCTACTTCTCCGGTGGCAGTGGCATATTCATTTTTCACGCGATTCCACATGGGCACATTGGTGTTTTCTAGGCCATTAGTCAGCTCTTTTAACTGTTGCAAGTGATCCAAAGCCACACTGGCGGATCTAACTTGATTACCTTGTTGGCCAGTGGCAAAAGCTGTTTCTGTTCGATTAGCTGCTTCATAGCGACCAGTTGAATAGGTTGGATTAAGTTCTTGAACGCGGCTCATGACCAGTTGATTAAAGGCTTGTCCACGATTTAAACTGCTAGGACGAATTTGATAATTGGCTATTTGTTGAGCCACATCTTCTACAGATTGTGCGTCCACATTGGCCAAAGCATCTGTGCGTTTTTTCCAGGTGTCATAAGTGTCGCCTGGCAATTGAGATTTCATTCTTGCTATACGATCTGCCACACTAGGTGGAGCAGGAGCACGAACCTGTCCTGGTTCCACTTGCCCAGGTTGAACAGCGGCCTGTGCCTGTCCTCCTGGAACTTGAGGACCTTGAGCAGGTAAACTACCCGGCTGCTGTGGAACACCCAGTTGACTTTGCGCGGTAGTTGCTGTCAAAACAGGACTAGGCGCTGTCATAGGACCTGCGTGAGGACTCATTAGACTTTGATAAGTTTGATTATAGGCCTGACGCATTCTGGCGTTGATTTCACCTGGAGCAAATCTAAATCCATCTGCTTCTTGTTTACGTAGGATTTCACCAAGATTGGCGGCGGCCTGTTGAGCTTGAGTAACAGCAGTTTTGCTATTGGCACCGGTAATGCCCACAGCTGAAACCAATTGATCTGGATCCATTGGACCTGAAGCGGTATAGCCTTTGATGGGAGCTCCATCAGCGCCTACTTGCACTACGCCCTGTTGACCATTGCCCAAATCTACTGTTTGCCAAGTTCGTCCAGCACCCAATTTTAATTGTTCTTGCTTGGCTAAATCAGCTAATCCCGCTTGTTGATAGAACATAGCACGGAAAATACTGCCTTCGTTTGTGTCTGATTTTAATTGATCACTAAGACCTGTCCAGTCATTGGTTCGGGCCATTTGAGCCAGTTGACTTTGGGCCTGTGTGATCTGTTGTTGGTTAGACATCCGTTCATAATCTTGATCGGTAGCTGCCAATCTAAAGCCCACTGGAGCAGTTGGATCATTTCTCACAGCAGACAGTTTGGAAGGATCTTGAGTGGCCTGAACAAATTGTTCCGCATGAGATGGCGCTAACAATGCGCCCGAAGCAGGAGCTGTAGTGCCGGCTAATCGCCCTTGTGCGATAGCTTGAACTCTATCTACTCCACCATTGGCTGCCGCTGCAGCAGGACTAACAGCACCAGTTTTTAAATAATCTGCGGCTCCTTTAGCTCCTAGGAAATGAGCTAGTCTAATGTGATCTTCTGAAGGATCAACACCATATGTTTGTAACTGTTGTTGCAAAATAGTTTTATAATCTTCATTGGCTCTAGTTTGTTCCGCAGGAGTCAAACTGGTAATGGGTCTATTTTGAAATATTGGATCCATTTTTTGAATATCTGTATAGGCAGCATTGGTCAAACCATAGGTGCCGTAAGCTGTGCCCTTGCTAAGATCATGATATCCAATGTTAGGGTTGTTGCCAGATTCATTTATGGCGGTATAGGTATTGTAGTCGGGCTGTTTGGGAACAGCAGCCAAGGCTGAAACTGGTTGATTAGGAGCCACTGGACCTGCTGGAGTTGTAGCAGGTGCTACACTGCCTGTGGCCGAAGTAGTAGTAGGAGCTATGGGCGCTTGAGCCTGTGTCTGTGCTGCCTGTGCGGATTGATCTACTTGATCTTGTGTGGCCTGTTTTTGATCTGTTACAGGAGTATCTGAATCATCATAAGAACCCACGTAGTTGCCTAAAATATCATCCATTTACATACTCCATCCTGATCCTAAATCTCCCCAAGAGCCTGAACTGTTGTCACCTGAGAACAGGCTGCCAAAATCGCCACCTGAATTATCTAGACTAAAATTGCCTGATCCAGTAAAATCGCCGCCCGAGTTATCAAAACCCAAACTGCTCAACATATCTGATCCCGCAGCGGGTTGAGGGAATGTAAATCCTGGGCCTGAGAATGTGCCTCCACCCTGTCCTTGAGCAATAGCATCGGCGTTGGCAGGTCCACCACCAAATAGGTTACTGATACCATTGATGATGCCGCCAATGCTACCGCCCTGTTGAGCTTGCGATTGGCCGCCACCCAACATGGCACCTAGGCCACCAATTACACCACCCACAGTATTAAGTCCTGTCATGGCGTTGACTGAGTTGGCCACATTGCTAGTGGTATTTTGACCCATTGTTCCAGCAAAATTGGGCACAGCACCAGAAGCACTGGTAATGCCTGTTAAAGCATTAATACCTTGATTCAGCTGTGTTTGAGGCATGGTGTTAAGCTGCGCTGCAGCTGTGGCATTTTGTGCCTGCTGTCCTATGCCTTGTATACCAGCATTGGTCACGCCTTGATTGGCTGACAGGGCTTGATTACCCACAATGTTTTGTGCCTGCGCTTGATTTTGTTGCTGTTGAAGACCTTGATTGGCCAAGTTATTGCCTGCTGTTAAGGTTTGACCTGCTAGATTCTGATTAACTGAATTCAGCAGATTACCTTGATTAGCGCCTATTCCGGCCACTGTTTGTCCGGATTGTAGACCTTGGCTAGCAAGATTGTTCTGTAGTTGTGTGCCTAACTGCTGTTGACCTAGTCCCGTATTAGCCAATTGGCTATTTGCCTGGATACCTTGGTTAGCCACATTGTTAGCTGTTTGTGCTGCGATAACAGCTTGATTTTGAGCATTGATGCCAGCCAGCTGATTAGCTGCCAAAGCGTCACGTGCCGAACCCATTTCGCCTGCGCCACCATATTGAGCTGCTTGGTTGGCCATGTTTTGCTGATAAGCCTGCTGAGCGGGAATTTCTGCCGCAGCAATTTGATTCTGTAGGTAACCTGGCTGATTGATCTGTCCAAGTCCTTGTATACCTTGATTAAGTGCGCCTTGACCTGCAGCCAAAGCCTGTTGCTGTTCATTTTGAGCATATCCTTGTGTGCCTATATTGCCCGCTGTTTGAGCGCCTTGATTCATCAACTGTTGAGCGCCACCTGTGATGGCCTGCTGTTGTGCCTGCTGTTGTGCTGGATTTGTAAATTGTCCCAGAGCATTTTGTCCCTGTTGTATAGCACCTTGGCCGGCCGATTGAATTTGATTCATGGCATTTTGTTGATAGGCCTGACTACCTAAATTTTGTAATCCGCCTATGCCTGTTTGATAAGCAGCTCCAGCACCATTTAAGGCCGCTGAATTTTGATTTAACTGCTGTGTGGACTGATTAACTTGATTTTGTAAATTTTGGTTATTGGTAGCCAGCTGTTGATTGCCCAGGTTATACAAGTTCTGTTGACCCGGAATATAGGTATTGGTTTGTGCTCCAGACTGGGCATTAAGCAAAGGTTGCTGTGCAGTGTTAAGAACCTGTTGTGTGGTTCCCGTAGTATTGCCATTGGTTCCATTGGGACCTAAAAGTCCCGATAATGTTGTTAATAAGTCGCTCATGTATGTATTTAACCTTTTTTGTTAGAGCCAGTCTGGCTTAGTTGGCCACTCTACAGTTTGGGGAAAACCAGCCTGTTGTGGAACGTCTAGCAGAGCCTGACGATAAGTTTGTAGTTGTAGTTGTTGATCTTGAGTTAAACTAGCATACCATATGGGATTTACTGAATCTACCGTTGATAATAATAAATTTCTATTGCGTCTAGCTTGATCAGCTGTTATAGCAGGTTGACTTGGAGCTTCATATTGTTTAGTGCTATAATTGAATTTATAATTGCTGCCAGGTCGAACCGGCATGGGCACAGGTGTTTGAGTAGCCACATCGATGTAGTGTGTAGCCGGAGTATAACGTCCTTCGATATAAGGTTCGTTTGGTATATCTATATGTTCTATACATTTTAGAATTTCACCAGTAACAGAATTATAAACTGTATATTGACTCATTTTTTGTAGACCTGTAGTGTTAAGTTTTGTCCACCAATTTGAACATTGCTTGGATTTGGAGCTGTGTTACCAGCTGTAGCCACAGTATAAGGTCCTAAATATTGCCATTGAACTTTGAAATCATAATTTTGATTTGTAAATATATTGGCAGCAGAAGTTGGAATTAATAAGGTATTGACCCAAGATCCATAATATTGATCAAAATTTGGACTTGTTGATCCTTGACTTGTAAATGAACTCCATGTAGAGCTACCATTTGCTCTATATTGAATTCCAATTAAATTATCGTAATACCAAATAACATTGGTAGGTGGAGTAAAATTTAAAGATTGAAATAATGACGATGTATAAACCAAAGTAGAATTATTGCTTAAAGGCACATTATTGATAATCAAATTTGTGTCATACCATGTTCCAGAAACTGGATTATTGATTGTTTCAACTGTAAAATTTTCATTTACAAAATAAACCGAAACGCTATTGTTGACCAATTGAGTAGTGTTAACAACATTAGAATTTAAAGTGGCTGTATTGCTAGAACTAGTAATTAGGCCTGCTACTGTTAAATTTCCGCCAATATAAACATTGCCGCCCATGTAAGCATTACCTGTATTGGCCTGTAACCAATAACCTGTGCCGGAATTTATGCCCGGAGTAACTGTGCCTCCACGCATGGTCAAAGCATACACGTCATTGGCAGCCATTGCGGCAGCGTTAACAGATCCTGTTACAAACACGTTGCCATTGACTACAGAGCCTTGAACACTGGTCCAAACATTATTGCCGCCATCAAATGTGTAGACAATGTTAGCTAGGGTATTGCCCTGCTGTGTAAAACAGGCAGTATCCAAATTGATTGGTGGTGTGCCCATGCCAATTGGTGCTGTGGTATTATTTCTGCTGGCTCCAAACCAACTACTCAATTGAACTGTGGTAGCTCCAATAGGATTTGATGGAGTTAATACATAACCCATGGGTATAAATCCGCGAGTGCCCTGTGCGCCTCCGGCTCCAGTATATTGAAAAGGAGTTGTCCAGGTATTGCCAATACTGATATTAGCTGAAGGAGTAGTGGTAGTTAAAGTAGCCGTTGAAGCCCAAATAGGAGCACCATTGGCACTGGTAGGAGTATTAGACCATCCTGTGGGTGGTATTCCTGTATTGGTTGAAAATGTATAGTAGCCACCTGCGGGAGTGGAGGGTGCTGTGTTGGCCGATTGAAATACACTATAGTTATAGGTAGACACGCCATTGCTGCCCGATGACCCATTGGCACCTATTTGAACCAGGGCCACTGGAACAGACCAAGTTCCTGTAGGTGCCACATTAGCTCCCGAAGCCACAGCTTGAAACTTGGCTTGACTAGCATAGGTTACCACAGTATTGCTGGAAGCAGGTAAATTGGCAGTCCAACCCGAAGGTGGAGTCAGGACCAAATTACCAAAATCATAAGTGCCACCCGAGGGAGTTGCTGGCACATTCGCTGATTGGATATAGGCAAATGGAGTTACCAAAGGCAAGGTAGACGTGGCCGTGACAAACTGTAGATCAATTAAAGGATTTGAACCCGAAGGAACTTGAGTATAACTGGAACTGGGTGCTTGAGTGCCTATGCTAAAGGCCACGGTATTGCCACCATAGGTAGCATAGTATAACGATTTTGTAGTGCCAAAGCCACCAGTTACCTGTGTCCACTGATAGTCTGTAGGATTTGAATCTGAACCAGTGGAATTGGAGTTATGAACACCATAATAGGTAGCATTAGTGGGCGAGGTTGAAAAGCCTTGACTACCATCTGCTGAAGTGGCATAGCGCACATTGAGATAACGATAAAGATAGCTGACCACTGTGCCACCTGTGGTAACTGCTCCTGTTGTAGGATTGGCCACAAGGTTATTGCCTGTAGTGGTATTGCCCGAGGCTGAACCACCTTGACCCATGTTGGCCAAGAGATAGTTTACAGCATCTACTGTTTGACTAGTATCAGTAATGGCAAAAGTGGTCATTAACGGCTGTCCTCAACCTGTGTAATTTGCCATTGTATGCCAGTCATGTTCCAAGAACTGGTTGTAGTGCCATCACCTGAAATTTCTACACTGGTAACACGATAGTTGTTTTGACCAGTTTGAATCCAAGGATTACTGGTATTGACAGGCATGGCCACTGTGGATTGGAAAACAGGTGTTTGTCCCACAGATAGTGCGCCGCCCACAGTGATATTGACATTGCCTGTGCCTTGAACCTGTGGCAAGATTCTGTGTGTCATAACCTGATTGCTATAAGGTTGACCAAAAGTTATGTTGTCTTTGCGGAACTGTGTGGTTATAGGTTGATTACCCAAAAAGGTAGTGCCTATGTCTTTTTGAACCAATTTTAAATTTGTAGCGCCGGCTTGACTATACACAATGCCACGTGTGGCATAATTGGGTGTGGTGCCCGACCAGCGTGGCGATTCGCAGGCAAAACTAGCATTGGTAACAGCACGTGGTGGGTTCCAAATGTTTAAGTCATAACGATAGCTAATCATTTGATCACACCAACCTGTGCTGGCTGGTGATGGATAGTAAATCTCAACTTGATTAAGAGATGTGTTGTTGATCATAAAAGTCAAATAACTGTAGGTTGGGTTTAATTGTCCATTGCCCTCATATTGTCCATAACCAAAAAACCAATCTTTGATCTTTTGATTACCTAGACTTTGAAATGATGAGCCATCAAAGGTCCAAAAATCACGAGCATCCATGCCATAAACCACTTGGTCAATAGCGGCCCAACAGTTTTCGTTTAGTAATCCGCGACCTTGATTTAACAAACGAACTCCCAAAACCGGAGCCGAAGTTGAAGTATAGTTGATGGGTGAAAATACCACTGTGTCCCAATAGCTACAGCAATAAAAATTACCAGCACAAGGAAATCCATCTACCACAGGACCACGCACTGGAATTTCTAATTGATTGGCCACGTTGGTAATAGTTGGTTCCCAACTGTTGGGTAAACCATCTAGACCAAAGGCCTGACTCCACTGCACAGTAGTAGGATAGTTGACTGTGGTGCCATTTGATAAATTTGCAGTGATATTACCTGCCACCATGATTGATCCCACATTGGGCGTGCAATACATACGCATAAAACCAGCAGTAGATGATGTCCACCCTGGAGTATAATTCCAGTTGTAGTAGGGATTGATAATGCCTGAAGTAGTCTGTGCGCCTGTTGTGGTATTGAGATAACTGACACTGGTTGTAGTGCAGGCAGTTACGGTGTAATAACCATTGTAGCCCAAGGGCACTACATTTCTAACCTGTATGGTTGATCCCACTGGATATTGAATCGTAGCAGTGGCAGCAAATGTCAAGGTAGCCACTGTGCCAGTGCCTGAAGCACCGGTGGTGGGATTGTCTTGACCATATTGACTCCAAGCAACAAATTGTGTAGCATCTGGCGCTAGGAACATGGGCGCATTTACACCATCATTAACAATTAAGGTAGTGCCATTCCAGGATTCGGTTATGTGGGTATTTTTGGTGTAGGTAAAAGCAGTTCCACCTGGATTCAGCACACTGGTAATACCAGCGGCATCTATACCATACCAATAGCCTTCTAGGGTGGCCACAATAAACCACCATACGTCGTTGGCACGAAAGTTGGCAGTGACAAATAACTGTGTGCCCGGTATAGTAGAAAGAATAGTTTGATCGCCTAGAACATTTTCTATGCCACGCACATTGGTCTGAATATTTTGCCCTGAATTGTATTCATTTGGACCCAATGCCTGACTGGGAATATCCGGAGTAAAACTCATATTTTGAAAGGGAGTAGGAACTGTTGTAAATGTATTAGCCATATGTTATCCGAATGCAATTGATGTCCATGCGTAACCGGTAGGCAAGGTAAAACTAAACCAAGTAACGCCATCGGCCGAATAAGCACCAGAACCTGAAGATTCATTCCAAGTCATAAATCTTGTTCCAGTATAAGTCAAGTGAGTCCATGCCTGAGTTGCTGGTAATGTTGCCTGTGTCCAACTGATTCCATCACTGCTATAGCAATAGTTATTGGTTGAAGAACTTTGAACAGCCACAAATTTGCCAGCGCCATAGGCAATTTGAAAAGCCGATTGAGGAAGAGTTACACTGGTCCAAGTTACACCATCAGCTGAATAAGCTCCTGCTGTGCCGGCCACAGTGACAAATTTACTATTACCATAGGCAATACTGGTCCATAAATTACTTGAAGGTAAGGTAGCGGCTGTCCATGATGCGCCTGTTGTAGAATAATAGGCCTGATTTGTAGTGCTACCACTAATAGCACTTCCCACTACAACAAATTTACTTGATCCATAAGCTATACTATCAAATTGAAAATTAAAGCTAGAAGATTGCCAAGTGATACCATCTGTGGAATAATTTATACCTCCTGATAAAGATGCTAAAGATCCTACAGCAACAAAAGTAGAACCACCCAAAATAATTTGATTCCAAGAATTATTGGTGGCCATGGTGGAGGTTGACCATGTAGAGCCATCAGAAGAATACAAAGCAGTAGAATAACCACTTCCTCCTCCTGCCACAGCCATAAATTTTCCTAGGCCTCTTGCCACAGATGTTAATGGAAGATATTGTGTTGGTGTTGGATTAGATTGGGTCCATGTGATACCATCACTGGAATAGACTGCGGCGGATGTGCCATTGACTGGATTATAACCCACAGCCACATACCGTTGAGGACTTACATAGCCAGCATTACATGACAATAACATTTGAGCAATAGACATCAGCTGAGTCCTGCTCCCGCAATGGCAGCTGTGGTTGTGTTGATAAAAATAACAGTGGCTAGGCCATAAGGGCCTAGGATTCTAGAACCTGTAGTTGATGTGGTTTGACCTGCCCATTGCATGGTTAGGCCGGATCCTTGAGTAATGGTTTGACTACTGGCACTATTGTTATATATTGTAATTACTGTTCCGGCAGGTAAAACACTGGCCGGCACAGTTACGCCGCCTGTGGTGATAGAAACACATTGTCCTGAATCCACTTGGGCCAAAGTATAACTGGTAGATTTTGATTCTACAGGCACAGTTCTAACTAGACCCAATGAATCACTCACAGAGCCTGAAGCTGAAATATTGCCAGAGACATTGCCACTAAGTGAAACAGTTATGCCGGTTAGATAATATCCATTGCCATAATGATAAGAACCATATATGTTGCCCAAGGCTGAAACATAGCCATTACTGACCAAATTACTACCTGTAACATTATAAGTAAATGTTCCCACATTGCCCTGAATTGTATTGGCAGCAATGTTGCCATTGTAAACTGGCATATATGAGGCCACATTGGCATTGCTGTAGGTTGAAACTATGCCGGTCAAAGCAGATCCATTGCCTAAGAAATAAGGTGCCGACACATTGCCTGTTGAACTGGTAACACCTGTGGGTGTCAAAACAATAGTGCCAGTTGAACTGATTTGCAAACTTCCAGTCAAATCAAAAATATTACCTGACGTGATAAGATTACCTGCTTGAATATTGCCCGTAATGGATATATTGCCGGAGGATAAAATATTGCCTGTGGCTGTTAAAATGTTTACTGCGGCTGTGCCCGTAGTGGTCAAATTGCCGCCTTGAATGTTGCCCACAGCAGTAATAACACCAGCTGATATTAAATTGCCAGCAGCCACATTGCCTGCGCTGGAAGCTGATAAAAACAAACTAGCAGGCGCAATATAATTATTGCCCGCTTGCACAACAGGAATTGTAGCTCCAGTTAGACTAGTTGTTGTTGGTAGTTGTGAAAACTTGATGTTTGCCATATTAATTCTCTGTTATAAAATTTGCGCCGCTTTCAGAAACAAATTGGGTAGTGTTTATTTCTTGAATAAAATCTGTGTTTTGTGGTTGACTGTTGGCACCAATAGCGATGCCACGCCCAATCTTGACACCAGGTCCTATGATGATTTGTGGATCTAATGGCACCAGTCCCATGATTAGCTCCAGTAAATCCACTCACCCGTTGTAGGGTTATAGGCTGTCATGTAAAATCCAGTGGGCATTTGATGTGTTGGATTGCTCCAAGTGCCTGTAGCAATAACTTGACGAACTGGTTTAACATAAAAGCCTTGACTACTTGTATTCAGAGCTGAATTTGAAGCATTAATAATAATACTATTTTGTGCTTGATTGCTATTACCAGCGTTGACACCGATAGCAATGGCAAAGGAACCTTGAGCTGATTGTCCAGCATTTTGTCCAATAGCAATGGCTTCTTGACCTTGACCAATTTGGCCTGCTTGACCGCCAATGGCGATGGCACTGGATCCTTGACTGATTTGTCCTGCTTGCCAACCTACAGCAACACCAATGTCACTTTGGGTGGTTTGTCCTGC
>Ga0164297_10005196_pt1 | contig 11264 bp, 10 predicted proteins | sample GEODES058metaG_FD_113539 | JGI IMG/M metagenome (GOLD analysis project Ga0164297, IMG submission 113539) | Dystrophic lake water microbial communities from Trout Bog Lake, Wisconsin, USA - GEODES058 metaG | ecosystem: Environmental > Aquatic > Freshwater > Lake | place: USA: Trout Bog Lake...
CCAATCTCGTGTTCAAAGGCCCGGTGTTCGGCGCGGAACGGGTCGAAGTCGTGCGCCGTGCACGGTGCATGCTCATGCCGACGGGCTACATTGAACCTTTCGGTTTCAGCGCCGTCGAAGCGCAGCTATGCGGCGTCCCTGTCATCGGTACCAGCTTCGGCGCGTTTCAAGAGACAATCCTCGACGGCATCACAGGGTATCGATGCCATACGCTGGCGGACTGGTTACAGGCCATCGCGCTATGCCGCTCGCTCGATCGCCGAACGATTTCCGATATCGCGCGCCGCAAATATGCGCGCGATACCGTCGGCCGCCAGTATGACTGGGCGCTGGACCAACTCAGCGATCTGTCCGGTACCGGATGGTATGGCGATGTCTCACGCAAATTCGAAAAATCGCAGCCGGTGCCGGTCCCGCTATCACCAAGCCGGATCTGGATTTACATGCCCTATTTCGGCGCATTGCCGAACTATTTCCAGCTCTACCTCGACTCCTTGGCACGCAATGCCGATTGCCTGACCGTGGTCCTGCTGACCGATATCGATCTGACGCATTTCACGCTGCCGGAGAATCTCCTCGTCTTGCCGATGACGTTGGATGAGATGCGGCACCGCGCCGCGCGCTTGCTGAAGGACAATTGCGGCGTCACGGTCGATCCGTCGGAACTGATCAAAAATCCCTACAAACTCGTCGATTTCAAAATCACATATCCCGACATGTTCCACGATATCAGCACGCGCATTGGCGTGCAGGAGACCGATTTCGTCGGTTGGGGCGACTGCGACCTGATCTACGGCCGTCTATCGGATTTTCCGCTCCATTCCGCCGCATTCGACATCGTCGGCGGGTTTCATGGCCACCTGACCGCGTTTCGGAATAGCGAACAATTCCGCAAGCTCTACACCACCGTCCCCGATTTGCCGCGCCAGCTTTGCCAGGATAACGCGCTGATCATGGATGAAATCGCCTTCCGCCAGCCGATGCTCGATTTTCTCGACGCCCAAAAACTCTCGATGTTCTTCATCCATCGGTATTTTTGTGACGTCGTTCCCAACGTGTTTTTCGGCATGTTCCGCAAAGACCACGCCGAGAGAAAAAAGAACTTTTTCGACGTTTACAACGCGGATCGGGAAATAGATCACATTCGATGCGACAAAGATGGCCGTCTGACGGTGATCTATGAAGATGGCAGCAAGCGGGAGACGATTTATTGCCATCTGCAAAAGCGCCGGATGACACTCGCCTGCCCGGATCCCGCCCAAGGCTACAAGATAGAAGAGACCGCTTTCACCCCCCTTATCTGACGGCGCAGGACGGCACGGGGCACTGCCACAACCAAGCCGAACGGCGGGCGGCGGGCGGCGAAATCGGACCGATACCACGCCGAAACGCCATCGTACGGCGGCGAGCGGGAAAAATTCAGCAATCAGGTCCTTGAGTTACAGCAGGTTCATGTGCAGACTCCGCAAGGCCCGTGCTGGCCGTGATTTGTTCTGGAGCCTTGTGAATGCGGCGCCTCGCCCTGATCGGTCTTGTTCTCTGCCTGCCGGGTTGTGCCTACCAGACGTGGTATAACCTGCCGCTGACCCAGGGCACGTCCCCCAATACCCCGCCAACAGACGCCCCCAATATCCACCAAGTGCTCGGCCATACGGTGGAGCAGGATCCGATTTCGGCGGAACCGGGCGATATCTGGCCAGGTCCGTTGCCAGAAATGCCGACACTCAGCGATCTGGAAGCCGATAGCGGGCTGACCCCGCAACGCGAATTGCCCGTGCCGGGATCACCGCTGAGTCGGGAACTGGGGCCATACCCCTATATGCCGCAGAGTTCCGCACCCGATAGCGCCAAGCCACCGGCCAGCAGCGCGCCCGTGCCCGCCTATGCGAAACCGGCCGCCGCGCCGCCGCCGCCCAACGCCAGCGGCCACGTCGTGCAAACCAGCAGCGGCACTGCCGTGACGACCGGCGGCACCCCAGGATACAACACGGCAATCGCGCCGGGCGGCGGGCAGATGATCATGGTGCCCAATGGCAACGGCACCAGCACCGTCATCCACCCCGATGGCCGCATCGAAACGGTTCCCACCCCGAAGCAATAGTCCCGCGATCCCGCGAAACGGCCGCAGGGCTTGTTGACCGCCTTGCGGCCGAGGACTATTGACCGGCACAGTAACACACTAACCGGATTGGAGCGGTCGTTGAGAGACGTACGCGAAGCGCTGATGGTGGCGCGCAATACGGATGGCAAGCTGATTAGCCGTCCGATGTCTCCACATTTACAGATCTACCGCTGGCCTCTCAGCATGGCGCTGTCCATTCTGCACCGCGCCTCGGGTATCGCCCTGAGCGTGGGCACCTTGCTGCTGACATGGTGGCTGGTGGCGGCGGCGACATCGCCGCAAGCGTTCGCCCAGGTGCAGGGCTTCATCGCCTCACCGATCGGCATGCTGCTGCTGTTCGGCTGGTCGGTTGCGCTGATCTTCCACCTGTTCACGGGCATCCGCCATCTGGCCTGGGACATGGGCTACGGCTTCGAGCCTGGTGAATACAACGCCTCCGGCCGTCTGGTGGTGATCGCCACGGCCGTCGGCGTCGTTTTGGTGTGGGCCATTGGCCTGACGGTCTGGAGGGGCTGAGTGATGGCAAACGCACAAAACACCCCGAAGATCGACATCCTGCGCTCCCCGCTCGGTCGCGCTCGCGGCGTGGGGTCGGCGAAGCATGGCGGGGCAGAGTGGCTGGCGGTGCGGCTGTTTTCGGTCCTGCTGGTGCCGTTATCGCTGTGGTTCATTTTCTCGATTATCAACCTGGCCGGCGCATCGCATGACGATGTCATCCACTGGATGTCGTCGCCGTGCGTGATGGCGCTGATGATCGCTTTGGTGATTTTGACATTTCATCACCTGGAGCATGGGTTGCGTTCCGTGATCGAAGACTATGTTCATAAGGATGCCGTGCGCTTGTGCTCGCTGCTGGCGCTGAAGGGCGTCAGCTTGCTGCTGGCGCTGATGTGCATCGTATCGGTTCTGAAGATTGGCTTGTAAGGCAACACAATGAACGCCATCACCAAGCCCTCCGCTGGGGCTTACAACATCGTCGACCACACGTATGATGTGGTCGTTGTCGGCGCAGGCGGTTCCGGCCTGCGCGCAACCTTCGGCATGAGTGCAGCTGGCCTGCGCACGGCCTGTATTTCCAAGGTTTTCCCCACCCGCAGCCACACCGTGGCGGCACAGGGCGGCATCGGCGCCGCGCTGGGCAATATGGGTGAGGACGACTGGCGCTGGCACATGTACGATACCGTCAAAGGGTCGGACTGGCTGGGTGACCAGGACGCGATCGAATACATGTGCCGGGAAGCCATTCCGGCGGTGTATGAGCTGGAACATTTCGGCGTTCCGTTCAGCCGGACCGAGGATGGTAAGATCTATCAGCGCCCATTCGGCGGGCACATGAAGGAATACGGCAAGGAACCCGCGATGCGCGCCTGCGCCGCGGCGGACCGCACCGGGCATGCCATCCTGCACACGCTGTATCAGCAAAGCCTGAAGCACGGCGTGGAATTCTTCATCGAATATTTCGCCCTGGACCTGATCATGGACCAGGAAGGCGTCTGCCGCGGCGTGATGGCCTGGAACCTTGAAGACGGCACCATTCACCGCTTCCGCGCCCAGACCGTGGTGATGGCCACCGGCGGCTATGGCCGAGCGTATCTGTCCTGCACGTCGGCGCATACGTGTACGGGTGACGGCACCGGCATGGTTCTGCGCGCCGGTCTGCCGGCACAGGACATGGAATTCGTCCAGTTCCACCCCACGGGCATCTTCCCAGCAGGCTGCCTGATCACCGAAGGCGCGCGCGGCGAAGGCGGCTACCTGACCAACGCCGCAGGCGAACGCTTCATGGAGCGTTATGCGCCGACGGCGAAGGACCTTGCCAGCCGCGACGTCGTGTCCCGCTCGATGACCATCGAAATCGCCGAAGGGCGGGGATGCGGACCGAACAAGGACCACATCATGCTCCATCTGGAGCATCTGGGCGCCGACCTGCTGCATGAACGGCTGCCGGGCATTTCGGAAACCGCGAAGGTTTTCGCCGGCGTTGACGTCACCAAGGGCCCGATCCCGGTGCTGCCGACCGTGCACTATAACATGGGCGGCATCCCGACCAACGTTCACACCGAAGTGCTGCGCCCGACCAAGGACAACCCGGATGCGGTCATCCCCGGCCTGATGGCTGTGGGCGAAGCCGCCTGCGTGTCGGTGCACGGCGCCAACCGCCTGGGCACCAACTCCCTGCTCGATCTGGTGGTGTTCGGACGTGCGGCGGCGCATCGCGCGGCCGAAACGGTCCGCCCCGGCGCCAGCCAGCCGCCGTTACCGCCGAAGGCCGGCGAAAACGCGCTCGATCGCTTCGACCGCACCCGCTATGCCAAGGGCGGCACCAAGGTCGCCGAACTCCGCCTTGATATGCAGCGCGCCATGCAAACGCATGCGGCCGTTTTCCGCTCCTCCAAATTCCTCACCGAGGGCGTGGAGAAGATGAAAAAGGTCTGGAGCGGCATGACCGACATGTCGGTTTCCGACCGCAGCCTGATTTGGAACAGCGACCTGATGGAGGCGCTGGAACTGCACAATCTGATGGGCAGCGCCATGGTCACCATGGTCGGCGCCGAAGCGCGTCAGGAAAGCCGCGGCGCGCATGCGCATGACGACTACCCGGATCGCGACGACGTGAACTGGATGAAGCACACGCTGGCGTGGTGCAACGACGACGGCGAGGTCAAGCTCGACTACCGCCCGGTGAAGATGCAGACGCTGACGAACGAAGTGTCGGTCTTCCCGCCGAAGAAGCGGGTTTACTGATCAAACACCCCCCCCCCGCGCCGCGTCCGGTCCGCAATGGCCGGAATGCCTCGGCGCGGTGGGTTTAGAATTGCGCGGTTTTAGGATTGCAAGGACGCCATGGTCGAATTCAACCTCCCGGCGAACAGCCGCATCACCAAGGGCCAGAGCTTCGCGGCACCGGCCGGCGCCAAGCGGGTGCGCCAGTTCCAGATCTATCGCTGGAGCCCGGATGACGGGAAAAACCCGCGAATGGACACTTATGATATCGATCTCGACGCCTGTGGCCCGATGGTCCTGGACGCGCTGATCAAGATCAAGAACGAAATCGATCCGTCGCTGACCTTCCGCCGCTCGTGCCGCGAAGGCATTTGCGGCTCCTGCGCGATGAACATCGACGGCGGCAACACGCTGGCGTGCCTCAAGCCGATCGATGAGGTCAAAGGCGCGGTGAAGATCAACCCGCTGCCGCATATGCCGGTGGTGAAGGATCTGGTTCCCGATCTGTCACAGGTTTACGCCCAATACCGTTCGGTCAAACCCTGGATGCAGTCCGACACGCCGGCCCCGCCGGATGGTGAGCGGCTGCAAAGCAAGGAAGAGCGCGCCCAGTTGGACGGCATGTGGGAGTGCATTCTGTGCTTCTGCTGCTCCACCTCCTGCCCCAGTTACTGGTGGAACGGCGATCGCTATCTTGGCCCGGCCGTGCTGCTGCAAGCCTATCGCTGGATCGCCGACTCCCGCGATGAAGCAACCGGCGGGCGCTTGGATGAGTTGGAGGATCCCTTCAAACTCTATCGCTGCCACACAATCATGAATTGCACCAACACCTGCCCGAAGGGCTTGAACCCGGCCAAGGCGATTGCCTCGATCAAGAAGATGATCGCCGAACGCCACGGCTGAGCGGCCTTTTCCGGCTATCATTCGGCTACCGAACGCCTCGGGGGAAACCCCGGGGCGTTTTGCTTTTCGGCCCATCCACGACCGCGGCTCCGCGGTGCTTCGGCGGCGCCGCGCGCCCTTCCTTCCCTCACGATCCGCTTGGCTTTATCAGCTTTGGCGGGTTTGTCTTATTTTGTTCTTGATTTGTATCACAACCTATGGTAGATGGTTTGCAGATATTGAGGAACCCGCGCCATGCAAGCCGCCACCGAACAGCCGCAGCCCTCGCTTCCCACCGATGCGCAGGTCGAGAATTTCATGATCGACGCCGGTGCCAGCCTGATTGCCGGCATGCTGACGCAAAACGCGGAGGACGGGCCTGTCACCTACCGCGAAGCGATCCGGCTTATCGCCTGTCATCGCCCAACGGATGACGCGGATTTCCTTCTGACCGTGCAGATGATCGCTTTCACCCTTGCCGGCCTTCGCACGCTCAGCCTGTCGCAAACGCCCGGCTTATCGATGCCGGAGACGATACGCATGATCTCCACGGCGCTGACGTTCAGCCGTTTGGAGGAGCGTACGCGGCGACAGCGCAAACAGAGAACGCCGCTGCCGATCGCCCCTGCATTGCCGGAGCCTGAGCCGGCCGCCAGTTCACCGTCCTCCCCGCCCGAAGCCGCGCTGGCAGCCCCCCTGGCAGCCCCCCTGGCAGCCCCCCTGGCAGCCCCCCTGGCAACCGCGCCGGCCAGCGCGTCACAGGCCGGATCACCCGCCAAGGCACCCGCAAACAGCCACTCGCCCCAGGCCGCGTCCGGCCACGCACCCCAGGCCGCTCCCGGCCATGCACCCCAAGCCGCTTCCGGCCATGCATCGCCGCACCATCGGCCGGCCGTCGCGACACATCAGCAGACGGAACCTCCATCCCGGACCGGCGCGACGCCGCAGGAGGCCGAGGCTCTGCGCACCGCCGCAAAAGCGCTATCGCAGCCCCAAAGGCCGCTGGGCTTCGATGACTCCAGACGCCCGCGTGACGAGGCCCGCGACATCCGCCCCGGCACGACGGCACCGAAAGCGTGGCGGCAATAAACACGCCGACATCCCGCGCCGACGCGGCATCACCGTTTGGCGCGGTGCGCCGGCCTTACGCCGGCAGCGGGAATTTCTGCAGGTAGGGCTGATACTCCGGCTCAACATCGATTTGCAGCGTGCCCAGCACGCGCACGACGGCATTGTAAAAGGCGATCACCAGCGTCAGGTCCACCGCCTGCTCATTGCCCAGTGCGGCCTGTAATTCGCTGAAGGTCGCTTCCGTCATCGCGCCGTTCTCGGTCGCTTCCCGGGCGCCGCGCAGCACCGCCAAGGTCAGCGCGTCCAAACTGGTCGGCTTGCCCGCGGTATCGTCGATCAGCGCCTGGATGTCGGCTTCGCTGACGCCAAACCCCAGCCCCAGCTTCACGTGATGCGACCACTCATAAGGAGAGCGCGCCAGCCATCCCACCTGCAGGATCGCCAGTTCGCGCAGCCGCTGATCCAGTTTGCTGCCGAAGCGGATATAATTGCCCACCGTGTGAAAGGCGCGGGCCGCCTTCGGCGAGTTCACTAGCGCCTTGGTCAGCCAGATCGGCCGTTTCAGCAGGTCCTGATCCTCGGGTGCCAGGTCCGACGGTTCTAGATAGGGTACGCGCGCCACGATGTTTCCTCCGATTTGATGGCGAGGAATTTAGGCTCGATCCGTGCCGGAGGGAAATCCGCGCCCCGCCACTTGGCAGGAATGGGCCGCCATCGTAGCGAACGGCGCATGCATGCCATCGTCGATTCCCCCAACACGCTGACCTTCGGCGGCCGCACCTACACCGCCGCGATCGGCCGCGGTGGCCGCAGATCCGACAAACGCGAAGGCGACGGCGCCACCCCGCTTGGGTTGCTGGTGCTGCGCCACATCCTGTTCCGCCCCGACCGGTTGGCCGCCCCCCAAGCCGCCGTTCCCGTCCAGGCCCTGACGCCAACCGACGGCTGGTGCGACGACCCGGCCCATACTGCCTATAATCGCATGGTTACCCTGCCCATTGCCGCCAGGGCCGAGACGCTGTGGCGCGACGACACCGTCTACGACATCATCGGCGCTTTGGGCTGGAACGACGATCCGATCATCCCCGGGCGCGGCTCCGCCATCTTCCTGCATCTCGCCCGCGCCGATTACAGCCCGACCGAGGGCTGCGTCGCTTTATCCCTGCCCGATCTGCAGGCGGTTTTGGCCGGCGGTCTGACCGGTATTCTCGTCAAGGCGTGAAGCGGGCGGCCTGCTGCTGGCAGCGCAGAGCGGTCTGACACGCCGCGAACAGACGCCCCGCCTCCATCACGCGGCTGTCGGCCGGTCCGCGCTGTTCGGCCACATCGGCCAAAAAATCCGCATAATAGGTGACAGGCAGCGCCGAGCAGTCGCGGTGATAGGTGTGGGTGCGATTGACGATGAACATGTGATCGCTACCGGGCCGCCCGGCCAAATCCAGATTCTTGCGCAGTTCCAGCGTCCCCTCCGTGCCCACCAGGAACAGCCGCCCATCGCCCCAGTCGGCCAAACCGTCCGGGGTGAACCAATCCATCCGCATGGTCCCGGTCATACCGCCGCCCAGCAGCGTGACTTCGGCAAAATCCTCGAATCCCGCAGGTTCGGTGCCGAAACAGCCGATCCTGGCCGCGGCGATCTCTGGTTCGGCGGTTTCGGCGAAGGCCATGAACTGGTCGATCGAATGGACGCCGATATCGTTGATGATGCCGCCATAGGCCGGCGTGTCGAAAAACCATCCGGGCCGCAGCGCCCGGTTCAGCCGATGCGGTGCCAAACTGGTCAAGGACACCAATCGGCCAAGCTCCCCCGATTTGGCCACCTCCAAGGCGGCTTGCACCGCCGGAGAGGTCAGGCGCCCCAGCGCCACGGACCAGATCCGGCCGGTTTTGCCCGCAGCATCGCGGACCATCGCCAGATGTTCGCCCGTCGTGACGCCGGGCTTGTCGGTCAGGACATGTTTGCCGCGCTGCATCGCCGCCACCGCGATGGCAGCCCGATCGCGCGGGATGGCACACAGGACGATGAAGTCGATCGACGGATCGTCCAGCAGCCGCTCTCGATCGACGGCTGGCACCGTTGGGAAACGCTTGCAAAACCCGGCCAAAACCCGCGGGTCCGAGGTAACCGGATCATAGCCGGCACAGGCCGCGCCGGCGGCCAGCAGACCGGCGGTCAGGTCATAGACATGGCGATGATCCAGTCCGATGGCGGCAAAGCGAAGCATCCGGTGCCCTTTCCGTTTTCGCCCAGCCTGCCATTCGCCGCTGCCGCTGTCATCGCATCTTCCCCAACGCGAGCGGGCGGGCCAGAATACGGGCTTGATGAAGTGCAACGAAGGGAAACGCACCCATGACACGCAAAGTCGCCATCGTCACCGGCGCCGGCAGCGGCGTCGGCAGAGCCGCCGTGATCAATCTGTGCAAGCATGACTGGATCGTCGTCATGGCCGGCCGCCGCGCCGACGCGCTGGCGGAAACCGCCAGCCTTTGCAACAGCGGCGAAACCCTGGCCGTGCCGACCGACGTCACCGATCCCGCACAGGTGGACAGCCTGTTCGCCACGGTGAAAGAGAAGTATGGCCGCCTGGACATGCTGTTCAACAATGCCGGCGGCAACGTGCCCTCGACCAATTTCGGCGATTTCACGTTCGAGATGTGGCGTAAGGTCGTGGCGGTGAACCTGGACGCGATGTTCCTGTGCGCCAATGCCGCCTTCCGCATGATGCGCGACCAGACGCCGCAAGGCGGGCGGATCATCAACAACGGCTCGATCTCCGCGCACAACCCGCGCCCGGGGTCGGTTGCCTATACCGCCACCAAGCATGCGGTGACGGGCCTGACCAAGACGATCGCGCTGGATGGCCGTATCTATGACATCTCCTGCTGCCAGATCGATATCGGCAACGCGGCCACACCGATGACCGACCGGATGACCAAGGGCGTGCCCCAACCGGATGGCAGCACCCGGGTGGAGCCGCGGATGGATGTCGATCACGTCGGCCAGCAGATCGCGCTGATGGCCAATTTACCGCTGGAAACCAGTGTGCAGTTCGTCACGATCATGGCGACAAAAATGCCCTGGATCGGGCGCGGCTGAATGCCGTCCCGGCGCAGCACTCGCCGCAGCTTTGGCAGGCTTACCCTGGCTGGGGCGGGGCTGGCCGGGATCGATTGGCTTGGATTGGGCGGTTCGGCACGGGCGGAGCAACGCCGCAAAGCGGCCACCGCCCAGGTGAACCTGGTGGTGGAAACGCATCGCGGCAAGATCCGCGGGGCGCTGGAGCAAGATATCCGCGTCTTCAAGGGTATCCCCTACGGCGCGACGACCGAGGGCAAAGACCGCTTCCACCCGCCCCGCCCCGTCGCCGCCTGGACCGGCGTGCGCGAGGCTCTGGCCTTCGGCCCGCAATGCCCGCAGCTTGAACAGCGCCGGCCGAGCTTTACGGCATCGTGGACATATCCGAAGGAATCGTCAGAGGATTGCCTGTCCCTGAACGTCTGGACCCCGGGTCTGCGCGACAATCGCAAGCGACCGGTCATGGTCTGGCTGCACGGCGGCGGCTTCGCCTCGGGAAGCAGCGCCCGCAACGTGTTCGATGGCACACGCCTGGCACGCCGCGGCGATGTGGTGGTGGTGACGCTGAACCACCGGCTGAACGCCTTCGGCTTTCTCTACCTGGGCAAACTCGGCGGGGCGGAGTTCACCGAGTCCGGCAATGCCGGCATGCTCGATATCGTCGCCGCCCTGCGCTGGGTGCATGAGAATATCGCCCTGTTCGGCGGCGATCCCCAGAACGTGACCATCTTCGGCCAATCCGGTGGCGGGGCGAAGGTCTCGGTGCTGATGGGCATGCCGCAGGCACGCGGCCTGTTCCACAAGGCGATCGTGCAAAGCGGATCGCATCTCGATGGGCTGTCGCCGGACGAGGCGACGAAGCACGCCCAAACCTTGCTGACGACACTGGGGATTAAGCCCAATGATGTCGGCCGGCTGACCAAGTTGCCGACCGACACGATCCTCTCCGGTCTGCGCAGCGTCATGGCCGCGCCGGGCGCAAAGCCGAATTTCAGCCCTGTGGTCGATGGCATCGTCCTGCCCCGCGCGCCCTGGACGCCGGACGGGCCGTCGGTTTCCGCCAGCGTGCCGATGCTCATCGGCACCACGCGAACCGAGACCACGGCACTGATCGGCGCCGCCGACCCGCAGGACTTCACCTTGGATGAGGCCGGGATGCGGCGCGCCTTGGCGACCTGGGTGCCGGAGCGTGAGATCGGTCGCATCGTCACCGGGTTCCAGAAACTCATGATCGGCGCATCCCCATCCGATCTGTTCTGGGCGATCACGACGGACCGGCGGGTGCGCCAACAAGCCTGGGCACAGGCCGAACGCAAAGCGGCGCAGGCCGCCGCACCGGTGTGGCTGTATGAATTGGATTGGCCGACGCCGGTTGATGGCGGCAAATGG
>Ga0164297_10005197_pt1 | contig 11263 bp, 6 predicted proteins | sample GEODES058metaG_FD_113539 | JGI IMG/M metagenome (GOLD analysis project Ga0164297, IMG submission 113539) | Dystrophic lake water microbial communities from Trout Bog Lake, Wisconsin, USA - GEODES058 metaG | ecosystem: Environmental > Aquatic > Freshwater > Lake | place: USA: Trout Bog Lake...
AAGCGCGGCGGCACGATCTATGACGTCAGGAAGGACGAGAACCTGCAGAAGCAGGACAATTTCAGCGTCCGCGGGCAATTGCTGTGGCAGGCGACGCCCAACCTGGACCTGACCTTCTCGGGCGATTTCAGCCTGCAGAACCCCTATTGCTGCGTGCAATATTACGCCCACGTCGGCGCGACCCAACGCCCCGCCGCGCGGCAATATGCGGCACTGGCCGCGGCACTCGGCTATGCGCCGCCGAGCACGAACCCGTTCGACCGCGTGACCGATCTGGATGCGGCCATCAATTCGCGGCAGGAGGTCGGCGGCCTGTCGCTGGTCGGCAATTGGGACATCGGGCCCGCGACGATCACCTCCGTGACCGCCTGGCGCTATTGGGACTGGTTGCCGGCGAACGACCGCGACTTCACCGGCTTGCCAATCACCACGGTGTCACAAAACCCGTCGCAGCAAAAGCAATTCTCGCAGGAACTCCGCGTGTCGTCGAACGGCCAGAACGCGCTCAACTACACGCTCGGCGCCTTCTTCTTTCACCAGACGATCAACACGCAAGGGTCGCAGGTGCAAGGCGCCGCCGCGAGCCGCTGGCTGCTGTCGGGCGCCGATGCGTCGAACCCCAACGTGCTCAACGGGCTGACCTCTACGAATACGATCAGCTTCGACAACACCAGCTTTGCGGTGTTCGGCAAGCTCAATTGGGCGGTGACCGACAAGCTGCATCTGCAGCCCGGCCTGCGCATCAATTACGACAAGAAGTCGGGCTTCTACGAATCCGTCGTCAGCATCGCCAACGGCCAGTATAATTTCACCGCGACCGCCGACAACGTTGCTGCCTTGCTGGCATCGTTCCCAACCGGCAGCGCGGCGCGAACGACGTTCCAGAACCAGATCAATACCTTGGCGCCGCAGCGCTATGCCCCGCAGTTCAGTGCGTGGAACGTCTCGGGCGATTTCACCGTATCGTACGATGCGACGCCGGACGTGCATTTCTACGCGACCTACGCGCGCAGCTTCAAATCGGGCGGCATCAACCTGTCGGGCTTGCCGCTCAATGCGACCAGTACCGGGGTCGATCTCAGCACGCAGACGGTGAAGCCCGAAAAGGTCAACCATTTCGAGGTCGGGCTGAAAACGCAGTTCCTCGACCGCAAGGTGACGGTGAACGTTGCCGGCTTCTGGGACCAAATCAAGGACTATCAGGCCACCGTCAACAACAACGCCATCAACGTGATCCGCGGCTATCTGGCAAACGCCGGCGAGGTGCGGTTGCGCGGCATCGAATGGGATTCGTCTTTCCGGCCCAACCCCAGGCTCAACGTCTATTTCAACGGCGCCTTCACCGACGCCAAATACACCGATTTCAAGAATGCGCCGTGCCCGCCGGAGCTGAGCGGCGGAAGCACGAGCCCCGCATCGTGCGACATTTCAGGCCAGATTTTGCCCGGCATTTCGAAATGGGCATTGTCCTGGGGCGGCGAATTCAACCTGCCGGTCGGCGGCGGCAAGGCCTATGTCGGGTACGACGGCAGCTATCGCTCCAAATTCTCGTCCAACCCGTCGCGTTCGCTCTACACCGACATCGACGGCTACTCGCTGTCCAACGTCCGCGCCGGTTTCCGCACCGATAAGTGGAACCTGTACGGCTGGGTCCGCAACGTGTTCGACAAGCAATATTTCGAGCTGCTGAGCACGCAGTCGGGCAGCACCGGGCTGATCGTCGGCCAGCCGGGCGATCCGCGGACCTATGGAGCGACGTTCCGGATCAGTTTTTAGCGAATCCCGCGCCTGCGGGAAAAGGGGGGGGTCTTCTTCTACCGGAAGCTCGAAGAAGACCCTCATTGCCGTTTGGATCGAACTTGTGCGCTCTGCGCATGTCGCCGGGCGAGCATATGCGAGCGATGCGCGTGTCATAGGCGGGCTTCGATCGGCCACCGCGACGGGTTGGAGACGGTGGTAGCGCCGTTCGGTGACGCCGTCGCCGCTCGGGCGATTGGTGCCGACCGGCGGCCGGTGGCGGCGATGCGCTTTACGCCCCGCGGATTAGTCTAGACCAATTCACTTCGCCCAAACGCAAACGACCGAGTCGTTTCCGACCCGGTCGCCTGCGTGACGATTGCTCGTCAGCCCCCTTGAAGCTTTCGCCCGCACGCCTGTTACAGGCGGAGCTGAAAGCAATCCCCGAACCACGGCCTCTGACCTGCGTTTCGTATGATTGTTGCTAGGCGGCGAGTTCGCATTTGTCATCGGTAATCCGCGGGGCGTCGAGCGATTGCGGCGGCCCTGTGACGATTCCGCCACAGCATCGCCTCGGTTGCCAGCCAACCGCACGCACCCTAGAGCAAGTCGATCCGGGGGCGGACGAGTGAGGGCTGATTGATACTCCTGTCGCGCTACGAACGCATGATCGCCCGGCGCTATCTGTTGCCCGGCAAGGGCGAACGGTTCATCGCGCTGGTCGCGGGGTTCAGCCTGGTCGCGGTCATGATCGGCGTGGCGGCGCTCGTCATCGTCATGAGCGTGATGAACGGCTTTCGCGCCGAACTGTTCGACAAGATCGTCGGTCTCAACGGCCATGCCGTCGTTCAGGGCTACAACGGCCAGTTGCGCAACTGGCGCGGGGTGTTAGCGGACGCCAAGGCGACGCCTGGGGTCGTTAGCGCGACCCCGCTGATCGAACAGCCGCTGATGGCGACGTTCAACGGCCGGGTCGAATTCATCCTGCTGCGCGGTATGGAGGTAGGGGACCTGCGCAGGAATTCGGCGGTTGCGAAGAACATCGTCGTCGGCAAGCTCGACAATATCACCGCCGGCAGCAACCGCGTCGCGATCGGATCCCGCCTGGCCGAATCGCTTGGCGCGCAGATCGGCGACCAGATTACGATCTGGAATCCCGCCGGCCAGTCGACGCCGTTCGGTACCGTGCCGCGGATGGTCGCCTATACGGTCGGTGCGATCTTCGAAGTCGGGGTCTACGACTACGACAAATCCTATGTCCTGATGCCGATGGAAGACGCCCAGACGCTGTTGCTGTTGCCCAGCGACACGGTCGGCATGATCGAGGTCAAAACCAGCGATCCCGATAAGGTCGGCGATATCCTGCGCCCGCTGGCCGGCAAGGTCGAAGGGCGCGCCGTGATCCGGGATTGGCGCCAGATGAATTCGGAACTGTTCGAAGCGCTGGCGGTGGAACAGGTCGCGATGTTCGTGATACTGTGCATTATCATCCTGGTCGCCGCATTCAACATCGCATCATCGCTGATCATGTTGGTCCGCGCCAAGACTCGCGATATCGCGATCCTGCGGACGATGGGCGCGACGCGCGGCGCGATGGTGAGGATCTTCATGACCGTCGGCACGACGATCGGCGCGCTGGGCACGTTGCTGGGGCTCGTGCTGGGTTTCGTGCTGTTGCATTTCCGCCAGCCGATCGTCGATTTCGTGCAGAAGCTGTCGGGGCAGAACCTGTGGGATCCGTCGATCCGCTTCCTGACCGAACTGCCGTCGAAGCCCAACCCGGTGGAGATCGTCGCCGTCGTGCTGATCGCGTTGTTGCTGACGTTCCTCGCGACGCTCTACCCGGCGTTCAAGGCGGCGAGCACCGATCCCGTCCAGGTGTTGCGCTATGAGTGACGCTGTCCTGTCCACCAGCGGGCTCACCAAGTCGTTCGTCCAGGGCGGCGAAACGATCGAGGTCCTGCGCGGCGTCGACTTGGCGATCGGCCCGGGAGAGATCGTTGCGCTGCTCGGCCCGTCCGGGTCGGGCAAGTCAACCCTGCTGCAAGCGGTCGGCCTGCTCGAAGGAGGTTTCGGCGGGTCGATCCGCATCGACGGCGTCGAGGTCGCGCAACAGGATGCCGCCGCGCGCACGACGACCCGGCGCGACAAGCTCGGGTTCGTCTATCAATTTCACCATCTGTTGCCCGACTTCAACGCGATCGAGAATGTCGTGCTGCCGCAACTCGTCCATGGCGCGCAGCGAGCCGACGCCGATGCGCGCGCCGGCGACTTGCTGACGACGCTGGGGCTCGGTCACCGCCTGACTCACAAGCCCAGCCAATTGTCGGGGGGCGAACAACAACGCGTCGCCGTCGCGCGTGCGCTGGCCAACCGGCCCGCCCTGATCCTGGCCGACGAACCCACGGGCAACCTTGACGAAGCGACGGCCGACGTCGTGCTCGCCGAATTGCTGCGGCTGGTGCGTCACGAAGGCTCGGCCGCGCTGATCGCGACGCATAACGAGCGCATTGCGGCAAAGATGGATCGGGTCGTGCGATTGCACGATGGCCATTTAGGATAGGAAGGGCAGATGACCGCGATCACCGATTTTCACGTCAAGGCGGCGAACGGCAGCGAAGCCGACTTGAGCGAGTTCGCCGGCAAAGTCTTGCTGGTCGTCAACGTCGCGTCGAAATGCGGGTTTACGCCGCAATATGAGGGGCTGGAGGCGCTGCATCGGCGGTTTGCCGATCGCGGGTTCGAGGTGCTGGGCTTTCCGTGTAATCAGTTCGGCGCGCAGGAACCGGGCAACGCCGAGGAAATCGCAACCTTTTGCTCGCTGACCTATGACGTCACCTTTCCGGTCTTCGCCAAGGTCGACGTCAACGGTTCGAATGCCGATCCGCTCTATGCCGAATTGAAGAAGCAGGCGCCGGGGTTTCTGGGTACCGAGGGTATCAAGTGGAACTTCACCAAGTTCCTGGTCGGGCGCGATGGTCAGGTGGTGGAACGCTATGCGCCGACGACCAAGCCCGACGATATTGCGGCGGACATCGAAAAGCTGCTGTAATCAGCGGCGTCCGCGCCCGAACAGGGCGCCGACCGTCGCGAGTGCGCTGGCCGCGATCCACAGCCAGCCGCCGAGCAGGATGGGCCCGGCTTGCAGCCACATGATATGGTCGGTCTGGTGGAGCGAGATCGCTTCCAGCGCCCATAATGCGGCGATCAGGATCGCCCCGAATCGGGCCATGCCCAGCCCGCCGGGGCCGCGAGCGAAGCGGCGGATGACCCATAGCAAGGCGATCGCCGCGACGATCAGGATGACGATTTGAAACGGTCGCTTGTCGGCGGCGGCGAGACCATGCGCGAACAGGAAATGTTCGACGGCCGTGCGCACCGCGTAGCGGCCCTGGATCTGCAGGTCGACGACCATCAGCGCGAACACAGCCGCCGGCGCATACCAGCGAGCGTCGCGCCGTGACACGCAGGCGAGTGCTGCGGTGGTACAGGCGATCGTTCCAGCGAGTTGCGTGGCGTTCATGACTGTTCCAAAGCTACCGCAAAGGGGGATAGGGCGATCGACACGCAGGGTATAGCCTTGGTCTACGCCGGTTTCGCGGCCGTCGCGATCGCGCTGTTCGTGATGCGCCCGGTGCGCGAGGCGGCGGCGTGGAGCTATGTCGGCGGATGGCTGATCCTGCCGGTCGCGGCCTATCCGTCGTTCTTCCAGTCGGCGACCGTCACGCCGATCGAGATCATGGGACTGGTGCTGCCCGCCAACATGCTGGTGAGCAAGGCGGCAGCGGTCGCAGCGGCGACCTGCCTTGCCAGCCTGATCGTCGATTTGCGGCGCTGGGGATCGTTGCGGCTGGGGGTTCTGGACGGGGCGATGCTGGCCTGGTGTGCCTGGCCGTTGCTGCGCGCCTTGCTGGCGGGCGATCCGGGATCGGGGTGGTTGCCCTCGGCGTATCTGCTTGCGGCGTGGGGCGGCCCCTGGTTGCTCGGCAAACTCTATTTCGCTGGGGAAGACGGCGCGACCGCTTTGCTCACGGCGATGGCATGGAGTGGCGTCGCCTTGCTCCCCGTCGCGCTGATCGAGTTGGTCACCGGGCCGATCGTCTATACTACGCTCTACGGCTGCCACCCGTTCAGCATGGACGGGATCGTCCGCTATGTCGGCTATCGCCCGCTGGCGATGTTCGAGGACGGCAATCAATATGGCGTCTGGATCGCGATGGCCGCACTGGCCGGCATCGCGTTGGCCAAACGCGAGCGCCGCTGGCGAGTTTCGGCCATCGCGCTGGTCGTGGCGGCACTGGCCAGCCAGTCGGTCGGGGCGATCATGCTGCTGGCGCTGGGGGCGGTGATCCTGAGCGGGCGTCTGCACGTTCCGGCCCGTTGGTGGAAGGCCGGCGCGATCGTGGGCGGGGGCGGGGCGGCGCTCTATCTGTCGGGGCTCCTGCCGCTGGAACGGATCGCGCGGCACACGTCGATCGGCGGGCATATCCTCGCGATCGTGCGCAGTACGGGGCGCGGATCGATGCTGTGGCGCGTGTCGCAGGATCAGAAGGTTCTACCGCTCGTCCACCAACATGTGTTGATCGGCTGGGGCCGGTGGGACTGGTGGATGCCGGTCGGTTTCCGGCCGTGGGGGGTGCCGATGCTGGCGGTCGGGCAATATGGCTTGATCGGGCTGGCGGTGATGGTCGCGGCCTTGCTCGTCGCGCCGGTGCTGGCGCTCGTGCGGCATGGCACCGCCGGCAGCATCGGCGCGATCGCCGTCGTCGTGATCCTCGCGGCCGCCGATGCCGCGCTGAACGCCTTCATCTTCTGGCCCGCGATCATCGCCGCCGGCGCGCTAGCCGATCGGCGGCTGGCGCCGAACGCTGTGGATAACCCCAGCCGCCCGCTTTCAAAATCCCACCGCACCCCCTAACGTGGCGCCATGCCCCATTCCGGCTTCGTGCCCCTCCGGATTTTCTCCTGCTACACCATGCTCGATGGCGCGATCGAGCCCAAGGCGATCGCCAAGGCGGCACGGTCGCTGGGGTTTCCTGCCGCGGCGCTTACCGATCGCAACGGATTATTCGCGGCGATGCAGTTTTCCGACGCCGCGATCGATTCGGGCGTGCAGCCGATCATCGGCACGATGCTCGGCCTGGCACGGTCCGACATGCCGGAAGGCGCGCCCGCCGCCATCGATTGGCTCGCGCTCTATGCGCAGGACGAGGTCGGCTATCTCAACTTGTGCAAACTGGTCAGCGAAGCGCACCTGGGCCGGCCCCTAGAGCAAGCGCCGCATGTCGATATCGACATGCTGGCGGCGCACGCGGACGGACTGATCGCCCTGACGGCGGGCGGGGAAGGCGCGCTCGCCCGATTGTTTGCGGAGGATCAACCGGACCGCGCCCGCGCTTACGCCGACCGGCTGCAGGCGATTTTCGGCGACCGTCTCTATGTCGAGATTTCGCGCCGGTTCGATCCGGTCGAGGCCAAGGCCGAGGCCGAACTGTTGGATTTGGCGTATGCCCGTAACTTGCCGATCGTCGCGACCAACCCATGCTGTTTTGCCGACCAGGAATTCGGCGAGGCGCATGACGCGATGCTATGCATCGCCTCGTCGAGCTACATCGCGAGTGAGGATCGCCCGCGCAGTTCGCCCGACGCCTGGCTCAAGCCCGTCAAGGATATGCGGACGCTGTTCGCCGACCTGCCTGAAGCGATCGCCAACACATTGGTCATCGCGCAACGCTGCGCGGTCGCGGCGCCCAAGCGCAAGCCGATCCTGCCGAGTCTGGCCGGCGACCGCGATGGCGAAGCGGAAGCGTTACGGATTGCCGCGCGCGAAGGCCTGCAACAGCGGATCGACCGCATTGCCGAACTGGAGACACGCGATGACGGCTGGGAAACGAATTATCGCGACCGGTTGGAGTTCGAGCTCGACGTTATCATCAGCATGGGGTTCCCCGGCTATTTCCTGATCGTCGCCGACTTCATCCAATGGGCGAAATCGAACGACATTCCGGTTGGTCCAGGACGTGGTTCCGGCGCAGGCAGCGTCGTCGCCTGGTCGTTGACGATCACCGACCTCGATCCGATCAAGCTCGGGCTGCTGTTCGAACGCTTCCTCAACCCGGAACGCGTGTCGATGCCTGACTTCGACATCGACTTCTGCGAAACGCGGCGCGGTGAGGTTATCCGCTATGTTCAGGAGAAGTACGGCCGCGGTCAGGTTGCGCAGATCATCACCTTCGGGACGATGAAGGCGCGCGCGGTGCTGAAGGATACCGGTCGCGTGCTGCAGATGAGCTATGGCCAGATCGATCGCTTGGCGAAGCTGGTGCCCAACCATCCGACGGACCCGTGGACGCTCGACCGTGCGCTCAACGGCGTGGCCGAACTGGCCAGCGAATATCGCGGCGACAAGGACGTGCGGCACCTGCTCGATCTGGCGATGAAGCTGGAGGGATTGCCGCGGCACTCTTCGACGCACGCCGCCGGGGTGGTGATCGGCGACCGTCCGCTCGCCGAGCTCGTTCCACTCTATCGCGATCCGCGCTCGGACATGCCGGTCACGCAGTTCGACATGAAATATGTCGAATATGCGGGCCTAGTTAAGTTCGATTTCCTCGGGCTCAAGACCCTGTCGGTGCTCAAGAAGGCGACGCAATTGCTCGCCAAGCGCGACATCGCGCTCGATCTCGACGCACTGACGTGGGACGACGAGCAGGTCTACAAATTGCTCCAGAAGGGCGACACGGTCGGCGTGTTCCAGCTGGAGTCGGAAGGCATGCGGCGTACGCTGAGCGCCGTCCGCCCGTCCAATTTCGGCGACATCATCGCGCTTGTCTCGCTTTATCGTCCCGGCCCGATGGACAATATCCCGAGCTTCGGCCGCCGCAAGAACGGGCAGGAGCCGATCACCTATCCGCACCCGTTGCTCGAACCGATCCTGGCCGAGACCTACGGAATCTTCGTCTATCAGGAACAGGTGATGCAGGCGGCGCAGGTGCTAGCCGGCTATTCGCTCGGCGGCGCCGACTTGCTGCGCCGCGCGATGGGCAAGAAGATCAAGGCGGAAATGGATGCCCAGCGCGAGCATTTCGTCGCCGGGTGTTTGGAAACGAACCAGATCGACAAGGCCAAGGCGAACGAGCTGTTCGACTTGATCGACAAGTTCGCCGGCTATGGTTTCAACAAGTCGCACGCGGCGGCCTATGCACTGCTGGCTTATCAGACCGCTTGGTTGAAGGCGCATCATCCGCACGAATTCTATGCGGCGTCGATGTGCTACGACCTCCACCTGACCGACAAATTGGCGATTTTCGTCGACGATATGCGACGGCTGGATGTCGCGATTCTGCCGCCCGACGTGAATGCCAGCCTCGCGGAGTTCGACGTTCAGCCGACGGGTGACGGCCTTGCCGTCCGTTACGCGCTCGCGGCGCTCAAATCGGTCGGCGAAGGCGCGATGGAGCGGCTGGTCGAGGAGCGTGACACCAAAGGGGCATTCGCGTCGCTGGACGACTTCGCCCACCGCGTCGATCCGCGGCTGCTGAACAAGCGCCAGTTGGAGACGCTCGCCGCCGCCGGGGCGTTCGACGGCATCGACCTCAATCGCGCAGGGATCTTCGCTTGTGCCGAAACCGTGCTCGCCACGGCGGCGCGGGTCCATGATCAGAAGACGAGCGGGCAGGGTGGGTTGTTCGGCGAGAGCGAAGCGTCCGGCACGCACATCAAACTTCCGCTGTCGGCACGCTGGAGCCTGGCCGAACGGATGGAGCAGGAGAAGGAGGCGTTCGGTTTCTATTTCTCCGCGCACCCGGTCGATCGGTTCGCGCAACTCGCGAAGTTGCACGGCGCCCGGCGCTTTGCCGATCTCAGCGACATCCAGATCCCCGAAAGCGGCCGCGCCGGGTCGGTGATGGCGGCGATGGTCGAGGAGGCGCGGTGGCGGACATCCGCCAAGGGGCGTCGCTACATGATGGCGACGATGTCCGATCCGTCGGGGCAGTTCGTCGCGACCTGTTTCGACGATATCGTGGCAGGCGATCTGGAAGAAGCGGCGCGCAACGGCGGCTGCGGATTGCTGACGGTCGAGCTCGACCGCCGCGCCGGCGAGGAAACGCCGCGCGTCACGGTCAAGCGAATCCAGCCCTTCGAAAGCCTGGCCAACACGACGCGGATGATGCTGGACATCGCGATCGACGACGTCGTGGCGATCCCGGCTCTGGGCGCATTGCTGTCCGAAGCGCGTGGCGCGCGGGGTGAAGCGCGGCTGACGATGGCGTTGGTGGATGGCGGAACGGCGACGGTGCTGCTGGGCCGGGACTTCCTGCTCGATGCCGAGCTGACCGATCGCATTGCCCTGTTGCCCGGCGTGGTATCGGCGCAGATCGCGATCGCACCGCCGCAACGCCTTGCACTGGTGGGCTAGGCGCGGAATACTGCACGCCAACGACAAGAGTTGGAGAGTGCGATGAGCTTGGGCGCGATGCAGGATTTCGAGTTGCGCGTAATGCGGCTGCTCGATCACGCGGCGCGTGAGCACGGCCGTCGCGAACTGGTCAGCTATTGGGCGGATGGCCGCGAGACGCGGACCGATTGGGCGGGCGTTCATCGTGACGCGCGCAAATTGGCGCAGCGGCTGGAGAAATGGGGCATCGCGCCCGGCGATCGTATCGCAACCTTCGCGATGAACCATCACCACCATCTGACCGCATGGTACGGCGCGATCGGCATGGGCGGCGTGATCCATACGATCAACCCGCGGCTGTTCGACGAACAACTCGTCTATATCGCCAACCACGCCGAAGACCGTGTGCTGTTCTACGACAGACAATTCCAGCCGATCATCGACCGGCTGAAACCGTTATGGACGACGATCGAGCATTACGTGGCGTTCGACGATCTCGGTCCCGACGGCTTTCAGGCATTGCTCGATGCCGAAGATGGCGATTACGTGTGGCACGAGGGGCCGGAGCGCGACCCGTGCATGATCTGCTACACCAGCGGCACGACGGGCAACCCGAAGGGCGTGCAGTACGAACATCGCTCGACCGTCATCCATGCCATGGCCGAAGTCGCGCCCTGGGTATTCAATCTCAGCCCGCGCGCGGTCGTGCTGCCGGTCGTGCCGCTGTTTCATGCCGCGGCATGGGGCTTGCCGTTCGCCTGTGCGCTGGCAGGGGCGAAGATCGTCTATTCGGCGACCAACGAAGCGAGCGTCATCTGCCGCTTGATGAACCAGGAAAAGGTCACGCATTCGGCCGGCGTGCCGACGGTCTGGCTGGCGATGTTCCAGCACATGGATGCGACCGGAGAGGTTCCCGAACACCTCCAGCAAGTCACGATCGGCGGATCGGCGGCGCCGCGCGCAATGATCGAGCGGATCATGGGCATGGGCGTCGTCGTCAAACATCTGTGGGGCATGACCGAGACCTCGCCGATCGGCACCGCCGGTACGCCGCCGCCGCATTGGGCGGAAATGACGCCGGACGAACAACTCGATCTCGTCAGCAAACAGGGCAAGATCCCGTTCGGG
>Ga0164297_10005198_pt1 | contig 11263 bp, 28 predicted proteins | sample GEODES058metaG_FD_113539 | JGI IMG/M metagenome (GOLD analysis project Ga0164297, IMG submission 113539) | Dystrophic lake water microbial communities from Trout Bog Lake, Wisconsin, USA - GEODES058 metaG | ecosystem: Environmental > Aquatic > Freshwater > Lake | place: USA: Trout Bog Lake...
AACTGAAACAGGCCACTGAGCCATACTTTATTAGTGAGTCAAATTCGGCTTTGAGTTCTTCTAGTGCAGATTCTAAATCCTGCACACTAGCTTCGGTTTGTTCTGCATCGGGGTCAATGGCCAGGCCTTGCCAAGCCTTAATTTTGACTGCCTGATCCGGATTGTTATAGTTCTCTGGTTCAGTCCAAGAGTTAACCCACTTGTCCCCGGTCCACTTGGCTTGATATGTGTAATCGCTCTTACCAGCAGGTTTAATCAGATAGTTACCCACACGCACTGGCTTGATCTTTTTAGGAAACCATGCAGTCATGGGATACTCAATATCATCCATGTTAGAATACTTTTCCCATTTGCCAGAGTCATCTCTACTGCCAGCAATATAAAAAGCAAAGTCGCTACTCTTGCCATCTGTGCTACCACCCCAGTTATCAATCTCTTCACCATCGTAAGTGACACGATTAATAATGGGCTCACCGTCAATCTCGTCATAGCCCAGTACTAATTTGCTAATATCAAATGGTGCTTTTAGTTCAAGGTCGGCTTCAAAAAAGGTGCCTTTCTCGTTTGAGTTGCCTAAAAATACCACAGTACCTGCCGCTTCTTGATCAATCCAGACCTCGTCGTTGCAGTCAAATTCGGGCTCAGGCTCTTCTTCATCAAAGCCAGTAAGACTGTCAAGTTGACGTTGGTATACTGTTTCTCCAGTCTCATCTTCGATTTGAATAGTACCGGCATCGCGATTGACTCCGTGTACATGACCTAGGCCATCACACTCGTACCAGGCACCTGACGGGAATGGTTGCATGTCTTCGGGAATGTTGTGATCATCAGCATAATCTGAATCCCAGCAATAATCACTTAGATCCAGTCTACGCGATTTGAAATAGTCGTAAATTTTACGATCCACAGTGCCCATGACCTTTTCACCACCATAGCCCCACATCGATATCTTGTAGGTTCTTGGTGTAAACTTTAATACTTCTAACAGTTTTTCATGTTCGGGGTTGTTGATTTCTTCAGTCATATTACACCTTTGTTAATGTATAAGATCCATCACCATTAGTTTTCCAATCGATGGTGTCGCCTTCTTGCCAGCCTGCTGCCTTTAAGGCATCCTCGGGAAACTGTATAACAGCATCACCGTTGGCATCTTGTTGTACATCCACCGTCCACACCTGCTTGTCAAGCGTGGGCATGTCTTTTTGATGTTTATCAAACAGTTCTTTTAGCGCACGTTCCATATACTCGTTGACTGTGATATCCAGTTCGTGTGCATTACGATAAACTGCTAGTTCCACGTCTGAGTCAAGCGTAAGATTCATCATGACTCTAGTGTCGTATGCTTGACCTGCCACAATGGCAGTGGCCTTTTCCACAAAGTCTTCGTCGACATCTAGATCCACATATCGAACCGAGTCCCATGCAACACTCATGTCAATGGCACGTGCCCGAGCTTCACTGGTGTGTGCATCTTCATAATCAGGATTGATCATTCTGTACGCACGTTGATTGGTATAATCGTACACACAGGTTTCAAACACTGTCTGTGTCTTGGTGCAGAATGTGATATCTGAACTATAACCACCGGCTCCGTGAACGCCATTCCATGTAGATAAAATGTGTGCATAATCGCCGTAGCAGTTCCACATATAGTTATTACCTTCTGTGATTCGGTAATCAACCAGTTCCAACCATTGTTTAAGTGTAATCATAATCTTCCTTGTTTTATTCTTGCAACATCAGCCATGTGTATTCTTCTTCAGTAAATGTTGCACTCACTCTAATCCAGCCTTGACTGTGCGCTTGTTGCACCATTCTTCGAACGTTTTCGGGGCATTCTGCGGCAATTTCGAGAAAGGCTCTATTGCCCACCATTACACCATCTGACACATAGAACCCGGGTTCGTCTCGTCTTACTGTTCGAAACCCCATGTCAGCAGTCCTCGCTTCGTAATGTTTTCACTATTTCGGCCTGTTCTTGTTTGAAACGTCGATAACGTAATCGCTCTAGTTCGTAAATCATTCTTGCAAAAAACACAGCCATGCAAGCCCAACCAATACCGCTAGCTATTCGATAGGCTGGATCATTGTCGTATAGGCTAAACACACAGGCCGTTAAATTGGCAATTAAACTTGCAACCAAAGTCAAGTTCCATGCATCAAAATCTTTAAATAACCACTGAATGTAATACCATGTGTGTTTCATTTGCCCACCCGTGTAACACTAAAAATATCACGAATTATACCTTTGATGGCTTGAAAAAATGTATCGCCCCGGCCCATTCGATCTTCAATATTGATCTTGGCCAGCCATCCAGCCAGGGCCACAAAATATAATACCATCATGACAGTAATGCCATCTAAAAATAAATCAATCATGTAAATCTCGGTTGTTGTTAAAATTCAAATTTGTCACTGTTCGCCACAGTCCGTGCGCCACGGACACTGGGCCAGTATGTCGGTACTGCAATCGTCTTGGCCATAACACACTGGAGCCGTATCCCCGCGTCGTTGTTTTATAATCTCTATTATAGCATATCTTTCATTTGCTAAACGGGCTTCTTTGTCCAAAAGATCCTGCATGGGCGCATTTTTCATATCAATTGCGCTTTAAAAGATACATGGTGATATCTGCGTCATCAATTTTGACACATTGTGAGCTATATCTGGAAATAGTCTTTTTGCTGCTCCAACTGTTGTGATCACTTAGTGGAGTTAATGAGGCTTGTTTGGGGCTAAACTTTTCAATCCTGCCCAATACTAGTCCACCACCATTGACGCCTTCAAAGGCAACCACATCGCCCACAGTCAATTCTCGTCCTATAAAATCTTTCACGACACTTCCTTTAACTTTTCAAATACTGTCAACTTGCTGACCATGTCCTGTGTCTCATCCAAGTTCTGTATAATACGGGTCAATAACAGTTTGACGTGTTTAATTTGTGATTCGTCAAGTTCGCGTATGAACCTTGAGCTTTGTAGGGGCTTTGCCAGTGCAAGTTCATACCCCACTTGTAATATATTCTGCCGTTCAAATTGTTTCATATCCATGACACTGTCGTGCCCCAACATGAGAGCAATGTCATTCTCTGTGACTTCGGCTAAAAATTTTGTACTGTCTACTTTGGCTATGATTTTCATTCTACTTCTACCTCTCGATATTCGCGCCATTCCTGTACGTTACTCGTGAATTCATCTCGCCATACTAGGGCTTTGGCTTCGCTATCAAACACCTTGGTCACAGTTTCATGTTGGTCACAACCGTTATAAAAAACTTCAATACCTAGATAAACTTTCATTTTGCAAATCCCTTAATTAATTAATGCCAAACGAAAAGCAATTTCCAACCCACCATTAGCAAAACGATACCCTCCGTCGTTTGTTCTAAAGTAATCTTTACCGCATTCATATTCATGCTCTATTAACCAACGTTGGCATTGACAATCAAATTCATGTGCTTTGTCGTTCATAGATTCGTAATCTATATCTACATTATGTTTTAAATGAGGATAAACTAGTGTCATTTTGCAAATCCTTTAACGTGTCTGCAATCACCTCTAAACTTGAATCCCGAACAACTGCAACTGTAAACACCGTCTTCTAAACGAACAATATACAAGTCGCCTTTTGATCCTGTCACTTCCCAACGATTGGGATTAGTAGTTTCTTCTACAGTAAAGTTGTTGGGATCGGCAATTTCTTTGAACTTACGACCACGTGTGTCTATGCGTATAGGTGTTTTAAATTTAAAAACTGCCCGATCTCCGGCTTTGATATACGCAAACATCTTGCTCTTACTGTCATCCATGTAATAGGCATGGTTAGGAGTCTTATCGGGCCATTGTGTAGTTTCTAAGAATAACTTCATAATCACTCCTGCACTAACTCAACACTCAACATTTTAAGATTCATTTCTACTGCACAAAGACGAACAGTGTTATAAAGGTCTGCAACTTTGACATCAAGCCAGGCAACTGTTTCGTTATTGCCGTTTTCGCTTAACGCAATATTAACAATATCACCAACTAATTGTCCTGCGGCACAACGCCATGTAATGCGATTTCCAATATTGAGTTTCATACAATCCCCTAATTTCTTACTATATACATATTATAGCAAAATCGCCATTTCTGGGCAAATTCGGTGTTGTTATCGTGCAACACAAACATAGTCCTTGTCCCAACTGCCCACGTCCAAGTGAATATAGAATGCAGTGTGAAAGTAATCGGTCATTGCATCGCTTTCGTCAAACCATCTACGTCCGCCCTCAACTGTAGCGGGAGCGATTTTGATGATACGCATGATTTGTTCAAAAAATGCTTGGTGTTTGCCGTAAGTACACAAACAGTAATGGTTGATTTGTACGTGACCTACGTTGTGAAAAATATCGCTGAAATCAGTGGGTCCGGATTTTACAGTAACACCAACACTCAGACTGCCTGTGCCTTTGCGTACACCAAATTTGAACTCGGGGAATTGTGCTTTTAATTCTTTGCGAATTGCTGCCACTTCTTTTGCACCGATATAAGCCATCTGTTACTCCTGTCTATTTACTATAACTCTATTATAGCAAAATCGCCATTTCTGGGCAAACAGGGTGTTGCATTTATACAACACGGCCCAAACTGGCGTAAATCAGCTGATCTAGCTCGCGATCAAACGCTTGACCCTGTCTACGCTTTAACCAAATTGTTTCTAGCAGTTTTTTGGTGTCGCCATAGGTGCTGACAACAAGACATCGTGATTCTATTTCTTCCAGTAAATCGTCATCATCAAAATCGGTTAATTCAACATCAATTTCAACTTCTTTATATACTGTTTTCGACATTTTATTTCCTTTTTAATGTTCTCCACGCTAGTCCGTTCCAGGGCTCGAATACTATTTCTTCATACTCATCATAGGGTCCTGATATCGCTAAACGCATCTCCCACCACTCATTATTGGTATCTCGATACACCACTAGCACCTGTGATCCATAGTCCCGAAACATGTCTCGCATGACCCTTTCGGCATCATTGGTAATGGTACGTTCAGTGGCGCTACTGGTATCCTCTAAGTAGACGATGTTGTTTTTGGCATCATGTTCCAGTACCTGATAATTCATTTTTTACCAACTTGAGTTGTAAAACACTCTCAGTCCCACAAATATTTCGGCCTTGGCCTTTCTTACAAACTCCAGGTCCTGTGCTTGATAGTAGTCGTCAGCAGGCTCGCCAAAAAAGAATCCAGTAGTGTCGGGCAGACGTCCGCTTAGGATATCCTGTTCCAACAACATCAGGTCTTCCCAAGTCAACTCTAGTTCGACACCGTTGAAACTGTGTTTGTCAGCATCGGGAGTCCGACTGCGCCACAACTGTTCCATCCACCCATGCAGGTTAGGATGTTTACGCCAGTAGGCTATCTCGTGTGGTCTAACCACAGTCTTGTTCACAAATTCACCCACGGCTTCGTCGTATTCGGCCGTTTCAAAGAATTCATCTCGCTGACCTTGCTTGGCAGCTACATAAGCATACATGTCTAGTCCCATTATTCCATCTCCGTTAGTCTAGTGATATCAGATTTTTTAACTGTAACAATATTTGAAATCATGCCCTCCATCATGACCGGCAAGTCCGAATGTATCATGACCAAACTATCAATTTCGCGTTGTACTGTGCCAATGAACGGCACTTTATTGGTACGACCAAACACTCGGTCACCGTACTTGAAAGTGGTGCGTGGTTGTTCTTTGCGATTGAAATATTCAGTCAAGTTACTCATTGGTGTCCTTTACAATTTTAACATAGTTGAGAATGGTTCGTTTACCGCGGTTTGCACCAGTCTGGTGTGCTTTTACTTTGCCCGTGATCTTGCCAGACCGGATCACTTTTTCCTCTCGATTGGCCCAGTACATGATTATATTGCCGTGGTCATCGTGTCCGGCCACGGCATAACTGTTATGGTCTTGGTGGTGACGTGAATTGATCAAGGTAAAGTTCACAGTAATTTTATTGCCCAAGCTACCTACAAATTTGCTGGTGCTTTCGTACAGACTCATGGCGCTCTTGACACGTTGACTATTTTCGTAGTCCACGGCCAATTTGGGTGCCCAGGCAATGTAGGCAAAGTCACGTGCAGTAACTTCAGGCTTGATCAATATGTCGTGCATTTTGCTCACAAAATCATTCACAGACCCCTTGGTCAAGGTCTGCATCACGACTGCCTGTTGAATGTAGGTAATTACATCGTCGGCACGAGTGTAGTGGGTGTCCTGTAATGGTTCAGGATTGGCCACGCATTGTGAGATGATACTTTTGTTGGTAAACACTTCGCGTAGTCCGGTGGGACTGTCAGCATCGTTTCTAAAAGTGTTTTCTTTGACTACTACACCATTGGTGTCAAACGCATAAATGGCAGCGGCAACTGCGTCTCGTGTTTGATATCGTTGCATTGTGTCGATCCCCTTAAACATGCCTTTATTATAGCAGTTTTTAGATTAACGGTCAAGTTTAATACGGGTGATATGTTGGTGTAAACTGCTTAAATAGGCAGTTTGATTGACTAATTTGCGCTCTAATTCAGCAACTTTGTTGCGTAAAAACAACAGTTCTTCGGCCTGTTGCTCCACTGTGCCTGTGGTCTCTTTTAGGCGTTTTTCGTGATTCAGCAGGTTGGGACGGGGCGGAGCATTAGGATCTACCACCCGTTTCTTTTTGGTCGCATACATGCTGATATTACTCATACGTAATATTTATCGTTGGGTACGCTGGGAGTCTTGATACATACAGTATTGAGTTCTTCTACAATTTCACATTCACAAATTTCACCCGGCTCCAGTATGCAGATGTCGCCGGCTTCAAATGTTTCGCCATTCACAATCATTTTGCCACGTGTGATCAACTGTATTTCTTTTACGATTTTGTGATAGTGCGTTGGACTCTTGCCCACCGGAGTAACTTGATAACACACTTCAAAATCACGAGTGCGGTGGATGGCTTCGGGAAAATCTCCTATGAACCATCCACGTGCACCACTGTCACTCAGTTTTAATTTCTGCATCTTTCACTTCCGCATCCGTGACTTGATCTTTTGGTTCTTCCTTGGGAATGAACTGCTCCAGGTACGGCATATCCAATTGTCCCATCACATTGATCACATATTCAGGATAGGCCTCTAGAAAATATTTAAAGTACTCGTCAAACCCTCTATCGGTATTCCAGGAGTTTTTGACAACTCGTTTAGTATTGAGATTTAAAACTACTTTGGCATACAGTGCATCTTTGGCATTTAGTCCTTTGGTAAATTCGATACGTTCATCGTAACGAAGATTGTTGGGATCGCTCATGTAGCCCCGAACCTTGGTCATTCTAGGATCACGGGGCTTGGTAACATAAAAAGCCAACAGGTGTATGTCTTTGATTTTCATAGTGTAGTAAGTTCTATTAAGGTAGCACTCAAATTGATTTCGGGGTCGGCACACATGGGATGATTCACCAAGCCTCGACGTATAGCCAGTATGGCTTGGTCCTGCTTGTCCACATCCTTGGCCCACAAGTCAAGATTGTCGTACATCCATCTAAACAGTTCATCGATGTCTTCGTTGGATGCTTGATTACAGATCAACTGTCTTGCTTCACGTACACTACCGGCCTTGATCAAGGTAACTGCATCCAGTTTCCAATCCTTTGCACCAGCATCGTTTTCGCCTGGTTGGTTTAATGCGCCAGTTGTACTGTTACCTTGTAGTAGATTCAAACACTTACGCAAATCCGGATAAGTGGCCTTGACATAACTGTCTAGAGTGTCAAGATCAAACTCAATATTCTCTGTTACCAGTACTGTGGCTGCTCTAGCAGTGAATTCGGTCACATCAGTTTTGTCAATGTGAAAGCCTTGGAATCTACTGTGCAATGCCGGCATTATCTTGTGCGGATAATTGCAAGTGATAATGAATCTTGAACTGGCCGCATAGGCCTCGGTCAAGCCACGCAACACTGCCTGTGCATTCAAACTCAAATAGTCAGCTTCGTCCAACAACACAATTTTAAAGTCACCAAACGGCATTGTTTGTACAAAGCCTTCTACTCGATTACGAATAGTGTCTACGTTGTTGTCTCTTGATGCATTGATGTGTAGCACGTCAAAATCTTCTACACCCAGTTCATTGACAAGAATCTTGGCCAGGGTAGTTTTACCTGTACCCGGACTACCACTCAACATCAAATGCGGTATGGTCTTTTCCTTAAGCCAATGTGTGACCTGTTGACGCAAATTGGCATCAGTAAACACATAGTCGTCTACAGTTCGCGGTCTGTACTTTTCGGTCCAGAGTTCTTTCATAATGGTTTCTTGTCGTTAGGGGTTGATAATTTTGCTTCTCGTTCTTGATATCGAACCAGTTCTTCTTGATAGGCATCTTCGGTTAAACCATGCCAACCACAACATTTTCCTGTTGGGCTACGGCCACATCCACAACTGCCGATGTTGCCTCGATCTTCATTCACTCTTACTTGCATTTGAATTTTCCTTTGCTAGTGCTTCTTTGTCTAATTTACTGACCAAACGTTCTTCATTATACACTTCTGTGACATCTTCAGTCTTGTTTTTCTTGCCAAAGATTGTGTCCCAGTTGTTGTCAAATGTTTTTGTGTCCACACTTAGTGGTCTTGGTGCTGATCCTTTACCCATCTTTTAATATCCTCACTACTCGTTCTTTTTCTTGCTCTTCAAGCCATTCTGTTTCAGGCACAAATGTATGCCCTTTTTCTAACAATTCATCTAGCATGAATTTTATACGATATAGGTCCTGTTTGCAACCCCATTGGGTATATCCATCTAGCCGCATATCGTTCATGTCATAGGCACAGGCTCTCAATTGCCCCATGATGTCGGGCACACTATATCTTTTTACAAATCCCATTATTTTACCAGCGTTCTTTGCTGTCTACCAAAGTTGCTTCACTGATGGTGTCATCACCACCAGGCTCTTCATCTGACAACAACAAGATATCTTTGGGATCAATCCTGCGTATCACATGCTCGCCAGTGCCGTCATCGATCTTGACGCCACGTGTCCAACGACCATGTGCCACCATGATCCATTGCCCTACACAAATGTCTTGTTGCTCGGGCCCAATTGCATACACCTGCGCCCAGCGTGGACGTATACCAGCAGTACGCCCGTCATCGTTCAACAAGTAGATACCACTTGTGGTCAAACGTTCTTTGAAATTCATATCAGCTACCAGCACATGATCGCTCAGTGCTTCAATGCTTTTTATCTTGATTGGTTTTAACATGGTTTAAATTCTTGAAGGTCCGTTGGCCTTGTTCTGTGTTTTGGGATTGGGCATGGGCTGTTGATTTACTGTGGCAGGTTTGGCCACACTGCTGGCCAGGCTACCACGTGCAGCCGGTTGTGTTGCGCTGGTGTCAACTGGAGCTTCTACCGGCACAGTTAAATTTTGAGTAAGGTGAACCAACTCCTGCGCCTTGCTTTCGGCCACAATGGCCTGTCTAGCAGCAAAAGATGAAGCATCATTTGGGCTGTATGCTGGAATTACTGGATCAACCGAATATGCATGATCCATCAGCTGATTGCGTCCAGCAACTACTTTGTTACCGGCACCCAGCAAATCGCCACGTGTGTTGGTTTTCATGTTGCCAACTGCAATAGTTGTTTCGTTGGCCAATTTGATTCGATCAATATCTACACTTTTTCCACGTGCAGATCTATATATTTTTGTCATTGTAACTCCTTGTGTGATGTATTTATAAACTGGGTAGTTTATTTTAAAAATTCTTCTATGGGCAAATCGTAGTACAAGCTGTTGATTCGATGGACACCAATCAAGTATAACACATAACTGGCAGTACTGCTACCTCGACCCAGTCCCCAAACCACGTTATTTGCTCGCATTGTGTCCACAAAGTATTTTAGATACTGCAATAATGGAAACAGGTTTCTTTCTTGAAACAACAACAGTTCTTGACCCACACGTTGTAATTCTGCTTGTGTGGTACACAACCGTAAAACATATTCGGCTATATCTAGATCTTTGTACGGTTCGGGCATTAACCAAGTGTCTTGATTGTGCCGATGAAAAGAATCTAAACTGACGTTGGGATGAAACGGAACATAGGCCCGTACTTGGGGCAAATCAGAATATGTGTCACGGACTGCACCATTGTACATACCAAAGTCGTCTACAGCAAACTTGGTTAGATCTAGATCGGGATTTTGGTACAGTAGGTCGCAGAGTTCGTTGGAATCACAATGTGCTTGACCATATGCATCATATTTCATTTGATATCAATAATGTCCTTGAACTGACTGGATTTGTTTTGCATTTCTTCTAATTGTAAACGATTTCGCTTGTCAAGTTCGGCCTGATAATCTTCCAAAATCATACTCAATTGCCCAATCATGGCACCGTTGCCCCAACGACTGGCCATGCCCATGCGCTTATACAAATCGTTATATTTGTTTACCAATTCGTCCATGGATAAACCGGTTAGATTTGGTGTTAGTGGATGACCCATAGTTGACTCCTTAAATGACAACTCCTTGTGCAAGTATACATGATTTGCAACAAGGAGTCAATGGCAATATCTCCGTTATCAGCTGATTACCCAATAACCCGAACTCTGTAGATATGTCAATTTGACAACAGTATTACCCGAAGCAAATCGGTTCAACGGTACATATCTTACGCCGATTGAGTTAGTGGCCCAAACATTGGTAGTGGTAATAGGTGCCACTGCCACAATCTTGATAGTTTGTCGATCCACTGGATTGGTTGGCAACTGCACATTAGCAAAGGTAATGGTTTGGCCACTAGTCGGGGTGCTATCAATCACAAAGGTGCTGGTGGCTGCGTTGGCTGCCACTGTTGCTGATCCTACCTGACTGATTGCAGTCACATAAGTACCACCTTCAATAATACCGGTCTTGGTATATAGATTGCCGTAAAGATGTGTGCTTTGATCGTTTTCCACACTCAGTGCCGGATACAACGCTTGATTGGCATTGCCACCATCTTGAGCAGTACTCATCAAAATATTGCCGCCAAGTCCGTATGCAAGATTGGCACCAGTTGCAAATACAGTTACACTACCGGCATTCTGGAAAGTGTTACCGGTCATGTTACTGTAGCCGGTGTAGCTCAACCCGTTAAAGTAACCAATCATGTCTCCGGATTTGACCCCGTAAGTGGCACCAGTCAACACATTGCCCTGTATACCAGTCACACTGTAACCGCCCATTTGATTGCCGTTGTCGAT
>Ga0164297_10005199_pt1 | contig 11262 bp, 10 predicted proteins | sample GEODES058metaG_FD_113539 | JGI IMG/M metagenome (GOLD analysis project Ga0164297, IMG submission 113539) | Dystrophic lake water microbial communities from Trout Bog Lake, Wisconsin, USA - GEODES058 metaG | ecosystem: Environmental > Aquatic > Freshwater > Lake | place: USA: Trout Bog Lake...
TGCGTGGTGTCAGGATGCGGTGTCTTGGCGTGGGGACAGACATCGCCTCATGTTTCGGAGGGAAAGTTGGGACGCACTGGGGCACCACGTTCTGGGGCTCCGCAACGACAGTCGCGTGCAACGCCTGCACGAAGTGCAGCTCTGCGAGGACACACACAGAGGAAGAAAGACAGTGTCAGCGCTCATATACGGCACAGGAGTGCAAGGTTGACACAGGTATGCAAAGAATGGCCTGTGGGCGTCTCGCATCGCGTGCTTCCAGACCAAGCCGGCGTCACGGCAGTGCATAGTTTTCCCCCGCCTGACGCACCGTCCTCAGCGCGCTCCGCCTCGTCGGGGCCGAAGCGCCCGCCAGAGGCGTCGCTCAGGATGTTGTTCACCGTGAAGTCGTCGAACTCTGCGACGCCACGCAGCTCACACACGAACTGGCTCACGTGCGGCTTGGCATCGCCACCGCCAGCGTCGCCCTCGCCACTCGTGCGGGCAGGCTGCCTCGCGAATGCGGCTGCCAGTGTCTGCTGCGGCGCTGTTTTCTGCTTCTTGGGCGCCATCCTCGAAGGCAGTGACTCAAGCGCGTGAATTGATGACGCACGGAACACGCGATGGAATGCGATCTGTGTGGGATCTCGATCTGCTTTCAAAGCCTGCTGACGTCACGTTGCGTGCGCGCCCTCGCCAGGGCAGTGCGAGCCAACCCGCACGATGTGCTGGCCGCGCACCGGCCCAGACGCCGCGCATTGACGCACCGCGTGCCATGGCTGCCAACGCCGACGTTCCTCCAGCGGAGGAGGCGTGGGGCGTTCGCTTGTCGCTGTCAACTCAGCAGGTGCGGCGAGGCCGCGCAAGGATTGTTGTTGAACGGACGAGCTGAACATGTCGTGAGAGAGAAGCAATTTTGTACCGTGGGCGAGCCTCTGGTCCTCACACCTGGAACGCAATGCGACGCTATGCAGGTGAACCAGCTCGCTGCCTTCCGCGCGGAATGCAAAAAGCGTGGCGTAGCAGCACCGGACGCGGTGAGGAGTCTCAAGGCGCGTTCGCTGGGGCCTCCTTTTCGTGTGCGCCTGGAAAGTTTGCAGAGCGCTCACGCCCCTGCGCCCCCACGCGCGGTGTGCTCACTTTTACACTGCAGTACATCATCGCTCGTAACGGGGACATACCAGCCGCTGTCACCCGCCACGCGGAGACGGTTGCCTGGGCCAGAACCAGTGGTTTTGGGCAGTGCGCCGAGCAGCCTCGGAAGCTGAGCGGCGTCCCCGTCCCGTGTGAGAGCCTCCTTCTGCAGCGCTGGCCACAGCACTACTTGGGGCGCGATACTGATAACAGGCCGGTGGTGTACGAGCAGATCGCGTCCTTCGTGCCAGACGACTTTGCAAAGAAGGCGAATGTGACGGCGGAAGACATGTGCAACTACTACGTCAAGCATCTCAGCCTGCAGTGCGCGCTGCTGCGAGAGGCGAGCGTGCAGGAAGGGCGGCTTGTCAGCCGGTTGGTCCACATCTTCGACGCGTCTGGAGTTTCTATGCGCTCCCATTTGAGCGCCTGTGCACGTGACACTTTCCACCGAGTTGCTGCTGCTGCGGACGCGCATTTCCCAGAGACGTTGGGCGTGTTGCTCATCATCAATGCAGGCGGCCCGTTCCCTGCGCTATGGGCTGTTGGCAAGACCTTTGTGGACGAACGCACTCGCTCCAAAATCGAGGTGTTCCCGTCACCGCAAAGCGGCGCGAATTTCTTCGCGCCTGGTGGATGGCCTGCACGCGTGCGCCAGCTCATGGGCGGCGCATTTCCAGAGATGCTTTATCCCAATGCGCGCATCCCGGCGGTGAAGGAGCCGCCGTGGGGCATGCCGCTATGGAAGCTGCTTGGATATCCAGGTCCAGTGCAGCCCCGCGTGCAGCTCCAGCCTGAAGCACCTGCATCCCCTGTCGCACCGCCAACACGCAAGCCTGCCATCAAGGCTGCTGCCGCACCTAGCGCACAGCCACAGACTGCCGCATTGCCGCCCACTGGAAAGCCCCGCCGAAACAAAGATAAGGCAGATGATCGTAGCAGCGCACCGCCGCCAGGCGCAGTGTCGTTCGAATCAGCGCAAGTGTTGCCACCGCCAAGACAAGCAGCAGCTGTGGCGAAGCCATCTGTTTCTCAGGCTCCGAAAGCGCAAGCTACTGGAGGCGGAGGAGCTGCTAGCGTAGCTAGCCGCACTATTTGGGAGCTCGCTGCGAATCAAGTAGCTGCTGCTGCCGCTGGTGGTGGTGATACACGTCGCTCTGGGGCTAATGATGGAGCACATGGTCAGAGTACTGCGCGGTGGCCGCTACCTGGCGTAGCTGTTGTTGATGATGTTACTGCAAGCGCTGCTCGCGAGGAAGAAGTTGACCGGTGGGTGGAGCAGTGCGCTGGTCATGCGCCTCCACCGCCGCCGTCACGGCCGCCGTCGTCTCTTGGTGGCGCTCCGGACACGCCGCTGGGCAAGAATCGCAGGGATAGTAGCGGTAGTCACGCGCGCGTCGTAGCACGAGAGGGAAAACCTTCGAAGGGCGTTGCAGCTGGTGTCGGTGCTGGTGCTGGTACTCGCAGTGCGTGGCACATGGACGATTCTGCGTTCGATTCTCCCAGCGGGCGGCAGACGCCATCCGCCGCTCATCTCATCGGCTTGTCGTCGAATGGAGCGCTCTACGATGACACAAACGCCATTACAGCAGCATCCTTGGAGCACCTCGTCACTCCAGATGCGGTTTGGGATGCAGTTGTGGATGTTGCACACGCGTTGGACCTGTTCTATCCCGAGAACGAAGGAAACGGTGCAGACAGCGGCACCTCTACTGCGCGATCCGGGGCCGTTGAAGCCGCCATCCGCGAAGCAGCTGCGGATGGCTGGTGTTGTGGCATCTGCGGCAAGCGATTTGCACACACGGATGTTGCACTCGCACAGGCGTGCGAGGCAAGGCATGCGGTGGAGATGGGTCTCTCGTCGCCGGGGCACGTGATTTCGTCTCCATCGCTGCGCGCCAAAGCCATGGCCTCAGTCACTGCGTCGCCAGTGCGTAGCGGAAGCGCGCAGTGGGACGCGTCTCCGGAGAAATACAACCGGTCGCCCGTAGCTGCAAAGCCAACATGGAATGGGGACGAGGCTGCGTCGCCATGGGGCCCTGTAGTTCCCTTGGATGTGAAAGCTCCTCGGCAAGAGGGCAGTCACTTGAGCAACGGCAGTGGAGCCGCAGGAATGGGTCGGGTGCTCACAAGCGCTGATGCGCGTGCACGCATGGGAGGCGGTCCTCAAGGGCGAGGGTGTACTGTGCCAGTGCCGCAGCAATGCTCTATTCAATAGTCTCATGTGTGATGCATTTCTGGCACATTGCAAGCTCTATGTGTTCATGCAGTCCAATACGTCCGTCCGCTTCCTGCAGCGGCCCTGCTTAGCGCCTCAGTCATCGCACACGCCGCCGCCACCTCGCTGTGCAGAGCGCCACTAAGTGGCGACGTGGCCGAGGGCGTTGCAACTCCTACCATCACAGGAACAGACTGAAAGACACCTCCGCCTCCGAATGCAGTTGCAGCCAGCCAGTTGTCGTACGCTTCAGCAGCTGCACGTTCAGCACCAACAGCAACAGCCGCAGCGGCATCCCAAGCCGTCATCTTGACGTGTGAGGCGTCAGGACGAGGCTCTGCGCACAACACATGGCTGCTGAGGACAACTCCATCCATGGCATGCTCCTCTGCAGGCTGCGCGTTTTCATCAGCTAAGCTGCGCGATCCGTGCGCATCTGCGCGCTGCTTGAATGCACGTGTTGCTGGCGTGACCGCATCGTCAGCCTTGCGTTTGTGCGCTGCGCTGCCAGGAGTCCCTCCAATCGGCGAAGAATGTCTCATTGCCGCGTTCACTGCAGCACGTGCAGCTGTCTCCGCCGCCGCCGCCAAGGTGGTTGTGGGCGGCAAGTACACAACGCATGGCGGAGCTGACTCATCTGCGTCCAGACGCCGCATGCGTTGATACAGCAGGGGTGCAAGCACATCGAGCCAGTTGTGATGCTGCCCCGCAGCTGCGATGCATGCTTGAGCTTGAACATCGCAGCTGGCGAGTAGCTGAGCCGCAGTGGACGGAGTGACGTCGCGATGTCCGTCGGCTTGGGCAACACGCATGAGGTAGGTGCTCAACTGTCGATGCATCGGCCGCAAGGGAGACGCCGTGTCATCGCTACCGTCCCCGATGCCAGGCGCAGACTGCGACTGCCATGGCGGAAGAAGCAGCGCAGAAATCGCGCTAGCAATGGCAGTGCTCCGACTGGGTGCGTCCCATCCATAAGGCGGCAATGTGGCACCTGTCCGCGGCACTTCTGGAGGCGGCCATGTCAATGGTGTCCGCTGCGTGTCTGACACGCTGTGCTCGTCAACAAGGCCGTACAAGCTCTTCACATGAACAGAGCATGCAGTGACGGCGGCATTAAATGCAGCAATGCATGCTTCGGGAGACACGCCGCCAGCGTCCGCACTTGATTGACGTGAGAGGAGGACACCCACGGCAGCGGCAACCACAGCGTCGAGACCGGCACTCAGCGATGGACGGGACCCGATGGCAGGTGCAGGTACAGTGTGCGACACCAACCACTGGATACCATGCACCAGACTTGCGCGAAGCGCCTGCCCTGCCGCCTCGTCGATCGATGTAGTAGCCAGTGGTGGGACGCAGATGACTCGCGCGAAGGCGATGCCACCACGAGAGGAAGCAACGGCATCGGCAATGCAAATAGCAGTTGCGAGTCGCTGTCCTTCCGCCTGGGCATCAGCGCCAGGTGGTAAGGTCGCTAGCACTAGTAGCGGTAGTCCCGCGCCGGGCGCGACGCAGCAACAGAGAGAACGCAGCGCAGAGGCTTCATCGCCGGCATTGCCGTCCGAGGCGAACACGAAAAGCACACCACTTGCGCCAGCGCCTGCCGTGGGTGCATCGTGATACCTTGGGTCCACATCACGGATGACAACCCACACGGAGTGTGGTGCTTGTCCGGAGCTGCTGCTGAATTCGATGGGGGCTTCGTACAAAGACAGAATGCCTTGTGCCGCAGCTTCAGCACTTACTCCGCCACGGGAGAGCGCGCCCCGTACAGCAGATGCCATATTCGCGGCAGCAGCACTGGCGGAGAGTGTGGCGCCAACAGCGCCGGTGCGGCACAGTAGCTTCCATGCTGTTGTGCGGAGCGCACCGCCACCGGCGGCCTCGCTGCTAGTCGCGACATGGGATGCCAACACAGCAGCGATATCGATCGGCGGGATGACCCGCGTCCGCGCAATCGCGTCCCTGCTGCGCAGCGGAGACGGCGTGCTCGCCACCACAAACCGCCACAACTCCTCATTGCGATGCGCAGTCGCAGATGCGGCAGCGCGGCTCCGCCATTGATGCAATCTCAAACGAAGCACTGCAGCTCTGCATTTGGCTGCTCGTCGAGCAGCCTTCGCCTGAGCAGCAGCCAACAGTGCTCGTTCTTCCGCCAATCGCGCAGCTTCAGCAGCGGCAGCAGCAAGCCTCTGCGCTTCGTGCTCTGCTTGTCTACGACGCTCTTCGGCGGCTGCGCGCTGTGCAGCTGCTTCCGCTTCTGCGGCGGCGGCGGCATCGGCGTCGGCCTTTCGTTTCGCAGCAGCTTGTGCGCGTTGCTCCGCCTCGAGCTGTGCAGCTTGTCGCGCATGCGCTTCTGCAGGGGAGAGGGGAATAATCAGACACTTGTTGTACATCTAGAAATGCCCCACCAAATGAGCACACATGGCCACGCACCTCGTTGTCGTTGCGCCTCTTGCTCTGTTCTTGCAGCAGCTGCCGCGGCTTCGGCAAGTGCAGTTTGCTCCGCTCTCTGTCGCTCTTCCTGCGCCTTGCGCTCAGCTTCAGCGCGCGCCTGCGCCGCCTGCGCCGCCGCCTGTTCATCTTGGAGCCTCTTCAAAGCCGCCGCTTGCGCACGCTGCGCTGCCAACTCCGCGCCACGCGATAAATCTAGCGCTACACGCTGGCGCTCAGCGCTCGGCAACGCAGGTGGCCCCTCAATCGACGCCACCAAATCACCGGGCTCCAGAGCAGTCACCAACGGTTCGCGGCGAAGTGGGATCTCCGCCTCGGGACGCACGAATGCGCTGTCTCGTGGCATCAAGCACAGCGCACTATCTTCAGGCCGAGCAATGACTGTCAACCCGTGATGCTCAGCGACGCCCGCCATGTACTCCTCATCGCATGCGGTAGCTGTCGCCAGCGGTACCAAAGGCACCAGATCGCCGCTTCCTCCCGCGCCAGGCACACCGTATGTGGCGTTGATGACTCGCAACGCAGCAGCGCGCGCGGACGGGAAGAACAGCGAAAGCAGGCATGCTTCGAGGTGCGTGCTTCTCTGGGCAGCCAGGGTGAAGAAGGCGTGCCAGTTGCACGAGCGGTATGCATGTGCCGCGTCTAAGTATAGCCGCACGTGTCTGCTCATGAGCACATCAGGTCGGAGCTTGCGGAGCTCATCTGCAGTTTCGCGCGCATCAGGCTGGTATTTGCCGTGCCTGTCGAGGCTAAGGAGAAGGTGGTACGCCCTGAATTCCGGCTCGTTGGGGCACTCCTGCTCAGCCATGCCGCCAGGCTGCTGTCCGTGACGACGCGCTACGTCGTCGTAGATGCGGAACAGAGAAGCAAGGCATTTCATGAGCTGCTCCACATTCAGGTGCGAGTTGAACCCCTCTGGATTGCTCACGCTCTGCGCATCTTCACACAACTGATTCGCAGCCAGGATGTGGAAACGCGCCATCTGCTCATACATCGTCGCTGTCGCCCCGCCACCGAGTGCCTGCATCGTGATGTCCACGCGAATGGCACGGAAGCGATCCCACACGAAGCGATAGCAACCCTTGAAATCAGTGCGGCCGTGTTTCCGCAAGATGCCTAGTAGGTGAGCTATGCTGGCGTTGAGCGCAGCTGGTGTGCGTACGAGCGCCGGCACACGGGCGTTGGTGCGGGTGAACCGCTTTACTGCCAGTGCTTGGCTCGTCGTGTGCTTGTCTTGGCGAGCAACGCGCTCGAAGCTATCAAGGTCGCCTTCTCGAGCACGCATCTCGCGCTCCGACGGCGGACACATGTCAGTGCAAGTGCCAATGATGACTCCAGTGCCCATGGTCACAGCGCCGCCGTCGTCACCGTCTCCGTCATCGCCGCCAGTGAAGGCCTCAGCCAAAGGAGGCGCATCTGCAACGGGCTGGGCTCTATCAGGTAGCGGCCCGCCAGCACCGGCATTGCGGATGAACCGTCTTGCACGCTGGGCAAGCACTTCAGGGCGCTTGAAATCACCGCCATCGAGAGCGGTGTCTGTAACTGGCGCAGGTATGTTCACATTCGGCACCGGAGGCGGTTGCGGCTGCGGCTGCGGTGGCGCAGCTGGTCCTCCACCATCGCCAGGGTTCTGTTGGACCTGTTGCACTGCTGGATTGCGCCACACGAAATTACCACGATTCGCAGCAGCACCAGATGCATCTGTGCCGGCAGCAGCAGCAGCAGCACCAGCTCCCCGGGCGCGGCCACCGCGAGCAGCTGCGCCTTCACCCCGGGCGCCAACCAGGCCCCGACCTCTCTGAGCTCGGCCCCGACCCCGTGGATCGCGCGGCGCCTGTCCAGGCACAGCAGCAGCAGGCGCGCCAGCTTCGCCCTGTGGTTGAGGCGCACCACCTGCTGCGGCAAAGGGGAACACTGCTGGTGCCGGTGCTGCGTTGACAGCTTGCACTTGCCCTGCGAGCTGCCGAGAGCTCCCCGTGCGCTTCATGCCCCCACCGGCCTGTTGCGGCTTGGCTGCGCCGCCAGCAGCTGCAGGGAACGGCGCGAAGGGCGCTGCAGCTGGGTTCAGAGCTTTATTAGCTATGGGGAAGCCACCAGGTGCTTGTGCGCCAGCCGCGGCGGCGAAACCTGAGAAAGCAGGTGCAGCTTGGCCACCAGGTGCAGCGCGTCCACCTCCGAGCTGGAAGCCGCCGCTTCCGCCGGCAGCGCCGCTAAGGAAAGGTGCTTTGAGACCACCTGCCCCGCCGCCGAACCCGGACGCGGGGGCAGCAGCTGCGGCGCCTGCGAACGGGTTGGTCGCGAGCCCGCCAGCAGCGCCGAAGCCAAAGCCACCGAACGGGTTGGCGGCAGCCGCTTGGAAGGGTGGCAGTGCGCCAGCAGCAGCTGAAGGTGAAGCTGGTGTCCCGAACGCGAACCCCAAGGCGCCAGGAGCAGGCCGCGACGACGAGGCAGCAGGAAATCCTCCGCCGTTGCCTGGGCCTGACGGGCCTGAGGGCGTCTGGCCGCTCCCAAACATACAGAGCAAGCACTAAGGTGGTACACACCGCCGTGGCGGGGCACGCGCTGCGGGCGACATGACAGTACGCATGCGCGTGCTGACACCTGCTATCGCAACGTCGACGGCGCGCTAAAGTGCAACGCCAAGGGGTACTATTCCAACCAATAGGCTGCCTGTTCACACCTCGCGGCACGTTGTTGACACCGCACAGGAAGCATCTTGCAGAGGCTCTCCATGGCGGCGGCGTCGCAGCGCTGCATCCACGAAGTGTTAGGTGAAGAGCTCCTCGAGGCTGTGTTTGCAACTCTACTGGCAGGACCTGTGTCGAGCATGCGGCGTGTGCAGAACATGGCGTCGCGTCGGACTGCGCAAGCAGCTGTGGCGCGAGCTAGACCTGGACCTTCACGACGTGGAGGAAGATGCCGACGCCGATGAGGCAGCACTCGAAGCAGTACTCGAAGGCATGCTGCGTCAGGTGGCACGCGCACAGGGCGAGTTGCGGGTGTTTCATTGCGGCAACACGTTCGTCAACGGTCTCGGCTCGAGCTTCTGCTTGGACGCTGGAGTCACGAAAGAGACGCTGAGGCTGAATCCAAACCTGGCGTCGATCTCTTGCGACACCAGCACGTTTCTCCTCTCACAAGAGGACGTGTTACAAGCTTTTGGCGCACACGATGAAACCGAGCTGGTCGACCGCGTGTGCAGCCTGGACGAAATGACAGCCAACGAAACAATGTGCGCCCTTGTTCCTTTCCAGCTGCTGTTTTCCGGTAGTTTCATAAATGAGCGAGGTTCTTATTTGTCAGACATCTATGTGACTGCTCGGCTGCCGATAATCCGTGCGACATTGCGTCGCTTGCAAGGCAGCACGTGCCCTTGGCTTCATGTGGCTGGCCTGCACGTGCTCCACGAAATCATCAGTTTCTCTTTGAGTTTCTATGACGACCCTTGGGCTTTTTTGACGGAAGACGTCGACAGTTTGCTCCAAGAACTGGCGGTTCGCGCATGTGCATCCCTGAAAATGTTCGGCAACAACAGGCAAGTTGTTGTTCGCGCAGCCATGCTTCTCCACGTCCTCCCTGCGCCAGCGGAGAGTGCGATTGAGGCTATTGTGGCTATTGTGGCTGCCATGAGAACTCACGCGACCTGTAAAGCCGTTCAATTGGAGTGCTGACATACGCTTGCAAATCTTATTTTCAAGAGTGCTGCTAGCAAGGAGACAGCTGCCAGTGCTGGCGCCACCGAGGCTGTGTTGGCTGCTGCACGCACGCATGCAAGCAGCGCGCAGGTGCAGGTGGGGGCGTGTAGTGCTATTAGAAGTCTAACAAGCAGTGGCCTTGAAGCCCTTCAGAGGCGGGTAAGCGTTGCTGAAGTAATCGAGGTGCCGTTGCAGGCCTTGCGGGCTCATTCAGCTAACATACTTGTGAAAGAGAGCGCGTGTTTGGCGCTTTGGAGCATTACGTTGGATGCTGGCAGCTTGGCAACGGCTGTCAGTGCGGGAGCCATGGAGTGCGTCAGCGCAGTGGCTGATGACCTCGTCGACCGTCCAATGTCAGACTATGCAGATCCGCATGCTCTAGTTGCTCGACTTGCCGCTGCGACCGCTGCACAAGAATGACACAAAACACGACACAAAACAGCAACTTTGCGAACCCCCTTCGCATCCACCATGACTTCCGCGCTGAACGCTGCCATCATCGCGCTCCTCTTCAGCGCGGGAGCGATCGCAGGTGTCCCGACCGGCGCGACTCCACTCCGCGAAGCTGCCCGCAGTTTGTCGTGGGCGAGCACTGCGCCTCGCGGCAGCGACGCGAACCTCACGCACGCCCAGCTCAAGGCGTCCTTCATCCGCCATCACGGCTTCTGGGACGTGTGTGCATTCCTGTACGTTTCCCACTTGCTGAGCCGAAAAGAAAATTTGAACGAGCTGCGCCAACTGTGCTCGCATCGCACTACCTCTCTGTCCTCGCATCTCTGTCTATTGACGCGATGTGCATGATATCGCACACACGCACACACAGGTACAACCACTTCGACGACGCTGACGGCGACGACGACGGTCAGCAGTGGTGCTCGACCCCATCTCATGAGGAGTGCTTCCTGAACGCTCGCGCCTTCAGCGCCACCGTTAATATTCCATACCCTGTAGCTGCGACCAGCGCCGACGCGATCGGCACAGTCCTGGCGCAAGTCGCGTCGGGAGGCGGGAGCGATACTGGAGCAACCAACAACGGGAGCTCGGTGTGTGTCCTTCTCGATGATTTCACCTTGCGAGTCACCTTGTCCGTGTCGGCTCCTCTTCCATCCGCGAGTGGCGACCAGCAGGGCGACGGCAACGCTGGCGGCGACGGACACGGAGACGGTGGTGGACATAATACGAGTGAGCATCACAGCCCGTCGGCGCAGAATTACAGCAAAATTGTCGGCGATGACGGTCGCATCACTGTCACCGACGGCATGTTCTTCCCGCTCCCCGGCAGCAACAGCAGCGCTAGCCTGAACGTGCACCTCGCTCTTTCCGCCATCAGCAATGACGCCGCAACGCTGGTGGCCACAATCTCCGGCTTCGTGGCTGCCGCCGGTGACGTCCACGCAGCTGCCTCCATGGTGGACCAAGCGACTTCGGCGCTGCAGCCTGGCTCTGCATGGGGTGCGACGCTGGGCGATGGCCACGCCCAGACGCTCGTGGTCGTCAGCGCGCCGGTCGCATCTATCAACTTCGTCGTGCGTGGCGCTGCTCCAGTGACAGCTGCGTCTGCACTAGTGCGACTCACATCCAGCGCTGATTCAGGCGCCTTAGCCACCTCTATTACCAATTTAACCGGCGCGGTGCTGCCCACCGCCATCACCTTCCAGCAGAACGAGGCCGCGCCTGTGCACATCCTGGTGCCCGTGTCGCCTGGCAACAGCAACGGTGTCAATGGGACGGATGTGCTGTTCAGCAGCGGCATCGTGAACACAAGCAATCTGCCGCTGGGAA
>Ga0164297_10005202_pt1 | contig 11259 bp, 12 predicted proteins | sample GEODES058metaG_FD_113539 | JGI IMG/M metagenome (GOLD analysis project Ga0164297, IMG submission 113539) | Dystrophic lake water microbial communities from Trout Bog Lake, Wisconsin, USA - GEODES058 metaG | ecosystem: Environmental > Aquatic > Freshwater > Lake | place: USA: Trout Bog Lake...
CGTGACAAACACCTCGCTGCAATATGTATACTCTTCTTCATCTTATTCAAACATTTACTTTTTGGATAGTGCGTCAGCTGCATTTTGGGGATTTGACAGTCGTCAAGGACTGGTCTATCCCTTTGTCAACGGAACTATTGTACCCCCGTGGTCATTTTCACAAAGTGGTTGGATTCCTGGATTTCTTCCACCAGATTTATCAACTTACGATGATTCAGTAGGGAACAAGCTTATTCATGCGGCCCGTCTTCTCATTGGAAAACAACTTATAAATGAATTCACGGGAGAATATATAGAATTATATAATGATCTTACGGTTCCATACGAAAACAAAGCAATTCTGAAACTTCTTAACGGAACACTTGATCAGACGCAAGCAACAACATACAGACAATACTACATCAGTTTGCCTTTGGGTATAAAACGCATTCCTTTGGCGTCGATGTTTCGCCAACAGACAAGTATAGAAATTGATTTTGAGAATTATACAAACTTGTCCCAAAATTTCAATGCAGGAAGTGGTATATTTACAGATCCTTTGTCCTATACAGTCTACCCAAATAATGTAACTATTCAGGCAACTCTTTCGTATCAACAATATCTTTTTTTTATCACAACTTCTGGAAATATAATTGTATATGATTCTACGCAGGAATTCAACGCACCTGGTGCACTGACCACTATTGTCCAACAATCACTCACGAGTTTTAATACGTATAGTCAATTTATAGCATTTAGTGGTATTTATATTCAGACTGTCCAAGGGCCACTTTACCTCTTTCAGATTTCAGATATATTAAATGGAAGTTCAAAAAACATTTCAAATAACTACTATCCGGCTCCGTTGGGCCCCGGAAATCCATCCGGTACGCTTACAGCCGACGACACCTATCTGTACTACGCACAAACTTTGGGTACGTCTGTTTACCTAGCGAGATACAACACAGGTTTAAGTTTTAAAGATCCGGGAAGTTATTCATCATTTAATTTCACATCAACTATAGACTCTGCCGTCAACGGATTTAGCCAACTTATTTATACAGGTCAAGAACTTCTCATTATTCCTTCTACTTTTACAGGATACATATATGGAACAACAAATTTTTGCGCAACTACAACAAAGTACACGACGCCTTCTCAATTTTTAACGGGTGTCATCATAGGAACATTTATATATTTTGTAGATACCGTGAATCAGATCTGGGCATATGATACAATAAATAAAGTTATCATCAACTCGGTCTTGTTAACTTTTCCAGGACCTCAAGTCACAAGCATGCAAGGGGATGGAAATTTTATATATGCATCGAGTTCCACGAGTGTATTTCAAATGAATACACTTACAAATACATTTCTCAAAAGTCCTTTGAAATTTACTAGTACGCAGCTCTTTGCGTATGGACCCAGATTTGTATTTATGGTTTCTACGGCATCAAGTAGTCCTGTTGTACAATTCGATCCATACGCTGTGCCATTTCAGTATCAATACAACGCAACAATCATCGCAGACTATGAAACAGATGACACACCCGCACCAACGAGCAACACGCTCATTGGAATCATTCAAACGCAACACATACAGGACATGACAAAGATGGATCTACGTGGACCAGTCAAAGAGCTTTGGTTTACAGGAAGCCCTGCATCCACAAATGTGTTTCAGTACTCAAATGTGAGCGACACGAGCTCCATAGTGCTCACGTCTGACGAGGCAATTGTGACGAATGATGTCGGGAGTAACGCATTCCTGGGTATTCTTCAGCCATTTGAAACTCATACGGCCATGCCAATTCGGAATGTATCAGTCTTTTCAATGGAACTTGATCCTGAATCTGACGTGCCAAATGGGACGGTGAATTTTTCGCGTATACGGGATCAGCAGTTTATTGGTGGGGCGCAGAGTGGGTGGGCCCGCAATTACAACATTCTCATGGTGCGCGACGGCTTTGGTGGGTTAATGTTCAACTAATTTTTGTTGGATAGTACTAGATGACATGTCCGGCACAATTTTCACATCAAGTCACACGCCTTCAATTTCCAGCCGATGTTCATTTTGGAGCCGATCAGTCCATTTGGATCGCCAAGGTTGGTGACATTGCTCGCGGGAACATGTACCTTCGCGTTGACTGGCCTGCGCCAGCCACAGTTGATGATTCGGCGGGAACACGAATGATTGACTTTGTAGAACTACGGTACGGTGCCAATCTCATCGAGAGACACTATGGTGAATCGATTGAGCTCATGAATGACATCATGGTTCCACAAGCAAAACAGCAAGCGCTCTCAGAGCTCATGGGAAAACACTTGACAAGTAACCTCGCCTCGTACTATATACAAATTCCATTTCATGTCGACCTCCCCCTCTGTGCTCTTGAGCATGCGCCAATCTTTCGAGTGAGCTTTCGAAATTCAAATGAATTTTCATCACTTACATGGACTGGGGCCATTCGAGTGAATCTCTTTGTCGATTACGTGTACGTGACTCAAGCCGAAAGAAACTATTTCAAGTCTTCACAGTTTGATTTTCTGACACACACAATGCAACGAGTCATCTTCACGTCACCGACGTTTACAACTGAATTCACCCGTCCAATCAAGGAGCTTTACTGGGTCGTTCAGGCACAAGGAGCACCTGCATATCAATTTAGTAATATAATTTCATTAAATTTAAAATTTAATGGAATTGAAATTATAAAGGACGAGTTTGGCATTCCTCTTTTTTTACAAACAATTCAAGGGTTGGAAAATCATACACGGGTTCCAGATCGAAACTTTTACATGTATTCATTTGCACTTGACCCCGAAAACAGAGATTCAACTGGCGAAATTAACATGACGGCGGTGACACGTCAGCTTCACACGATCACACTCGACCCATCTGTGGTTCTTGGTCAAATCAGGGTGTACGCAGTAACACACCAGGTTGTTCGAATCAGTCAAGGAAGCGCTACACCACTCTTCACGCTGCAAGAGGGTGGTTCTGTGATTTAAAAAACATTGAATGACACTAGAGAATGTTTACATTTACAACCATGGGAAACTTTGGTCAATATGGACCAAAGTCAACCCAGACATATGCCAACTACCCGTTTTCCAACTTTTCAATCATCAATGGCCAGCAGCAATGGGTCGTCCCCCAAACCGGGGCATACACGATTACTGCTGCTGGCGCACGAGGGGCACTTCCAGGCCGAATTGTCCAGGGCACATTTTCTTTGATTGCAGGTCAAACTGTATCTATTCTCGTTGGTCAGCTTCCATACCCGCTTGTTCAGCAAAACAATCTGACCCTTGGAGGTGGCGGAGGAACCTTTGTAGTTCTGGAAAATACGCCTCTGGTTATCGCCAGCGGAGGTGACGGAAGTACGTCTGGCCTCCCTGGTCAATTCAGCGGTTCAGGTGGTACAAGCGGAGCTGGATACACATCAAATGGTATTTCAGCAGACCCGTTCGTATCCTACAATTATCCATCATCCTATACAAATGGCGGAGCCGGATCGAGATATACATATTCACAGTCAAGAGCAGAGGGTGGATTTGGAGGTGGTCAAGCGCCATACAATCTTCCCATCTCCGTCTCAAAATGCATAGGCAATGGGACGATAGCAACTGTTTCAACGAGCATCCCACACGGGTACCCAAATATCTATTATGTAAAAATAAATATACCATCGTTCAATGGAAACTATTTGATCAAGTCAACTAGTTCGAATACATTTACATTCAATAGTAATGTGTCTGGTTCTGCATTCACGGGGAATGTCACGAGTGTTTTTAGTGGTGTACCCGGCGGCGGCGGATACAGGGGTGGGTCAGGTGCAACGTGCTACGGAAATGTTACTGACCTCGGGCCAATAGCAAACACCGCTGGGTACGTAACGGTTACACTCGTAGGCACACAGCCGCCACCCATTCAGCCATGGAATACGTCATGGTACTCGGTATCACAATATCTTCCAAATTCCGTCGCGCGAACGTGGTCACCTCTTCTAAATAAGTACGTTGCAATGGCAGTGAATGCAACCCCAATTGTTTCAATTGGTGACAACAGTTTTCCACCAGTGACAAATTTGAAACCATATCCGTTTTTGAGTATTGCATGCTCACCTTCTGGGAATCTTGTTACGAGTAATGGATATACATCCACCGACGGAATCAATTGGACCCAAGGAAACTTAACCCGAAATGTCGGTTCGTATGTAAATTACTTGAATGGTCAGTTTGTAGCAACATTTTCATTACAAGTGGATTCCAATGCAGATTTGACAAGTATATGTATTTCACCAGATGGATACAACTGGTCATTTCTCACTTCTGACACCCCAGTGTATTACATTACTGCATACGGAACAGGAAAATACATAGGAATTGTAACTGACGGAAGTGTCGATTATTTATATTTAGCATATTCAACAAATTTGACACATTGGACTGTCGTGGATACGTCTACATATTGGCAATCAGTCGATTTTGGAAATGGTGTTTTTGTTGCGTGCGGATACGATTATTATTCTTTGATTGGCACTGTTAAGTATTCAACGGATGGAATAACCTGGAATAGCGCCAACGTAAGTTCGTCATATGAATGGTCAGCGGTAAAATTCACATCATCCGGCTTTAATATTTTTGCAAATCCATATGAGACTGCTTGGGGAACGTATGCATCATCACAAGATGGAATACATTGGGTATTAAATAGTACACAAAATATTTCGCCCGGGACGAATCCATTGGGGTTAGGGGTTATTGGGGCATACTGGATCGGTTATTCACCCACTGCAAACGCGACATTTCAACTCGGTGGGCCCGTATTTACTTTAAAAGGGACGCTAATATGGTCTGAATTTGCTCAAGTCCAGTATTACCCGCAGAGTATAGCATGGTCATCGTCAATTGGAACATATGTAACTGCAAATCAGAAACCAAATGGTTCCGAGTTTTCTATTGGATATGGAAATCAAGAGATAATCTTGCCAGGAACCGTAGGGGATAATGTATTAGTGATATCATGGTCAAATGAACTTGCTATTTTTGTAGTATACAGTCCAAGTCGGTTTCTATATACGTCACCAGATGGACAAACGTGGACTTCACAGCCCGCACCGACATTCTCTACGCAATGTAACCCGTTTTGGGTAAAGGAACTTGGTATATTTACGACTGGTTCTGCAACTTCACCGGATGGAATATATTGGACGTCGACGAGTGGACCTTTACTTTATTCAATTGCATGGAATGGAAATACGCTTGTTGGAGGGGATGGATCAAAAGTATACACCTCATCGAATGGTACAACTTGGTCCGGTAGCACGTTACCTGTATCCGGCGTGGCATATGCAAACGGCTTATTCGTGGCAGTTGGATTGTCGGGCGCAACCTTGTTTATATACACATCGAATACAAGTGGTTCTACATGGACCCAGACATATTCAACTTCTGTTCAAGTAAATAATCTCATTGGAACTGCACCCCCATCTCTTATTGTATGGGCTCCGGAAATCGCACAGTTTATAGTAACCTTATCTGTGTCATATCTGACAGACTTTTCAGCCCAGTTTTATTATACAATACTCTTTTCTTCTCCAGATGGTATACAATGGACGAAACTCGCAACTCCAGACCTGACGTATTCTTTGAGCGTATACAAGGTAACTGGAATAGTATGGACAGGTGAGCGTCTTTTGGCAATTTCTCGAGGAAGTTCAGGTGTTTTCTTTTCAAATTAGACAGTAATGGAGTCTATAATGGATATTTTTATTCCAGTTATGGAGTCGGCTGTGATTCTTGGTGCTCACTACGCAAAGGCAACCGGACGCGACTGTGTGACTGCTCAGGACATGTGCTACGGAATGATGTATGCCGCCCGCACAGTCACTGGAAAACAAATTGGAACCTTGTTCCCAGAAATTTACGAAGACGAGGAGGAGGAGGAAGAGGAGGTCGAGGAAGACGAGGAAGCAACATGGTCTCGGTATACAGGAACTGATAATGAACATGCCATGAAAATGAACGAGTGCGCGGATACATGGGACGCTTGGGAACCAGAAACACCAGCAGAGATTGCGCTCAAAGCAGCCGTCAACAAAGCAAAGCAAGATTATGTATGAACTTGACGAAGAGGAGGAGGAGGAAGAACTCGAGCCGGTGGTTCGATACTCTGTTCTTCAGAAAGAAGAATATTCAGAGGATGACGAGGAGGATCCAGTTCCATACGTAGACATTGGCCCAGGGTATTATTTTCTTGATAATAATTAAATGTCCATGTCCCTGACCAAGGATGTTTCAAGTGTTGTAGGTGTTTTTGCGCCAGCCGTGTCGACTGGTTTCTTTTTTGCAACTGCGATTGCATGGGTGGATGTGATTCGTTGGACGATTTCTCAGCTCGTCAACGTGTCCAAGAATGGTGGCAGCTATTACCTGCTGAGCGCAGTGTTCACGACCCTGCTCAGCATCGTCGTACTCATGATTATGAATCGCCTTCAGACGACATCAAATTATAAGAAAATGTAAATGCAAGGATGGAGTTTTTGAAAAAACACACGCGAGCCCACAAATATCTATGCTGTTTAACACGGGTTGAAATTCGAAACATCCTTCAACAATATGTTGAGGATTTGCATCATCCAACCAATCTTAAAGAGTATCCAGAAGTTGATGACGAACGAGAAGAGAGTAATCAGAGAGTTATTCGTCGCGCACGCCGAGACCTCCAACGCGCCGTAATGAAAAAACATCCAGGGCGAGAAGTCATATTTAAAGCAGTGTGTGATACATTTCATAATGATCCTGCCGCTCCGAGTTCACCCCGTTAACATTCGTCGTGCCGCGAACCATGCAAAGAACCTTTGTCACAACTACGAGAACACACCCGAGTGCAAGGCTGCTTGGGAGCACGTAGACGAACTCACCAAAGCTTACCACGATGATAAACTTAAACGAGATTTGCTCTTGAATGATAAGAATGGACCGAGTATTTCTCCTTGATCGCTCTGGTTCTATGAATTCGTGTCTGCAAGACACCATCGGAGGATTTAATGCATTTGTTGATTCCCAGAAGGAGTTTGGCGGAACACTGACGCTGTGCACGTTTGATCACGAGTTTGAGATGGTCTACGAAAAGGTTCCAATTGACAAAGTACCGCCGCTCGATTTTGTGCCACGTGGGTTAACGGCACTGTACGACGCCATGGGTAAGGTGCTCAAGATGTCACTGACAGACGACGCGATGGTTATTGTGCTCACCGACGGAGTTGAGAATGCATCAAAGACGTACACGGCCGCACACATTAAGGACCTCGTAGAGATGAAGCCATGGAAGTTTGTCTACTTGGGTGCAAATCAGGATGTATTCCTCAATTCGGCAAACATTGGAATTCGGACATCTCTCTCGTATGACTCACCGAAAGATGCATTTCAGACACTGACTGCACTGTCGACGCAGTATTCACAAGGACTAAAGTTTTGAAACTCTTACAAAGTAAAATGTGTGGAATTTTCGCAACAACAGGCGGACAGCTTCCAAAGAAGGATGTCTTGGCTCACCGAGGCCCGGATTCATTCACATCGAAACAGATAAATAAAATTGATTTCATGTTTTGGCGTTTGGCTATTAATGGAGGAGACGAAGGCAATCAGCCATTTGAGCACAATGGCAAATGGCTGATTGCGAATGCTGAAATTTATAATCACATCGAGCTTGACGGGCAGGATGGTCGGTCGGACTGCGAAGTGATACTTCCTTTGATTGAAAAGTATGGGTTATTTCGTACGTGTGAAATTATGAGCGGCGACTTTGCATTTGTATTCACGGATGGGTACAGAATCTGGGCGGCCCGGGATCGTGTCGGCGTTCGTCCCCTCTTTTACTGTCGGCATGACAAGGGGATCGCCTTTGCCTCTGAAGTCAAGGCGCTGGTTCACTTTGGAAAGCGCGTTGAAATCTTTCCACCTGGACACCTGTACGCAGATGACACCTTTGTCTCGTGGGCCCCAAATTACTGGGACTGTCCTCGGGCCGACTTTGACGAAGACTTTGTCAAGGGACACATTCGTTACCTGATGACGAATGCTGTTTCGAACCGGGTGAAAAATTCAGACCAGCCAGTTGGATTCTTTTTGAGCGGCGGGCTTGATTCATCCATCGTGGCGTCGCTCGGAAAGCAGATTCTCGGAACAAAGATTCGTACATTTTCAATTGGTCTCACGGATTCGCCGGACCTGGCTGCGGCTCGGCACATGGCAGAGTACCTCGACTCGGATCACACCGAGGTTGTATTCTCAATTGAAGAGGGACTCAAGGCTGTTTCTGACGTTGTCCAGGCGATTGAAACCTTTGACACGACAACCGTCCGGGCGTCTGTTCCAATGTATCTGTTGAGCAAGTACATTCGCGAGAATACGGACATTCGCGTTGTTCTGAGCGGTGAAGGCTCGGATGAACTCTTTGGAGGCTACCTCTATTTCCACGGAGCGCCGAGTACCGAAGACTTTCTTCGCGAGACGGGGCGCCTTGTTCGCGACGTGCACATGTTTGATGTGCTTCGAGCCGACAGAACCACTGCGGCGCATGGCCTGGAACTTCGCGTGCCATTTTTCGACCGTGATGTGATTGATTATGTCATGGATGGGTTTGATCCGAGCCTGAAGCAGCCAAAGCACGGATTTGAAAAGGCACTCTTGCGCCATGCATTTGAGGATATCCTCCCGCAAACAATCTGTTGGCGCCAAAAGGATGGGATGAGTGACGCCGTTGGCCATCGGTGGGTTGAGTCGCTGCGCGTCTCGAACGAAAAGAGGTACGAATCCGTCTTCAATTCATTTTACGAGCATCAGAAGCATCTTGTCCCGTACAAGTGGCTTCCAAAATGGACGGATGTGACTGATCCAAGTGCGCGTCTCCTTGGCTACTTTCTCAAGTGATGTAGTTTCGTGACGTACATACTGTATATAAAATCTTTTACATTTCTATCATAGTTTCGTTTGGCGTTGTCAAATGCAGAAGGTTTTCCTAGAAAATTTTTTCGAAGGGGTGGCACAGGAGTAAGTGTTCCTTTACTGTAGTTGTTTCGTATTTTCTTTGCGACTTTTATCCAGTTCAGCAGTAAAGGGTCCCTGGAATCCCATAGCATGAGATTTCGCTTAAACGTTACAGGGTTTCTTTCGTTTGGCATACGTGAACCCGGGCGCATGTTCCAAGGCACATAACGAAGCTGTGGCACTGGATATGGTTGCTTTGATTCGTTAGCAATGCGTTGTGCAGCCTGATGTTCTCGCGTCTGAGCTGCATTAAATAAAACTTGTTTGAATTTATTCACCATGTTTTTACTATTAAATAACTTGGCTGCGGTTTGTATCACTCGACGAGCTGCCATTGATCGTTTCAGTTTTTTCAAAGCCATCTGTTGAGCCGGAGTCAAATTTGCAAATGTCTTTGGCTTTATTGTAAGTTTTTGAAAATCTTTAATTAAAGACTCGACTGCCGCAGCTTGGCGTGGAGAAATGGTCTTCTTCTTTTTAGCAGGGGGTTGTTCGAAAGTGGACACGCGTTTTCTCGAAGGCTGAATACCGAGAAGTCTTTTCGTTCTCTCAAAATTAATGTACCGGATATTTCTTGGAGCTGTTTGTCTGGGAATTGGTGGTGCGGTGCGCATGGAAATCGGCCGCCTCGACATGGGCACAGAATACCGTGGAAAGCGTAGAGACGACCTTTTCGGTTCGTCTGGAGGCAAACCGAGGAGTGTTCTTGTTCGAGAACTTACAACAAGCTTTTTACTCATATAAAACATAGAGACATTTTATTTTAAAATGGCGCATAGAATCTATCAACTCCTTCTTGAAAACCCGCGGGTGCCAATTGTCATTGCAAGCGGGCCAGCTGGGACTGGAAAGACGATGATGGCATGTAAGGCTGCACCGCATCAGAAGCGTGTTATTTTGACGCGCCCTGCAGTTTCAGTCGACGAACAGCACGGGTTTCTTCCAGGCAATCTGAACAAGAAAATGGAGCCATGGATTCGACCGATGACTGACGCCCTGAACAAGAATAATGAGATTGAAGTGTGTCCACTGGCGTACATGCGCGGGCGGACCTTTGATAATTCTTGGATCATTGCAGACGAAATGCAAAACTCGACGCCAAATCAAATGCGCATGGTCCTGACGCGCATCGGAAAAGACTCAAAGCTGATCATCACGGGTGACAATGGACAGTACGATCGCGGATTTGAACGAAATGGACTCGAGGATCTCATCAAACGCCTTGAAGATTCACCCATTCATGGGATTGGCCATGTAACGTTCACCGAGAATGACGTGAAACGGAATCCTATAATTAAGGATATTCTTCGACTCTATTCTAATGAGCCACTATGAGATGCTCGGCGTTCCCCGGGAGGCGTCTCAAGATGAAATAAAAAAGGCGTACAGAAAACTCGTCATGATTCATCACCCCGATAAAGGCGGCGACTCTGAGAAGTTTAAACAAATCAGTGAGGCGTATGAAGTCTTGTCAGACCAGGAGCGACGCGCTCGCTACGATCAATTTGGGACAGATCAGCCGCAGCAGGGTCCTGATTTGTCTCATATGTTTTCGCAGATGTTTTCGCAGTTTGGAGGTCAGCAAGGAGTCCGTGACATGAATAGACATCATACGATTGAAATCACGCTTGAGCAAGTGTACACTGGAGCCGAAAAAAACGTCAAGGTTCCAATCGTAAAACCATGCCCTGCGTGTGCGAGCGCATGTGGGACGTGTCGAGGTCAGGGTATGGTTGTCCAAGAAATGATGGGAATGAATATATTTGCCCGACCGTGCGACAAATGCGAGGGTTGTGGCGTTATTCGGCGAGGGTGTCCCGGATGTAACAACCAGAAAAAGATGGTTGATACAGTCGTGATTAACCTAAAGATTGAAAAGGGTCTACAGTCCGGAACGCATCATGTTCTTCACGGGCTCGGTGAGCAGGCGCGTTCGGCTCGGGAAAGAACGGGAGACCTCATCATTACATTTGTAGTCAAGCGGCACCCTTTGTTTGAACGCCGGGGAGACCATCTCAGGTACGTACTTACAATTAGTTTTCAGGAATCGATCGATGGTGTCGATGTTTCGATTCCTCATTTTTCTGGAACAATCGAATTCAATTCGCGTAAAATTTTTGGAATCATCGATCCGAGGAGGGACTACGTGATTCACCACAAGGGACTCAATCATCAATCCGATCTTTTTGTCAATTTTGACATTCAGTATCCAAAATAAAAATC
>Ga0164297_10005206_pt1 | contig 11252 bp, 8 predicted proteins | sample GEODES058metaG_FD_113539 | JGI IMG/M metagenome (GOLD analysis project Ga0164297, IMG submission 113539) | Dystrophic lake water microbial communities from Trout Bog Lake, Wisconsin, USA - GEODES058 metaG | ecosystem: Environmental > Aquatic > Freshwater > Lake | place: USA: Trout Bog Lake...
AATAAATACAGTTTTTCCAGTAACTGTTAATGGAGTATTAATTAAGTATTTTCCAGCAGGAATGTATAAACGACCACCATTACCAACTGCATTTAAAGCTTCTTGGATTGCTGTAGAATCATCTGTTGTTCCATTACCAGTTGCGCCAAAATCTTTGACGCTTATTGTTTCTTCAAATTTTGATTGAACCGTTCTTAAGGTTGCATTTGAAAAAAATCCTGATGAATTGCCTTGTTGGAAGCCAATTAAACCAGCGCCTGCGTTAGTTTGTAGATTTAAAAAATCTTGAGATGATGCTGGAGCATCGACTTGTTGATCCCAAATAAGATTATTGTTTACATCATAAACTTGTTGACGATATGAGCCTGACCCATATGCAATACATTGACCATTAGCGTCCAATTGAATTGGGTTGGTGTTTAAGATTGTTCCAGCATCGTCTTGATAAGTATTTTTAAAGGTAGTTGTGCTTGGAATATAGTAATAAACTTTGCCTGAAGCTAAGGGATTACCATTAGAATCAATAAATTGTTGTTTACCGTTTGGTAGAATTCCATTCATGTTTGATACCCTCTTTCAGTTCATCCAAGCGCATCCTAAACCATGCGCATTTTTATTTGTTGCTTGTACCTATAACTTCATTATCAATTTCAAAAAAGCCTTTTTATTGGCGCTGAGAAACTGAATTTGTGCCTACCCCAATCATACTTGGATAGAGCAATTCCATCAATTGCGGAGTGACAACGGGCTTTTTCGCCTGAATTGTCATTTGAGTTGGATTCAATAAATGCTCTGTTAAAGCATTAATGACCGCATCATTTTTAGCCTGCATTAAAGTCTGCCATGCAGATCCAACTCTTGAACCAACTCCAGCCCCTATCATTGCACCTACTGGGCCACCAGCCATATATCCAACTCCAGCGCCAGTAGCGCCTGACAATGATCCAGTAGGAAGATGGGATGCCAATAATCCTAGTTTGCCAGGCAATACTGATTCAACCATGTTTTGAGTGACCAAATTTTGAGCAGTATTTGATCCAAGAGAGCGACCTAAGCCAACCTTTTGCTGACGTAATAAATCATCGCGAATTGATTTCAAAGCACTAAGTTGAGTGTCGGTAATTGATTTTTGTGCATTTGCGCCTTTTTCACCTTGCGCTTTAGCAATATTTTGAATAGCATTTTGCACTTTTGATAAAGTAATGTTGCCATTTTGATCAGTCAGTTTAAGACCTTGCAAATACTTCATAGAATCAATATTGCTTGATTCAGAGCTATATTTATCCAAATAATTCTTAAAACCTGGCGCACCTTGCTCGATTACATTATCAAGGGATTGTTTAACTTTCATTAATTCCGAAGCTGCCTGAACCCCTGAACGATCAGCCATATTCAATTTATCAAGTTTGTCATCAATTGATTTGCGGACAGATTGATAAAGGACTTCAGGATCTTGTTCAACTTTCTGAGTGACTGTTTTAGCAGCCTCAGTCATTGGTTTTCCTTCAGCATTCAAAATAGGAGATGCTGGAATAGCTTTAGTTTCAGTTCCAAGCGAAACCAAAGACTTAATATCGTTCAAAGATTTTGAAACTGCTGGACGTTTACCGCCAGGACCATTCAAAATATCGTCAATTGTATTTAAAACTGGAGTCGAATCGACCTTTTGCTTATTGGCAAAAAGCACTTGATTGACTTGATCATTCGCATATAAATTACGCGCTTCTTGTGCAGCAGCCAATTCTTCAGGAGTTCTAGCAACATTTTGCAAAAGATTTGATCTAGCAGCAGCATTGACTTGTTCGCGTTCAACAAAAGGATTTGGATTAATGTCGCGAATCGTGCGTTGCAATGTGCTTACACCAGCATTATTAGCAAGTTCAGCCAATGTTGGAGCAGATCCAGGCACAATTGTTTGATTAACCGCATTAATTCCCTTATTGCTTGCAGCTTTATTAAGGATGTTTTGAGCAATCTTTTCAGCCCCACTTTGAGTAAACGGATTAACTGCAGCGCCTGCAACATTTCCTAAATATTGGCCAACTTTTCCTGCCGCTGGTACTGCCAATGGAATAGCAGCGCCAACACCGGCATTAGTTTGAGCGTTTTGTGCGATTTGTTGCCAAAATGGTTGCTCGCCTAAAGTTGGCTGAGTTAAACCATAAAGCGCAGATAATCCCGCACTTCCAGCAGCTTGACCGCCTAATTTAGCAGCACCTTGACCAAATACTTGCAATCCTAAACGTGCAGCCAAATTAGCAGCTTGTTCGCCACCTTGAGTAATCATTGAACCGCCACCCGTTGCCAAAGCAGGCAAAACCTCGCCAATCGTTGCGCCAGCAAGCGATGCAGCATTAGTTGGGGTTTGGGCTTGATATTGCTTTTCCCATGCCTTTGTGGCCTCTACGTCAGCATTGGCAGTATTTTGAATAAGTTTGACAATGTCGCTATTTGGAGCGATTTTATTGACACCGGATGCCAATAATTGCTCAAGCAAATTTGCACCGCCATGCAAAGGCGCAGCAATATGATGGCCAGCAGCAGCTAGAAAGTCCGATGGATTGCCAACTACGTCCTTGGCTTGTTGCAATGGCTCATTATTTGCGCCAGTAACGGTAACGAATGACTGTGGAGTCGCGCCAGTTGGTTGCTTAACAAAAGCATTAAATTGATTTTCAACGTCTTGATCTAAATTTGTGCTTACATGAGGCAAAAAGTCTTTTGCGCGCGCGCCAGCTTCATGCGTAATGAGAGTGCGAGTAAAAGCAGCGTTTGCTTCGGGCACGTTTGGAATTGTTCCGTCTGCGTTTAATTTGACCCCTGCGTTTTCAAGCTCTTTTTTAAGAGTTTGAACGTACTTACCACCTTGAACGCTTGCGCCAGTTGTCGGATCACCATTGACCCAAGTGCCAACTAAACTTTCGGGGGTGATCTTTTGACCCTTCATTGCGCCTTGGCCAGCCAAATAAGTTCCTGCTAAAGCCTGAGTGTCAAAAACACCATCCTCGGGTTTTTTGTAGGATTTATAGATCGGTCTACCTGATTCGTCTTTTCCAAGCAATATTCCGCTTGGATTGTTTGCATCTGCTGCAACTCTTGGGCTTTTCGCGTCAGCAGGAGCAGTTCCCTTCGCCAAAGGAAGGGGAGTTTTTAAAAAAGAACTAAAAATCGAATCTTCAGAAAGATCTTGATCGGCCATATTATTGTCCTGGTGCTTCTAAGAAACCTTGTTTAACCATATTGACTAAATCCTTTTTGAATTTAGGCAATGTACCGGCAGCATTTTGACGCTCAATAAAGCTCTTTTGTTGTGCAGGAGTCATTACTGAAAACACGAATGCATCAGGATTGATTTGTTTATTCCATTGTGACTGCCACTTATTGAATTGGTCAGCAGGAGTGCCTGAATTCTGCCAAGCATAATCTTGAGCTTGGCGCATTTTCTCGATGGCAATATTCTTGGTAAGAATATCCTCGTTTGCCAATTTCGAGATCGATGGATTAGCATTACCGGTCAAAGCAGCATTCAAACGAGCATCTGTGCCAGTTCCAAGGCCTGCGGAAGCCAAAGACGCATAGTTGGTCATTATTTTCTTGAATTCGTCATAATCCTTGATTTCGCCCTTGAAGTCTTTTCCAGCGACTTTTTCAACAACGTCAGGAGCAAGCGAATTCATAAATGATTTCATTTGATTGCGCCAATCAGTACCTGGACCAGTTTGGACATTAGGATTAGCCAAATTCTCGCGAGCCTGCTCAAGATAATTGATGCGGATAGGCACATCGGCAGCCACATCGTGCAGATTTTGAGCAGCATTGGCTTGATTTGTTCCACCAGTTGTCAATGCAGCTTGTTGTCCAGGGCCAAGAGTCGTTTGGAAACCGCCTGTGGATTGATTTTGACCACCCATAGGCGCGTTTTGTGCGCCACCTTGAGCATTTGCACCACCCATAGGATTTTGACCGCCTGTGATGCCCAAAAGCTCGGCTTTGCTGACTAAACGCTTAGCACCAGTTGAAGGATCAATCACTTCTTGGCTTGGAGTCAATAATTCAATTTGACGAGCATTGTCTTGAGTGGCCAAATAATGTTGCTTAATGTAAGCAGCCAATTCTTGTGGCTTTTCGGGTAAACCCTGAACTTCTTGCTGGGCAGCAGTTGGAGATAAAACACCGCGCGTCATGGCATGAGCCATTTCGTTTAGGATGTCATCTTTGGTGACTTTGTCACCTTTTTGCATTAAACCACCAAGGCGAGCATTCCAGTAATCGTTTTCTTTGCGCGCATTATCAATTTTGGCATTTAAAGCATTGTATTTCGCGCCTTCCATTTGCTGAAGTTGAGTGCCAATTTGAGGCAAATTGTAAGCAGCAGCAGGATTTTGCGAAAGTTGTTGCATGATCGCAGGAATATTGACGTTTCCGTTGCCATCGGTGTTTTGCTGAATGGCTTGTGAAACTGCTTGATTTGCTTGCATTTGTTGGCCAGCTTGCGCAATGCCAATTTTATTCTTTTGAATATTAAGCATTTGTGCAATGCCAGCAGGCACTTGCGAAAAATCAGGCAATGTTTGTTTTGTAGGAATAATGCTTGGATCTACAGTTTGAAGATTTAATGGCATATTGATTCCTTACCCTAACAAAGCGTAGTTGATTAATTTATAACCATTAGAATCTGTCAAAACTGCTTCAGGCAATAGTTTTTCAACTTCTTGAGCCATTGCACCAACAAATTTGCCAACACCCCATTTTTTATGAAATTTAGGTTTATATTCAAACTCATAAATGCGAATTCCTTTTTCATTTGTTCCAAGGAATTTAATATTTTGTTTCATTCTTGAATCAGATCCAGCCAAAGCAGCAGTTAATCCTTGAATTGCTGAAGGAGTTTGCAATGCAGAATAAATACTTGCACCAGCAGTTCCAAGACCCAAAAGACCGCTTACCGCATTAGATTGAGCATTTCCAGCAGAAATTTGACCTTGCGCAAGAGCATTTCCAGCAGCAGTTGTGGAGTTATAAGCACCTTGACCGACCCCAGCAGCAGCATTTTCACCTAAACCTAACAAGCTAGATAATTGACCAGCGTTAGTTTGATAAGTATTTAATGCATTTTGATATTGCTGATTGTAAGTATTTTGAGCTAATCCAGTAGTAAAGTTAGCAATTGCTTTTTGTTGAGCACCTGATTGATTTAATCCTTGTGCAGATGCCTGATTTTGCACACCTTTAAGCCCTTGCTGAAGCGTAAATTGATAACCTGGAGTAGAAGCCAAATTGCTAGGATTAAATTGAAAACCTGATCCAGTAATTCCTGATAAATTGCCACTTGAATTAAAACTAGGGGAATACCCTAATTGTTGCAATAAAGTTGGCAAAACCGATGTCCCGATTGACGAATAAGGGGAAAGATTTTGCAATAATGCTTGTTGTGCTTGGAGTTGAGCATTTGCCTGCGTTTGTGCTGCGGATTGAGCAGCACTCGCTTGTTGATTTGTTCCTAAAATACTGCCTATCGCTTGACCTATAAAGCTCATTATTCGCTCCCCATCATTACCATCGCATGATATTGGCCATCACGCAAAAATGCATTAGAAATCCTGCCTTCTTCGCAAAAACCGCATCTTTTCGCCAATTTTAAAGCAGGTTTGTTCCATTCGCCAATAGTTCCTACAAATTTAGTTGCGCCTCTTTTTCTCATCTTTTCAAGGCATTCTTGAAAAAAAGAATCGACATTTTTTGCCCCTTTTAACATGGCAATATGCACTTCTTTAGTGGTTGGAGTTAAATCTCTAAACATAACAAACCCATGCTCATTGGCAAAATAAATCTCGTTTTCTCTATATCCAAGTTGATCTTTAGATATTCCATCAATTCGTACTGCATTCCATACTCTTTCATCCTGCATGACCGAAGTCACAAAATTAGCTAAATATTGCGCCATTAATTGCACTCACAGTAATTGACGAGTTTGCTCCAGCAGATGCTTGAATATAATCACCAGCAGCCATTAAAGGCACGTCAACATCAATAAATCCATTTGAAGGTACGCTTAAATTTGGTGCAAAAACGTTTCCTGGAGATGATGGTGTTGATGAAGCTGGTACAGAATAAGCGTTTATTTGAACTGCAGATAAAGTCGAATTAGCAAAACGAATTCTTCCACCCCTTAATAAAGAAGTTGTTGGAGAGGAAGGCACTACATAAAGAGTTTGATCGCTTGTTGTTAAAACAATTGGCTCAAATAATTGGTTATAAGTGATTGTCATAATAAATTCCTTTATTGAATTACATCCAATTGTTCTTTAGTTGGTTGAGCATTTGAATTAGTCCAAGATTTTATGTAATCACCATTGCCATCATTTTGAAGCAATATTGTTCCTGTAATAGTCAAAAAATCTTCATCTGTGATAGATGGATATATTTGTTTAATCTTGTTTGCTAAAGTTGTTGCCATCATGCGCCCCTAACCATTACTGCTTGGAAAGCTCCTGCAATACTTTGTGAGCCTCCACTTTGTTGAAAAAAACCAATAGTAAAGCTATCTGTTGTGCCATTTGCATAAGCTAAAGCTGAACCAACAGAATTTCCTGCTTGTGCTGAACCTGAAAATTGTCCACGTTTATATTGAGAACCATTTTTATAAAGCCAAGAATCCAAGAATGATGTTGTTACTCCAATATTTACATACCAAGTAAAGTGATAATATCCAGCAACAGTTGGAGTAAACGTCATTGTAGAAGTGCTATAACAAGAGCTTACGTTAAATTCAGTTGTGTCAAAATTTACTTTTGTATAAGTATTATTTGAAATTGTTTGGCTTGTGCTTGAATATGCGCTAAATGTAGGGCCATTAGTCTGCTGATTACCATTAACAAAAATAGCGCTTACAACGTCTAAAGCTCCTGCTGGACTAGACAATCCAATACCAACCCTACCAGTTGAATCGCTATTTAAAAGAAGGGTTGAGGCATCGATTTGACCAGCAGCATAAGAGCCTGCATCATTTACAGACCTAAATGCAGGATAAAGACCACTTGTACCGCCTGTAATAATCCAATGGTGATTTGTAGCAGTTTTTACATCAAATAAAGTTAATGGAGAAGCAGTGCCAACACCAAATCGAGTATTAACGTTATCCCATGTTAAATTTGCGCTATTGCTTAATGCGCTAGAGCTTGTTGCAAATAATATGCCTGCAGTATTTGGGAAAGAAGTTAAACCAGTACCGCCATTAGCAACTCCTAAAGTTCCAAGCAAGCTCAATAATTGAGCATTTGTGGCTACAGTATGAGCCGAAGTACCATTGCCATAAAGAATGCCAGTTAATGTTCCGGCTTCACCTGTACCGCCATAAGCAGCTCCTAAAACTGCCCCATTCCAAGTGCCGGTCGTAATTGTGCCAAGCGTTGTAATGCTTGTAGATCCAGTAGTGGGAGCATAAGAAAGCGCTGGAATATCTGCAGCAACTAATGATCTAAAAGTTGGCGCGCCCGATGAACCATTTGGAGAAGCTAAAACATAATTTGCAGTTTTTGAAGCATAAGGATTTTGTGTATCTCCATATCCCGATGCAAGACTTACGTTAGCATTTCCTAAAGTAGTCGTTACATTTATTGGAGCAGTTCCAGTAACTGAGCTAATTCCTACTACGCTTGGTGTTGCCCATACAAAAGACGAGCCATTCCACTCTAAGAATGTTCCGCTTATTGTGGGGGCAGTAATAAAGCTAGTTGCTCCTGATCCTGTGTTGTAAACAATTTGATTTGCAGCGCCACCTAATACATTTGTTGTATTTGTGGAATTTGTGACTGCAGTTGATCCTATTGCTGAAACTAATTGCGAAGCAGTTGCAACAGTATGCGCACTTGTGCCATTTGCATATAAAACACCAGTAAGAGTGCCAGCAACACCAGTACCACCGTATGAAGCACCAATAACAGATCCATTCCATGTACCAGTTGAAATTGCTCCACTTGAATTAATTTGAAACGCTAAAGTTCCACCGTTATAAGTGTAAACATCAAATAATTCAGTAAATTGACCACTTAAACCATATATTTTTAATGGTACTGTTGATGTTGAGTAAGCAGTAATTACAGCAGAATTAATTGCTGGTTGCTGACTTAAAACAACCGCAGCTCCTGCGCCAGTTCCTGTTGCAGTTGTTACTCCTGTACCACCATACGCAACAGGAATGGTTGATCCATTCCAAACACCAGTAGCAATCGTTCCCAAAGTGGTTAGGCTAGTTGAGCCTGCCAATGGAGATGCGCCAATGGTGTTATAAGAAATAGTTAAAGCAGATCCACCATTAAATGTAGATCCCGATGCAGCGCCTGATCCGCTATTGTTGATGGTTAATGCATTAGTTGTGCTTGCGCTAACAGTTGTAGATCCACCCAATGAAACTAAATTGCCATTGATCGTAATAGACGAATTAGTTAATGAGCCATTGCCAATATTTGACAATGTATTCGTTGATCCGCTAATTGAAACACCAGCCAAAGTGCTTAATGTTCCACCTAAAGATAACGAGCTTGATCCAATAGTTACTGAGCTATTTGCAAGCTGAGCATTACTAATCGTGCCACTTAATGCGCTTGTAGGAATGGTTGTGGAAGCAGTTACATTTCCGCTACCGTTGGCATACATATAGCCAGTTAATCCAGTAACCGCCAAATTAGTTGTGGTTAGGCTTGTAAATGATTCACTTGTTGATCCAGCGATTCTTTCCCATTTTCCATTGCCAAAAATAGCCCAATCACCGACAGACCATAAAGCATTACCATCAAGATTGGTTGTGCCGGCCACAGAAACAATGTAGTAATAGCCTTGAGTACCAACGCTTGAAGTCAAAGTAGGACTATTTGTTGATGCATTCCAAGTACCTTGATAGCTTGGAGCATTAGTTGCCTGAGTGCTAATCGAAGTGATTTGACCTTGAGCATTAACTGTGACTACAGGAATTACTGAAGCAGATCCATAAGTGCCGGCAGTTACTCCACTATTGGCCAATGCAATTGTGACCGCGCTTGCGCCATTATATGAAGTGCCTGAAAGTCCAGTTCCGATAGTTAAAGCATAAGGATTAACTGCAGTAACTGTAGTAGAACCGCCTAGACTGACCGCATTGCCATTAATGGTGATAGAGCTATTAGCAAGATAAGAATTTGCGACTGGAGTACCATTCCAAACCCCTGTCGTGATTGTTCCGACAGTTGCAAGGTTAGGAATTGAGGTAATTGCCGATTGAGTTGTTCCAGTTACGGAAGCAGCAGTTCCAGTTGTATTTTGATTGAGCGTAGGTACGTCAGCAGCCACTAACGCTCTAAAAGTTGGAGTTCCTGCGCTACCATTTGGAGCAGCAAAAAAGGTGTTTGCAGTTTCAGAATTAAGGGTTGCAGTTAATGTTCCCGATCCTGTGACTGGCGATCCTGAAACGCTAAATATTGAAGGCAATGACAAACCAACGCTTGTGACTGTTCCGCTATTGGTTGCGCTTAAAGTTCCACCACTAAATGAAAGACCGCTTCCAATCGTTGCATTAGAAAAACCGCCTGATCCATTGCCATATAGCAAAGATGATCCGCTTGTTTGAGGTGCTGGGATAAACCCTAATGCAGTATCAACATCGGTGCTAGTCAAAGTGACCGCGCCAGTTCTTCCATTAAAACTATTGACTCCGCTTGTATTTAAAACGGTATATTTGACGTTTCCTGAATTATCAACAACTTGCCAAGCGCTACCATGCGTCCAGGTGAGCTTGTCACCGACATTCAATTGAATATCAAGGATTTTGTATGTTGTTGCAGTATCTAAATATTGAATCGTGACAACTTGATAAACCGTATCCGTATTTAAAACGGTGATCATATCGATGTCGCGAATTGTTGATGCTGCAGGAGCACTACAAATCGTGACTGGAGTTGTTCCGTTTGAATTAGATAGCTGAGTCGCGCCTAAATAGGTACTTGCAGTTTGATCAGAATAGGAAACAACAATTTGAAGATTGCTAGTTGTTTTAGGAGCGCCAAGAAATAACTGAAGCGATCGGTTTATTGTGTCAAGTCTTATCATAAATTATCCATGCGCAGCAGCAAAAGCATAACTAGCAGGGGAAGTGCCACCACCACCAGTTGCAGACAAAACACCATTTAAAAAAGATAAATTTGCCCCAATTGTGACATTGCTAAAACCCCCAGCACCATTACCCGATAGGATAGAGCTTCCATTGGTTAATGCCAAGTTAATATTTTGCGAAAACACATAATCCTGCATTTCACTCAATTGTCTTTGCAGATTTGTGATGTCAGTTGAAAAATTTAACGTATTGTCATAAGCCTGCTGATCTTGCACTTGAGTTAAATTTAATTGCGGAGTGTTATTTCCACCAGTACGCTGATAAAGCTGAATCAAAAACATAAGCCAAGGTTGGCTTACTTGCCCATTTTGATCTAGGAAAGGTACTGATAAATAGGGGGTATTAGTTGATAAATTGCTCATCGATGATTTGGAGCAGCATCAATAAAAGCCCCTGAAAGGGCAGTTTTAACAGGATCAGACCAAGAAAGCTGAAATACCCTATCTCGAGCCATTCCAAGGCGCATCCATTGAATAGAGGTCAAATAAGCACCTTCTACACCCATAGTTTGTCCTATAGGGTTTCCAAAGGTTTTACCGCGATCATCTGACCATTCAAGGAATACGGTCACAGGCTGATTATTGTTGCCATTGCCTGATTCCATTTCAGCAATAAAAGATTTGTATCGAATACGGTCTGAATTGTCATCTTCGGAATGATAAAAACCGCGCGTTCTAACGATCGGGCCACCAAAATCAGAGTAATTATTCTGATCTAGGGCATAAAGATTCCCATTTTGCCAATCTCCAACAACAAGAGTGTTGTAAGCGAAAGCAAAGCAATTACCACGATGACGGTTAAATTGTCCATTTGCATCAGTCCATAGCCATTCATTCCATTGCGCATTTGAAAGATCAAAAGCCCAAGTCTTATTTGCAGTTGGGAATGTTACAACATAGAAATAGTGGCCATTTAATTGATATGTATATCCAATCGCATCCGAAATAGTTGGATAAGATTGAAGTTCTTGATCAATTGCAAACGTGCTTATTTGTTGAGCATTGAAATTGTTTGTTTTGCAGATGGTTGCCGTTCCTTGTGGGGATTGTGCAACCCAGTAAAGCTCTCCATCCATTTGAGCGATTGAATTTGTTGCAGCGCAACCATA
>Ga0164297_10005208_pt1 | contig 11250 bp, 12 predicted proteins | sample GEODES058metaG_FD_113539 | JGI IMG/M metagenome (GOLD analysis project Ga0164297, IMG submission 113539) | Dystrophic lake water microbial communities from Trout Bog Lake, Wisconsin, USA - GEODES058 metaG | ecosystem: Environmental > Aquatic > Freshwater > Lake | place: USA: Trout Bog Lake...
CAAAGTTTTGGAAATCTGAGGAGCCACGTATGATTGGTGAATGGAACAACGGAACCGGACGACGCAAATCAAGCGTCGCACGCGTATTTATCAAAAAAGGTACTGGTGTCATTACTGTTAACGGTAAAGACATCGCTGAGTATTTTGGTCGTCAAACTTCGATCATGATCTCTAGACAACCCCTAGAGTTGACTGGCAACGGTCAAACCTTTGACATTCAAGTCAATGTTCACGGTGGTGGTGAGTCAGGACAAGCAGGAGCAGTTCGCCACGGCATTACACGTGCTTTGATTGACTATGATGCAGCGCTCAAACCGCCTTTGTCTGCAGCTGGGTTTGTAACCCGTGATGCACGTGAAGTTGAGCGTAAGAAAGTTGGTTTGCACGGTGCGCGTCGCCGTAAGCAGTTTAGCAAGCGTTAAACTCTTTTTGCGATTCCAAAAGGCCGCGTGCAGGTACCTACTTGCAACGCGGCTCTTTTTTTGTCCAATTCAGCTTTGAATTTAATGCATAGTGTGGTTTGGCTAGCTAGACTGGAGCTTTAAGTTTTAGATTTAAAACCATAAAGCAATTAAGGTCTTGCCGCGTAAAAACCGTACTGTTAGTATTGTTGACCAAAATACGTTACTATTACCCTAAGAGTCAGTAGTATGAGGAGTTATACATGAGCGCCGTTGCAGAAAATATTGAAACCCAAATGCCAGATCCCATTATCTTCACTGATAGTGCTGCTGCGAAGGTGGCCGATCTCATTGCAGAAGAAGGCAATCCAGATTTAAAACTGCGTGTTTTTGTGCAAGGCGGGGGATGCTCAGGCTTCCAGTACGGCTTTACATTTGATGAAATCGTCAATGAAGACGACACAACGATGTCAAAAAACGGCGTGTCACTCTTGGTGGATGCCATGAGCTATCAATACTTGATTGGCGCAGAGATTGACTACAAGGAAGATCTCCAGGGCGCGCAGTTTGTGATCAAAAACCCCAATGCAACCTCAACCTGCGGTTGTGGATCTTCGTTTTCTGCTTAAGTAGATAAAAACTAACAAACAACTCCTGGCTCAGGCCTGGTAGATTGAACCTAAGATTCGGGCGCCTTGTGCGCCCGTTACGCTTTTTAAGCTGCCCGTCTCCCCCCTCACGCAGCGCCTTGCAAGCCAAGCAAAAGCTGCGGCCTCAACTTGAAGAGGGGGCAATCCGAACTCACCCGATTGAGCTACATGCAAGTTGGGCAAAGCCGTCTTAAACGAGTTCATCACGTGCGCATTCAGTGCACCCCCACCGCATACGACTAGGCGCGAGGCTTTGCTTGCGTAGCGCAGGATACTGTCCACACAGGTCTGGACGCAAAGCCTTGCCAGGGTTGCCTGAACGTTGCAAAGATCAGCGGGCTTCGTTAAATCTAAATCTGCATGCTCTCGCGTGAGTTGTTCTAACTTTAACGCCAACCAATCCATGTTGAATAAATCACGCCCAGTGCTCTTGGGTGCTGGGCGTGCAAAATAAGGATCGTTTAGCATGAGTTGTAACAAGGGTTCGATGACTTGTCCCTGAGCCGCCCAAGCGCCAGCTGCATCAAACGCTTTTCCTGTATGCCTCAAACACCATTCATCCATTAAGCAGTTGGCTGGGCCGCAGTCAAATCCGAGCACATCCAGGCCCTTCTCATGGGCAGCGGGCAGCACACTCAGGTTGGAGATTCCGCCTAAATTGAGGACGCACACAGTTGATTGGCTATCTTCGAATAGGCTTTGATGAAATGCAGGCACAAGTGGCGCGCCTTGCCCGCCTGCAGCTACATCGCGGGTGCGAAAGTCTGCGCATACACGAATGCCAGTGAGCTCTGCTGTGAGCGCAGGATTGTTCAGTTGGAGCGTATAGCCTGTCCCGTCATAAGCGCCGGGTCTGTGTCTAACGGTTTGTCCGTGCGCACCAACGGCGGATACATCATGGGCGCTGACATTAGCGCCGGTTAAGAGTGAGCTGCAAACTCGCGCATAAATGCGTGCAAGTTCGTTGGCGCATAAACTTGCGCGGTGTAACTCGTTCTCGCCGGGAGCGTTTAGTGAGAGCAAATCGGATTTAAAAGCCTCAGTGAAGGCCTCAGTTTGATAGGCCAGTACTTTAAAGCCCTTGGAGAAGTCCACCAATACGCCGTCTACACCGTCTAAGGAGGTACCCGACATGAGTCCAATAAAAAGCTCTTTCATGCAGTGCTATGTTCGTTGAAGATATGTTTGAATATAAGCTTACTCTCGAGAAGGAAGGGCGCTGCCAAGGGTATCAACCCAAATGTATTAAACCAAGTGTATTTGGCAGTTTATCGCTCTTGATTCTTCGTTGCCGATAAACAGCTGACACCTTACTGGACCAAAGAAAACTGTTCATCTGAGCGGTCCCTGCTTTGGCTGAGTTGGGTTCGCATAGCGCTGGCTTGTTGTTTGAACTGAGCGATTGCTGAGGTTGATAAAACCACGGGAAGACTTTGACGCGCAGTAGTTGCAGGATCTTTGTATTGATCGTTGATTCGAAATTCAAAATGAAGATGAGGTCCTGTGGCCCACCCAGTCTCGCCCACAGCGCCTATCACTTGACCTTGCTCAATCGGTTGCGCTGTCTTGACGCTGATTTGACTCAGGTGTGCATAGACGGTGGTTTGTGCGTTACCGTGGTCCACAAAAACGACGTTACCCAGTCCATTCATCCAGCCTGCGCTTTTGACAACGCCCTTACCGACCGTGTGAACTGGGGTGCCTGTGGGCGCCGCGTAGTCAACGCCTTGGTGCGCTTTCCATGTTTGCAAAATGGGATGAAAACGCATTTTGAAGCCGCTCGTAATCCTGGAGTACTTAAGGGGGGATGCGAGGTAGGTGCGCTTTAAACTTTGCCCATTGAGGTTGAAGTACCCGCCCTCCTTAGCCCCGTCTTCTTGGAAATACATGGCTTGGTGGGCGACGCCGTTGCTCACAAATTCAGCTCCAATAATTTTGCCAAACCCCATGGGCTCACCGTCCGCGTCGAGGGCTTCATACAAAAGCGTGAAATGATCTCCCTTTTGTATGCTTTTGTGGAAATCAATTTCTGCGGCAAATAAGTCAGCCATTTGCGCTGCAATGGACTCAGGTACATGGGCCGCGTCTGTGGCTGCAAAGAGTGAAGTTTGAATGCTGGCGGTTGCGACCCGCAAGGATACATGCATGGGACGGGTTTGAAGCTGTAACTCAAAGGGAGTTTTTGGATTTGTATGCAGGCCTGCGCGGGAGACAGCTGTCGAGCGCAGACTCGCGCTTGCGTCTTTGTCACCGGTGGTCATCGCATCCGCGGGGATGGATTTCCTGTACATCTCAAGCTCGAAATAATGACCAGCGTTTTGCGCCCATAAAACTTTGAGTGAGAGGATCCGGTTGTCTTCGTCAACTTCCACTCTAACGGGACGCCCGGTTTTGCCGAGTAAGTTTTTGCGCAGTTGAGGGTTGGATCTTATAACCTGCGCGGCCTCTTGATCGTCCACACTCAAGCGTTCAAATAAGCTCTCAACCGTGTCGCTCGCGCGACTCGTCTCCGAGCGGTACAAATGCATACCCATTCGCTGGTTCAGCACAGATTGGAGTTGACTCGAGAAGTCTGGTGGTGTGAGCAGTTCTCGTAACTCACGCTCTTGAACACGGGGCTTTGCGGGATTCAAGTTGGACAAGGCAAAGGTGGCTCCGCCGGCCAACAAAAGCAGTGAAGCCACACCGTATATCAATCCTTGCTTAGAGAAGTAAGAGCCCAGGCCCCAAAGATTGTCATGCAAAGCATCTGGGTCTTGAGCTGTTAAAGCAGTGGGCGGTGTTGAGGGGGTGGGGCGATTAAACAAAAGCTTGAAATTCGTAAGTAGGGTGAAAAGGAGAGTAGGGGCAGGGGCGTTAAAAAAGAAAGCCCATTACCAAGCCACACACATGCAAAGCTGCACAATTACAAAGCTAGAACAAAGCTAGAGAAATACAAAGCTAGACAAATACCAAATAGGTTCTGGGTGCCACTTCAGCAATTAAGGACATTAGAATCGACCCTGTTGTCACAATTAAAGCTAACACGAGTCAGTGACTCCATTTGTCAAAGCCAACCCCGTAACTTTTCTTCAGCATCTGAGTATACCTTTGTTCCGAGCTTTTAGGCCGTTTCAAGTAGGTTCTCAACTCTAAATTATCCTTATGAATCAACCGCATACAGCAAGTTCTTCAATTGCCGGCGAGCCCGGTGCAGGTGTAGAGGCATTACCTGACTCTGTATTAGAGGCTTTGAGCGTTACGCAAAAAGGCTGTGATGAATTGATTCCTGCCAAAGAATGGGCGGCCAAGCTGTTGCGCTCCCATAAAAGCGGTGTTGCGCTCAGAATTAAATTAGGACTGGACCCAACAGCACCTGATATTCACTTGGGTCATACCGTCGTGCTCAATAAAATGCGCCAACTCCAAGATCTTGGACATCAAGTTATTTTCTTGATCGGTGACTTTACGAGCATGATCGGTGACCCCTCGGGGCGCAACTCGACAAGACCTCCTCTAACCAAGGAGCAGATCACTCTCAACGCTGAGACCTATTACAAACAAGCCAGTTTGGTGCTTGACCCCAGTAAAACCGAGATTCGCTACAACAGCGAATGGTGTGATCCACTGGGCGCGCGCGGCATGATTGAACTGGCTTCTCGCTACACCGTTGCTCGAATGATGGAGCGTGACGATTTTCATAAAAGATTTACGGGCGGTCAATCCATCAGCGTTCATGAGTTCTTGTACCCGCTCATGCAGGGATATGACTCCGTTGCTTTAAAAAGTGATTTAGAACTGGGCGGAACCGATCAAAAATTCAATCTTCTGATGGGCCGTCACCTCCAAGAGGACTACGGACAAGAGCCGCAGTGCATTTTGACAATGCCGCTCCTAGAGGGGTTGGACGGCGTGGAGAAAATGTCTAAGAGCAAGAACAACTATATTGGTATCAGCGAGGACGCGAACTCGATGTTCTCCAAGACGCTCTCGATCAGTGATGAGTTGATGTGGCGTTGGTATCCGCTCCTAAGCTTTAAATCAACCCTAGAGATTGAAGCTCTCAAGCAAGAGACCCTTGCAGGGCGAAATCCAAAAGAGATCAAAACGCTTTTGGCCAAAGAAATCACAGCCCGCTTTCACGGCTTGGCTGCGGCGGACCGAGCCGAGCAGGACTTTAACAACCGCTCTAAAGGTGGAATCCCCGATGAGATAGCCCAGATGAGCCTCTCGGGTGCGCCGCTTGGAATCAGCGCTTTACTCAAAAGTTGTGGGCTTGCCCCCTCGGGCGCAGAAGCAGGCAGATTGATTGATGGCTCAGGGGTCAGAGTCGACGGCGTGACAGTCTCAGACAAAGGTTTGAAGCTCTCCCCAGGCACCTACGTTGTGCAAGTGGGTAAGCGTAAATTTATGAGGATTGTGCTCACCGAGTAAGGTGCCTTGCCCTGTGTTTGTGGGATCCTTAACTAGTGATCCCAATACGGATCTTCAAAGCCAAGAGACATCATCAAAAGGCTCTCTAGCGTCTCCATTTGAAGCTCCTGCTCGGGTCCCGCCTCATGGTCGTAGCCTTGTGCATGCAGCGCGCCGTGAACGAGTAGGTGAGCGCAGTGTTCGCGAAGTGACACCCCCAGCTCTTTTGCTTCAGCAATGATGACTGGCGCGCAGATCAATAAATCTGCTTGTGCGTTGAGGATTTGCGATTCATTGAACGTCAAAATATTCGTTGCGTAAGCGCGCCCTCTAAACTGTTTGTTGACCGAAAGTCCCTCAGCCTTGTCTACGATACGAAGCGTAATCTCCTCCAGATGGGGTGCCTGCGGATCGATAGCCCAGCCAAGCCACTTGAGCGCGTTTTTCTTGGAGAAGATGGGTTTTAAAAGAGCCCTAGTTTCGGTGTCTAGCGCGTCAGAGAACTGAATACTCAGATCGAGGTTCGCAGTGGGTATGTCGTTAGCTGAATTGTGTTTTTGTTTCAAAGCAATGTTCACAGTTAAAGAGAGTTGTCCGCAGTAGGATTTTTTAATCCGTCGAGCGTTTGGTGGAGTATGCATCAACAATTCGTGCAACCAATGGATGCCTTACAACGTCTTTTGATGTGAAGTGGGTAAAACCAATGCCCTCTACTCGCTTTAGAACGCGCTCAGCATCGATCAAGCCACTTGGGTGCCCCTTGGGTAGATCTATTTGACTCACATCTCCTGTGATGACGGCTTTGGCTCCAAACCCCATGCGCGTTAAAAACATTTTCATCTGCTCGGGAGTTGTGTTTTGAGCCTCATCTAAGATGACAAAGGCGTGGTTGAGAGTTCTGCCGCGCATGAAAGCCAGAGGGGCGATTTCAAGGATTTGACGCTCAAACGCTTTTTGAACCCGCTCAAAACCCATCAAATCATAAAGCGCATCGTACAAGGGGCGAAGATAAGGGTCCACCTTTTGGCCCAAGTCCCCGGGGAGGAAGCCCAGTTTCTCACCCGCCTCAACGGCTGGACGCGTCAAGATGATGCGTTGCACAGCTGCCCGCTCCAATGCGTCGACGGCGCATGCCACCGCCAGGTAGGTCTTCCCCGTCCCAGCTGGACCAATTCCAAAAGTGATGTCATGCTGGGCAATGCTGTCCAAGTAATGAGCCTGGTTGGTGGACCTTGCGCTGAGGTCTGTGCGCCGGGTCTGCAAGGACGGCACGTCCATAGCGTCTGGACTGAGTAGCGTTTTGGAGTAAGAGGCCTTGGCGCTCTTGCCCCTTCGCAGCGAGCCGACCCAAACATCGGTGCGTGAGCCCAAATCCTCTGCAAGCATTAACTGCAACTTATCCTCTGAGATTGGGCGCGCTGCCATCTCATACAGGGCCTGCAAAATCTCCATCGCTTTCATGGCATTGGCTTTGGCTCCGTCCACTTTGAAGTGTTCATGTCTGTGAGCGATTTTGACTTGTGTACCAGCCTCAAGAGTACGAAGATTCGAGTCCAAGGGACCACACAGGTTGGTCAAGCGGGTGTTATTGGGGGGGGTAAAAGCGTGTCTGAGGATCAAGGGGGATAATCTCGGTAAATGTGTTCAAAGGACGCGGTCGATGATAGGTCAATTAAACGGTATTCTCCTTGAAAAAAATCCCCCCCAAGTTTTGGTGGACTGTGCAGGCGTAGGCTATGAGGTGGATGTGCCTATGAGCACCTTCTACCAACTGCCCGCTTGCGGGGAGCGGGTCAAACTCTTGATCCACTTTGTGGTGCGTGAGGACGCACAAATTCTTTACGGCTTTGCCACTTTGTCCGAGAAAAACGCTTTCAAACAACTCGTGCGTATCTCAGGCGTGGGTCCTAGAACTGCGCTGGGTGTTTTATCGGGCATGAGCGTGCAAGAGCTTGCGCAGGCGGTATCCCTTCAAGAGGGCGGGCGGCTGACCAAAATTCCGGGCATTGGTCAGAAAACCGCAGAGCGCTTGCTGCTCGAGCTCAAGGGCAAGTTGAGCCTGGATTTGGGCGGCTTAGGTGGTTTGGACGCGGCGGGAGGGGGTGCGGCTTTGGGTAACGTGCAAAGCGAATCCAGTTCACAAAATGATATTTTGTCTGCTCTCATTACGCTGGGTTATAGTGAGCGCGACGCTTTGCTGGCGCTCAAGTCTTTGCCCCCCGGCACAGGCGTTGCAGAGGGTATTAAAGCAGCACTGAGGGCGATGTCTAAATGAGTATTCAAACGGATGATTTTTCTGCGCCCGAGCGCTTGGTCTCCCCCTCCACGGTGAGTACAAATGAGGAGGCGATTGAGCGAGCGCTTCGCCCCAAAATGCTCAGTGACTATGTGGGTCAGTTAAAGGTACGCGAACAACTGGACATCTTCATCAGCGCAGCCTCTAAAAGAGGCGAGGCATTAGATCATGTGCTTTTGTTTGGCCCCCCTGGTCTTGGAAAGACGACGCTCTCTCACATCATTGCCAATGAGCTAGGTGTGAACCTGCGCCAGACCAGCGGTCCCGTGCTTGAAAAGCCTAAAGACCTTGCAGCACTTTTAACGAATCTTGAGAGAAATGATGTTCTCTTTATTGACGAAATCCACCGTCTCTCCCCTGTTGTGGAGGAGATCCTTTATCCAGCGCTAGAGGATTACCAAATCGACATCATGATTGGTGAGGGACCGGCTGCGCGAAGTATTAAATTGGATCTTCAACCCTTTACTTTGGTCGGCGCCACAACGCGCGCTGGGATGTTGACGAATCCCTTGAGGGATAGATTCGGCATCGTTGCAAGGCTTGAGTTCTATACCCCACAGGAGCTCCAAAAAATTGTAATCCGAAGCGCTGGGCTCTTGAAAATGCAGATGGATGAGGCGGGTGGTTTTGAGATCGCCAACCGCTCCAGGGGTACGCCTCGCATTGCAAACCGCTTGCTCAGGAGGGTCAGAGACTATGCAGAGGTTAAGGGTAACGGGTTAGTGGATAAGGCGATTGCTCAGGCAGCCCTCTCGATGCTGGATGTGGATCCCCAAGGGTTTGACGTCATGGATAGAAAACTCTTGGAAGCCGTTATTCACCGCTTTGACGGTGGACCTGTTGGGTTGGACAACGTCGCTGCAAGCATTGGCGAGGAGCGCGATACGATAGAAGATGTGATCGAGCCTTACCTCATTCAACAAGGATTTTTGCAACGAACCCCAAGAGGGCGGATCGCCACACTCGCGGCCTATAAACACCTTGGCGTGACCCCGCCCGCGGTAAGTAGAGAATAGAAATCGGAGCTAGATGGGTAAAGCGGTGTCTTTGTCTCGGCCTTAACCTCAGCCTTAACCTCAGCCCCAGCCCCAACCCTAGCCTTACGCTGCTGAGTCGTCCTGGGTGATATCGCCCAAATGGCTGTTGTCCCCCCAACTGAGTAAACTCAACTGCTCAGGCGTCCACAAAAGACGGTTGATCACCGCGTTCTCTAAGGACCATGACCTTTGGATTTGTAAATCTTGACCCGTTGCCCATCTATGCAAAATATCCATCACCCCGCCGTGGGAGACGATAACGATTTGCTCGCCCAGATGTTTACTCGCAATGTCATTGATAACGCCCATGACACGCGCTTGTAAGTCCAACAAACTCTCCGCCCCCTCACCGGGTCTCCACTGCGGGTCACGCTCTCTCCATTTACGAGAGACCTCGGGGGAGTGCTGATCTATATCAGCCCAAGTCTTGCCCTCAAATTCTCCAAAGTGGCGCTCGCGTAGGCGCCGGTCTTGTGTGATTGGCAGGGCCAGGGTTGCAGCAATCTCAGCTGCTGTGTTGAAAGCACGCGCTAAATCACTTGAATAAATAGCGGCGCTCTTGGAGAGTTGGTGTTGGGTATCCTCTCCTCCATGACTTGCACTTGAATCTTTAAATGCACGGCCCACAAGGCTCGCTTGTAATTGCCCTTTTGCATTGAGATCAATATCAATGTGCCCTTGAATGCGGTTTTGCGTGTTCCATAGCGTCTCACCGTGACGGATGGCTAAGATTCGAGTTGATTCCATGATTGAGGTACGGTTTAAAGGAGAGCAGGTTTAAAGGAGAGCAGGTTTAAAGGTAAGCGGGTTTAACTAGGGCAGTTTTAAATAGAGTAGTTGGAACTAAAGCAAGTTTTAGAAAATAACTCCAATAGCCAGAAAATGTAATAAGGTGGGTATATGGTTGCTCATTGGGTTACTAATACAGTTGCTCATAGGTTGTTCATAGGGTTGATCATGATCGTTATCCAAAATCATGCATCACAATGTTCTGTCAAAATAGGATCCCTCTCACCTAGGAATAACGCAATGTCTGATATCTTAATTCATACCGAAGCCGGTGTTTGCACAGTCACTTTGGCGCGTCTTGATAAAAAAAACTCACTCACCAGCTCCATGTACGGCGAACTTGCACAGGCTCTGCGCGCTGCCCAGCACAGCGCAGACGTACGGGTTGTGGTCTTGCAAGGCAGTGAGACTGTTTTTTGTGCAGGCAATGACATCGACGACTTTATCCAAAATCCCCCCGATAGTTTAGAGGCAAGCGTGTTTCAGTTTTTAAACGCTTTGGTTGAGTTCCCCAAGCCTTTGATCGCCGGCGTTTGCGGCCCGGCAGTGGGCGTGGGTACAACTATGCTCTTTCACTGCGATTTGGTTTATGCAGGGGACAACGCAGTGTTTTCGATGCCGTTTGTTAATTTAGGTATTTGCCCAGAAGCTGCCTCCTCCCTACTGGTCCCCTCAGTCATGGGGTATCAGCGCGCTGCGCAGGCGCTCCTTTTGGGGGAACCCTTTATGGCAGAGGCTGCGCTTGAGGTCGGGCTGGTGAATCAAATACTGCCCCCGACAGAGCTCAATGCGTTCGTACAGCGCCAGGCCGCAAAACTCGCCAACAAGCCGCTCAGATCCGTACTGGAGACCAAACGCTTACTGAAGGGGCACCACTTGCCCGCGCTTCAAGAGAGAATGCGTGAGGAGGCAAAGTTGTTGGCGCAGTTGCTGAAGGAGCCTGCAGCGAAGGAGGCTTTGCAAGCGTTCAAAGAGAAAAGAAAGCCTAACTTTGCAGGTTTGTAAGAAAAGCTGAGCAAGACCAGCGTAAAACTGTGAAGCAAAGGCGCGTTTACCCATAGGCACTTAAGGCAAGGGCTGCTCTATCGCCTTAGGCTGCCCTTTCTCATCTACCGACACGTAGGTCAATGTGGCCTGCGTTACCTTCACATATTTACCCTTTGAGTGAATTCGCTCAGCGTAGACTTCAACACTCACGGTGATGGAAGTGTTACCGATTCGGTCTATGGCGGAGTAAAAGCTCAGTAAATCCCCAACCCTAACGGGTTCTTTGAACACGAACTCTTTGACCGCAACCGTTGCAATTCTTCCCTCCACATATCGCGACGGTAGCACCGATCCGGCCAAGTCAACTTGTGCCATGACCCATCCCCCAAAAATATGCCCGTAGGGGTTGCAGTCCGAAGGCATGGGAATGACCTTCAGCACCAGTTCTTTGTCACAAGGCGGGGGCGGAGTTGGGTATGATCGAGCGGTATTCATGGGCGGGGTGTGAAGGACTGAGGAACGCAAGCTTCAATACGGCTTAAAAAAGCCTACATAAACATAGACTTGCATAATCCCTGTATTCTCACATTAGTTTCAAGTCATTCGCGTCATCTTCGAAAACAACTTTTGAATTAATACCCCCAACGCCAAGTTCGTCGGTCAATCCAATTAAAGAAATAAATGCGACATCATGCACA
>Ga0164297_10005209_pt1 | contig 11249 bp, 16 predicted proteins | sample GEODES058metaG_FD_113539 | JGI IMG/M metagenome (GOLD analysis project Ga0164297, IMG submission 113539) | Dystrophic lake water microbial communities from Trout Bog Lake, Wisconsin, USA - GEODES058 metaG | ecosystem: Environmental > Aquatic > Freshwater > Lake | place: USA: Trout Bog Lake...
CACAATTAACCGTACAGAAAGCGGCGCTTTTCCTAGCGACATCTGTAAGGTAGTATATCAAAAGAATGTAGTGTACGAAAAAGTCATGTGCCAATTTAGTTGGTATTGCGAAGGCCCTAGTGCTATTAAGCCAATGAATGGCCCGATGTACACAGAAAGTATGGAAGTAGCAAAGAAAGTGTTATTGGAAGGATTTCGCCTTCCAGACTTAAAGAACGCCCTATATTTCCATGGGGATTATGTCGAACCCGGGTGGAATAAGAAACCTATTGCCAAAATTGGCCATCACATTTTTTATAATTAAGAGGATTTATGACTTTGGAAAAACTATCAAAATTTGCACACGATGTGTTTGATTTAGATTTATGGGTTAAAAACATCAAAGAACATGCTCCTCATGTTTCGGCAGAAACAATGGGCTGGGTAGCCGTAGTTTTACTACATTTGGCTACGATTCCTACAATGCTAGCGGTATTAACAGGGTTAACTGAAAAAATGCCGCCTGTTGACATGGTGTTGTTTAGCTGGGTTGGGCTATTCTGCTTCTTCCTAAAAGCCACAATCCAAAAGGATCTACTTAATGTAGTAACCATTGGATTTGGGTTTTTCTGCCAAGCCGCACTTCTAGCTTTGATTGTATTCAAGTGATCCGTGCATAAATATACTATAAACTAGGAGTAGGCAATTATGGCCGGATCAGGATACCAACAAGATAGTAATCAATTAACACAGGGCATTTACCGTGTTTCGATTAACACAAATACAAACTTTGCAACTACTGGAACAGCTGGTGGTGGCGTAAACCCATACGATTGGGACAGCTCAAACTATACCAATGCTACTAGCATGACAGCCGCACAAGCGTTATTACTTGCCCAAGGAAACTTGCGTTGGGAACGTATTGTTGAAGCATTATCAAATGTTGCAGATTGCCGTATTTTAGATGTAGTTATCACTGGTGCTTCTAGTGGTGCAGATGCTACTAGCGCAAACACAGCGGTTGCGTTTACTGTAGAATTTGACCGTGATACATTTATCCTAGGCGAATGGAACAAGTGGTTGGCTAGTCAAGGCGGTACAGCTAACGGAACATACACTAATGCAGATGGTAGTACTGGCACAGCTTACAATAGTTTAAATTCTACAAGCACAGCTATTACAACTAATCTGTTAGTTATTCAAGATATTATTGCAACAGCACTAGTAACTGGTGGATCAAGCACAGGTTGGTACAAAACTTATCGTGTTTGGAATCCAGCTCAAAACGGTGACTCACAAACTAAAGTCACTATTCTTCAACCTTGTACTCCGGCACAAGCGTTTACCGCAGTAACATCTGTAGCACAGATTAGCGGAACAACGTTGGCAGGTACACCACTATAATGATTGGATAAGGATGATATTAGCGTATCTACTTTTACTAACAGGTTTAACAATATCGGCGGTCGCAATTTACTACTCTGTAGTAGGTTTGACCGCTATATTTTCTGCGGCAGTTATTCCCATTATGATCATGGGGTCAGCTCTAGAAGTTGGCAAACTTGTCTGCGCCTCCTGGTTAAAAGCCAATTGGGAACGTGCTCCACGTTTCATGAAAGTCTACATGACTTTAGCGGTTGTGGTATTGATGTTGATAACATCAATGGGCATTTTTGGATTCCTTTCAAAAGCACACAATGACCAAAATCTTGTGTCAGGCGATGTGCAATCAAAGATTGCAATATACGATGAAAAGATCAAAACTGCTAAAGAAAACATTGAAGCTGACCGCAAACAACTTAAACAGATGGACGATGCTGTGGATCAAATCATGGCACGTTCAGATGATGCAAAAGGTGCCGACAAAGCCAACGCTGTTCGTAAAAGTCAACAAAAAGATCGAGTTAGTCTTGCCAAGGACATTGAAATCAACCAAAAAACTATTAGTCAGTTAAATGACGAATCGGCACCAATACGTGCTGAGAATAGGAAAGTTGAAGCCGAAGTTGGCCCTATCAAATATATTGCGGCATTTATATATGGTGCAAACCCAGACGCATCATTACTAGAAAGAGCAGTAACTTGGATTATTATAATGATCGTTATAGTGTTTGATCCACTTGCGGTTATTATGTTACTAGCTAGCCAAATGACTTTTGGTTGGACCAAAGAACAAGAAGAACTAGAATTGATACATGACACAGTTCCGCATACTGAAACTCCTATAGAAGAATTTCCTACTATTGCAGAACTAGATACATTTGTCGGTGAGAAGCCCACAGCTGAAGAACTTGAACAAATGACAGACCCTGAAGCACCAGAACACTCTACTGTTCTGTCTACAGTAATTCCAATGGAGGAAATCGTTCTTCCAGTAGTAGAGACTAACACAACGCCGGCGACTGCACTAGGAGGTGATATAACAGCGCCAGAAGAGATCACTGCTGATTCGACAGAATCAATGAGTGAGTTAGATAGATGGAATCGCATGATTGAAGAGGCTGAACGTGAAGTAACACGTACAGGAGAATCAACTGTAGAAGAAAGGTTGGCAACCGGCCAATCATATATCGATAGTGAAGGTATTGAAACACCAGTCACACCTGAACCTGATTTACCCGAAGACGAGTCTAAAAAAAAGACTTACATGATCAAGGACGAATCGGGACAGATACAAATCAAGAATCGATAAATTATATTCAAAATGCTGAACAGTCCACTGATACACTTTGGTCAAGACTTAACCAACGAGTCGTTCATAGACCAACAGACGAACTGTATGTTGCATATGGTAACGGAAGATTTGAGGATTTTACTGTAAATGACCTTGAAGAACCTGAACTTTACGCATTTGTGGAACAAACAAAAAGACTGGGTCCACAATTCAGCGATTACCTAGCAGAAAAAATAGCCTACTTTGAAGAGCGTATATATGAACTTAGGAAAAATAACCCTAATAACACCTCCAGATAAATTGTTTAATATGAATTTGAGTTACTTGTTAATAAAACCAAGTAACCATATTAAACAACAATTTCAAACTATCCTAAGCCAAAGCATAGATGATTTAAATGTGTTTATATATGACACAGAGGACATGGATACTAGTTGGTTACTAAGTGTAGCCATACAAGTTGACTGTGTCATAATTGATATAGATAATTGCGATCCAGTAACACAAAAATTTGTCACATTTATACTAGCCCAACCTAATGTACACTATATAACTAGCGATGAAACTACACCTTATAATTTAATAAGTAAAAATCGCATATATAATTTAGATTTAATAGTCGAACAATTAAAAAACCAAGAGGATAATGAAGATGATGTACAAGAAGAGTAAGGGCACAGGTGTTACTGTTAAGGACGGTGAAAACATCAACCAAGCCTTACGACGCTTTAAACGAAAAATCGAAGACGCTGGCACTTTGGACACATTAAGATCCAAAGAGTTCTATGAAAAACCCACCACAGAACGTAAGCGTAAAAAGGGCGCAGCCAAAGCACGATGGCGCAAAAAGCTCAGAGACCAACAACTTCCTCCAAAACTCTATTGACATTATAGTTTAAAAGTGCTATAATGTAAGTTCACAATAAAAGAAAGAGCTTAATGGCAAATACAGACATAATGATTGATTTGGAAACACTCAATACTACACCGGATGCTAGTATCCTAACAATTGGTGCAGTAAAGTTTGATCCATTTGGTAGAGAAGTAAGTGAACCACAAATGGATAGTTTCTATGTCAAAGTAGATTTAGACAGTTGCGATAGAATTGGACTAACTACTAACGATGACACTATCGCATGGTGGGCTAATCAAAGTAAAGAAGCACAGGAAGCGGCATTTGATCCTGAAGGTCGTATAGACATCGAAGACGCATTTGCCCAATTATATAAATTTTGTTGGGGAGCCAAACGTGTCTGGTCAAATGGTAGTTGTTTTGATATTATTATCTGTGAGCATGTTTTTCGGAAAATTAACAGAGCCATTCCTTGGAAGTTTTGGGAAGTCCGAGATGTGCGTACAGCGTTTGACCTTGGAATAGATCCAAAGCGTCCCCCAGTAACCGCACACCACGCATTAGAAGATGCTTGGAATCAAGCAGTTGGTATTCAAAATGTTTATAATACATTGAGAACTAGCACAACATCAGAAGGCAAATATATTGCGCCTTTCGCTAATCAAAGATGAGAGAAATAATTAAACCTAATGGCGAAGTATACATGAAGGTAGAACTAAAAGATGGCCTACTAAGGTTATGCTGTACTAACGGATCTGCTAAAGATTTGTGGTATCAAGTAGATGCCAAAATTATTCCTCAACTAAGACAACTTTTATCAGAAGCGGAGTTTTTAAAATACTTATGAACAGTCAAGAACGTGAAGTAATGAACATTCTCTCAGAAGAATGTGCAGAAGTAATTCAAGCGATTAGTAAATGCCATCGTTTTGGTATTGACAATTATAAACCAGGCAAACCAAAAACCAATCGAGAACATTTAGAAGAAGAACTAGGTGACTTGTACGCTATGATTGAAATCTTGCAGGAGATGGATGTAGTCAGCTGGACTAACATTGAACAAGCCGCCGAAGCCAAACGAGAAAAACTTAAAAAATGGTCAACTATAGAAAACTTGTAATCGCATTAGGGTTACTTTTTAGTTTCAATAGTTATGCATTTGAATGGCCGAAAGTTACAGCTAAGAGCTGGCTTGTATCGGATGAAACTGGCAAAGTAATACAAAGTCAAAATCCTGATCAACAGCGTAGCATTGCCAGTATCAGTAAACTTATGACTGTTATGATTGTGCTTGATGCCCATCAAGATCTTGGCGAAACTGTGGGCAGATTTACTAGACAACAGTTAATAGATATGGCATTGGTTAAATCGGACAATAGGGCCGCACAGGATTTATGCGATGCATATCCCAGAGGTTCATCGGCATGTATTCGTGCAATGAACACCAAAGCACGTTTTCTAGAAATGCCTAATACTAGTTTTGTTGAGCCCACCGGACTTAGCATTATGAATGTTAGCACAGCTACAGATCTTATAAAATTAGTACAGGCTGCAAGCGTGTATCCAGAAATTAATCATGCGGCGGAAACTAGCGAAGTTAAAATTAAAATCCGTAACAAGTGGATGATATTTCACAATACAAACCCCATCATAGGCAAAAGGCATAAATTTATAGTAAGTAAAACAGGTTATATTAATGCCAGTGGTGGTTGCATAGTTATGATGCTAGATACAGATATTGGGCGTAGGATTGTAGTAGTTTTAGGCAGTAAGAATACACATACACGTATTCCTGAAGCAGAATTTATTGCCAAAAAATACGCCGATTAGAAATATCAGAGATAAATAATTATGTGCTAGAACGCCGTAAGGGTTTAGTACAACGGGCAAGGTGCCCAAATTACTCGCTTAATTAAAGGAGAATATTATGAGTAAAATCATCGGTATCGATTTAGGTACAACAAATAGTTGCGTGGCAATCCTAGAAAACGGGGTTGCAAAAGTTATTGAAAATAGCGAAGGCGCACGTACAACACCATCAATCATTGCGTATACAGATAAAGAAGTTTTAGTAGGCGCAACAGCTAAACGACAAGCAGTCACAAACCCAAAGAATACAATTTACGCTAGTAAGCGTTTAATCGGACGTAAGTTCGAAGAACAAGCAGTACAAAAAGACATCGACTTGATGCCATACTCTATTGTCAAAGCAGACAACGGTGATGCATGGATTGAAGCCAATGGACAAAAGCTAGCACCACAACAAGTGTCAGCTGAAGTATTGCGTAAGATGAAAAAGACTGCCGAAGACTATCTAGGCGAAACAGTAACACAAGCGGTTATCACTGTTCCAGCTTACTTCAATGACAGCCAACGTCAGGCTACTAAAGATGCTGGTACAATCGCCGGACTAGAAGTTCTACGTATTATCAATGAGCCGACAGCGGCCGCACTAGCCTACGGTGTTGATAAGGCAGATAAGAAAGATCGTAAAGTTGCAGTATACGACTTGGGTGGTGGTACATTTGATATTTCAATTATTGAAATTGCCAATATCGATGGCGACAAACAAATCGAAGTGTTGTCAACAAACGGTGATACATTCCTAGGCGGTGAAGACTTTGACCAAGCTATTATGGATCACTTAGTTGACGAGTTCAAGAAAGAAAACGGTATCGATCTTAAGTCAGACATGTTAGCACTACAACGTTTGAAAGATGCTGCTGAAAAGGCAAAGATCGAGTTGTCTAGTACACAACAAACTACAGTCAACTTACCATATGTAACAGCAGATGCTACAGGTCCTAAACACTTAAACGTAACTATTAGTCGTGCTAAGTTCGAATCAATGGTTGAAGGCTTAATCGCTCGCTCAATTGAGCCATGTAAGATTGCAATGACTGATGCTAAAGTTACAGCTGCAGACATCGACGAGGTTATCCTAGTTGGTGGCCAAACACGTATGCCTAAAGTACAAGAAGCAGTTGAGAAACTGTTTGGTAAGGCTCCACGTAAAGACGTTAATCCAGACGAAGCAGTTGCCGCAGGTGCCGCAGTACAGGGTGCTGTGTTAGCAGGCGACAAGACAGACGTTCTGTTGTTAGACGTTACTCCTCTAAGTTTAGGTATCGAAACAATGGGCGGTGTGTTTACCAAGTTAATCGCTAAGAACACAACTATCCCAACTAAACACTCACAAACATTCTCAACAGCAGAAGATAATCAACCAGCAGTTACTATTAAAGTAGCTCAAGGTGAACGTGACTTGTTCCGTTATAACAAACTATTGGGTGAATTCAATTTAGAAGGTATTGCACCAGCTATGCGTGGCACACCACAAATTGAAGTTACACTAGACATCGATGCTAACGGTATCTTGAATGTAAGTGCTAAAGATAAAAACACTGGAAAAGAAAACAAGATCACTATCAAATCTGACTCAGGCTTAACCGAAGCTGAGATCCAACGTATGGTTCGTGAAGCTGAAGAAAACGCTGAAGCAGATAAGAAGCAGAAAGATTTGATTGATGCACGTAATCAAGCTGAAGGTACTACACACAGTATCAAGAAAGACTATACTACGTACAAAGATCGATTAACCGAAGACGAGCGCACAGCATTTGATAATGCAAGCACAGCAGTTGACGATGCATGTAAAGGTGAAGACACCGAAGCGATCAAAGAAGCGGTACAAAAGTTCTTTGAAGCAGCAGGACCAGTTATGGCTAAGAAACAAGCGGCTGAATCTACAACAGATCAACCTGCTCAATCTGCTGAACAAACGGTTGATGCGAGCTTCACAGAAGTTGACTCTGATAAAAAAGAGTAATATAATAGTAGCGTAGGGCGCCGATGGTCGGGCCCTACATAGTTCTTGCTTATTAAAGGAGAAATAAAATGGCAACAATGCAACTAAGAACTGTAACACCGGCGGAATTCGCCAATTTAAGTAGAGCCTTAATCGGCTTTGATCAAATCTTCAATCAACGAGCAGCTCAACAAACTAACAGTAACTATCCTCCACATAATATTGTGAAGTATAGTGATAGTAAGTATGCTATTGAGGTAGCAGTTGCGGGCTTTAAGAAAGAAGAAATCACTGTCGAAGTAGACCAAGATCAATTAGTTGTTCGCGGTATACAAGGCGAGATTGTAACCGAAGCTAAAGAGTATTTGCACAAAGGTTTGGCAAGTCGAAACTTTGAACAAACATGGACTTTAGCTGAGTATATGGAAGTTAAAGATGCAGAAGTTAAAGATGGTATGTTGATTATCGAAATCGAACGTATCGTTCCAGAATCTTTAAAACCACGTACTATTAAAATTAAATAATCAACCAGGAGGGAGGCAACTCCCTCCCCTATTAAGAAAGAGAAAATAATGGCAAATACAGATGTAGTCATCGACGAGAAGATTAAAATTAAAGCTACTGAGCCAAAACGTTGGAAAGTAATTCTATTAAATGATGACACAACTCCTATGGAATTTGTTATTTCGATTTTAATGGAAATCTTTAAACACACAGCAGATGCTGCAAGTGATATCATGTTACAAGTACATGAAACAGGAAGCGGAGTTGCAGGTGTTTATAGTTTTGAAATTGCCGAAGCTAAAGCAGTAGAGGCAACCAATCAAGCTCGCACAGCTGGACATCCACTACAAATTAAATTGGAAGAAGAATGAGTTTAAAAGACCTTACCCACGAAGCACACAAAGAAGCAGAAACAAAACCATTTGTTAAAGTTTTGTTTTCAGGAAAGATTGATCCTAAATTGTACGCACAGTACTTAAAGAATCAGCATCCTCAATACGAAATATTAGAAGTATGTGCAATGATGCATCCTGGGCTAATGGTTAACTCTTCCGACAGTCGCCGAGCACCCGCTATTAACGCAGATTTTCAAGAGTTGTGGGATAACGAAATAGACGGTGAGCCAACCATACTACCAGTAGTAAAACGTTATATGGATCATATTATGTCAATTAAAGATGATCCTAAAAAACTGTTGGCACACATTTATGTACGTCATTTCGGTGATATGGCAGGTGGGCAACAAATTGCCAAACGTGTTCCCGGAAGTGGACGTATGTACCAATTCGAAAATGCAGAAGCACTAAAAGCCGCAATCAGAGAAAAACTAAGTGACGATATGGCAGATGAAGCTAAAGTATGTTTCAAGTTCGCCGGCGAGTTATTTGAAGAAATGATGACGCTGGTACCCAATGAGTGAAATATTTGAAAAAACTATAGCGTGTGCCGAAGCTATAACTAAACGTTTTACAGAAACTGGCGCATTGGAATCTACTAATCGTTTAGATTCTCCCCCATTAACAGATATTGTCTACAGGTCTTTACGTTATCGTAGAGCACATATTTGTACAGTAGATGCTAGAGCTACTAAAAAACTCTATTTGATGCATGTAACTATAATGCCACATACTAATGACGATAGCCCGATATACGGGTTTGACTTAGTTGCAGGCCCAACTAAGGTTAGTGGTGCATTTCTTGATTACAGCGCATCGGGCAATCCTAATCACAAGATGAGTGATTGGTTCAGTGCTTATACTAGTGAGCTATCGTGGAATAAACCCCGAGAGTTACCGGACTGGGCTAAGGCTATTTTTAGTCCTAGTTTTGTGGCAATTGGTGCTGTAGGTGCAGAAGAACTAGATGCTTGCATAACTGCCGGATTAATTTCTTTAGATTATTATCTAGCACATGTAGGCGATACACAACAAAGTTTAGCAGATTACCATATGGCACAGAACCGTTACTGCCAATATCAAAAAATGAACCCTCGCACACCCTCTAGTTTACAACATTTAGGGTTTTCTGCCGAGGAAGCCGCTAAATTTGTAGCTACAAGCCTATTCCCTGAAATAGTATAAATATTGTACTATGAAAATAATTGATATTTTAACCGACGATTATCATTTGGATGAAACACCAGCACAGGTGCGAGCAGATATTGTTCAAAAAGTTAACAAAATAGCTGACGAACCAGATCTTATAAACATTTTACAATATGCCAACCAGTATGCCTTCAAAAAGGATGTTACTAAACTGTCAACTGTTAAAGGTTATAAAGAAAATGTTTCAAACATTATTTTACAAGCCGTGGGTAAGGTTAATGCTCCAGAAACACAAGTTAGAGCGTTTTTAAAACGTCTTGCAACAGACGGTATTATTAAAGAAAATCTTTTAATGACTCCGGGTGCTGTTCATAGCATGGATGAAATCATTGATAACAAATGGTTGCCAATGTTCAAGGCTATACAACTTGATTTATTCGAAAAGATATCAGGCAAGATGGGCGAAAAGGGAGATGTAGGCAAAGGTGAATACCTGTTGTCTATTCTGAGTCCTAGAATTGTACGAAGGGGTGCCCCGGGTGATATCGCTATCGATAAAGTGAAGATAGAATTAAAGGCAGGATCTAGTGGTCGTCTAGGTCCATCAGGCTCGCAGTCATTGGCTGGTAGAATCGCAGAATTCGGCGCACACTGTCTAAAATCAAAAATAATTGATCAACAAGGATTTCAAGCTATGATTGCAAATCCGGTTGCATTTAATCCGTCTCTTAACATGACAGCATTTTGCCAGTTCTTTGGAAATAATCCAGCACACATTAAAAAGGCTCTAGGATTCATGCTCAAAATGCATTACCCTGGCGCCAACGGCAATACTATGGCAAACAGCGTAGTTACCGGTGCTAATATCGATGGCAATGCGTTAAAAGCCAAAATGTTAGAAATGTCATATCACGTCTATCAACAGGCTAAACAGTTTGATGGAGTTATTTTAACAGACTACGGTATTAACAAATACCTATATATCAATACTCCAGCGAGTATTGCCTCAGCAGCACCTTTTTTAACAGTTAAATTTCCTAGTTGGACCGACACACAAAGTAATTGTATGAAAATCCAATTAAAGGGTAGAACTTAACTAATTTCGCCAATCCATTTGCATTTTTCTTTAACTTGTAGTATTATAAATAGTATACATGGAAATTATACTATTACTATTCTTATTACAAGTTAAACATTGTTACGCAGACTTCGTAATACAGACCTACAAACAAACGGTGCATAAGGGCATTTATCGTGACCCAATTGGCATCAGTCATAGTGTTGACCATGTTTGGACAAGTTTAGTAGCATTACTTGTCTACAGTTTTTTCTATGCTACAAATCCTTTTACCATTATATGGCTATGTATTGGCGAAGGTATATTACACTACCATATAGACTACATTAAAGTACATTACGGCAGTAAAGACAACACTAAGCCTATCTTCTGGGCACAATTTGGTTACGACCAATTGGCACACCAAGTAACATATTTGGTAATGGCTATACTCTTATTAAAACTATAATATTAAATTTAGATTAAACTACTAGTTTAATACCTAGTCTCTTCTTGTAAATAAAGTATAGAGGAGCGAAACTCATGAAAAAAACAAGAATAATTGCGGGAATAGCTCTCTTAATAGCTACTATAACCGCAAATGCTGAATTAGTACAACAGTTTAAAGATCCAACCTTTAGCGGTAATGGTTGGAGTACGCAAGTATTGACTTTAGAACAGATGCGAGAAAGTGCTGTTCAACAACGTGATGCTAAAGCCGCCGCTGATGTTGCCGCCGCACAAGCCGCAGCTGCAAACACTCCACTAGCAAAATTTATGAGCTTGTTTACAGGACAAGTTTATAGTCAGTTAGCCACTCAATTAACTAAC
>Ga0164297_10005211_pt1 | contig 11244 bp, 10 predicted proteins | sample GEODES058metaG_FD_113539 | JGI IMG/M metagenome (GOLD analysis project Ga0164297, IMG submission 113539) | Dystrophic lake water microbial communities from Trout Bog Lake, Wisconsin, USA - GEODES058 metaG | ecosystem: Environmental > Aquatic > Freshwater > Lake | place: USA: Trout Bog Lake...
CTGCACAATGACGCTCCCGAGGCCGAGTACGTGCCAGCGCTGCAAGCACTGCATAATGTAGCGCCTGTTCCAGCATAGTAGCCCGCACTGCAGGTGGCGCAGGTTGTGAGGCCTGAGGACGCACTGTAAGCCCCACTAGGGCACGAGGCGCAGGAGGCTCCAGTTGTACCGTATGTTCCTGGTGCACACACAACACATAAATTGTTACATTCAGGAGACATTTCATCAAGGTAGGAGCCATGCCACCCAAAAACCCCTGTCACTACTGAACCAGCAGGGCATGTTGATGCATAAACTTCCCCTGATGATGATGCTCCTGAATCATCACCAAAATAACATGGTGGATTGGAGCAAGACAACATACTAACCCCAGCAAATGTCCATGTCCAATAAACTGTATACGGAACTGTAAAAGTATTTGCACCATAAAACGTGATTTGATTATTTGAAGTTGACGTCGACCATGATCCAGTTATAAGGGAAGTTCCAATCAGATTGCCTGAAATATCACAACAACTTACACCTGTACCATATATTGCCTGTCCAATATCATCAGTCGTTCCAGCTCCATATGGTACAGTGGTATAAAACTGTAGCAAACATACAAATGCTCCATACACAGGTGAACCTGACATATGTGAACAGTCCATTTGGTAGTTAGCTCCAGAATTTATTGCATAATTATGATTTGGAGAATAACCTGCACTGCAGGACTGAGGGTTTGCCAGTGCAAACTGTCCTATAACAGTGAGATTAGGGTCGTTTGAATAGTTGTGTATATTGCCGATGTACTCATGGTTGTATACTGTAGTTTGATATTGGCTATTGTTTTTGATCAGTGGTGCGTTTAGAATGCCACTTCCACAGAAATCACATGCAGTCTGGAACTGATTAGCAGTATGTATCAATGCATAGCTAAGCTTTGCAATTGTCCAGCCCCTCGCCATCGCCAGCGCCGCCACCCCCGCCACCTGGGGCACGGCGAAGCTGGTGCCCATGGCGAACTCAGTCTCGATCCCCCCATCCAGGACGGTGAGGGTGGCGATGGGGTTGGCCTCGTCGCCGCCGGGCGCCGCGAGCGCGATGTCCGGCCCGTAGTTGCTGTACGCCGCGAGCCCCCCCTGCCGGGTGCTGGCGGCGACGGCCAGGACCCCCCGGCAGTTGGCGGGGAAGAAGTCGGTGGTGTTGACGCCGTCGTTGCCGGCGGCGGCCACGGGGAGCGCGCCCAGTTGGACCGCCTCGTCGATCGCCGCCTGGAGGTAGCTGGGGCAGTCCGCGTCGCCGGTGAAGGACATGCTCACCACCCTGCCGGGGGTGGGGTTGATAGGCACCCCCTCCACGGCCCCGCCGCTCGCCCAGACGATCGCGTCCGCCACGTCGCTCGCGTAGCCCGTCCGGCACATCCCCAGGACCCGCACTGGCAGGAGGGTGCAGTTGGGCGCGACGCCGGGGAAGACGGCGTGGTCGGCCGCCAGGACGGAGGCCACCTTGGTCCCGTGCCAGCTGGGCACCGGGCAGGCGGGGCCGGAGTCACCTGGGTCGGTGAAGTCGGCGTCGCGCCCGTCGCCGTCCATCGCGAGGGAGGGGTCCGAGATGAAGTCGTACCCGTCCCCAACGTGCAGGAAAGCCGAGAACGCGGGCGCGGCGAGGCCCGAGTCCAGCAGCGCCACCACCACGTCCGGCGTCGAGTTGGTCAGCCGCCAGACCGACTGCACGTGGATCCCGTACGGCTCGCTGTCTAGGAGGTTCCAGAACCCACCTGCCAGAAAGTCGCTCGAGTTGTCAGCGGCCGTCACGTCCAGCACGTCAGAGTAAACGAACTGCACCTGGGACGGGGTCGTCAGGTGGTCGAGCTCGACCAGCACGTCGGCGGGGTCCACTAAGGACTGAATATACTGCACGTCCTCCTGCAGGTACACGGGCCTCCCTAGGTCCACCACGATCCGCCTCCCATTGCGCTTGATAATGTCGGCGCTGGGAAGGCTCTGCACCCTATCCGCCTCGCTCTCGTTCCTAAACGTCACCACGAGCCGCGTGGACTCCATACACAGCGCGGCGCTCACGCACAGGCAGAGGAGCCAGCGCATTCGGCGCCCGGTCCAAACGGGTTTATATAGCGCGCGTGAAAAAAGGTTTTGGGGACACGCCATCAGGAAAAATCTTTATTCACTCCCGCCGCCTCAGCGGTACATCCGGAAAGGGAGCCTGGCGACGAACGCCTCATGCCCGCCCTCCTCGAACCTGAAACCGAGGGCGATGCAGCGATCGACCATGTCAGCGGCATGCTGGAGGCCAAGAGTCTTTAGCCATCCGTTCCACTCGCTCACTCCGTGAGGAACACCGCCCTTAAAAAACTCAAGCTCGTCCCCGTTCAGCGCACCCGGGCGAAAATAGACTTCCGTGCCAAGGGACTTGAAGAAGATAACAGACGGCGAGCGGGGCGGGGGCAGAAAGGTCTTCACCTTGTCGACGACGTCCTGGGGGAGACAGAGCTTCTTGGGCGCACGATCCTCAAGAATGTTGTCCAGGCCGCGCTTGACCCAGTAGTTGGCGAGGTCCCGCAGGCAGACGTTGGGAACCCGCAAGACCTCGCCGGGTTCCTCCTCCAGGAGCTTATCCACCGTCTCCTTGTCGTAGCTCTCCCCGACGAGCAGCTTGGGGTGATTGCTCTTGCCGATAAGGACGGGGTTGACCAGGTACTTGCCAGACAGAGGGCAGGTCAGGGCCTTGCGCAGGTCGTACGACGCGCGCAGCTGGGGAAACATATCGTGGGACATGCGTGCGGGCAGTGGCTTGTCGCGCTTTTATTTATTTCGAAGAGCCAAAAAAAAAATTGAAGAGCCACAGTAAAAAAAAATTGGTCAAAAACGCCAGGGGATATTTTTGCCACGAACAAAAACGCGCGACCGCCTGCGCCTCCTGCCAGCCGTGCAGTCCTGGGTACTACACCCAGGCAGTGTGCGGCGGGAGCAGCCCCGGCAACTGCACCAAGTGCACCAACTGACAGAGTACAAAAGGCCCTGCGCCCATCCCCCGATGAGCCTGACGCGCAGCCCCCCAATCAAAACCCCCGAGTCGCCCCTGAAGCACGTGGTCCTGGAGGCGCTGGCCTCCGCCCTGGTCACGTACGCGGCCGTCTACGTCCCCGAGGCGCCGACGGACTACCTGAAGCAGTACGTGGGGTCCATCTGCATCCTGGCCATCGTGACGGCGCTCAAGGACTCGCACTACTTCTTCCCCGACGCGACCCCCATGACCACGGCGGTCCTGTGGGCCGCGACGCTCTACACGGACGAGGGCAAGCAAACCGCCGACTGGGCCGAGATCGGCCGGCGGGTCTTCGGGCAGCTGGTGGGCTACGGCGTCGCCTTCGCCGTCGCCGCTGCCAACAAGGACGCCCTGCAGCAGGCCGACCTGCTCGTGTACACGGCGAGCGACGGCGCCCACGCCTTCAACGAGGGCCTCGGCACGCTGATCGAGGGCGTCGCCATCGCCTACGCCACCATCCCGCTGCTGAGCCCCTACACGAACGAGCCCGGCATCCAGAGCAAGGCGGAGGCCAACCCGCCCACCGCGGGCCAGCTGTGGCCCGTGGCGGCCTCGCTGGCGGTGATCCACTACGCGCTGGAGCGGGTCTTCCAGGGGACCATGAACCCGCTCACCACCGTCCTCCAGTACTACCTCCAGGGCCGCCTGGCGGTCGTGTACGGGCCGGTCATCGCCCAGCTGGCCGGCCTCGCGCTCGCCTGCCTGTACATCCAGTGGTGCGCCCCGTCCAGCGAGACGCTCGCCCGCCTCCGGAAGCGGGGCGTATAAAGCAGCCTCCGGGCAGGGCCCGGGATGTCGCGCTCGCCCATAAATGGGGACGTGATCACGTTCAGCAAGGGGATGGAGAGCCTCACGGGCATCGACGGCGGCCGCTTGCGCGTGTCCTTCGGGTCCAAGCCCCGCCTCAGCGCCAAGCCCTCCGCGTGGCCGGTGGTGGAGGAGCCCATCCCACCGCCCTGCCAGAAGGAGGTCGTGCTCGAAATGCAGGGCGCCCAGCCCCGCGTCGAGCCCGAGGGCCTGCAGGGCTGGGCCGTGGCCGGCGGCTACGTCGCCTTCGGGATGGGCATGGCCCTCACCAACCTCCTGTCCCTCTCGTACGGGTCGCAGGTCTGCTCGGCCCTCGCGCCGCTCCCCATGGCCTGCCTGCTCGCCCAGGCCGTCTCGGCCGTGGGCCTGGACCGGCGGCCCCTGTGCGCGGGCGGCCTGATCCTGTCCGCCTGGTGCCTCCCGCTGGTGTGCGCGCGCTGGACCCTGGCCTGGTTCGCCCCGCTGGCGATTGTCCTGGCAGGGGCGCAGGCCTGCCTGGGCGGGTGGGCGGGGCTCCTCGCCGGCCTGGGGGCGCTCGCCTCGCTCGGCCTGGCGCTCCTGGGCCCCTACCAGGGCGTCGACGCCCGGTGGGGCGCCACCCTGGCCTGCTTCTGCCTGGTCGTCCTCTGCGCGGTCACGGCCTCGGGGGGGCGGGCCGTGTTCCGGGTCCGGTACGTTTTGTGAGTTTTAATATAAAAATATTGAAACAGTTTGAAATATTTGTATCATCATGAGCTGGGACAGAAACAAACCCAATGGGAAGAGCACTCAGCACTTTTACTGTTATCATCCATGGGAGGGTAAACATATTTGTGGAAAGCGGCATAAAAAGCAGGAATCTTTTGCTGATACGCCAGGAATATCTTCAGTTGATGTTTCCGAAGATAGATCAGATAATTGGTACACCAGATTCACAATCACAGGAAGGCCTCAGTCTGTGGATAAAGTTATGGTAGAAATGGGGGAGTGGCTCAAGAAATGCCAGACTATGCATAATAATTCTTTTGACAGGTATTGAGTTTCACAAAAGGTACCGTCACCGAGAAGTCGTTCCCTCAAGGAGCGAAAATTTTACAGGGAGAAGAACCGAAGGGCTGCGAGACACCGATTGCACGAGTTTCACCGTTTCGGGTCCGACACATTTAGTGATGAAGAGCTGCTGCAAGAGAGTTGCAAGCGCCAGTGCTGAGCCGGCCCAGGCCGTAAAATTAAACAGGGCCCCTTTAAACCCGTTTGAACCCGTTCGAATGCCGCGCTGCTGCTCGCCCGTGCCCGAGGAGTTCGCGCCCACCTACGCGAGCGTGGTGGTGGGCGACCTGGAGGCCAAGGTCCTGGCGTTGGAGCGGGGCCCGCTCGTGCCCTGCGTCACGTCCTGGTGCGCCAAGTGCTGCCGCCCGTACCTGCTCACCACCTGCCTGCCGCTCTTCCACTCCCCCTCCGCGCACCACGCGCACATGGTGGCCCTGGCGGGGGTGCTGCGGGGCGCCTAGAGCTCCTTGCACACCCGCTGGTGCCGGGGGAGGGTCTCCCAGCGGTGCCGGGACAGGCGCCCCGAGGCCCGGGCGGCGCACACCCAGCACACGGGCAGGGCGACCACGAGGGCCAGGAACGCGCCCCCCAGCCACGGCTCCCAGGAGATGCGGAACCCCTGCGTCACCTCCCGCAGCGCGGCCCAGAAGGCCCCCACCCGCGCGTTGGCCTCCACGTCGCTGCACACCGTGGTGTGCGCGCGCATCTTGGAGAAGAAGAGCGGGTCCCGGCAGTTCTGCAGCAGCCACGCCTCGTCGTCGAGCCGCATCAGCGCCCGCGCGTACGCCGCGTACAGCGCGCCCAGCCCGTCCAGCCCCAGCGCCGCCCCTGCCAGGGAGCACAGCACCGAGCAGAGCGACCCCGCGGCGTCCAGCACCGCGCTGCCCGTCCCGAGCAGCAGCATTTGGGGCGTTGGGGGGGTTTATTTAAATACGGGGATTTTTGGGGGTGGATGTCTGACGATGTAGTGTTCGACGATAAAGAGGTTAAGGAAGTGATGTTTCTAGTGACCAAAGTTATCAAATATTACGTTGCAGAGGATCTTGACGATGCCAAAACGACTTTGGTTTTAATACCAAACTTTGTCTATGGTACAGATTTTGAAAAATGGATTGCATATATAAAGCACAGAATTCAAAAGATGGATATACCAAATTATCAAGGTTCGAAAGAAAAATTAGCGGGGTTTGTCATTAAAGGATTGCGTAAAATCAAGAAAATTGAATCGGAGAATCCATCTCTTCCAGAGTATGGACCAATTGTGACATCAGGGGCTAAAATCACAGTCGATCACATTCTGAGCGCTACGTTTGCCAGTTTTTATGTTGGAAGAGAGTTGGACGCTAGTGAGGCGTTAGATAGGCTGCCTATTGCTTGGTTTATTGGTAATAACTTTTGGGTATGGAAATTGTACATTGATAAGTGGATAACAGAAAAGACCAAATATTTTGAAGAAAGTTTACATATCAAATTCGAATCGTTTGTTTACACCAGAATCACTCGTAATTTGAATAGGTATCTGGATCCCAAGGACCAGCGCCTGCGCGACCTGGAGCACGCGCTGGAGAAAATTGAGAATATTGTCAAAGAAGTGGATGTGCGAATCCAGCAACGTAGGACTGTTCCATCACCGGCAGAAGAGAAGCAAGGGAAAGAAAAAGAACAGCACCGCTCCGACGCTGCCAGGCGCCTACGTAAGTCTCGCGATACTACTAAACCTGAGTCTCAAATAGACCACGGAACCAACCCAAACTTCTAGGGTTAAAAAGTATAAAGAGCCACTCCTCCCCACGCCAAATGGACACCATCGCCCCCATCCACTCGCCCCTGTGGCCGGAGACCACGCTGCCTCGGACCTCGATCCGCGCGCTGCCGCCCATGGGCCCGCCCGGGCGGCTGGCGGTGTCCCGCCCCGTGGGCCCCCAGGCAGGGGTGTGCGACGGGCTCGAGTCGGTCCTGGAGACGGCGCGGCTCTACCTGGCCGAGGACCAGAAGCTCTACGCGCGGCGCACGCTCCTGGCCATCCCCCCGGGCCTCCGCCGCCACGCGGGGGTGCTCGCCCGGATGGACCCGGCCCTGCGCCGCTTCCACCTGCGGTACGCGGGTTTGGAATCCGCGCTCGATCTATAAATGAAAGCGCGCCCGCCCGCCGAATGACGATCTACCAGATCGACAACACCCGCCCCTTCATCACGGTGGGCGGGCAGGCGGTGCAGTGGCAGACGGGGAGCGCGGCCTTCCAGGGGGTGTCGTCGCTCCTCGTCCGGGTGAGCGCGCACGGCCTCGTGTTCAAGCCGCGCTCCTGGCGCCTGCGCAGCGACCTGGGGCTCCTGCCCGGCTGGACGCGCGCGCCCTGCCTGCCGAGCGCCTACGGGCTGTGCGAGTTCAACGGGTCGGTGTGCTTCCCGTCCGCCCAGACCCCGGTGGTGGGCGAGGGGCTGGACGGGCTGTGCAACAACCCCGGCACCCTCCGCGCCATCACCGACGGGAACCGCTACGACGCGAGCGCGTGCGACGTGCTCGACGCCAACGTGGACTTTGTGCTGGCCGACGACGTGCTCTACACGACCACCAGCTCCACCCTGCCGGTCTGGGTCTACTGGACGGTGTGCGCGCTTGTCGTGTACCTCGTGCGGTGCCTGAGCCGGTACGTGCTGGCCTCCCTGGACCCCAAGCGGCGGGAGGAGATCTACCCGAGCCCCGTCCTGTGCGTGCTGGCCTGCGCCCTCACCACCGTCCTGGTGACCATGGAGGGCGACGCCGTGCTCGTCACCGAGCAGGACCTCATCTTCTACTGGTTCACGGTCCTGTACGTGTGCTGCTACGGCGCCCTCTTCGTCGGCACCCGCCTCCTCGTGCGCCTCGGCGCGCTCTCCCGGGGGGATCCGCCGTTCTACAACCTCCTGGCAGGCGTCCTGCTGCTCGTGGCCACCCGCCTGTACTGCGGCGCCGAGACCCCGTACACGCCCGCGATCGTGTTCATCATCGCCGCGCGCATGCTCGTCAAGAGCCGGCGCGGGCACGACGCCCTGCGCGGCATCACCCTCCTGCTGGACGGGCTCATGGTCGCCATGGGCAGCCTGCTGGGGTTCAGCCCGGACCCGCACTACCTCATCGCCCTCTTTGCGGCCGCCATGGCGGCGGCGGACGTGCTGGTAGTTGACTGATTTAATTTCGATTAAAAAAAATGAAGAGGCGTAGAAAAAAAAATAAAAAAAAACACCCCCAGAAATTCTGGGGTGCATTTATCTTTTAAAACGATTTACAGCGTTAATAAAAGCGTCGGCCAACGCGTCACCGCGCGGCAATGGATCCCGTCGACCACTTCATCAGAATGTCGTTCCGCGCCTTCTCCCGCGCCGCGGACGACAGGGGGCTAGTGGAGGAGCTGATGGGCGTCTTTATCAGGCACAACCTCCACTTCGACGCGGCCGAGGCCGTCCGCCTGTACCGCCGGCAAATGCAGATGCCCTCGAGCGGGACGGTGCCCCTCGTGGCCTTTGGGATGCCGAGGGCGGCGAAGTAAATCCTGTCTGTTTCCGATTCTCTAGGATTCCCCTTTGGCCCACCCGCGCAAACCTATTTAAGAACGCGCCCGGCCAGGCGGGATGGAGAACACCAAGTTTGTGGTCCGCCACACGTACGAGACGGCCACCATCTACACGCTCGTGCTGGTGGTCGTGTACGCCCTGAACCGTAGCTCTAACATCCCTCTGACATACCGCACCCCCTTTGCCGACTGGGACGATCTTAAGCATCTGCTGAGTCACGGCACGAACGGCTTAGGCATAACTTATAACTACAGCAAGGTGGTGAGGAACAGGACCGTCTTAGTCGGCCTCAAACCCACATGGCAGGAGGTGGCGTCACTCGCCTGGTGCCCCGAGATCACCACGTCCCCCCTGTGCGTGTGCCTGTACGACTTTTACCAAACCACCTACCAAGAGAACATTTTGGCTGCAGTCGACGCCAAGAGCCCAGGGTTCATCGAAAACGTCACCGACTCCTGCCTGCGGGCGCGCCCCACGTGGCGCAAGGACACCTGCGCCTCCTTCTGCAGCGTGCACATCGCGGTGCCCGTGATGCTCCTCTGCCTGTTCGCCTCCCTCTTCTTCTCGCGGATCGTCAAGTACGAGAGCCACGCGCTCAACACGACCGCCTACTACGCCCCCCTCGTCCTCGCGGTCGTGGTCATCGTCATGATGCTCTTCGAGGACCTGGCAGGGGGGGTCATCGCGTCGCTCACCGTCCTGTGCGCCCTCTTCGAGGTCAGCTACGTGCCCCCGTGCGTCGAGGACATCGTGGTGTTCTGGAACTGCAACCGCTTCCTCATCTCGGCCGTCGCCGTCTGGGCCGCCGTGACCCACCAGGCCCGCGACCTCTACCTCGTGCCCGCCTACGGCACCCTCGGCTTCATCCTCGGCATCTTCGCCTACTACGAGTCCCTCGCCCGCGTGCGCCTGGGCAACGACGCCGTCAAGACCGTCGGCCTCTTCCTCTGGGTGGGCATGAGCGTCATCACGGGCGGCTTCGTCCTGCTCGTCCAGCAGCACTGGTACCCCTTCAGCCCCGCGCGGTCCAGCCTCGTCTCCGTCGCCGCCCTCTTCGTCCAGTGCGCCCAGTGCATGCTTCTCTACGTGCAGTGGACCTCGGACCGCGTCAACCTCTGGGTCGGCCTGTTCCTGCTCGCGTCCTGCTTCGTCGCCGTCCTCGTGGACATCGCGAGTCAGTGAAAGGTGTGTAATGCGCCCGGTGGGCGGGGTTGTGGTGCCAGGCAGGCGCGTGGGCGCGGTGAATGGGGGTGTGGAGAGTGGGGCTGTTCAGTTGCCCCCTTTGGCGCGCTTGGCGGCGGGGCCGTCGGTATCGTCCGTGGAGCCCTTATACACAAGCTCCTTGTACACCTTGAGCTGTAAGTCCTCAGCAGCCTTTGCGTCCTCTTTTTTCATCTCGGCTTTGGTCTTTTTGACGTGAGACTGGTAATCTTTCGACGCCTGATGGAATGGAACCTTTTTCGCCTGTGAATGGAGGTAATAGCTAAGGTCAAATCGAGCCTTTTCAACCCTCTTATTCAGGTACGCCTCCATTTCTTGGTTTTTCTGGTCCTTGTACCTCATCATAGCCTCCTCGGATGAAGCCAAGTCTTGCTGAAGCCTCTTGATTTTTTCAGCATAAGCCCCGTCATTCTTCTCTTTCTGAATCGCGGCATGAACTTCCTGCTTGTGAGTCTTCAACAATTCCTCCTCTCTGTCGGTCAGCGATTGTTTGTTCTGAACCTTCTGCATGACGATATTAACCTTCTTGTAATTATACATCTTCTCAATCCTCTCATTGATCAATTTCTTCATGTCCTCTGAAGTGGTGGGATCATTCAAAAGTTTTTCGTCCATTTTCATGAAGTAATCCAGCTGCTTTGTAACTCGCTCAGTCCCGTTTGGAAGAATCTTAACAGGATCTATCTGTTTACCGATTAGCCTTTGAATTGCTTTGCGGGCGTTATCCATCTTTCTTTTCGTGTCATAGGTCTCCCTTGCCGTGAGGTCTGGCTGGCTGAGCTTCTCCGAACAAAAATCTATGAGTGCTTCTTTTTCGGAAATCATTGCTTCGGTCTTTTGGTCCACCGCAAGTTTAAGCTCGTCAAAGCTCTGACCACCTGCCCCGCCTTCTCCTAGCGAGACAGAAACGCCAGCGGAACCTCCACCCCCCGCTGCGCCCTCCTCTTCGTCCTCTTCGTCTGATTCCGTTGCATCACCTGCGTCCTTGGGTTTACCCAAGGGGGGCGGTGCGGGCTTGCCTGATCCGAAGACGTAAATGCCAGTCGGGAGGCTGACACTTACCTTAGCATGCACCTTGCCGCCTTCCTGATATTGCACAGCTTGTGCTATGGGGAGCCGGTCAGCATCATCCTCCGGGGCCTCATCCTCGTCAGTAGATACACCGGCTGGAAAGGGTGCCCTTTTAACAGGGGGCGGTTCCTCCCTCTTCTCGGGCTGCCTCTCATCCCTCTTCTCCGGTTCCTTCTTGACAAGGGCGGGGGCTTCCTCCCTCCTCTCCTGCTCCTTCTTGACAGGGGCTTGCTTCTCCTCCTTTTTGTCTACTGGGGCCTCCTCGTCGTCGCTGACCGTCACCACCTTGGCTTCCCCAAACAACCTCACCGGCCTCACCCCCTCGGCACCACCCTCTCCGAAAACCCCTGGCAGGATTTTGTTGAGGGTCTCTCCCACGGGGCTGGTCCGCACTGCCTTCACGATCGGCTCGACACCATCCTTGATGGCCTGTGCCACGCTCAGCACCGCCCTGCCTGCCTGATCCAGGGCGTCCTGGACTGGCTTTGGCACGGGCGACCTGGCAGGGCCTGCCTGC
>Ga0164297_10005213_pt1 | contig 11240 bp, 11 predicted proteins | sample GEODES058metaG_FD_113539 | JGI IMG/M metagenome (GOLD analysis project Ga0164297, IMG submission 113539) | Dystrophic lake water microbial communities from Trout Bog Lake, Wisconsin, USA - GEODES058 metaG | ecosystem: Environmental > Aquatic > Freshwater > Lake | place: USA: Trout Bog Lake...
AAGGAATCCAAGGAATCCAAGGAGTTGAAGGACGCTAAATCCTCCAAAGAGACTAAGGAGAGGGTGGCCTTGAATTCAGAGAAAACTGAGAAGCCAATAGAAGTTAAGACTGCCTCTCAACCTCGCAAAGACACCATGGTTGTTTATCCTAGAGCCTCAGCTGTCGCTGAGAACTAGGAGCCAAGCTTGCGGTCAAAGGGACATTGAAATAACTGCATTGATAAGCTCACTGAAACGCTCTGGGTCACCCATCGTGAATTCAGGAGAGACTACATAAGTGCCTGCTACTGAAACGGATGGCGTGCCTATGATTTGCAGCGCCTTTTGTGCAGCTTGATAGTCCTGCACGTCTAAATACAACAAAGCCTTATTCTTAGCGATCAAAGTTATCAAAGACTCTGGTAGTTGCTTTGTTCGACCAAAACCAACCGCACTCGCAATGATATTAATGCCTCTGAAATTAAAGACATTGATATTTTTTTCTTGAGCAGCGATCATGCTTGCATCTATGAAGTTTTGCGCGTATCTGGAGTGAAATCTCCTTACTGCTGCGAATGCCATTGCATATTCAATTCCGTCTGAAAGATTGGTCGTCGGCGTGAAGATGGATTCCTTTGCTGTTTTAGAGTTCAGGGACGACTCTAAATTCTTAAAGAAACTTAAATACTGTCTAGAGTAAGGACAGGTGGGCGAGAAAAATATTCGCACCACATTCGCATCGGGTTTGTAGGACGGAACCTGCAAATAAGGCTTTATTGCATTTGGAGTTGGGCTGACTGCGTCCGTGGACTGTGCAAAGACAGGGACAGTGGTTGCGGCAAGAAGTCCCATTAGAAAATTTCGTTTGCGCATGATGGAGATGATATTGATTGGTCTGAGTAAGCTGGTTTGAATCAAAGAGCGCGTTCAGCGTTTTGGACCAAGGGTGTGATATTGATAGCACACAATCCAAAACGGGCATTCATGAATTCATGAAGAAATGCAGATGAGTGGATGGTGCGCTGCGCGTAGAAATCCTCTATGGCCAGCGATATCTCGGATAAATTAACGCCGTACTTTTGAGCTGCGTCGACTCTGAATCCAGGAAACTCCTTGGCGTGGTGGTTTTGCTCCAAACTTCTTTGTACTTGAGAGAGTTTGCATCCGTGATCGAGCACACACCTGACCCCAAAAGAGACCATCGATTCGTAGGTGTGTTGGTGCCTAGCCGCCTTGTAAACCGAGAATGTATCGATCTTCTCGCTCCCACGAATCTCGTTTTTGAGAGTAGAGTCCATGACAATCGCTTCAATGACGGGGACTTTGCCCAACTTAGGGCCTACATTCTCCGTAATGTGATCCATGAAGATGCCGTTATTGGCTAGCCAAGATTTCTCGTCATAGGTGAGTTCGCGTTGAAGGCCAGGCCCTTCATAAGTTGTTAATAGTCTTTGCGCCAAAACAAGTGTCAAACTCTCAGATATTTTGAAGGTATCAGCTCTCAAGTGGTGCATCCGCTGAAGCGTGTTGTGCGCGTCATTGGCATGAACCGTAGCAAATACCAAGTGCCCCGTGTTGGCCGCCTCTAATGCGGCGTCCATCGTCTCAAAGTCTCTTATCTCACCAACCAAAATGAGCTGAGGATCAAGTCTAAGTGTCGCCCTTAGGGCACTGGCAAATGTGATTTCCCCCTGAACCTGAATTTGCTTAACAGGCGCGCCGTGCTTAAATATTTTGAACTCAACAGGATTTTCGATGGTGACGACAGACTTGGAGCCATCATTGAGGCATTGGAAAATAGCGTTAAGAAGGGTTGATTTACCCGAACCTGTTGGACCTGAAACAACAATGAGTCCACTTGGCGCCTGACATATTTCCATGATTGTGTCGCTGAGCAATTTTGGTAGCTTTAGGTCTGCAAACTTAGGGGTTGTTTGAGGGTCGATGAGGCGACAAGTAAAAGCAAGTCCGGAGAAAGTCTGTATGTATTCAACTCTAAAGTTAACACCGTAGGGTAGTCCAGGGAACGGTATCAAACCAAACTTGAGCGCAACCTCAGGCGGTAATAGCACCTTAAAGCTTGCTGACCAGTTGACGCCCTCTACAGCACCGCCCATGAAGTTACAAAGTGAGAAAAGTCGTTCCTTGATCTCCTTGTGTGTGTCCTTTAAGTTCTGAACCGACTGAAAGTCATCGGTATCTCTGACGAAGATGTTGGCCTCGTGTCCGGTGCCAGTATTCTCGATTTCAACGTGAATATCACTATAGCCGTTGATGATGGTATAGACAATAATTTTTCTAAGAAGGGATTCGTTTTTACGAGTGACATTCACAAGAAGAATCTTATTGGCCTGGATCTCTGTGAGGTTGTCAAGGTATGTACAGAGTTCAAGGAATACAGGGTTCTCAAGTAGATTGGTATTCATTAGTAATGTTAATATATTATGCAAGTTGTGTAATATGATGCATAATACCTGATAACTCGCTTGTAAATGAAAAACTCTTTAAATTCCGTTTTTATATCGGCACTATGTCTTTGTTGGTTACCTAATCAGGTATCACCGCAAACACAAGTGACTCCTGATTTAGCTCAGGTAGTTTATGCACAAGAGGTGAATCAATCAAAGGTGTACCCAGTCGCAGCGGATAGGAGTGCGGGTGCTCAAGTTGCGGATAATGCATTTGCTGTGTCAATCCATCCCACGTCGTTATCGCTGAAACAAACCTGGGAAGCAGCATCATTAAGGGTAACCAACTCTGAGGAAAAGGGCCGGGTTTTGGGTGCTTTTCAACAAATAAAAAACGATCCCTTTTTTCTTCCCGTTCCTAGTGCAAGATTGCCAAGGGGGGTTAACTTTGTCAAATACGGAAAACACCTGACCGTTCTTGAAAACGGTGAGTACATCATTGATCAAATAAGAGCTCTTGCGAGTGCAAGCGGAAAAAGACAGTCCACCCTTTTGGGATCCGTCATGCAAGCCGCTCAAAGAGGAAGTCCCGAGGCTCAAAACTTTTTGGGCATGATTTATGAATACGCAATGTACGGCAATCAAAGGGATATTACTTTAGCTACCCATTTTTACGAGGCTGCTGCTTCAAGAGACTACCCCCCTGCAATTTACAACCTGGGTTTAGTAGCTTATTACGGTAAGAACGTTTCGCAACCCAATCCCGGTGTCGATGAAAGTAGCAGAGCACTGTTTACCAAAGCCGCAGTACTGGCAAATGGGGCAGATAATTTTCGCTTGTGCGGTATGGCATCTTTGATCAATTATCAATCCAGCAAAATGGATTTAGCAAATAAATTTGCTGCAAACTGTGAAAGTCCTCTCTCAAATCTTGCAAAAGTTAACTCTACGCCGATGACAACGCCCGAGAAAATTAGAAGTCTTAGGTTCTTTGCTGCGACTGGCGCTAATGATGCATTCCCCTTACTAGAGCAAGTAACCAAAGAGGCCATTGGCAAAGATGAGAACTATCCTTACTGTACGTGGCATATCTTTAATGAGTACTTTGGACGAATAGCCAACTCAGGCAGGGCAATGAGAATCAGTGCACAACAATGCGTAGAAAGTTATTATAAATATGACAAAAAATCAGCGTTAGGCACCCTGAAGGAATCCACGGCAGTCACAAGAGTTATAGCGGGGGTGAACTCGGAGGTCCTCCATTTCAAAGAGCTGAGGGAGCTCAGTAGAGTGCACTATTCGTGGGCAGTTCCGTATTTGCCTTTTAATATTGTTGAGTCTGAACTGTTTTATCCGCTCATGTCCAAGGCGGTGAGAGATTCGTTAGCTCTAGCTCAACAAGGGAAAATATTAAACTAAGAAAGGGTTATTTTCTTTCTTAAGTTGTTTTTGGCGCTCAGCATCTAATTTCTTTAACTTCTCTTCTTGAATAGCCCTAAAACTAATACTTCTATGACGCCAAAGAAGAAGTCTAATGGAGTAAGGCGTTACACCGTAGCTCTCACCCAACTTCTCAAGAATCGCCTCTACGTTGCCAGCGCTCAAAATCGCTTTCATCCACGTATCGTATCTGTTTTCAGAAATGGTTTTGGTATCAATTCCCATTTCATGTCTGAACCTATGAACCGCTAAATACTCTGCGTTTATTTTGGGGTGTGCAGAAATGAGCTTGTCGTTATACCCAAGAGCCCAAGCCTTTTGAACAAGGTCTTTTTGCTTAGCGTTAAGGGGCTTTACTTGTGGAGCTCTAGACATCTCTGTTTGTTTCAATATTATTAGAATACATTTATTGTATAGAAGATTTGAGATGCTCATAGGCTTTTAATTGTCTAACCAGAGTTCTTAGCAAAATGGAGGAGTCTGGGGCCCGCGCCAAATTGGCAAGTAAACGCTCCATCTCTGGTCTTTTAGAGTCGGGTACCTTCATGAGTATTTTGGCCAAATGCTCAACAACCAGCGATGCGGGCATCTCAGAGGTGTCCAAATGTCGCAACCAATCTGGGTATCTCTTGGTGAGCCGATCCCTTATCTCAGGACCCAAGCTCCTAACCCTCCCACTCGTATGTTTAATTCCCATAATGACTTGATAAAGGGTCATAGGGTGCGCATCTATAGATGCCGCAACTGCTTTGTAACCCCCTGGAGTTGAGGCACAAAGACGCTTAAGCGCTTTTGTGTTGGGATCCGACATTTATCAAAATAATCCTATAACTGCAAAATGGATATTATACCCTCGGTATTATTTTAATAATGCCTTGGATATAATATCGTTATGCTTCAGTAGAGTTAAAAACTCCACTGACTCAACCCCAGTTGTCGCACAAAATGCTTTGCCTGGTCCTTTGCAAATGTTTAGTTTTCATTAAAGAATCAAATGGTAAAACCATCGTTTCGTGTATCCCCCAGTGACATCACTTTGCTTGAGAAGATCGAAGGTATCGGTGGGAGCAAAGCAGCCGTTAAGTTCACACAGGCTGACCTTAGCCTGCTTGAATGGCTAGGGGACAAGGATCAGGACGGTGTCTTGGTGACACAGGTCCTTGCTCAACTATCCGCGGAGGACTTGTCCAGGTACGGTGTAAGTGAGTATCTCTTAAATAGCTCAGTTGATGAAATTGAGGCCCACGCCTTTTTGTCTGGACTACACCCAATCGATATCAAAAGATTTAACCGTGAGTGGGATGATTTGGCTGCGATGCAAATGTTAAGAGTTCCAACCCGAACTCATCCCCTCGATGCGACTGATCATGATGCCTTTAGTTTGGATCGATTGAGTTAGAAATACAAAAAGCCCGCGTAAAAGCGGGCTTTCAAAGTTCGAGTTAATGTGTGTTTAAACCCGAACGGCTCTTAAGGTCATAGAGAACTCTTTTAAAGCTTGAATACCGCTTGCTTCAGCGTTACGGCACCAGGTTTGCAAATCAACAGCGAGTTGCTCTCGTGAGCGGTTAGTGCTGAGCCATATCTGGCGCAGTTCCTCACGCATACAAACCATTTTGTCTACTGTCGGAAGTATTGCTCTTGCTTGGGCCAACTGAGCAACGGCAGAGGTAGGCACTTTCTCGAGATCTCTGTGCATCCAACGTTTAGCAGCGGCCAAACTCGGCGAGGGTGAGAGTTTCAAGTTTGCTATCTCAACTTCTAATGCGCCTCTGAGTTGTTTGGCAAATCCAGCCATCACTTGATAGCGGTTCATGATGAGCGCTTCTAACGTTTTCTCATCGGCAACAGGACGGACCTCGCCAAACGCAAGTTTGGGCGGTGTCTTCTTAACGTTTGCCAAGTGCAATGTTTCAAGCACTCGAATGTAGAGCCATCCAATATCGAACTCATAAGGCTTAACTGAGAGTTTGGCTGATGTTGGGTAGGTGTGGTGGTTGTTGTGAAGTTCCTCTCCACCAATCAAAATGCCCCAAGGAGAGATGTTGGTGCTCGCATCAACAGCTTCAAAGTTTCTGTATCCCCAGTAGTGACCAATTCCGTTGATCACGCCAGCAGCGGTCACTGGAATCCAAAGCATTTGGACTGCCCAAATGCTTAGTCCAATGGCGCCGAACAACGTTAGATTTATGATCAACATGATCGCCACGCCTTGCCAAGGAAATCGAGAGTAAACATTGTTTTCAAGCCAGTCATCTGGCGTGCCGTGACCATATTTTTGCATGGTCTCCGTGTTCTTGGACTCTAAACGGTATAGCTCAGCGCCTTTCCAAAAAACGGTTTCAATTCCTTTGATCTGTGGACTATGGGGATCTTCCGCAGTCTCACATTTGGCATGGTGTTTTCTGTGAATAGCTGCCCACTCTTTGGTTTGCATCCCCGTCGATAGCCAGAGCCACAATCTGAAGAAGTGGGCAACGGCTGGGTGCAAATCCAATGAACGATGTGCTTGGTGACGGTGCAAATAAATGGTGACTGAGGCAATCGTCACATGCGTCATGACAAGTGTCAGTGCAACGACTTGCCATGCGCTCAAGTTAATGAAGCCGTAAGCTAACCAAACCAAAACTGTATTTAAGATATTCAAGGTAAAAACCCTTTGTATGCATTAGGCTGGACCCCGATGGTCCAAACCCCACTATTCTACTTGGCTTGCCAAATTGAAGCAAAGAATCCGTCTGTTTCGTGAACATGTGGCCACATCCTTAAGTAATCACCAGAAGGAGTACATAAGGATTCAAAATTGGCTATTTTTAGCTCTTCTAAGAGATTCGAGGCTTTTAAGGGCACAAAGAAATCTTTAAATTCTTCGGTAAACGCTTCGGCTATAGCCTCGTTTTCCGCTTGGAGCAAACTACATGTGGCATAAACCAATCTTCCTCCTGGTTTAAGCAAACGCGCGGCACTTCTCAATATATTGCCCTGTATCACACAGAGTTCTTCAATGCTTTTCGGGTTTTGTCTCCATTTAAGATCAGGATTGCGCCTGAGTGTTCCTAGACCCGAACAAGGGGCGTCCACGAGGACGCGGTCCATTTTCCCTCTCAATCGCTTTATTCGCTCGTCACGCTCATGGGCAATAGCAACTGGATGAACATTGGACAGGCCACTGCGAGCGAGTCTAGGTTTGAGTGCGTCTAATCGGTGTGCAGAGGTGTCAAATGCGTACAGCCTGCCGGTGTTGCGCATGCAAGCACCTATCGCTAATGTTTTACCTCCTGCACCTGCACAAAAGTCGGCCACCATCTCTGAACGCTTGGCATCCATTAAGAGAGCCAATAACTGTGAGCCTTCGTCTTGTACTTCAATCGCCCCGCTCGTAAATAGATCAAGCTTTGCGAGAGAAGGTTTGTCCTGCAAACGAATTCCCCAGGGCGAGTAGGGCGTTGGCATACCCTTAATGCCCAAACCATTGAGGGATTTCAATACATCATCGCGTTTAGCAACATAAGTATTCACCCTTAAATCGAGCGGCGCAGTGGTGTTGAGCTTTTCAATAACTTGCCAAAATGCCTCCCCAAGTTGTTCTTTTAAGGATTGAGCCAACCACTCGGGCAAGTTGTGTTGATGGCGCTCTAAAAGATCCTCTTTTTTTACAGCTTCGCACTGCTCAAGCCACTGCACCTCGTCGGGTGTCAAGGCAGAGCGCAGGAAACCAAGCGTTGATTGATCAAACTCCTCGGGGTTGCGCGTTTTACTAAAACTGCTTTGTGTTCTCTTTGAATTTACTTTTCCAACTCCGCTAGCATTTGACAAATGCGCAACTCCTTTTGCAACAGTGTCTTTTGGTTTAGGACTGTGCTCACTTGCGTCTTTTAAATGCTGAGCGAATCCAAGAATAGCCAATCTTCGCTCCTTGGATCCACTGCCCCAGGGGGCAAAGTGTTCGTAAAGTAGTTTAAAACGAAGTACGTTGTAGGCGGTGTCTGCCAATACGCCGCGCTCCCGGTGGCCAAAGGAGTGATCTTTTCTGTGATCCTTAAAGTATTTTGACAACACCGAATCTGCAGGATGCTCGAAACGAAGAATTTCACGAACTAAATCTGCGCTGGCTGAGAGAAGGGCTTTTGGATGCATAAAAGATGTGAATTGGATCGATTCTTGAATAAATTGTTATAAATGGTCTGGCGAACAAAAAGAAATGAACGGCTAACCTTTTTATACCGCTAAACTTCTTGGGTAGACCTAGCGGGCTAAAATTAATGGGTGATTGGTGAGGAGTAAGCCTCACCCTTGAGCAACTCAAGGATGAAAGCTTTTTGGGAAAACGATGGACCGAGATCGGCAGCGTCAAGTGCATTAGTGTGTAGTTCACAGATTGCATTGCTTGAAATTAACTGCTTGAGAATCCCAAAGGGTTCCAACGCGTAGCAGGCTGTCTTGACCCTATTGTAAGTCCGTTAGCGGATTATGGAAACCAATCAATTAGGTGCTCGCACCTATCTGTGTTTTAGCAGTTATTGTTTTTAATGAGCGTTGAATGAAAAAAATCGTGATCCTTATCTCTGGCGGTGGCTCTAATATGCAAGCGATCCTCAAAGCCGCTAAGGAGAGGGCTTGGAGCGAAAGATTTGTTGCAAAAGTTGCTTGCGTGATCAGCAACGTTGCGCAAGCAAAAGGACTGCAGATTGCCAAAGACTGGGGTATTGAGACCGAGGTTGTTTCCCATTTAAATTTTAAATCAGCAGAAAATCCAAGACTTGCTTTCGACAAAGAATTGATCAAAGCCATCGATCAATACAGCCCCGATTTAGTTGTATTGGCTGGTTTTATGAGAATTTTGACCCCCCATTTTGTAGAGCATTACTCGGGACGCTTGATCAACATCCATCCCTCCTTGTTGCCAGCTTTCACGGGCTTGCATACCCACGCTCGGGCTATTGAGATGGGGTGTCACTTTGCGGGCGCTACAGTGCACCGCGTCACTGCGGAGCTGGACCATGGGCCTATATTAGAGCAAGCTGTGGTCCCGGTTATGAAAGGTGACACCGAGCAAGATTTGGCTTCGCGAGTGCTCACCCAAGAGCATATTATTTATCCCCGAGCGATAGAGCGTTTATTGGGCAACGAGTATTAACGCCCAAGTCGTACAGCATTAGATAAAGAAACGCGAAGTTTTGGGTAAATGTGCGGTTAAGAAGTCCATCTGATCTGACAAAATTCTCCTGTTGCGCAAAATAAAGTCCTCCCACAAACTGGGAATATAGGGGGCATAAAGAAGCGGCATTCTCGCTTGCTCAGGGGTGCGGTTGCCTTTTCTATGGTTGCACGATTTGCAGGCAGTCACGACATTCATCCAGTGATCTAGGCCGTTTTGACCAAAAGGGATAATGTGCTCTCGAGTGAGTTCGGTTTCTTGAAATTGGTCGCCGCAGTAGGCGCAAAGATTTTGGTCTCTGGCAAAAAGTTTGCTGTTGGTTAGTCCAGGCTTTAACTCAAAGGGGTTGATATTGGGAACACCCTTGGTCCCAATGATGCTATTGACGGCAATGGTAGATTGTTTGCCTGTGACTGCGTTATATCCGCCTCTAAATAAGGCAACTTGCGCTCCTGCCTCCCAACGCACTTCCTGCGCCGCGTAATGAATAACGGCTTGTTCTAGCGAAATCCAGGACTGGGGCAGGCCCTGAGCAGACAGTTTTAAGACTTTCAAGCAACACCTCCAATTATTGAACAATAACAACGAAGCAGTTTTCTGAATGACTAACCTGAGACAATATACATTGTTTTTATGACATTTGTTAGGTTTCAATCCCTTTCTTGAGCACGACATGCTAACTTTTCGAGGCTTTAACCATCCCGGCATTGCCAAAGCATGCGCTTTGACGATTGGTAATTTTGACGGTGTTCACCGCGGACACCAAGCAATGCTTGCGCTCATTCGAAATGAAGCAAGGCATAGAGGTGTGCCCAGTTGTGTGCTGACCTTTGAGCCTCATCCTAGGGATTATTTTGCCAAAGTTCGATCTGACCCAAGTCTCGCCCCAGCGCGCATAGCAACTCTGCGCGATAAGTTAACCGAACTAGATGCATGCGGAATAGATCAGTGTGTCGTCCTTCCTTTCAATGAAAAACTCTCCTCCCTCACTCCAGCATCTTTTGTTCATGACGTTTTGATCAAAGGCCTGGGAGCCAGCTATGTTTTGGTTGGAGATGATTTTAAGTTTGGTGCAAAAAGAGCGGGTGATTACGATTTCTTAATGCAATCTGGCACTGCGCACGGATTTGAAGTTGCCCGAATGAATAGCTATGAAGTAGGAGGACTACGCGTTTCCAGCTCCGTTGTCCGAGCAGCCCTTGGACGGGCTGATTTCGCCCAGGTCGAACAACTCCTTGGACGGCCCTATAGTATTTCGGGTCATGTCGTACACGGTCGACATTTAGGGCGTGAACTAGGATGCAGGACGCTGAATGTTCGGTTCTTAAACTCTGCTCAGTCTCGCGCTAAGTCAGCTGCTCAAGGGATCTTTGTGGTTGAGGTCCTAGGGCTCACTCCAGAGCCTCTTGCGGGTGTGGCTAATTTGGGGGTAAGACCGACCCTGGATCCCAATGATGTAAACGGGGGACGGGTATTGCTGGAAACACACATTTTGGACTGGCCAAAGGAGCTAGGTCAAAACGGCGGGTACGGACGCGTTGTACAAGTTAATTTGTTACATAAACTTCATGATGAGCTCAAATACGATGGACTAGAGGCATTGAAGCACGGAATTGAGAGGGACTGCGCTAACGCAAGAGAGTGGTTTAACGCTCGTCGTAAAAAAGCCGTTGAAAACACTTAATTACATTAACGATCCATCTTTCATTGAATATTGCGCGCACACCCCTTTATATACCCGTGTGAGTGTCTAACTCGATTAAAATCGTCCCTTTGGCGCTTAAGGCCTATACATTTGGACTATTTCATCGTAGTTCAATTGTTTCCCAAGAGCGTAAGTTCATTTCAGCCCCTACCGTAGACACCTATCCACTCAGCACTTAAAGCTCACCCAAGCAATGTGCAACCGACTTTATGACAGATCCCCACAAATCCTCCTCTGAACCGTCAACAGATTACCGCAAAACGCTCAATTTGCCAGACACGGCATTTCCCATGCGCGGAGACTTACCCAAGCGTGAGGGAGCTTGGGTCAAGGGGTGGACCGACGAGGGTCTTTACCAAAGACTCAGAGTTTCTAGGATAGGTGCCCCCTTGTTTGTCTTGCACGATGGCCCGCCCTATGCGAATGGTCAAATTCACATAGGACACGCTCTTAACAAAGTTTTGAAGGACATGATTGTCAAATCACGTCAACTCGCTGGTTTTGACGCACAGTACATTCCGGGTTGGGATTGTCACGGATTGCCCATTGA
>Ga0164297_10005215_pt1 | contig 11237 bp, 13 predicted proteins | sample GEODES058metaG_FD_113539 | JGI IMG/M metagenome (GOLD analysis project Ga0164297, IMG submission 113539) | Dystrophic lake water microbial communities from Trout Bog Lake, Wisconsin, USA - GEODES058 metaG | ecosystem: Environmental > Aquatic > Freshwater > Lake | place: USA: Trout Bog Lake...
ACGCCGCTCAGAGCCGTAGCCAGCTGCTCGTACTTGGGCGCCATCGACTTGCAGTGGCCGCACCATGGAGCTGCGAGGAAAAGCGATCACACACAAGGTCAGGCACAAGAGCATACAGCCACCGCAGCCACAAAACACGAGAGCATAAACACACCGTAGAACTCGATGAACACGTCCTTGGAGTCGTCCAGCACGACAGAGTCGAAGGTCTTGCCCACAACAACAGTGACGCCGTTCTCCTTGCCCTCAGGCACTGGCTGCGACTTGATGTACGCCTCCACCTTGCCTGCCGCCAGGTCTGACAACCAGGTGTCCAGCGCCTCAGATGCGGCTGGCGACCAGACACCGGGCATGGAGTACTTGGCACCGCCAGTTCCAACAGCGGTGACAGACAGCTCCCCAGCCGGACCAGAGCCGACGCCAAAGTCATTGAGCCCGGCCAACGGCGAGTCAGGCTTCATGGTGACGACACGCAGGCCGGTGTGCTTGGCCGCCACGCGGCGCAGGCGGTTCAGCAGGTAGTTGGCACCCTTTGCGTCATCAGCCCAGTCGTTGGACACCGCCACGCGGACGAGCGTGCCGCCAGCCTTGGTGTAGCGCGGCGCAGAGCGCTGCGTGAGTGGGCCCACCAGCGGCAGGGAGGCGGTCCACACCCAGGACTCAAGGTCACCGCTGCCAGAGTACTGCACTGTGCCCGGCTCCAGCTTGCCAGCCAGCAGGCGGGAATGCAGCACCGCCACGGTGCCAGCTTTGACGCCGTACTGCTGCGCCGCCGCCGGGTCGGAGGTCCAGGCAAAGGAGAAGGAGTCACGCAGGCGCTCCGCAAGCGTGATGAATGCGTCGCCCATCTTAGAGCGGGTGCCCATCAGCCCGGTGGTACCCTCCACATCGGAGTCCTTGGCGGCGAAGAACACAACCTGCGGCTCCGGCGCGCCGTCGCGCAGCGCAACCAGCAGCGCCTCCAGCTCTGCTGCGTTCACCTTGCGCGCATCTGGGGCTGCGTTATCGATCATGTACGACACAATACCCGACGCATCGCGCGGGCCCTTGTACTCGCTGTCCTTGCCGTTGCGGAACAGCTGTGCAGGGCGCGGTATTGAGGCGTCAGATAAGCAGTAAGCAGTTGTGCACTTCGCTTGGTTTGCGGTGCACCGCCAGTCAGGCAGCACACGGCCAGCGCACACACCTTGATGGTGGGATACCCCTGCACGCTGAAGCGCGACGCCAGGGCCGTCTCAACGGTGGCGTCCACGTTCGCCAGCTTCAGCCCGTGCGGCAGCAGTTGCTCCGCAGCCGCCTTCCACGCCGGCTTCAGGCTCTTGCAGTGGCCGCTGGAGGGCGAGAGCGAGAACGAGGACGAGACCCACAAAGGTCAGCAGGTGAGAACTGGGGGAACAGAAACACAGCGGTGCGCCGGGGCTTCCAGTTGGCTTTCTTCACTGTGCCTCGGCTCCAGCGGGCCCGGTGTTGGGCCCCTGCGGCGCAATATGGGCTACGCACGTACCACCAGGGAGCCGTGAACGCAACCGCCTGCAGGTTCGGGCGTCAGTGCGCGTGAGATCAGCTGCGCATCGCTTAGAAAGAATACTGAGCTCTGCCCGTCCGCGGACGGAGGCAGGAAGTGCACGTGTCGCAACGCGTGCACGCTGCACGTACCATGAGCTTCTCCGCCTTGACAGCCGCGTCGAAGGTGGCCTCCGTCAGCTGAAGGACGTGACCTGGATCAGCCTCCTCCTCCTCGCCCCTCACCGTCGGCGCAGCCGCCAGAAGCAGCAGCCCAAGGGTGAACACTGTTGCAGTGCGCATCCACGAGGATGGGCGCTTGACCGCCATGGCCCTGACGAAGCGGCAGAACTGACTGCCGGGCGCGCATCCGTAGAGTACCCCGTAGAGTCGCACAAAATCGCGCCTACGCAGCTGGCTTCAAATCATTACACAGCAGCTGCACCTGGCGGCGCAGTCAGTTCCGCACACATTCCTGCACGGCAGACCGGAGAGGCACCTACACACGCACATGCATGTGCATGCTGTGGAGTGACGCCTGAACTGCCTTCCGGGCGTGGCCTTGAGCCTTGCTTTTCATCGTGGGCTTCTGTTGCGGGCACGCAGAGACGCTGAGCCTCTTCCGCCCAGGCAGACACTCCGTCAGCAGGGCCTTGAGGAGGGCTCCTGGCGGATGGTGTGCCGCCCTGTGAAGCACGGCGCCTGGGGGAGCTCGTCGACGCTTTTGGAGCCAGCGTCACGCGTGCCGCGACTGAGGCGAGATCTACTGCGTGTTGGGCCCAGCAAAAAAACCTCGACCTCGACCTCAACCTCGACGTTGGTTTCAGGTGACTATGTGGCGGTACAAGTGACTGAGGGCGGCACGACGGCGAGCTTGGCAGGCGACGTGTTATTCCGGTTGGCACTTCGCAGGCACGCGAAGGTGACCTTTGACCTTCTCCTTGGCCTGGGTCAGCATCCTTGACCCAAGGACCTTGGGCAATGCCTTTTCTGACCCTTGGTCAGCATCCTTGTATCCCTCTTCGTGGACGGCATGATTTCTCTGCATGCCATTTCTGTTGTGCACGCACCTCGCAGCTGCTGCCATGCCCGCCCTGCCCGTCGCGTCATGGCTCACGCGAGCGCTCACGACCCTGCGCTGCCCGCTGCGCTCGTGCAGGAGATCAATGAAAGCGTGGCCAAGATACAGTCGGATGCAGAGGCTGTGGATGACGCGGATGCGGCGAACGAGCTGCTGCGCTCCAAGTTTGAGGTGCTGGGCAAGGAACACATGCTGGACTGCGTGACGAAGCAGTGGAACGAGGGCACGTTCGAGGGCAAGGCCTTGGGCGGGCGCATGAAGAAGGCGATGAGCGCACCTGACATGGACCTGGCCGCAATCACCTTCGGAGCCTTCACAGAGCCGACGGGCAAGGTGAAGCTTCTGTGCGGTAAATTGCACAAAGGCGCCACCGCGCGCCATTCTTCCGCCGGGCCCGGCTTCTACGCTGTCGAATCAGACTTTGCGCTGGGCGACTCGTCCCAGCGCGCGGGCACGAGTACCGCGATGGGGCATTTCACTGTCGACCCCAACAACAAGATACTGAATGTGGAGTTCGACCGTGTGGAGCTGGCGTTGGTCGACAAACCCGTGGAGACGCGGCATATCAAGCCGCGGAAGGCGGAGCTGCGAATCCTGCTGATGGCTCCAGGCGTGACAGTAACACACAGCAACCTGGGCAGCGTGACAATGCTGCGGCCTAAGTGAAATGGAGGAGCTGATTGAGCATGGAAGGGGAGATACTCGGTTGACACTCTTTCCGAAAGAGTGTCAACTCACGGTGTGGCACACCGTTTCTTGGATAGAGCCCTCTCTAGTGCCACTAGACGCCCTCGTTAGACGTCAACGGAAGCGCGCTTCGTCCTGCTCGCTTCTTGCGCAAGAAAGTTGACGCGTCGCTGATCACATCGTCCTGTTACACGCGGATGCAGCAGGTCCCCGGGCTGTACCGCACGGCCTTCTCACTCCTGGCAGGCATCTTGGCCGTGACTCCTGCACACTTCCAAGTGCGTGCCTCACACTAAAGTAAGACGTCATGCCGCACTGATGTCTCCGCAGCAGGTGCCCGGCTGCACAGTGGTGAAGGCAGCGCGATTCCAAGGCGTCAGCCTCGGCGCCCGCCAGTTGGTCACACTCGCCACCAACGACACCTTCACTCTGGCCTTGCGATGTTGTGCGCGATGCAGCCAGGATTACCCGGCAGCTGAGGCGTATTTCGTTTGCATCGCTCCTGCTGGATGCAATGAGTCACGCGACATGGTATCCTTTCGACCGCAAGGCGAGTGCGAGTGCCAGACGCAGCCAAGAGCGCAGCGAGGCCAATCAGCGCTGGAGGCGACACAGCTGGATAGCCCGCAGTCCTTCGCTGCAGGAGTCATTGTGCGAGACACGACGCCATTTTCTCCTCTGGCAGACGTGCAGTCGGGCACCGGTAGTGGCAACTCGACCGGATGATGGCTCCAACTAGACGCCGACGAAAATCAGAAATGTGTGTGAACAGAGCATGACAAGCTGTGTGATGTGACCGAGTGCAAACATCGGTCCGAGCGCTCCGTCAGGTCGCTTGTCACTCCATCGCTCAATGGAGCTTGACGGCGAGGACACTGCGCCTCCGCTGCCGCAATACAACGAGCAGCTGCGTGCTGAGATAAGCACGGTCGTGTCCATTGGCGCTCCAAAGGCGAAAGTGCATCGAAGCGAGTGTAACAAGGTCATGGCAGGCGAGCCGGTCGAAATCAACCCCAGCAGTGGCGCAGGTTACAAAGTAATGACCGTGAAGGAGTACACGTCGCGCTGGAAGCGGTGCGCTGCGCCCAGGGAAGCAGGTGCCAAAACATTTGACATGACTGATGAGTCACATCGCACTCACGTGTCTCACAGGAACAACGACTTCCCGGACTGCCTGTCCTGCGGCAGCTTGAACACGAAGGAGCACCACTTCATTCAGAGCTGGTGCCGCGGCGCGAAGCGCTGGGAGAGCGAGGCGTTCTGCTGCGATTGCCATGCGTGGAGCTGGCGCTCGTATTGGTAAGTCAGTCGCATCTGCGCTGTTTGTGCCACCAGTTATTGAAACACGCTCCGCGATCTGCCCTCAGCGATCCGGACTTCATCATGCCGGAGGAGCACGAGAAGCTCAAGTGGGATGTGTTGCGATCCAAGGCCCAGAGCGCGATGGCTGCCCTGTAAAGAAAGAATCATCGTGAAATGTTACCGACCGGCTTTAATGTCCCAGCGCGCAGACGCGTCTCATACTCACGCAGCGCAAGACTGCTGTCAGGGCAGCATGGCTGTAGATCCGCCACTTTGTCGAGATCCACCCAGATTCCGGACGCAACTTCGGATTCCTGAAGCGTCAGCGGGCCATCATAGACGCAGCGGAACGCGCGGCCCCACACACGGGTGACGGCATCAGAGTAGAAGAAGTCAAACACTGCCTGCAGTGGCACGCCTGCTATGCCCATCTCCTCTTCAACCTCACGACTCGCATTCTGCTCGTATGTCTCGTGCTCTCCAACAACGCCACCCGGCGCGGGGTCATAGTGCGAAGGATATGTCTCTTTCCAGGCGACACGGCGCTGCACAAACAGCTGCCCCGCGCTGTTGTGCACGAAGATGAAGCTGGAGCGGTGAATGAGGTTCCGTGCACGCATCTCAGCACGAGTAGCGGAGCCCGCAACGTTGTTATCAGCGTCCACAATAACCACCCGCTCCATAGGCTGCTGCACTGGCCCTGGCGCGGCTGCGATGCACTTAAACCACACGCGGCTGCGCGCGCCGCCGGCATGCGATGGACGGGTCGCTGCCAACAGCATTGACCGTGCGCGGTGGTATTGCCGAGGCGGGCGGGAATAATTCACCTGCAGTGCAACTTACCCTGGCGCCGCCACGTAGGCATCGCATCGCACCGTCGCTCTCATCGAAGATCCAATCCGAGAACGAGAAGATGGCAGACGACTGGTTCGCAAAGTTTGGCGCCGAGTCCGACAGTGAGGAGTCGGAGCGTGGCAACAACTTGTGCGTCCGCAGTTTACGCTGATCGCACTTGATAGTTGAGCTTTTCAGCTACTCACGCCCTCCACCACGCTCGTAGTGAGCTGCACAACGCGGCTGAGGCTGGCGATGCGGAGCTGGTGGCCAAGCTGCTGAGCAGTGTCACTGCCTCTGGAGGCAAGGACTTTAACCCGGTGCGCTCGCGTGGCGGCGAGACTGCGTGTAACGTGCTACGTCTCGCGTGCGTGTCACCTCACACACGCGTTGGTGGTGCACAGGGGGAGCAAGAGGAGGAGGAGGAGGAGGAGAAAGAGGAGCCGAACGTGGACGCACGCGACGAGTATGGCTGCACGCCTCTCCACCTGGCGCTACTCAACGGTGCGTGCGCTCACACAGACGGCGGGGCGCCACTTGTGTCGTGCGTGGTGTCCACATATGTGCCTCCAACTACAACCACCTTGCCGGGAGATTGAAGCATCAACGCCCACGTGCCCAGGCCACGCTGACTGCGTCAAGCTGCTGCTAGACGCCGGTGCGGAGTTGGAGTATGTGCTCGAGCAGCAGTCGGCGCTGCACCTGGCGCTCGCACATGGCTCCCTGGCTGGCCGCGCGGGTGCTGCCACCGCGTGTGTGCAGCTGCTCCTCCAAGCGGGCGCATCGTTTGAGGTGACGGATGACCTGAAGCGCACGCCGCTGCATGTCGCTGCTGCGCTGGGCCTGATTGACGCGCTGCAGCTGCTGTTGCAAGCTGACAGCGAGGAGCCAAGGAAGGCGCTGCACGCGCTCGACCGCGCCCTGGCAACTCCTCTTCACACTGCCTGCCGAGCTGGACACGCGGTGTGCGTGGATGCGCTACTGCGAGCCGGCGCCCAGCTGGGCTGCTGCGACCGGTACGGCCGTAACGAGCTCCACGCTGCCGCTCACTGCGGCGCCTGCGATGTCATCGCCCTGCTGCTTCCTGCTGCCGCCAGTGACGCTCTGCGCCTGCTTGCTGCGCGGGACAGCCGCGAGCGCACGCCTGCGGAGGTGGCTGCTCTCCGCGGCCACGGGCAGGCGGTGTCTGCCCTGGCGAAACCTGGTGGCGGGCCTGCGCCAGGAGTAGCGCCGCCTGTGCGCACGGGCCCCACGCTGGTGCTTGCTCCGCCTGACTGCGACCAGCATCGCACAGCCTCGGTGCTGGCCCGCGGAGCCCCGGAGCCTCCGCCCGAGAACCCGCGACGCCTGGACGCACTGCTTGACCCCACCACCGGCGTGTTGCACGCCGCCGAGTTCGCCGACCCCCGGCTGCTGGTGCTGGACCGCTCCTGCAATCGCCACGCGCAGCTGGGCGATGTGCTGCGGTGCCACGAGTGGGCGTATGTGCGCCGACTGCAGGCTGCCATCCGAGAGGTGAGTGACGCGCCCGGCGTGGTGGGCAGCCTGGACGGAGACACCGGAGTCAGCGCCGGCTCATTCCGCGCAGCACTGGCTGCCGCGGGGGCGGTGTGCGAGGCGGTGGACCGCGTCCTCAGCGGCACTGCAAGGAACGCCTTCTGCGCAGTGCGCCCGCCTGGACATCATGCGGGCCCCTACGGCCCCGTGGCACCGCAGCAGCCTCCCGGCAGCGGCTCTCACGGCTTCTGCTTGCTCAACAATGTGGCCATCGGCGCAGCGTATGCGATGGCGGTGCACCGTGGCACCATTGCTCGGGTGGCAATTGTGGACTTTGATGTGCACCACGGCCAGGGCACGGAGGCGTGCGTCGAGGCAGTAGTGCCCGGCACTGTTCGCCTGCCATTCTCCACCGCCGCGGCAGAGGGCCAACTGCGTGTGCCGACGTGCAAACCGTGGCTGGGCGAGACGGACAGGTACAACGTCTTCTTTGCCAGCGTCCACGGCTATGGCGGCGGCTTCTACCCAGGCACCGGCGCCACTGTGGACACGGGCGCCGCGGCTGGCGGCTCGCACCTTGCGTCTGGCTCGGCGCAGCTGGCGCTGGAGTGGGAGCAGGAGGGTGTTGCCATGGTGAGCAGCCGCACTGCGCAGGAGGGACACCCGCTAGGCGGGCCGCGCGTCGTAGACATCGGCATGGCGGGTACTGGCCCGCGCAGTGGACGTGGCGAGGCGTGGCGCCGCGTCTGGGCGGGCCGTGTGCTGCCTTGCCTGGATGCGTTTGCACCGGACCTCATTTTCGTGTCGGCTGGCTTTGATGCGCACGCCAAGGATGACATCCAAGGCCCTGTGAATCTGGGCGTGACCGAGCCTGACTACGAGTGGCTCACCTCGCAGCTGGTGGCTATTGCAAATAGTCACGCAAAGGGGCGCATCATCTCTGTGCTTGAGGGCGGCTACCGTGTTCACGGCGGACCAGCATCTGCATTCGGCCGCTCTGTGGCAGCCCACGTGCGGGGCTTGTGTGCGCCCAGCGCAGAGCGTTACGACGGCGTCGCCGAGGGCAGCGCACTGCAGGCCTTCTGGGCTGGTCGGGCAAAGGAGCAGGCGGAGGCCCGCGCTCAGGCTGAGGCGGAGATTGCAGCACTGCAGGCCGACGCTGCAAATGGTGACGCGCCAGCAGAAGGCGCGACAGAAGGCGCAGCGGAGGATGGTGGCAGGCGCAAGCGTGCACGTGCAACCGTGGATTACGCGGCCCTTGCGGAGAAGCTGGCGGCAGAGGAAGCTGCGCTCAAAGCAGCCCAGTCGAAAGAAGAGACGGACGGCGTGGTGATGGAGTAGTGGCGTTCTTATAGCAGTTGCATTTTGCACTAGACTACATACGCATGCCCTGATCAGAACAGCGATGTCATGTCAGTCTACGTATTCACAGGTGTAACGGCAGTAGAACGCCGCCGACTGAGGCTCTCAACAGATATCTCCTCGTCGTAGCGTGACGCATCACGGCTCGGACGGCTCTTCTTATCTTTCAGGCTTCTCATCCACGAGCACACGCGATCGCATCCGATTGCGCGTATCATCACAGGCGCGACAGCAGCAGAAGCAGGTAGCGCACCGCAAAGCAGAGGACGGACACACCGCTGGGCTTGAGACCACCTGCGAGTAACCGGGATTTGTGATCAGCAGTAAAATGGCACCGCGCGGCCAGAGCAGAGACCGGCGGCTTCCTATCAAGGCACTGAATCTGGTGTTCGATGTACGCCCTCTTTGAGCAGCCAGGGTCACTGCACCGCACGGGTGACTACTCTGGCCGTGGCAAGTGGGCTGGACACAATGCGGACATTGCTGCAGACTCCCAACACGCTCACGCACCGCATGCGTGTCAATCATCAGAGCCTGCGTGCGGGCTGCAGCGCCGAGAGTCAGAGAGATGTTGTGATGTTGATTGACACACGCTTCTCGCGCAAGGCGCCCTGACGTGCAACACGCATCACGGTGTGCTTTTGCACGACGCCATAGGGGCCAGCAGGGTGTGGTATTGCACCCGCTCCGGCCCGGGGTGATGGCTGTGCGTCGCGTATAGTTGCCGGCCCCCACGCCGCCGTTGCGGCCACGCACCTGGCCGCGCACGACGGAGACACAGCGCGGTCGACGTAGAAGATCGTGCACCTAGCAACATAGCGAGTCAGAGGAGGGCAGCGGATGCAATAAGGCAACAGCAGCCGCCAGTCCGTGACGCGTTTTTGTGCCATGAGACAGGTCATCACTGCCGCACGGCAGGTCTCAACAGCGATGGTTTAAAGTATGGCATGGTTTGCTGTACGCCCCGCTTGGCCCAGTTCCCGCACAGAGAGCGGATTCAGGAACGCCTCGACAGAGCGATATGTATGTGTGTCCTCAGGCTCAGAGATTGTGAGCGTACGCACCGGATGGCACAAGCTGCAGTCTGGAGTCCACTCTCGCCAAATGCCTGGTGCGCACGCTCAGGTCCAGCGGAGCACTCTCTGACAGTTGCCATGGCGCCACGACATCAGGCGCTTCTTCTGTGAGCGCGCGCTTCGCCAGACACATTCGATTTACGTTGCTCAATCACGCTTGCGTGTCGCGTGTCGTAAGAAGACGGGTGCGAGGTTGTCAACCGCGCTTGTACGGCTCCTCAGCCGTGCCATCATGACCTCCAAGCTCAGTAAGGCACAGAAAGACTCAGTGAAGGCGTTCGCCAGTATCACGGAGTCAACGTGCGTGAACTATCTGCGTGCCGTGCCGACGCAGTCGACGTCTCTGCTCATGCACTTGTTTCCTCTCATGTCTCAGCGAGAAGCACGCACTGGAAGTGCTGAAGGCTGCTGAGTGGAACACAGAGGTGCGAACGAAGCACGCTGCTGGTGCAGACGGTCGGAGAACGCGGTCTGACGCGCGCCTTCATCGTCTTGGGCCGTGTTGTGTGGCCTGACGTCTCCTCCTGCTTCGTGTCTTTGGCGCAGGTTGCATACGAGCTGTACTACGCGCAGAGCGCAGGGGCACGAACGACTCCGTCCTCAGCGCGATCAAGCGTGCGTATGCTGCTCTCCGCCAGCTGTGAGCGTCCTCTTGTGCTGACAGTGCCCTCTCCCCGCGTTGCCTCTTCGCCAGCGTGCGAAGCTGGACGACAGCGCCATCGAGGCGGAGTATCTGAAATACAAGGACCCTGACAGTGAGCTCATCCTGGCTGACGGCGTTGGCCGCCTATGCGAAGACCTGGGTGTGGACCCCAGCGACTTGGCGGTCCTTGTGCTCGCCTTCCACTTCAAAGCGGCGCGCATGTGCGAGTTCACAAAGGACGAGTGGCGCGCAGGCATGGTGGCTCTCGCCTGCGACAGCGTCGCGAAGCTGGCCACCAAGATGCCAGCCTTCCGAGCCAGCCTCGGGGACGACGCCACGTTCCGCAGCGTGTACACGTACACCTTCTCATTCGGCCTGGACAGGGGTGCCAAGGCCCTGAGTCTCGATACTGCGGCGGCGCTTTGGCAGCTCCTCCTCCCTGGACGATGGACCCACGGCGCTGCCTGGTGCGACTTCGTGTCCACCGCCAGCGTCAAGGTCATCTCCAAGGACACCTGGATGCAGCTGCTGGACTTCATCCGCACAATTAAGCTCGACTTCAGCAACTATGATGCCGAGAACAGCGCGTGGCCGTCGCTCATTGACGATTTCGTGGAGGTCATGAAGGAAAAGCAAGCTAAGAGAACCAATGAATAGGAGGATGGGGACAGCGCACGCACGTGTGATTGCGCCGTGTTGAAATGTCATACACATCGAATTGGGACATCCGACTGCGCGAACCTTTTCCGAGTCTCTGCTGTGTCTTCCTTCCAATTTGATTGTCCAGTTTGATTGTGCTTCAATTATTGCGTTCGCGTAGCACGCCATCAGCTGGCGATGGCGCTGTGGGTCTCCCCTCCTCTATGTGCATGAAGATCAGCATGTAAGCCTCGCGCTGCATCGCCAGGGCCTGGCCCTGGGAGATGTTGCTCACCCACTCATCGTTGAAGCGGAGCCAGCCGCCAGCGGCGGAGTCTTCGTCACGGATGTCAACAGTGTAGTGGCCCACTGCAAGGGAGCCGCCGATGTGGTGCACAACAGCATGCAGGCGGTACCGTGTTGCGGCATTCTCTCGACCAGCACCCAGGTCCGAGTCGCGAGATGCGTCGCCATCAGAGAAGCAGGGCGGCGGTGCAGCATCTGGCAGAGGAGCGCGCACCCTCTCTGCGCACAGCGGGGCCACATCCAGCAGGGGCGTAGCATGCACCGGACGCAGCACCTTGCGAAGCAGTGCGCCATCCGGTGTGGACGT
>Ga0164297_10005217_pt1 | contig 11234 bp, 19 predicted proteins | sample GEODES058metaG_FD_113539 | JGI IMG/M metagenome (GOLD analysis project Ga0164297, IMG submission 113539) | Dystrophic lake water microbial communities from Trout Bog Lake, Wisconsin, USA - GEODES058 metaG | ecosystem: Environmental > Aquatic > Freshwater > Lake | place: USA: Trout Bog Lake...
TAGGTTGTACAGACTGTATTAACCAAGCAATGAATATTATTACACCACTTCTTCAAACTGGTCGTATACCACATTTTAAAATTTTTCGTTCCAAACCTTCAGAAAAAACACAAGAAGAAAATTCCAATACTCCAGTACAAGGAACAGTTGGAATGAAATGGTCTGAGAGATATGCTAATATAGATAGAGCTAGAAGAAATCTATCTAAGGCAGAAATGCTACATGATGAGAATGACCCAGCTTCTCATAGAAGAATGGCTGATGCTTTTGCTGATATAGCTAGATCTCTCCCAAGAAAAGAAGATAAGCAGTTTAACTGGGGTAAAGTTAGATATCATAATAATAGAGCAACTGAGCTAGAATCACCAATCTCTATGCCTGGCTATATGAATAGTTTCCCCAAGTGTGAAGACTGTGGACGAGTAGAATCTCCACAGTATATGCAGTCTAATGGTAATGGTGGTCTAGTCTGTCGCAATGGTATGGGTTGCAACTAATGAACTGGAACCAGCGTTATGCATCTAGTAAAAAAACTATAGATCTTCGTTGGGGTGTTATTCATGAACCATTACCAGAGTCTGTTTATGGTAATGTTGCTTCAGTTATGCGTGATAGTAACTTTTATCCAGACCCTGATGCCTTAAAACAAGCTCTTGCAAAAAAAGAAGGCTTGCCAAAAGAAATGATTGAAGTAACTGCAGGTGCTGATTTTGCTTTACTTATGCTAGGTATTATGTACGGTAAAGATACCCATATCTTTACTCCTACATACAAAGGATACCTTGACATTAAAAAGTTTGGCCATAAAGTTACTGAGCACAATGCACTTAGTGGTACAGATTATTTAATCAATACTAATAAAATTCCAGGTGCTAGCTTAATTTATCTTGCTAATCCCAATAACCCGTTTGGTACTACTACAAAGAACAAAGTAATTGAGCTTATTAAAAATAACCCACAAGCTAAAGTTATTGTTGACGAAACCTATACAGATTTGCACGATGCTGAAACTGTTGTTAATGAAGTTCCCAAATATAATAACCTTATAGTAGTTAAAAGTTTTAGTAAGGGCTATGGTATGGCTGGTTTTCGTGTAGGTTATTTTATTGCTAACAAAAGCATAGTCGAAAAACTTGATGTTGATGCTGTATATTTTAGTACATCTAAAGTATCACAAGCTGTTGCTCTTGCTGCATTGAAAGAAAAAGAACATTTTAATGAACTTCGACACCGTGTCAATGCAGAAAGAGATCTTAATGAACAATACTTTAGGACCAAGGGTATTGAAGTCATGCCATCTAAGATAAACTGCATATTACTTAGGTTTAAAACAGCTAAAGAAGCAACTAATTTTGTTAATAAATGCAAAAAATATAATATATTAATTGAACAAGGTGACTGTGATACCAACATAGGTTTGAATGATCGGTATACACGAATTGCTGTTGGTAGTACAAAAGAAATGAAAAAATTGCGAGAAGTATTATGAACTGGAATCAAAAATATGCTAATACTGATCATAAAGAGCTCTACAATCAGTTGACTCAGTATAGAGACGAACATGATAGAGGTAATGGAGATCTTGCAGGCTTTCATGAGATGTATACTGGATGGTTACAAGATGGTATGAAGAATTCTATACTTGCTGCAAGATGTGGTGATATAGCCAGACATTTATCAGGTATGGTAGATAGAGCCAAAGGTACTGAAGAAGACAGACATGAGCTCTGGCCTAGTATTAATATTTATAAAAAATTAAGATCTTATCATGGTAATACTTCAGGTAAGTTTAACCCTTCCAGTTTAAGCTAAGGTGTAAAACCATGCATAACTGGTCTGAACAATATATACGAGAAAAAATGTGGGAGAATAATATGACAGATCGCAAAGTTGGGTTACTAGGTAAGCTTCCTGCTAAAAGGCCAGCAGGTTTACACATGCTATCCTTTTATCAGACTAGCCCACTACCCAAGGCTCCTGATAGTGTAGCTGTTCCAGCAGTTGCTGACTGGCAAATGCTTGGTAATGATAAGTATGGTGACTGTACTTTTGCAGGTATTGCCCATGCTGAAATGGCTACTAATGCTGTTCTAGAATTAAATGAGACAGCTCCTAGTACTGACCAAGTAGTACAAGCTTATCTAGCCTATACTAATGGACAAGATCAAGGTGCAGTAGAAGCAGATCTACTTAAGTACTGGCAGGGTAATGAAATCTTTTCTGGTAAAGTTGCTGCCTATGCACCCACTGATGTAGCTGATCATGATGAGCTAAAGAGTGTAATCTCTGCTTATGGTTTAGCTTATATAGGTATTGAAGTTCCTGCTCCTTGTGAGCAACAGTTTCAGCAAGGGCAGCCATGGGCAATAACTGGTGGACCAGCTGACAATAATATTCTTGGTGGGCACTGCATTATCCTAGTGGGTTATGATGCTCAATATTTTTATGGTATTACTTGGGGTAAAGTCCAAGCAATTGAACCTAATTGGCTACAAGCTTACATGACTGAAAGCTGGGCCATTATTACTCCAGAAATTGTTGCTAAAGGCCAGTATGGTCAGCTTCGTCTAGAGGAACTACTAGCAGATATAGAAAGGCTATAATGACAATCCCAAAGAGATATGAAGAATTAATTGAGGAGCAATTGCAGTTTAAGATTGCTCATGAAGAGAGTATGGAACCACAAATTCTAGAACAAGTAGAAAAACTTGTACAGATGCTTCAATGCAAATGTGGAGAAAAGTGTGAAGGAACCTTTAATGGTATGCCACACTGTACTCCTGGACAGGGATGTGCCACTGGCACTGGTGGAGACGGATGTTCTTGCTGTGGTGATGATAAAGCTGCTGGAACTTTTCATGGGTCTAGCCTTTGTGCTCCTGGTCAAGGATGCAATAGCCACTGGGACCCACACAGTGAAAGTCCAGAGCAAAAAATTGAAGATCATGATTACTGGGCAAAAGCTACAGATCATGGTAAGTACAGAATGCCAGGTGAAAAGCCTAAGTCTCTTCCACCTACTTCTTGGGAAGCTATATAGTCTCTTATGAATACTAAGATAGCCACTAGACAGCATCTCTTTGATGCTGAAGGCAATGAAAATGCCAATCTAACTGTCTTAGGCAGAAAAGGAATCTCTAAGAAATCACTAGACTCTCTTCCCAATTCAGAATTTTTAGGTCGAAGCTTAAATGATGTAGCTGATATGGTATATCATGGCTTTCCAACTTCTAGACTTGGAGAATTAACTTCAGCAAAATTTACTGGTGGTATAGAGCATATACCTATGAGTCTCTACCAGGAAGCTTTTCATAATAAGATAGACCCTACAGAGCTTATTGGAATTAGAGAAAGACATAATTTACAGGCTTCCTCCATTAAAGATGGAGAAAAAGTTTCTGGAGATCTTCCACAATACTTAAGATCTAGAATTCTTGGAGCAACTGCTTCTGAAGCTGAAAATGCTGTTAAACTTTTAAAGACATATGCACACCCTGATACTGGAATAATTCCAGTCAAGCTATTTGCAAATCATTTACAGAATGGTGGAACTCCTTCAGAGTTTCATGCAATGGTAGATGCTTATCATAATCTCTCAGACGGTAAACCAGAACATTTTATAAAGCAATATAATTCTCTTAGAGGATTAGGCCAAGGGCACTTAGATGCTTTAACTACTTCTTGGGATATAAATAGTAAAAATTATAGCTTCCCAGACTTAGTTAGAACTGTTAGAAGTGGTGGAACTATCCCTGAATTTATGGAAGCAGCAGAAAAGCTTAAAAATACTAGAGGTTATAGTATTAAACGAAAGGGAGGGATGCATCATCAAATATCCCTTGCCCAAGAAACTGGAAATTACGATTCATTGTAAAATCAATTGTAAGTTATAAGAGAGTGTATGGATCAAGGTACAACTAACCGTAGTGCAGATGGTGACTTAGAAGCCATTGAAGAAGATAGACTACCTGGGACCAACACAGCAGCAAAGATTTTTAATCTAAGACAGAGATTGGCTGGAGAAAATCCAACACTTGATGATGGTGTAGGAGTTGCTCCAGTAAAGCCAACTCGTTTAGATCTAAATACAGAAACACAACTTACCAAAAATCAAGGACTAAGTGCACCAAATGCTGGTTCTTTATCCCCACTTATAGGTAGTGTACTAGAAGGAAATAATATGTTTAATAAAGTAGCTTGGGTCATAGAAAATGGCGAAATCAAGTGTGCTTCATGTGAGAGATACTATGTGCCTCAAACATTTGAACAGACTAAGACTGCACACTGTGGTTTTCCAGGGTGTGCTGATGCTGAAGGTAAAGTAGACTATACTAAAGAAGGTATGGAATTTATCCCTAATGGGAATGCTGAAAATCACTTTACACTTGCTGCTGGTAAGATCGAAGAAGGTGACATGATAGATGGTGATGTCATTAAAACTGGTGAAGAAGATGAAGAAAAAGCCACTAGAGAGACTAAGAGTTGGCTTAACTTTCATCCTCGTAAGAGAAAAATAAACAGGCAGATGACTCTTTCTAGTACACAAGATTATGTAGATGCTTTTACTAAAGAAGCAAATGATTCCGATCTTTACTACAGAGGATATATGGATGGACTTGCTGGTAAACCTCTAGATGAAACTCTTGCAGAAGTTGCTGATGACTATTTTCATGGTTATGATCAAGCCAAGCACTATAACTTAAAGCCCCAAGAGAGTTCACCTCAAGTTGTATACGATATTAAGGCCAATAGTAATCTTATTCCCCGTGCAGAAGAAACTCCTAAAGTTTTTAATGCTGGTCCTGCAGCTGTTGCTGCTAGTAAGACTGCTAGTGAAGAACTTTCTAAAGTTTTCCCAGTAGATGTAGTAAATAAGTTTTTTATTGAGGAATAATGATTGCTTGCCCACTCTGTAGCGGAATTATAGTAGCTAAAACCAGTAGTGCTGGTGATGAAGTTTACTGTTCTAACTGTAGATGTATCTTAGCTTCAGCTAGTTTAGGTTTTAAAATAGCCGATAGTAGTGCTAGTGTAGAACCTTGTTCAGAAGGTGGACTTCCTGGATTTAAAGGGCCTGGTGAGTCAGCTCGTTGCTATACTTATGAACCAGGTAATGATGCTCAAGAAAAGAGAGCTCAACAAAAAGCCAGACAGAGTGCTTATATGAACTCTAAAAGAGGTTTTGTAGAGCACTTAGTAACTGCAGTAACAGACTTTACTACAGCAGATGCCCCAGATCATGTTCTAGGCTTAGATGCTGAAGAAGAAAAGAAAATAGCCAGTCTATTAGATGGTGAAGAAGAAAATTTAATGGAAGGTGGAGCAGGGCTTGGAACTGTTACCACTAAAGATGGTATTAAAACACAGGGTCCTACTTCCCCTCTTAATGCTTTCTCTAGTAAATTTCACCCTTCTACAATGGATGACCAGTATTTTACACTAGAGCAGGGTAACCTTGGAAGACGTTACTTTACTTGCTGTGGTGGAGATCACTCATCTGGTAGCTGTGAATAGAATAAATGTAAATATTATGAAAACTTCTGGTAGTAACTAAGGACATAGAAAGAAAGAATATGGACTATAACGATCTTATTAGAACAGCCGAAAAGGTAACTGCTGATACTCAGTGGTTTAATGGCTCTTCAGACAGTATCTTTACCCGACTTGACCAATTACAGCAGATCCTAGATGGAATGCGTATGGCAGCTTCAAGTCCTAATATTGGTGAGTATGAACTAGAGAAGTATGCTAGTATGATTACCGAATTAGATGAGGAAAAGAGTCAGCTAGAAAAAATAGCTGGTACTTATGTAGACTTTGATGTTGAAGACTACCTAGACTCACTCCCAGGTGGATCTATTGCACGTGAATACAGACTATCTAGTGCTGGAACTAATGACCTTGGAGAAGATGATGGTAGTTTTCTTTACCGTACAGCAAGTGCTGTAGAGCAAGAACTACAAGAAGCTGATTGGATTAACTTTGTTACTGCAGGAGCTGAAATATGGGTAGAAGACCAAAATTCTTCACTTGTTAACAATGAACTTGCAGCTCGTGAAGCTGCAGTATTTTATGTAGAACAAAAGACACTACCTATTCTTGATGTAACTAAGAGAGCTACTATTATTGATAACTTTGTTACTAATGTAGAAATTTGCCGTAGAGCCAAGAAAGAACACTTGGATGTTAAGAGATCATCTCTAGAGAATAGAACTCGAATGGCTTCTCGTATTGTTGAAAGTTCTATTGATGATTCATTTGGTGATGACCTTAACTGGTTGTAAAAATGGAAGAGTGGAACGGTTTTAGGCTTCTTAAAGAAGCTATAGCTGTAAAAGCAGAAGCTCCATCACTAGCTGAGACACTAAAAAAGACTCTTGCAGAGGCTTATGTACTCTATCACACTATTCATGGATTTCACTGGAATTTAAAAGGTGAAGACTTTTATGAATACCATAAACTCTTTGATGAGATGGTTAGTGATATCTATGAAAATCTAGATCCTATTGCTGAAAATATTGTAAAGCTAGGAGAAGTTGCTCCTTTTGTAATGAGTGACCTAGTAAGAATGTCTTCCATCAAAGAAGTAGAATTATTTAGTACTGATACTAAAGAACTTTCTCGTAAATTTTTAGAAATGAACGAAGAGTATTTGGTAAATCTTAAATCAACCTTTATAATGGCTAATAAGGATAATGAACAGGGTATTGCTAATTTTATAGCTGAAAGAATTGATCAACATCAAAAATGGAGTTGGTTCTTAAGAGCTTCTTTGGGAGAAAAGTAAATGGATTCAGTCTCAGATAGTATAAGTAGAGTAGTTGCAATACTTACAGCCATTATTAGTGGTCAAGAAGAGATAGCCAATCAGCTAGTAATAGAGAGTGATCCAGTAGAACTCTTTAGTGCTCTAACTGGTATTCTACTTTCAGCCATACAAGTAGTAGCCATAGAAAATAATAAAACTACAGAAGACTATTTACAGCAATTAGCTATGCTTGCTTTTAAATCTAGTTGATTTATGCCACTTGATTTACCAGAAGGTATCTACTATAATAAAGTAGAGGAAGTACAAATAGAAGTAGAACTTCCTCAAGAAGTTGTAGAGAAGTGGAATTGTAATAACTGTGGACTAGTCTTAGAATCTCTAGTTGTAGGAGAGAATGGAAGATACCAAGGTCAGATCCAAAATGGAGTAACCAAGGCCATTACTTGGCATGGTGTACTGCCTAAGAATCAAGAAAAGGCCTTAAGGTACCTGTCTGATACTCTTCAACAAAAGACCAGTAGACATAATTTAGGACATTAAATGATTAGATATAGTAAAAAACCAGATGCAGGAACTAAGCTAATTAAGCCTATTTCTAATGAAGAAGATAGACAGCAAGCTCTTATTGCTGAAGATCCAAAAGGTTGGGATCCTTCTGGTAATGACATAGATAGTACTGACGGTAACGGTTAATAATGTCTTTGTCAAGTCTAGTATGGAAAAATTCTCCTTCTGGGTTTATTACCAGTACTAGAAAAAACTCTAACTATCTTATCGGTACAGTTATTTATAATAAGATCTCTAATTGCTATCCTGCTATTGCCTATAAAAATGGTAAGGTATTAAATATAGGTCGCTTCTCTACTGAACAAGAAGCCAAGTCCTTTATAGAGGACAATATTTATAAGAGGTAATATGACTGATGACTTAGAAGTACAGAGCTTACCGGTTACACATATTATGATTCCTGATACTCAAGCCAAGCTTGATGTTCCAACAGACCACCTTAACTGGATTGGTATGTTTATTGTAGAAGAATATCACAATAAAAATATTAAAATAGTACATATTGGTGATCATGCAGATATGCCTTCTCTTTCTCACTGGGATGCTGGTAAGAAAAAAATGGAAGGCCGTAGATACCAGGATGACTTAGATTCTGCAAATGAAGCATGGAGAATCTTAAATCAACCCTTCTATGATTTTAATGCTAATCGTAGAAAGACTAAGCAAAAAATTTGGAGTCCTGAGAGGTATATCACCTTAGGAAATCATGAAGATAGAATTAATCGTACCATTGATGTCAATCCACAGCTTGAAGGAATGCTATCTATAGATAAACTAGACTATGAAAAGAGTGGATGGCAGACAGTTCCATATACTCAACCAATCTGTCTAGATGGAGTTTATTACTCGCACTTCTTCTATAATCCCATGACAGGAAAACCTTATGGTGGGCAAAATATTGAGACACGTCTTAAGACTATTGGTCACACGTTTTCAATGGGTCACCAACAGACACTCATGTACGGACTTAGATTCGTCGCTGGTAAAAGCCAACATGGCCTTGTCGCAGGCGCGTGTTATCTCCATGATGAAGACTATAAAGGCCCACAAGGAAATGCACACTGGCGAGGAATAGTAGTTAAGCATCAGGTTAAAGATGGCTCTTATGATCCTATGTTTGTAAGCTTGGACTATCTATGTCGTAGATATGAAAATAGTAGTCTAGATAATTTTATGCTTAAAAAATATCCACACTTGTAAAACTACCTAATACTTACTTTAGCTTGAGTCCTAGGAGAATTATGTCTGAACGTAAGAATTTTAAATGTCAGTTTAACCCTTATGTAAGTGTTGAAAATCGTGAAGGTGTAATTCAATCCATTATTGCTCAGTTTGAGGGTTATTATGCTGACCCAGAAGTTACTAGTGAGGGTAATGAAAGTTTTACTCTTAGTGTAACCATGACTGAAGGATTGACTCCCACTCTAGTTAGAGACAAACTATTATTCAATTACTTCATTGATAGAGTTACAGTCTCAGAAATAATTAGAACTCTTAAACGTAGAAAGCTCCCAGTCCCTACTTCTTGGAAGAGAGAAGCTCTACTTGATAGACATGATTTAGAGATTGAACCTGAAGAAACTGTTGATGAATACACAGAATATCCTGAGGAACTACCTGATAAAAGCTATGTTTTGAGAGCAGAAGAGCCTACTCCAGAATATCTTATAGATATGGCAGATCGTAAACCAGATGGGCCAGAATTAGTACATAAGAGTAAACCCAAGTTACTCTCTACTGGTATGAAAAAAACTGCAGATCCTACTGATAGTGACTTAAATGAAGTAGGACCTGGTATTTATACTGGTTTTGCTCCTGATGTCACTAGAGAAGATCTTGCTTCCAATGAAAGATCATTAAAGGGCCCTAAATCAGTTGGTACTTTTGCAAATCATAAATTTAATTCTAAGCTGGCCACTGAAAATGATGGAGGTGGACTAGCTGGTTGGGGAATGGGTGGAACCACTACCAATTATATGACTAGTGTACAGAGTGCCCCTAGAGAAACTAAAGCTCCAGGAAGTAGTAGTGGTAATCACTATGACGGTATTGGTAGTACAACTAGCTGGTTTCATGATAATGTTACTTCTCAGGGTTTACACCCAGGAGAGACTATTCATCCTACTGGTGGAGAAAGCTTTCTTAATCAGGTAAACAGAGAAGACAACAGAGATGTTAAAATGCCTGCCTTTGCTTCTAAAGATGAAGAAGAACAGTTTAAAGAACCCAAAAGTAGCTTAGATATTCCTATTGCAGCTGGGGGTAGTGGCCTTCCTCTAGGAGAATCAGAGAGTGCTGGTAAAATTAAAGGTTGGTTTGGTTCTACAAATGACTCTTTTGGATTTAATGAATACTATGACTATGAAGGAACAATAGATGGCCTATAAGGTATATGAAGCTGGTTTAGAACCCACTAAGTTTACTCCAGGAGACTTCATACTAGTAAGTACTAATGGTATAGCTGCTAAGCTTATTCGTTTTGGACAGTTTACTAGATACCATGGTAAAATGAAACCATTCTCTAAGTGGAATCATGCTGCTATGATAGTAGATGAAAATGGCACTATCATAGAAGCTGTAGGCCGAGGAGTTAGCTATGGAAATATTACTGAATATAAAGATGTAGAATACTATTTAGTAAGTACTAAGCTTAATAAGCAGAGTAGAGATCAAGCTATAATAGCTTGTAAGAGTTTCCTTAAAGATAAGTATGGATGGTTTACTATTGCCTCTATTAGTCTAGAACTTCTTACTGGTATTAAGCTACAATTTTCTCTAAACAATAGTATGATTTGTAGTGCAGTAGTTGCACAAAGTTTATGGGCTGGTGGAGTTATTTTTGACCGTAATCCATATCAAATGATGCCTGCAGACTTGGCTAGTGCATTTAATATTGTCAAGCAATAGTTGATTTCTATAAATTAAGCTATTATAGTTAGTATTATGAAAAAAATAACTGTCATATTTGAGTATGACCCACAAAATGATCAAAGTGAAGAACTTGCTAGCCAAGAAATCACTGAGACAATTAATGGATTAGCTAATAGTCTACGGACTCAAGTTAATAACGTAAAAATTACTATTAAGTAATTAAGAGAGAAAGAGAAATATGTCAAAAACACCAACTCCCGTAGTGACAACAAAGGTAAGAAATACTTTTCGTGCTTTTGTAGCAGCTGTTGTAGGCTCTGCAATTTCATGGGGTGTATCAAAATGGGGTAGTTTTCATGCAGGAACATTTGCTGCACTTGTTCCAGTAGCTTCAGGACTCTATTTTACTGCTATTAATGCTTTGGAAAAAAAGTATCCAAATCTTGGATGGCTTCTTGGTACACTTCCACAGCCAAAAGTTAAGACAGCTCCTGCTGTAGCTAAGAAGACAGTAGCTAAGAAGGCCTAGTTCCTTCTGGCCTTGTAGCTCAGTTGGTTAGAGCACTGCCCTGTCACGGCAGTTGTCGTGGGTTCAAGTCCCATCAAGGTCGCCATGTTTAATTTTAATTTTAACAGTTTAGATATTACAACAGCACTTGCTGGTATTGCTGGTATTGGAAATATAATTACCACTATTAACAATCTTAAACAGGATAAATATCAAGTAGAAAACTTTATCTATTCTTTGAAGAACTATAGAGATGATATTGAAAAATACTTTACTGAAGCTAAAAAAGACATAGAACTTTTAAAAAATCCACAACAAATTGAAGCTGATGTTCTTAAAAAATTTTCTATTGTAGAGAATGACTATAAAAATACTATAAATAGATTAAAAAGAAAGAGAAAATAGTTTTATTCCCTGGTAGCTCAATTGGCAGAGCAGCTGACTGTTAATCAGCGGGTTCCTGGTTCGAGTCCAGGCTGGGGAGCTCAGTCCGAGGTGGTGTAATGGCAGCACAGGAGA
>Ga0164297_10005218_pt1 | contig 11233 bp, 10 predicted proteins | sample GEODES058metaG_FD_113539 | JGI IMG/M metagenome (GOLD analysis project Ga0164297, IMG submission 113539) | Dystrophic lake water microbial communities from Trout Bog Lake, Wisconsin, USA - GEODES058 metaG | ecosystem: Environmental > Aquatic > Freshwater > Lake | place: USA: Trout Bog Lake...
ATTGCATAATATGCAGATCTTTCACCTGTTCTTAATGAAACAATATCATCGTTAAATTCATACATTTTACCTAAGTTTTTTCTATGCCATTCACTTGCATTTGGTTTAAATAAAAAGACTTTACCTATTTGTGAAAGAAATACACACTTAATAATGGATTCTTTATTTTGTCTAATTGTTTCAGGTAATAAATCATTAATTTGGACAGCGTATTTACACGCTTTAATCAAATGATTTAATAAACCACCCGGAAAACAACCATACATCTCCAATGTGGGAGATGCTGGTGAAATATAAAATCCATCACCTAAAAAATCTAATAATTCTGGTGTGAAAATTTCATATTTATTATTTGTTTCAATAAACTTTTGTTTATTTGCATCTAATTGTTGTGTTGTTAACATAATTTTTTTATTTAATATAATCCCGATTTTCTTTTTTTGCTAAACTTAATTTTAGTTGTAGATGGTCAATTAATTTTTTGTAATTAATTCTGTCAGAATCACTCATTTTTTTAGTATCTAACTCAAATTTTCTTTTAGCAATTAAACCTTCAAGTAATTCAATAAAAGTTATTACTTTAAATTTTTTTATACCCATTAATTAACCTTTATAAAATTCGGGAGTATTTTTTTTGTCAATAACACATTCAATTGGTAGTTTAACAATTGATAGAGTTTCGCTTGCTCTGATATCACCTTCTCTGTATTTTGCGGCAACTAACATTGCTTCCTCAGCAGATTCTGCTTCTAAAGCGTACTTTAATTTTTGAAGACGGTTATTTCCGTTTCTGTCTACTTGTTCGGTTTCATAACCGATTGTAACTAAATAATGCATATTTTATAATTTTAATAAATCAAATATAATCAATATTTTTTGATTTACCAAATTATTGGGTGATAGTTTTAAAAAACTCCACTCTATCTTTACATACATTCCTCAATGCAAATTTATCTTTAACAGTTTCATAAAGACGATTACCAAGATCTTCAATCATATTGGGATTATCCACTAAACGTTTCATATGTTTACCCCAATCTTTATGGTTTCTATTAGGGTCTACTAATAGAGCATTACCTTTATCATTAAATTTACCACTATCTACCGCAGATATTAAATCCAAATTATATGGTTTAACATTACTAGCAATTAACGCCTTTTTATGGAAACCTGCTTCAATAACCTTTAATTGTGATTTATTTGCATTAAAATGAGACTCTGCTAATGGTGCTAAAGAAATATCAAAATAGTTATAATTTATGGCATATTTTGCAACATCCAATGTCCATCTTCTTCTATATGTTTCATTATCATCTTTATATTCAGGGGATGGTGTAAATGATTTAAGATAAGTTTCGTATGTAGGATTAGTTACTCGATAATTATCGGTAAATATTTGTTCATACTTATACCAAACTGTTTCTTCTGGTTTTATTGGTCTTTGTGTTACTTGTTTTGTGTCTGGATTAAATTCACTAACAGTACCTCTAGTATCGAATCCACATAGTACAAATTGAGTATTTTCAGGTTTTTCATGTTGGATACTTGAAATACCATTTCTAAGTAATTCTAGGTCATGTAAGTGACTATTACCTATCCAAAATGGTTTACCATTTCTTCTAACATAAATAATGTGATTAGTAACCTCAACACAATAAACAAATCCATTGTAGTATCTTTGATATTGTTCATTACTTTTTACTAATGGTGTTGATTTATTATGTTTACTAATATTTGGATTTTTTGAAAAATTAATTTGATAACTATCAAATTGATTTATAATTTGTCTACCTTTAATATATGATGTTCTTTTACCTCTATTTTTAATCGTACTTGGTAAACCAATTTTTAATGATATTTCTTGTAAATCGTCAATTAATGATTTAGAACTACTCCACGCTCTTTTTCTTTTATAAATATTATTTTCAATATTACCATCACCATTTATAAACCATTCTAAAAATATATTTAATTGTCTACTAGATAATTCTTTTAAATCTTTTGGAATAAATTTATCATTTGCATAACCAAATTGTGAAAGATAATACCATAATTGTTTATCAAATATACGAATTTGTTTTTTATCTTTACTATATATTGGTTTAAATCCCATTTTTTCCAATAAATTAAACATCGTTTCAAGATAATTATTATCTTTAATTTGTGCAATACCAACCTGGTGTAAACCTTTAGTTTTACTTGTCCAACCTTCTGCCATCCAAAAACCAAAAAATTTTAACCAATCATCCATTTCAAATTCTTTTTCATTTCCATATTTATTAAATAAACGTGTTGTTTTAATAAATTTTTTAGATATGATATTATCTATTTCAGATGTTTCCAATTCTAATTCTTCATAAAATTCAATGCTAGGTAATGTAAAAAATTCTTTTTCAATACCATTCCATATAGCATCTCTTTTAACGTGGAAATTTTTTCCATGTATTTTTTCCGATTGTACTAACCCCAAATTTAATTTTTTATGACCCAAATGTTTTATTTCAGACGCATACATATTATGATTTGGTGTTACTTCGTACTCAATTAATTTATTTTTACCACAATTTAAATTACCTTTAAATGGTTCACAAATATATCCAGATGGTTTATGATATTCAATTTCATTTGTATTTGGATTTAATGTTGCAACTTTTTCAGTTTTATCTAATTGATCAAATCTTATCCAACCATTATCTGTTAATATTTCTGTATCAGGTGTCATACAACTTCCCCCTAACCATCCGAATCTAATTTTATCAGATTTAAATGGTTTTGGTTGGAATTGTGGTTCTTCATCATTAACCGCATTTGGAAATATTGTTGTATTTTTTAACCCTAATTTTTCTTTAATTGTATTTGCAAATATAGTTGTTGTTGTGGTAATATGGTCAACCAATCTTAACATCTCAATTTTTTTCTCACCAATTTTATGTTCTTTAACTTGGTGGTACATTGGGTGTCTCATATCAACAAACCAAAGGTCATCAATATCCATTACTGTTTTAATTCCCTTTTCTTTTAACCATTTAATACGAGCAATATTTGCTTCATGGGTTGTAGGTACAACAAAACTATGGAAAACAACTACATTATAATCTTTGAAGAAATCATCATTATCTTCAGGATTAAAAGAAATATCTACATGTATTTCATCTGAGTAGTTATCACCAATATATCTAAATGGATCTAAAATTCTAAATTTACCTACACCGAATTTATCTGATGGGATTGCTAATATCTTTATTTTTGACATAAAATTTGTTTATACGTCAATAATAATATATATAATCCAAAAAGAAAAGGTTATTTCGCCTTGTTAACTTTAGTAATTTTTCCTGAAAATACTGAATCACCAACTTTAACAACTAAATTTTCATTTATTGAAGTTGTTTTTTGTGCGGTCAATAATTGATTTAATTTTTCATCCATTATTTTACGAATAGTATTTTCAATGATAGGTGTTAACGCAGTTATAATTTCATTAACATCTTGTTTTGAATGAATTACTTGTGTTTGTTGTGGTCTTGATGATGTTTTTGATTTACTTGGTCCAACACCTTCTTGTTCCATTAATTTTCTTGCTTTATTAACAAAATTAATATCAAGTGAATCTGCCAATGATATTTGTTGTGGTTGTTGTATAGGATGTTCTATCATTAGTTTTTTTATATTTTCTGGTAGTTTAGTGTTTTGTATTCTATTAACGTCTAAAACATTTGAGCTAACTGGTCTTGTTGGAGCTGGTCTTGATTCTTCCATCATACCCATCATATCATATCCACCCATTTGTTGTGGCATATGTCTTTGTTGTGGTACCATTCTTTGTTGTGGCATCATTGGTTGGTTCATACCCATTCCAATTGAAGCTAATTCTTCAGGTGCAGATCTTAAAACTTGTTCATTTACATTGCCAGTTTCATAATCACCATTATCCACTTTATTCATTATTTTTTTTGCTTGTACTAATCTCATCATTAAATCATTTTCTGAGATTACTCCATTTCCTTGTTGCATATTTAATATATTTTATTAATTATAATTATTATTATGATAACATTAAAGTTTTAATTCTTTTAATATTTTCTTTTAATGTTTCATCTTCTGGATTTTCTTCCGGTTTTTCTTCGGGTTTTGGTTGTGGTAATTCAGTAGATGGTTTTATTTCTTTATTTGGTTCAACCGGAGTTGGTTCAGGTTTCACCTCTGGTTTTGGTTGAGGTAATTCTGTTGGTTTAGTTGGTTCAACAGGGGGTTTTACTTCGGGTTTTGGTTGAGGTAATTCCGGTTCAACTTTTTTAATTGGTTCTTTTATAGGTTTTGGTTTTGGTTCTTTTTTAACCGGTGTTGTTGTATCCCAATTTGATTTAACATACGTAACTCTCATTCCACCATATCTTGGAGTTTCATCACCTTCTTTATAACCTGGTCTTTTTTCATTGAATTGGGTATTATTATTAACTTGAACATTACTCATTCTACTAACCATAAATGTTCTCCATCCGTGTTCATTAAAACCTTTTTTTGAAACAGAAGGTGGTTGTACATACGCTCTAATCACTAAATTACCTTTACTATTAACACCCATAGCAACCGCCTCTGCGTTAATCCTTTTTCCTTGTTTAACACTTTTTTCTTTTGGTTTTTTTGGACCTGTATAATAAAAGGTAATAGGATTCCTATTAACAATTGCATCGACAATTGGTTTACTTTGTCTTGTTTTAAGAACATTTTGTTCTTCAAGTATTTTAAAAAATAATTTAGTTAATTTCATATTAAAAATCAGGATATGTTTTTTTTCCATTATATTTATTCGATGCAATTTCATTATTTCTATTATTTATGTCAAGTGGAGTTACTGCTTGATCATTATTTAATGTTGAATAAGCATCATTGGAGTTATACTGATTAGTTGCATTATATGTATTGATTGCTTCTTCTGTGGTTCTATTAGTAATATCCAGTGGAGTTACCGCCAAATCTTTATTTATTACTGAATAAGCAACATTAGAACCATATGGTTTATTAGGACCATATGTGTTAATTGACTGTTCAGTATTTCTATTATTAATATCAACGGGTGTTACTGCTTGATCATTATGTAGTGATGAGTATGCGTCATTACTATCATAAATTGAACTTGGGTTATACTTATTTACCGCAATTTCTGTCGGTCTTAATTCATTTGCAATTGCTTCTAATGGTGAAATATTTGGCATGTTAATATGTTATTAATTTTTTTATTTTTTCAATTTCCTCAAATAAACCTAATGAAACTATTGGGGATATTGATGATTTATGTGAATTACTTTTAATCAAATTTGTTGGTACAGTAAATCCAAATTTTTTTGTATGTTTTTTTAAATATGAATTTTTTCTTTCTCCAGTAATTGCTGACATTTCATCAGCATCTTTTCTTCCTTCTTTCCTATTATCAATTAAATCGCGTTCACCTTGTAAATGTTTTTTTGACCAATTATCCATTAATTGACCACCATAAAGATTATATCTAACTCTATCTTTAATTTTATCAATAGTTTGTAAATCATGGATAATTCTTTTTAATTGTCCATAAGTTACTTTTTTATCGTTTAATATATTTTGAGCACGTTGAACACCATGTGTATTCTTATCTTGTAAACCAGTTATTGTATGGTTAATTAGATTAAGAATATCTTGTGGGACATCAAAAACTCTATCTTTTAATTCTCTATTCATTATTTTAAATGTTTCAAAATATCCTTTAATGATAAATTGTGACTATCCAAACTATTTTTTAATGATTTTAATTGTTTTAAAACAATTGGGTTAATTTCTTTTTCTTCATCCAAATCATTATCAAGAATATCATTTGGATCATTTTTTCTTGATAAGATACTTTCAAGATATTCTTCCATGAATTTTTTAGGATTTTCAACTAATCTAATTTTATCATCAGGTAGTTTTTGATCATAACCCATTTGACCTAATCTTTCAATAGCTTCTTCATGTGTTAAACCTAATTCTTTTGTAAAATGTCTATAAGCTTCTTTAAAACTTTCATCATCACCTAAAGTATCTTCATAACCTAAAGATTTACTCAAATCTGCTTCTGACATACCAAAATATTTCATTGACACAGCACCATATGCACTAGATGACCCCATTTGTCCTGTTGACATTTTAACGACTTCATCAGTAGTTTTATTGTCTGTAACACCTTTGGTATTGAAATCTGTTGGTTTTTTACCTCTAGCAATGTTTCCTTCATCATCAACGATTTCATCAACCTCTTTTTTAGGTTTTTTAACTTTTTTTGGTAAATGTTTAAAATCTGTTTTATCTGAAAATTCATGAGCCATTTTACCCCATTTTTTCCTTTCTTTTGGTGAGGTTGATTTATCTCCCGCTTTTGCATAGAAAAATTTTTGTTGTGCTTTTGACACAAATTTCTCTTCTATTATCTGTTTTATAAAATTATTCATTAAATATTGCTTTTATATAAATATCAAAAGTTATTAAAGATATTTATATAATTATGGCAAGTCAAAATATTTTTAATTATTATGGTATTAAATTAGATGGTAAGGTGGATTTTTCTGAGGTATATGACTATGAAATCACAAAAAATGATTTAGATTATAATTCAGATGTTATCCAATTTAATTACGATATCACATATACATCTCTTACAATAAATAGTGGTTTAAGTGGATTTACTTGTGTTAGAGACTCTATTACAATTAGTGATGGTACAAGTAATTATACCTTTGATTACAATGATTTTATTAATTTTTTTGGTGATCAATATGAATATATAATATTAAATAATGATGTTTATGTCAATTTAGATGGTATTACATATTATAATATTATTAGTTATAATGATATTATTAACACCCCTTCTTCATGGTTAATCAATAATTTATCAGGGTCAACAATAGAATGCGAAAGTAAAATAACCAATTCATCAAATTGTTGTCCACCTTCTCCACAATTGGAAAATAAACCTTGGGCTTATAAATTTAATACCGGTGGTGGAAATGATTATTGTTCACCATATATTAAAAGAAGAACAGAAAAAGGTTGGACTTTAGATTTTATTTTTAATAGAGAACATAGTGGTTGGACTGAAGGTTCTGTTTTTTATTATATTGGTGTAAGAGGTGAAGATAATGTTGCAAATTATGCAGATAATAACTTATCTTTTCAATTTACACCTGATGGTAGAATAAAATTTATTTCTGTTAGATATTCTGGTGTTTGTGACCCGGTATCAGGTTATAGTGATGGTTATTATATTGAAAGTGGTCAAACCCCAACTTTATGTACAACAGGTGATACAAAAGATTTTAATGTAACTATTGTATTTGATAGAGATTATAGATTAACAGATTGTAATATTGAAAATGATGGTGGTTGGAATGATCTAATTGAGGAATATGTAATAACACCATTAGACACAACTGATTCTGAAATAACATCAACTCAAATTGCAACATTTAATACATATGAGATTTTGAATAAAAAATGGGAATCAGAAAGAAAACAAAGATTGGGAACATTGAAAATATATTTAAATGGTAATCCAATTTATAAAATAAAAGAATGGGAAGAGATTATACCATCAACAAGGGGAACTCAACCATTTATTCAATCTTGGGGTGGTGGAACAGGTTTAATGGGTGGTATTCATGAAGGTACATGTTGTTTTGATATAAAAAGTATTAAATATTATGAAGAACCTCTAGATTATTTTCATGTTAGACATAATTTCCTAATGTCATTAAAAAGTGGTGATTATGATTATTTCATATGTGGAAATAATTGTGTGGATAATGTAACCGCATTATAAAAAAATAATATTTATTAATATGGAATTTTATATAAGACAAGGGGCAAGTGACCCAATTTTAAAGTTAAAGTTAATTGATGATGGTATAAATGATAAATCATCAATTAATGATTTATTGGAAAATTCTGATATTACATTTGAAATGTCAGAATATAAAACAAATATTCCTGTTATATTGAATGGTACTTGTTGGACAACATCAAGAACTAAAAAATATGATATGACTACTGATGAATATTACATTACATTTAGATTTACAGAAGAACAAACATCTCAAATAGGTAAATTTGAAGGTAAATTTATTGTTCAATTTTTAGATACAAATCAAGACCCAACTACTAAGTTAATTCTACCTGTAAAAGAGAAACTATACATCAATATTTTTTAATCTGACTTTTTTTGACTATATTTATTTTTTGTTAAGACTAACTACGATTTACTCGTAAGCTAATGTGTCAATTTAAAAGTAAAATATATGTCAGAAGTAATCTCACAGGAACTTATCGAAAGTTTCCTTAATGGTGGCGACCCCGAACAATTTATAGTCGGAGTAGAATTCAGTTACGCCACGAACAAAATTCACAAAATTATTCAAGACCCAGAAAAGGGTAAAATTGTAAAAATGGATTCATTTACACCATTCCTATGGGTTGGTGATTTGAATAATCAAAACTTTTACAACAACAATAAGTCACTTCAAAAACAAAAAATGGGTGAACATGGTATTCTAATTGAAAAATTGAATACCGGTGGTAATGAAAGACTTGAAAATGGTCATAAATTTTTAGTAAAAAGTATTAAAGGTTATGGTGATTTAATAAATTTCTTTAAACAAGGTGGAATAGATCCTTGGGGTGAAAAACATAGACACTTATTTACCATATTATCTCCTGTTGAACAATATTTAGTTCAAACAAAGAAACGTTTATTTAAAGGTATTGATGAATATTCAGATGTTTATCGTTTTGTATTTGATATTGAAACCACTGGATTAGAACCTGAGACTTGTAATATCATATTGATTGGAGTTAAGGATAATCGTGGTTTAAATAGAACAATCTCTGCATTTGGTGAGGATGGTGAAAAGAAATGTATTGAAGAATTTTTCAAAATAATTAGAGATAAAAAACCAACAATTATTGGTGGTTATAATTCCGCATCATTTGACTTTCCATTCATATTAAAAAGAGCCGAGATATTAGGTGTCAATGTGAAAGATTTAACCAAAATATTTACGGATGATGGAATTAAACAAAGAGAAGGTGTTTTAAAACTCGCAAATGAAGTTGAACCATATACACAACATATTATATGGGGATTTAATATCATTGATATTTCACATGCGGTTAGAAGAGCACAAGCAATTAATTCAGAAATTAAGAAATGGGGATTAAAATATATTACCAAATATTTGGAAAAAGAAAAACCAAATCGGGTATATGTGGAAGGTGGTTCAATATCTAAGATATACTTGGATAATGAACAATATTATGTAAACCCAAAAACAGGTGGATATAGAAAAATGGGTTCTCCTGGTACTGAAAATTTATTAAGTAAATATCCCGGTAAATTTGAGGTATGGTCAGGTTCAAGAATTGTTGAACAATACCTTGATGATGACTTATATGAAACAATGTTAGTGGATGATTCATTTAGTCAGTCTACATTTCTAATATCAAAACTTGTACCTACAACATATGAGAGAATTGCAACAATGGGTACTGCAACATTATGGAAAATAATAATGTTAGCATGGTCATACGAAAATAACCTTGCCGTACCATATAAGGCAGAACGTAGATCAATTACAGGTGGTCTTTCAAGATTATTAAAAGTTGGATATGCTAGGGATATTGTTAAATTTGACTATGCATCTCTTTATCCATCTATTCAACTTGTATATGATGTATTTCCTGAATGTGATATTATGGGTGTACAGAAATCAATGTTAAAGTATTTCCGTAACATTCGTATTAAGTATAAAAGACTTAAAGAAGTTCATGAAAAAACCGATCCTATATTAGCGGAATCATATGATAGAAAACAATTACCAATTAAGATATTCATTAATGCTTACTTTGGTTCATTATCAGCACCACATGTATTTCCTTGGGGTGATATGGATAAGGGTGAAACAATCACTTGTGTTGGTCGTCAATGTTTACGTATGATGATTATGTTCTATTTGAAAAAAGGTTATGTACCTTTGGTAATGGATAGTGTAGAATATGATACCCCTATTTATCTAAAAGATATTGACGATAATTTGGTTATTTTGCCTATATGTGATTTATTTGATGATACCAAAAAAATAACATCTGAAATTGGTGAAAGAGATTTTTCTGAAAAAGAATATACTGTATTAACAAGAAGTGGTTGGAAAAATATTAATTATGTTTATAGACATGAAACTAATAAACCAATACATAAAATTGTAACTAAAAATAGATTAGTTAATTGTACATCAGATCATTCATTATTTCAAAATGAAATCCAAATAAAACCATCTTCATTAAAAAGAGGTGATAAGATTGATATAATTGACATACCTCTTTTAAAAAATGAAAATAATATGTCCACTGATATGGCGAAACTAATTGGTTTTTTTATTGGTGATGGTTCATCATATTATAAAAAGGTTAATAGGACATACTCAAGTAAAAAATTGGGGTTACGTTCATATAGTTCATTTAAAGGAGAGTTTACATTAAATAATTCTAATATTGAACTATTGAATAGTATGGAAGATTTAATAAAAAAAGAATTTAACATAGACTGTCCAATTAAAGATTATCGTTCACATTCAAAAGTTTTTAAATTAAAAACATCTAAAACTCTATTATCTAAATGGTTTTCTGAAAAATGTTATACATCATATCGTGAAAAACAAATACCAAAAGAAATTTTAAATGGCAATATTGACATATTAAAATCATTTATGGATGGGTTTTATTTGGCAGATGGTTGGGGGAATGATTTCAATGAACCTAAAGATATTACACAGAAATCTAAAGTATGTTTAGCAGGAATATCTTATATTTTAAATAGATTAGGTGTCAATTATATAATATCAATAAGAAAAGATAAACCTAAAATAAGTTCCTTAATTTTAGGTACTGAAAAAAAAGATGTTTACTATAAATTAAACAATGAAAAATCAAAAAGAAAAGAAAACGAAGTATGGTTTAATGAAATACAAGAAAACAGTAATAAATTTGTTTATGATATCTCAACTGAAGATGGTACATTTGTTGGTGGTATTGGTGGTATTATATTAAAAAACACCGATGGTGTTAACTTTGAAACACCTGAAGATATAGAAGATCACGTTTATATAGGTAAGGGTTTAAATGAATTGGTAGAAGAAGGAAAAGAATATCGTGGTATTAAAGCGGATACTGC
>Ga0164297_10005219_pt1 | contig 11231 bp, 11 predicted proteins | sample GEODES058metaG_FD_113539 | JGI IMG/M metagenome (GOLD analysis project Ga0164297, IMG submission 113539) | Dystrophic lake water microbial communities from Trout Bog Lake, Wisconsin, USA - GEODES058 metaG | ecosystem: Environmental > Aquatic > Freshwater > Lake | place: USA: Trout Bog Lake...
CCGCGGCCTTGTGTTTCAACTGGTGATAGACCTCGCTCCGACGCTGCTTGTTGCGGATGCCGCTCGTCCGCTGACCTACAGTTCCCTCACCCGCGGCGCCTCTGTCGCCAGACGCAGCGGCGCCGCGAGCCTCGCACTTTGCTTGTCGCTGCCCGCGGTCCTCATCGTCGTCGGCGTCGCGTCGGCGCTTGGCTGAAGACATGCGGGCAGTCTGCACGCGCTGCCCCTGTCTCTTCCGACGGGCTTCCAGCAAATTCAGTGGCCTGGATGCTCGTCTGGTATTCACAACGCGCTATATGCACTCCACTCCGCGTGCTAGTTCACTTGCGTCGCTTACGTCAGCGAGATTTGTTGCCTGTGTCGAGTCGGTTTGCCGCGCGTTCCTTCCGGTGCACAGCGACGGGTGTTTGAGCGCCCGCCTCATGGCTGGCTCCTCCATGAAGCTGGGCAACGCGTTTGCGGTGCTCGTCCCGGAGTCGGACGAGCAGCAGCAGCGGAAACAACGCCCGGCTCGCCGACGCTCCTCCTCGGGCGCTTCCGCCGCGGACGCGGCCGCGGCGCACGCGTCCGTGGCCAGCGGCGCAGATGCTGCGCCGCCGGTCAACGGCTTCGGCGGCGAGGCGGAGGCGAACGCGGGGGAGGAGGAAGGTTGGCAGTCGACAGTCCCGAGGCACTCTCGCCATCGCAGCTCCAGCCTCGGTGGCTCGCACGGCAACTTGACGTCGCAGCTGAGCATCGGGACCGACGCGTCGGACGCGGTGCTCAGCGGCAGTGACACGCCAGCCTGGTGTGGCACAGAACCCCAGGCGAGCGATGCCCACGTGCACACCCAGCTTCCTGTGGAAGAGGCGGCGCCCAGCAGCAGCAGCAGTGTGGGTGAGCCCGTGCACCCGGTGCCCGTCGGGGAGGGGAGCAGTCCGCAGGCAGCAGTGCGCCAGGTGCGTGATATGGCCCCTCTTCACAAGAGTGGCCCCTCTCAGGTGGTTGACAGGAGAGCCTCAGTCAGTGCCCAAGTGCACACAGCTCTGCTGCCGCCGCCGTGTGGCTACTGCACGCGTGTGCAACAACAGCGGCCTCGCTGCTTGCGCCTTGTGCGGGAGGAAGCGCACACGTGCACGCGCTGGCAAACCTGCCGAAAACGCAACGCCCACGCCCTGACCCAAGAGCTCTTGTTTTATCCTTCGCAGGCGCAAGCGGAGTTGGCAGCTGCTCAACGCGCTGAGCGGTTAGCTGAGCAAGCGTGGCGCTCTGCACACGCGGCTGTGGACGCGGCGCAGGCGCGCTTGTCTGCTGCGTTGGAAGCTGAGCAACATGGGAACAGTGCAGCCGGGAAGGCCGCTGCGCATACGCCACCGAGTCGCAGCCATGCGCCCAGAAATGGTGGAAGCGTCGCTCCTGCTGACGGGCATTATGTGGCATCGTTGGAGGCGCAGTTGGCGGCGTTGCGTGTTCAGATTGCTGACAAGGATAAGGAAGTCGTGTCCCTGCGTCGCGCAGAACAGGCCGAGTCGAGTGCAGCGCTTGCGGCGGCGTCCAGGGGCCGCGGCAGCAAGGCAGCCGCGAATGGGGGCAGCAGCACACATAGTGGCGGGGGCGGATCAAGCAACAACCACCAGGCGACTCGCTCGAAGGATGCAGGACCTGCTGCTGCTGCTGGTGCTACTGCTACGCAGACGGCGGGTGAGCGGTCTACGAGACAAGGGGGCCACAAAGCTGAGACGGGGACAGCTGCTCAACGCACATCAGAGGCGAATTCGTCTTCAGCTGACGGAGGTGCAGACAGCCGTGTGCGCAGTGAGCATGCAGCGGCCGCTCCTCTGGGTGACAGCACTCCCGCGCCGCCTGCGTCTGCTGCCATTGCAGCGGAGCCCCTGACCCCACCCCCACAAGTGTCAGTCGTGGCCACGCCGCCGCCGGTAGAGCAGGTGAGCGGCACACCGACAGCCGGGGTTGTTGCTACGCCCACAAGCGCGAGACGCGGGTGGAACACGCCGCCAGCAAGCAGCATTGCAAACGGGCACGGCACAGCTGAGGGCGTAGCTCCAGACACGGAAGCGCCTGTGATCAGCAGCAGCAGAGACCCCACTCCCGCGGAAGCGTTGCAGGCCAAATCTTCAAGGAGACTCAGCTCCAGCGGTCAAATCTAGAGCCAAATAGCGCCCACAATGACGACGATGCTGTAATTGGAAGCAGCGACACACGCCCTCCAACGTCTTGGTCACACAATGTCGAGCTTTGTCTCCAGCGCGTTGCAGATGCGTCCGAGGCACACCGCCGCAGAAAGAGGGAATTGGCTGATGCTTATGTACTCATCTGTGTAGGTCACATCCACTCGCCCGTGCGCCATGGCGCCGACCACGAAGATGACTGGCACATCTGCAGGCAGCTGTGCCACGAAGGCGGGCATGCGATGCACACTCTCTGCGCTGTGGCTGAGCCCCACACGGCGGGCGCCGGGAGGGAAGTACTGCGTCACTGGACTCTTGATGACGCGCATCAGCTTGCTCGGCCCGTTGCTGGCGCGAATGCTCAGCTTCTCAAGCAGTTGCACTGCGCGGAGGAGCGATGCGCCGGGGCCGTGTCAGGAAGGGGAGTGCACACAGAAGGAGAGAGAGTGGGGAGAGAAAAACGCGCCCATGAGTCCGCAGAAGCGCTTGAACGTGCGTGGTAGCCGCGTGGCAGGTGAGACGCGGAACAGAACGTTCTTCTGAGTGTGCACAAATATGTCCTGTGGCAGGAACAGTGGACGTGTAACGCAAAGGAGTAGTGCACACAAGCATTGTCGCTAGGTGCTCACCTTGACTCGGCCAGACTTGTTGAGCGGACTATCTAATATCGTGAGCAGAGCCTGCGAAGGACGGAGTTGTGCGTAAGCTACCGGGGCGGCTGCAGGACGGCAGTGGCGGCCGTGCCTGGTGCAGAATGTCGGGCCTGTAGTCCGCCGGGTCCTTGTGGTGCTTCAGGAGGAAGTTCCTGTGGTCGTCGCAGTTCAAGATGACGTACTCCTGTGACGACAGCAGGCGGTCCAGCGCCACAGGGTCAGCCCAGCAGTCTCTCCCTGACTTGAGTCCTCCCCCCGCCGCAGCCACAGCCGCAGCCGCAGATGACGTGCCTTTCCCACTTTGGCCACCTCGAGTGTGGCCTTCTCGAGCACGAAGTACACATCGCCCGAGCCAGGGGCTGGCTTGTCTTGAGGCACCTCCATCTCAGGAGTTGAAAGGAAAAGGCTCACACACAGTGCACACCCGCGCGAATGCGTGCACAACGACTTGATGCAAGCACTTGTATGTGCAATGCGTCCTGGCGAGGGATAGAACGTGGGATTGGGCTGTAAACGTCATCACCTCGTCAGAGACAACAGCTGCTGTTGCTTTCATGTCATTATAACGTGTCAAGAAGCGCTACAGTCACTACGCATGTAGTCGGCGCTCCCAAAAATGTGTGTTGGTCATCCCCAGCCCCCTAAAGCTCTAGATGTGTATCTTCTAGCGTGCGCGCTGCTGCTCTAGTACACATAGGCCGCCTGCTGCGTGGGCGGCGCGAGGTCGACGGAGCCGGCCTTGATGGTGGGCATGAAGAAGAGGCCGGCCAGGTGGATGGCGAAGCCAGCCAGGACGGATGCCTTCTCCAGGGGGTTCATGGTCTTGCCCTCCTTGATCAGCTTGGTGTTGAGCACCACCAGCGCGTCCAGGCGGCGCTTGAACTCCGGGTTGTAGGTGTCAATCACCTCCGGGAAGATGGTGGCGGTCGTCTTGTTCGTCTGGTGCAGGACGTGCATGTTGAACTGCGTGGTGTCAAGGCCCAGGGACTCGTAGAAGGAGGACCGGCCGTGGTCGTTCAGGTACATGGTCACGTACACAGAGAGGCAGAAGAACTTGCTCCACAGCGCGCCCTCCCAGCCCGCCAGCATGTCCGGCTGGCTCTTCAGCATAGCACTGAAGAAGTCCCCGTGCCGGTTCTCATCCTGGCACCAGTTCTCGAAGTACTGGAAGATGGGGTACAGCTGCTCATTCGGGTTCGCCTGCAGGTGGCGGTAGATGCTGATGTAGCGCCAGTAGCCAATCTTCTCGCTCAGGTAGGTTGCGTAGATGATGAACTTGGGCTTGAAGAACGTGTACGTGCGGTTCTTGGTCAGGAAGCCCAGGTCAAGGGCGAGGTCGAAGTCTGCGAGGCACGAGAGGAGGGCGGTCAGGGTGAGCGGCTGCGGGCAATGCTTGGATATGGACTTGTGGGTGTGCCCAACACAGAGCAGTGTGCCAGGCCTCGCTAACTGCCACCGCTGTGCGCTGCGTACAGGACGCAGGCGCCGTGTCTGCGGCGTTCCAACCCGTGCGTGGCGCGCATGGCGTGTCGCAGCCGCGTGTCGGCGGTCGTCCGGGCGTGGACGAAGCAGTTGTCGACGTGTCCCTGATATGCCCTGTCCCGACCGGCGGGGCCGCGCACCTGACATGGCCTTGTTCAGGAAGCCTGCGTGGCGGGCCTCGTCGCGGGACATGAGTGTGAAGATCTCCGCCACGACGGGGTTGATGGACTTGAGCCGGCGACCGAGCTCCTTGTACAGCAGGAAGCCGGAAAACTCCGCCGTGCAGGAGCGCTCAAGGAACTCGATGAAGATCTTGCGCGCAGGGCCCCGGATGTTCTCAGCAGCCTTCTTGAAGCTGTCGTTGCGCACGAAGTGCTTCTGGTTGTAGTCGTATCGGAACTCAGCCAGCATCGCCTCCATCTCCTCCTGGTTCAGCCTGCTGTTCCACTCGCCCTTGAACAGGCGCTCCATCTCGTCAAAGTCGGTGGTGTAGAAGCGCGGTGTCAGCACATTCTCCTCGGCAGCAACCTGAGGAAACACACAAAGAAGTGCCTGAGCGCCTCGGTCCCTGCAAAACCTCCGCGCTCGCCCCCGGCCGCAAGGCGACGACGGGACGGACAAAGGGCGAGCCGGGCAAAGTGCACTGCACTGCGCACCTTGATGCCCTTGCGTGCCAGCTGTGCGCCAGTCTCGGTGTCGACCTCGATGGGCGCTGCAGTCGCGCGCACGCGGCTGCCCAGCACGCGCGACGACGCGGCTGCGCGGCGGGTGCGGCGGAACGACGCCGAGGCCGAAGCCTGGCGGGCCGCGCGCTGGCCAGACAGGGTGAACGCCATCGTATGGGCGAGTCGCGATCTTGTGCAAACCGCTGGTGACGTGGCCCGCCGTCATTTCACAGTGGCCGTCCGCCATGCGCATAGTACCAGAGCATATGCTTGGAGTGGGCAGCATGTCGGAGAGGTGGCTGTGCGGCACCGCAGGAGGCCAGCAACAGGTAGCAGTGCCTCTTTGTTGCCGCAGGCGCCTCAGACGGCCACTGCTTTCCAGGGCGCGAAAGCCTGCATCATGTGCCTGTGTCGCAGCCGCTAGGTGCGCGCAAGCCACGCGCGTGCATTCACCCACAACACAGCATACCAAGCTGACACCACTCACACGTGTGCCCGCACCAGCGCCATCAAGCCTGCACCTCGCGGGAAGGCTGTAGCAGCGGCAGATGCTGAGGACGCAGGCGGGGCAGTGAGCCCCGGTGTGGAGGCTGCTCTCGCATGGGCTCGCGCGCGGGCGTTGCCACTCAGAGACAGCCCCGAGGCGTCTTCCCGCGTTATAGCTGCTCTCCGCAAGTGCACGAGTGTCACGAGCGCTGTAGCTGCGTTCAACGCTGCCACCGACTGTGAGGACGGCTTATTGTCTGCGCAGAGCAGCACGGAAACAGGTGACCAGGTTGCTGCCGCCGCACTGCAAGTCATGGGCCGCCAGAAAAAGGCAAGAATTGCATTGCAGACGTTCAAGGAGTACCAAACTCGGCTGCTAGCGCATGGCAAAGTGCCTGGGCGTGCAGTCTGGCTGGCTGCCCTGGCAGTCTACGCCGCCGCGGGGTCGCCCCGCTTCACGAAGGCTGCGCAACAGCTTGTGCGTGCTATGCGGGAATGCGGCATCGCGCTGGGCGGGGACGTGTACGCGCCGCTCATCGCGGCGGCAGGCAACTCCTCGGGTCGGGGCCGACAGCCCGTGGCCTTCCGCTGCGACGCTGCGCAGGCGGTGTTCGACACTATGCTGCGTGACGGCGTCACTGCTGACGGAGCCTGCTACGAGGCGCTCATCCGCGTGTTTGTGGACGCAGCGCAGCCTGATAAAATAGAAGCTGCTATCAGCAGTGCAACAGCAAGCCAAACGCCGCTGACGCGCAACGCCTACATCGCCGCCTTGCGGGGCTTCGCACGCGCTGGACGGCTGCAGCGCACGCTGGAGACTCTTCTCGCGTGGCGCTCCGCCGCTACTGATGCAACAAACAACATGACTGCCCCTGACGGCGCTGCCTACGCGGCTGTCATCGCCGCGTGCGCATCGGCACCAGCACCACGAGCGGCGCAACGTCGTCGCCAACTTGACTTAGCTTGGGGTGTCATTGCTGACATGAGGAGTGCCGAAGTTCCACCAAGTCGGGAGTCTTGGCACGCCCTCATGGATGTCGCCCTTGCAGCTGGCGACGCCGCCTCCGTATTCGACGCCCGCGCTGAGATGGCGACTGCTGGATTTGCATTAACTGGGTCGTCGTGGAATCGCCTTGTTGCTGCAGGTGCCAGGCGCAGTGCTGCAGAGGCGATCGGCCTCATCGAGGAAATGCAAAGGGGAGGCATGTCGCCATCCTCTTCCGCCATAGCAGCTGCCCTCACCGCGTGCGCCCGTGAGGGTGATGTAAAGCACGGCAACCAGCTTGTGTCAACAGCCATCCAGGCTGGCATGCTCTTCACTGGCCAGCTCGCCGCGGCTCGGCTGCGTTGCGCTGCGTGCGCGTCGCCCCAAAATGTCGTCCTCGAATACCGGAAAATGGCGATACTGGGCACGCCGCTGGCTAAGGATCGACGCTTCTTGAGCCTAGCACTTGAGGCCTGCTTCGGCGTTGGCGGACTGGCCTCTTTCCACGGAGTGACGTTCAATTCAGAGGATGGGTCGAGTGAAGACGGCATGGGCACATACGATGCAGCCACAGGCGCGTCAATCCATGTTTCAATTGCGCAGGAGTGCGATGACCCGCAAGCTGCTTGTGAATTGGCCATCGAGACCGCCGAGGAGAATCCGCAAGCATCGCCGCAGGCATCGTCGGCGTTGTGGTCGGACCAATGCACGAGTGCTTGCATTTTGCTGGAGGATGCGATAACGAGAGGCGTGGTCCCCAAATGGGAGGTTGAGCACTGGAAGAGTGAGGGGGAAACGCGCGCAGAGTGGTATTTCGACGAAGATGGTGAAATGACGGCGGTGGTGACCTCCCTGACGCGCGCGGAGGCGGCTGTCGCCACCATGGAGTGCCTGCAACAGGCAACCATTGTCCGACCCCGAGGAGGCATCGTCCTGCGTGCCACCAAGCCCCGCGCGGTGGTTGCACCCGGAGATGAGCTGTCGGAGCGTGAGCGCATGGTGGTGGCTGTCCTCCAGCGCGAAGGCCTGCCCTTCACGCGGCTACAGGATGGAGCCTTGCGTATCACCTACGAGGCCATCCAAGCGTGGCCGCAAGCCAAAGACAAGGGTATCTAGTACACACATCAATCAAGCATGAATATGCGACTCGCAATGTCGGTGACAAGCCACTCGAAGGCGTCCAGCAGGCCGGTGCCTGTGACCGCGCTGCACGGAACCACCCGCACGTGACGCCCCCCTGCTGCCAGTTCGCCCAGCCGTAGCGCATCATGGAGCTGCGCCACATTGCGTGCTCCCGCCAAGTCCTGCTTGTTGGCCAGCACCAGCAGTGTCGCTCCAGCGAGCTGCAGAGAGAGGGCGTCAGGTGCTGACTGCTTCCTATATCAATCGCGCAAAGCGCACCTTTTCTTCGGCAAGCAGCGCATGTAGCTCAGCAGCAACGTCACGCAAGCGAGGCGTGTCCGCTGCGTCGAGGACCCACACGAGTCCGTCTGTGGACTCGTAGTAGTTGCGCCAATACGCGCGCAGCGTCTTCTGGCCACCGACATCCCACACGTTGAGCGTATACCTATGCGCGAAAGCACGATGGCGGCTCAGTCGCGTGTTCTCAAGTGCGCGAAATAGAACAAGCAAGAGTCACGCAGGACTCACTTGCGGAAGGCCATGCTCGTTATGTTGAACCCTAGCGTCGGACTAATAGTGCTTATATCCTCGCCGTTGATGCGTTTCACCACCGTCGTCTTGCCGGCGTTGTCCAGGCCACTAGGGGCGGTTGAGGAGGGGAGAACCTCAGAGGTGGTGGTGGGAGTGTTGACTCTGGTCAGGCCACCAGCGCGGCCTGCGAGTGGCGTAGGGCACGTACACCATGAGGATGCGCATCTCGCGCTCCTTGGCTTTGACCTTCTTCAAGATGGATAGCAGCCCCATCTTGCAGGGAGGACGTCCACACTGACAAGAGAGCAGCTGAGATTGAACCACGCCTCACCCTGTGTGCACCGGCGCGGCCTCACGCCTGCAGGTGAAGTTGCGACGCATGCGTACTGACACGCGGATGGCAAAGAGCACTTCTGCGCGGAGGTGGGGCTGTCGAATTCGTCGTCGGCGTTCCGCAGAAAGCACAGCGCTTTGGCTTGGCGGCAAGAATGTCACCGCCAAGACTTGATGAATGGGTTGCAAAGGCACGGTACAAGTGTCATGCCTGTCGCCTTGCGCTCCGCTGACGCCTTTCTTTGTTCTCGTTATGCAGGTGAAACGCTGCGAAGCCCTTGAAGAGGAGGAGCTGAAGACGCTGTGTGAATACGTGCGTCTCCACCGCGATATGTGGGTATGCTGTGGGCGCTGACTCGCGTTGTGGCGGCGCAGGTGAAGGAGATCTTGGTGGAGGAGTCCAATGTGCAGCCTGTGAACGCGCCTGTCACCGTCTGCGGCGACATCCACGGCCAGTTCCACGACCTGCTCAAGCTCTTTGACACGGGTGGCGATGTGCCGAGCACAAACTACATCTTCATGGCACGTGCGGCGCAAGACGGGACACTTTTGGTGTTGCTCTGTGCAGCCTCGGCTCGCCACACGCACGCGCCGTGCCTTCCTCTCACTCTGGTTCCCTCCACTCCCTTGTTCCACAGGGCGACTTTGTAGACAGAGGGTACAACAGCTTGGAAACCTTCACACTCCTGCTCGTTCTAAAAGCAAGGTGCGCTTCACCGACGGCGTGGCTGTCTTCTGCGTCATGGACGGACACACGAACAAGTGCGTGTTCCGGTGCACGTACAGGTACCCCGCACACATGACGCTGCTCCGCGGGAACCACGAGTCACGACAGATCACTCAGGTGTACGGCTTCTTCGACGAGTGCACCCGCAAGTACGGGAACGCGAACGCGTGGCGGTATTGCACAGACGTGTTCGATTACTTGACGCTCGCTGCTTTGATCGACGGCCGCGTGTTCTGCGTGCACGGAGGCCTGTCTCCAGACCTGCGCACACTGGACAGTATACGGACCATCGACCGGCTGTGTGAAATCCCGCACGAGGGGCCGTTCTGCGACCTCATGTGGTCAGACCCGGAGGATGTAGATAGCTGGGCAGTCAGCCCCCGTGGCGCGGGGTGGCTTTTCGGAGGCCGTGTCGCGGGCGAGTTCAACGCGATCAATGGCCTGGAGTTGATATGCCGCGCACACCAGCTTGTGCAAGAGGGATTGAAATACCATTTCGAGGAGAGGTCACTCGTGACAGTGTGGAGCGCACCAAACTACTGCTACCGCTGCGGCAACGTCGCATCCGTGCTGGCCTTCAACGACAGCATGGAGCGCAGTGTGCTGTACTTCACAGAGACGGCTGAGAACAGCACCATGGTCGCGCCGCCTAGAGCTTCAGTGCCCTACTTCATCTGAGCGTATAAACGGACGGCAACGACAATAACATGACAATAAGAAATAAGCGGCGCGCAAACGGGACCGGCGCTTTGTGTCTGCGTTCCACGAAGGCATCAATTCAAATCAATTCTATGCCGGCGCCGGCTCGCTTGCCTTGAGCAACGCATCCAGGTACACCGGCAGGATAGCTGTCAGCGGCGGCAGCGCGTGGCTGGGCACATCCGCGAGGGGTGATACCCAAGTCGTGGACGCATCAGCACCTCCAATCGCAACCGCAGTGCGCGCACCAGCGCTCGATGTGACACGAAGAGAGCCGAATGCGTCGCCTAGGCCGCGTGAGGATACAGCAGCCGCCATGTTATCGTTGCCTGCTTCAATCTGCCATCGGAGCTCGCCAGCAGTGGCCCCGTCGCTGGCATGCTGGATTAATGCGTCGTCTCGTGGCAACGGCGCCAAAATGAAGCGCCGGTCGGTAGTGACAACCAACAGCGACGAGCCAGACGCGTCGGCGGGAGCAATGCCACCACTGACTGCTGTATGTCTAGCCACCGCAGCTCGGGGCACAAATACGAGGCCAGCGCCTGCAGCGGCGCGATCAACGCGGAGCGCCCATGCGGCAGATAGGCCAGCTGTAGGACCCGAAAAGTGCAACGCAATCGGCCCTGGCCGGCTCCCACCAGCTGCCCCTGCTGCTTGCGCTCCGTGTGTCGGCTGCATGAGGATTGCGACAGCAGTGGAGTCTACGTCATGTGCGCACGCCAGCACTCTGCCGCCAAGAGGCGCGTGTCGCCGAACGGGCGCAAGGCTGAGCAAGTTGAAGATGCACATGCCGCTGTCATCGTTGTGTGGTGACCCCCACAGCGCGCACAGCAGCGGCGCCGGCGTGCCTGCACCGTGTTGCGACGCAGCCTCTGGTTCAGGCGAGAGAAACGCAAGGAATGAGAGGTGATTGTGGCCGTCAAGTGCCTTCCCAGCAGCAGGTGTTGGTGACGGATACAGCACTCGCAGTAGCGCATTGCTCGTCGGTTGCCACAGCGTCACCGCGTCTCCAGCGCCAACAGCGAGGACAGATGCGTCGCTGCTGAAAGCTGCGCACGTCATGGCCCTGCTCTGATAGAAACCGACACTGCGACACCTCCACGAGGTTCCACTCGCCGTCGTCCACAGCCTGAAATCCGCACCCAGGGCACTGGTGGTGACTGCCCACCCTGGGAGCGGGCTGTGCGCGACGCAGGATACCGGAGAGCCTCCATGTGGGGCATCCACCCGGGTCATGAGCACATAGGACGGCGATGAGGCCCCCTGGCCGTGTCCATGTCGCTGCTGCTGCCCATCATCCTGTTCAGCATCGACAGCGAGGCGCCAGAAACGGAGCGTGTCGTTGACGGATGTCAAGTCGTCGCCGGCGGTGCCTTCGCC
>Ga0164297_10005221_pt1 | contig 11227 bp, 10 predicted proteins | sample GEODES058metaG_FD_113539 | JGI IMG/M metagenome (GOLD analysis project Ga0164297, IMG submission 113539) | Dystrophic lake water microbial communities from Trout Bog Lake, Wisconsin, USA - GEODES058 metaG | ecosystem: Environmental > Aquatic > Freshwater > Lake | place: USA: Trout Bog Lake...
AGCGCCCTCGGTGGAGCCCACAAAAACACTACCCAATCCCAAGAGACCCGCTGCAACGGCGCCTTGCATTGCCTCTGGCGCACCTGCATAGGTCATGCGAGCCGCCAAAGAGGAGGGGACAATTCCGTGCTCGACCAATGTAATTAACACAGCGTTAAATAAACGTGATTCGTTTGGATTTGGAAGTCTTGAAGTGACTTCTAAAAAAGCCATATCCCCAAAATTAATCTCTCCCATCAGGTCGTTACAAAGATCGTACCCGTGCACACCTATCGCATCTGCTGTGCTCCAGGCAATGTCGGAATGAAGTTTTTTTTGATTTGTCATATGAAATATAAATAAAGTGGAAATATCAATTAATCGAGTTTTGCTCCAGAGACTTTCACCTTTTGGGCGCCAAGGTCTCGATCCGTCTTCAAAAAAGCAGCAAACTGATCTGGGGTATCACCCACCGCGTCAAACCCAAGAGGTTGTAGGTATTTGAGCTTGAACTCGTCTGTGTTAACTATAGAGCTCATGTCCTTGGCTAATCTCGTCAATATGTCCGCAGGAGTTCCTTTGGGGGCAGCTATACCGATGTAGTACGAAGAATCGAAATTTGTGTAACCCAACTCCCAAAAGGTGGGAACCTTTGGGGCTACGGGCTGACGACTTTTACCCGAGACTGCAAGTCCCTTTAACTTATTGGAATCTAAATACGGAGCAACTCCTCCCGTGATCGCAAACATGGAGTCAACACGACTGGCCATAATTTCTTGGACCGCCGGAGGTATACCTTTAAAGGGAATGTGCTCCATTTGCAGACCATTGATACTGTTGAACCAAGTAGAGAATAGATGATTGACGCTGCCGGCCCCAATTGAGGCATAGTTGAGTGTGCCGGGGTGGCGTTTGGCATACTCAATAAATTCGGCAATGTTATTTGCCGGAAAATCTGGACGTACGACCAACATTAAATTACCAATCACTAGTTTAGTCACAGGAACTAAATCTTTAAGAGGATCGTAGGGAAGTTTAGAGTAAAGGTTTTGGTTGAGCGTAAAAGTAGCGTCGGACGCTACCAAAAATGTGTATCCGTCGCCTGGACTTTTTGCAACTGTGTCAGCCCCTATGATCTCGTTAGCGCCAGGCTTGTTATCCACCACAAACGGCTGTCCCCAGTTGTCCCCTAATTTTTGACACACAGCACGAATCATCACATCTGCGGGCCCACCTGCAATGTAAGGAATAACGATTCGAATAGGCTTATTGGGATAAGTTTGAGCCCATAGAGGTAGAGTGAAAAACAATGCAAGACAAAAAAGTAGTCGTTTAGAAAACTGACAAATATTTACAGTCATTGGAGAACGCCTTTAGTAGAGTTTTTTAAAGAATTAAGCCAATATTTTCGTACTTAAATGATCAAACGAGATAAGGGTATTTACCGGAAAAAGGCATCGTAAAACCAAATAATCTCAGTCGTTGCTTTTTCTGACTTGTGGACCTACATAAATAATAATTGAAACAACGATTTCACATAGAGCCTCATTCGTTTACCACTTGATATCCACAGATTCTCGTATTAATTTATTTGCTGAATTGACGAATTGAAGTACGTTTTCTTGGACCTTGGAGTAACACAATTCAAGGATAAGCAACAGGGAAATGTTAGTTTCGTATTGAGCGGGTATAACCTGTCTCAAAGTCAAACAGGTATGGGTCAGTTTTATGGCCTAGGCTACGACTTGCCCGTCTCTGCAAAAAACGGGGTACGGTTTAGCTTAAATCATTACGACTTTATTAGCGGAGGATAGTGCGCTTGAATCTAACCTGGCATCGGTAGGCTTGATCGCAAAGTTTTTATTAAAATACCGGCTACATGCCTGATAAGTCAAACTTTCTCAGGTGTAAGAATGGCTTTGTTGCGGTGAGTTCCCCAGCACAAGCGGAGATGGTCCCATACATTGTCCTGTCAACACCGGCTGATCTCAGCAAATGGCTTGTAGGTGCTCACCCTCTTTTTTGGATTAATCCACCATCGATTGGCAACAGTACGCCAGTGATATAGGAGGCCTCGTCAGATGCCAAAAAGAGTGCAGCATTAGCAACATCAAATGCAGACCCCATTCTGCCCATGGGGACAAGTGCATTTCTCTCTTTTCTGATCACCTCTGGATCCACGCCTCTTTCATGTGCACGTCGGTTAATAGCCATTGGTGTATCGATCAGTCCGGGCAAAAGGGCATTTGCTCGAATACCGAACTGTGCATTCTCAATTGCAATGTGTTGAGTTAAAGCGTTTACTCCAGCCTTACTCGTTTTATAAGTAACCGTTGGTCTTGCTGCCAAAGATGCTGTAGATGAAACATTGATGATACAACCAGCATTTTGCTCAATCATGATGGGTAAGACATGCTTACAAGTCATGAACATTCCTTTTAAATTTCTGTCCATGATAAATTCCCAGGCTAAAACATCTAGCTCAGCAGTTTTTTTGTCGCCCTTGGATAAACCAACATTATTGTGAAGAATATCTATGCGGCCAAATCTTTTCTTACACTCGTTTGCAATGGACTGACACTGGGTTTCTTGAGTTATGTCAGCAACCCACGATTCAACAGGATGGCCAAACTGTTTGACCGCTTCAACGGTATCCTTTAACCAGTCTGGATTGATATCAACTAAAAATAGTGAGGCTCCCTCCTGGGCAAATCTCTGCGCAGTGGCACGCCCATTACCAATAGTTTGACCAGGCTGTTGACCAGCCCCAACGATAATTGCTACTTTTCCACTTAAGCGTTTAGATTCCATCTTTAAACTCCATCATATTTTGGTATTTTTATTTATTAATCAATTGAAATATTTGCTTGTTGAACAACCCTCTGCCATCTCTCAACTTCAGAACGCATGAAAGTGGCCATCTCAGTGGGAGTGTTTACTGAGGCGACCAACCCATCGCTCTCTAAAGTTGATTGATAGGAATTAAGATGAACAGCTCGTCTTATATTTTCGTTAAGGTTTGATATTAAATCCTGGGGTGTCCCGCTCGGTGCATAAACTGCGTACCATACCTGCGCAAAATATCCAGGCAAAGTTTCTCCTACAGTGGGTATACCAGGATATGCCTTTGAGCGCTCTGCAGAGGTTACTGCGATAGCTCGCATTCGTCCGCTTTGGACAAATTTGTGGACACCTCCTGCAGTCCCTATTAGAAAGTCTACTTGCCCGCCCAGTAAATCTGTATACGCAGGGCCCGCACCCTTGTAGGGAATATGCTGAATCTGCGTCCCCGACATCAACTTAAGCAGTTCACCCGCTAGATGCACAGCACTGCCATTGCCCGATGATGCATAACTTAATAACCCTGGCTTTTCCTTCGTAGCTTTAATCAAATCGGAAACGGATGTAATCGGACTATCTGAGCGGACAACTATGACGTTAGGCCCATGACAAATTCGTGCGATAGGAATTAAATCCTTTAGTGTGTTGTATGGTAAATTTTTTAGCAAAGCTGCATTAATCGCAACGGCCGAGCTGGTCAATAAAAGAGTATGCCCATCAGGCTCAGATTTAGCGACAAAATCAGTCCCTATAGCCGTGCCTGCACCGGGCTTGTTGTCTAAAATGAAGGGCTGCCCCATGAGCTCGGACAAATTCTGCAACAGCACTCTGCCAATTACATCTGTGCCTCCACCTGCAGCGTAGGGCACCACGACTCTAATTGGTTTTTTTGTATTTTTCTCAGCATGAACAAAATTCAATGGTGAGACCCAAGCACCTACCCACAGAGATTTAATTAACTTACGCTTATTTATATTCATCGAATTTGACTTATTATTCGTGATTTGGTCGGTCTCTACTTTTGGATTTGAAGTCGCTAATTATCATTTCAGCCGTCTTATTGAAAGAGACCCAATTAACAGCCGCCTTTACAAACTAACGGTTTGTTCTCAACTCAAGATCTTTAGGAGGTGAGTTGAAAAGTAGCGGTAATTGCTAATTCAATGTTGTCATCAACCCTAATGGTATAAAAAAGATGTCAGATAGCATGAGATTTATGCAACTGCATGATAGTCTGTGTACAGTTTTTTTATTCTATTGGTTTTAAGATTTTTGTATGCCAATGGAAATGGTCTTATTCAGAAATTCTAATTGTGATTGTGTGATTGCTTTTGCCACATCATTAAACAATGGCTTAAAACTAATTTGTCCCACCTCCCAAGTGATTGCTGTGAACAAATGGTGATTGGGTCAATTATTGGTGACTTCCCCTAATAGATGCAGGATGACCAGGCAACGGGATTAATACATTTGTGTTGACAATCTGGTCTCCTACTACTTTTAATATTGAAATGTCTTGATCCATAAAATTACCCACATAAATGTATTGACCGTCATTGCTAAATACAACTCCCTCTGGGAGTCCTCTTACATCTACTTCGTTACCCTTTGTTACTTTCTTATTTTCAACGTTAAGCGCTACAACGCTTGCATTTCTGTTGTAAAAAAAGGCATCTTTTGATGAGTTGGTCCCTTTAAGGAGGACTGCTACAGCGAGATTGCCTTTGGGGCTCATTGCAATTCCCTCAGGACCATCTCCGATGACAACTTTATCGATACTTCTTGGCGGCGTTGCCTCTAAATCGATGATAGTTACTGTATCTATATTGCCATCGGCTGCACCAGAATTCCCATTGTCTGCAGTGATTGCTATTTTTCCACTAGGTGCAACAACCATGTTGTAGGGCCATAAGCCAACCGCTACATCATATTTGTTGTAAGTAACCCTCTCGCCTTTTACGTCTAAGAAAGCAACCTTATGACCTGGGAACTTGGTTGCCATGGCGTGAGTTCCATCTGGAGTGAATACGACATGTGAGACTTGTTCGCCAATGGTGACTGAATCAATCAAAGTGACCTTCTTGCCAGCGATACGCAAAACACTGACAGAGTTATCAGCTCGGTTTGCAATGAGTGCCAAATTACCGGCCCTGTTGATTGACAATCCTGAGGGCTGTTTACCAACCACTAAGGTATCTATTAGAGTCGGGGGAGAGGTTGTTAAATCAATAACAAACAACCTGTTATCAGGTACTTGTTTAAGTTTTCCGTCTTCCTTAACTACGTTAGTAGAGTTTGCGAGCAGGGCAATACTTTGATCAGGTGATATAGCTAAATTGACTGGCGGTCCACTAATCGTATTTGGCAAAGATAAGGAGCCCAATATGCTTGGTTTGAGTGGGTTGGAACCAATGTCCATGACAAGAAGTGAGTCCTTGTTATCCGTGTTTAAAACTGCTAATCCTTTTTCATCAAAGGTTTGCTTCTCATCTATTCCAATGATGATGAGTTCTTTCTTTCCAGTTGTAGGCGCTTGCATTTCAGCGCAGCCGATGATAGAAATTGCGCTTAAGCAGCACAAAGAGACAGAAATGAGGCGTGAAAAATGGTGCTTATGTGTCATGATAAAAACCTGAATATTGTAGACAGTAGACTTGAGAGTGGATATGTAATTTTGGTCAATTGAAAATAAAACAGGGTCGAAGTGCTAGCATCCCATTTCTTTAGGCAGACAAAATCAACTCCTACTATTTGATCACTATATTTAAACTCAAAAAAAATCCCAGAGTAGGTGGGTTTACCCGATAAGAACAAACCTTAGAAAAAAAGAGCGAGTCAACTGAGAGTCAACTGCGAGCAAACGCGATCAAATCGCTTAACTGCCCCTGATCGGCTGCTCGCAAAGCTGTCAGGTATTGATACATAAGTGGTCCCACTTTGGTCATGGTGGCGTCACCTCCGCCCCACGTTAATCGCGGGCGACCAAGTCGCATGGCCAATAAATCTGCAATCAAACGTGCATAACTAGTTCGAGGCACCAATGCATAATGCAGCTCGCAATCCAGGGCCTGAGCCAACTTGCGTAGGCTGGCCAACGTGATGACGTCTAACGCCTCTGCACTTTCAAGCTTTCGGACACCAACAGGCGACATGCCCAAGCGACGAGCAAAGGCTGCAGCAGACATGCCCAAGGACTCACGAATAGCTCGTGCCCATCCAGACCTAGGGCGTGCGCTCAATTGCGCCGCTCTCCAAGTCTCAAGAAGTGCGTCCATTTGCTAGAGCTGAAGATCACGGAATTGCGTGTGAGCGGCTAAGCGACACAGGTTGAATTTTGCTGGCTGAGGTGTTAATGGTCACCTTGGGTGACCCCTTTCATTTACTGCTTAGGTTGCAAGCGGTGCGGTAGTAGCTCGTGGAACAGATGGTTTTTATGCGTTGGCAACCGCTCCAGTACATCCTTCAGGTAAAGATAGGGGTCATATCCATTTATCTTTGCACTCTGAATTAAACTCATTATTGCCGCACTTCTCCTCAGGTCATACATCCCCAACTTGGCTTCGAAGCGATCTATCCATTTTTTCAAAAATGGAATAATTGGACGCATCTTTTCTACAGCGCCATCTTTGATTAGCTCGTGCAACCTCGACCATGTCGCTACATCTGGATATGAGTGGTCCTGAAACTCAATTAAAAGTGAAGACAAGAACTCAGTATGACTTGCTCCAAGTGCATTCACATTAAATCCTCTTGATTGAAGGTTGCTCTTGGCCTCATCTAGAGCCAACTCACCCGAGGACATGTGACCAATTAGAGTTTAGCGATTACTTTTGAGTAGCCTCTAAAGCGAACTCTTCGGGGAAGTTCGGGGGGCTGTGCGATCGTGGCGTGAGGAAATTTTCTAAAGAAAGCACTAATCGCAACCTCTCCCTCTAACCTTGCAAGCCCCATACCTGCGCAAGTATGTATACCCCCGGCAAATGCTAAGTGCTTGTTGTTGGCCCTGGTTATATCGAATAAATTTGGACTGGTAAACTTCTCAACATCCCTGTTTGCCGCCCCCATACACAAAGTAATTTGAGAATTCGCAGGTATGAGTTCATCACCAATACTTACTTCACGCAAAGTGATCCGGTTACCAAGTTGATTGGAACTCTCGAACCTTAGGATTTCCTCAACTGCACTTTTGGCATATTGTGGATTGCTTAATAGTTTGTCTCTCTCGGATGGGTTACTCATCACTAGTACCAACCCGTTGCCAATCAAGTTGGTGGTGGTTTCATGGCCTGCGTTGAGTAAGAAAATACAGTTGTGCACCAACTCAAGCTCGGATAGTTTCTCACCGCTTTGCTCGCCCTGTATAAGCCGAGTAAGCACGTCCTTTGAGGGGTCTCCTGGATTTTCTCTTCTCGAAGCAATTAAGTATTTAAGATACTCCATAAAGTCTGCAACACTTTGATTTCCTTTGTTAAACACCTCTGGTGATAAAACAGGCTCCAAAGCACCCAAAATCGATAAAGACCAATCCCGCAGTGGTCCCCTATCCTCTAGAGGTACACCAAGCAAATTCCCAATAATTTCAATAGGAATAGCTGAAGCAAATTCAGAGATCAAATCCACATGTCCGACAACATCAAATTTCTTAGATAAGTTGTCCAATAATCGATCAACTAAATCCACCAGGCCCGGCTCTAAAAGTTGAATTGCTTTGGGGGAAAGTGCTCCTCCTATTAATTTTCTAACCCGTGTATGAAGCGGAGGGTCATTAAAAACCAAGCTATGGGTATGGTGCTCATAAAGGAGTGAGTCACCCATGTTTGGTTTAAATAGGACTCGCTTATCCGAGCTGAACATTTCTGGATTTCGGTAAACAAAATCCAAATCTTTATACCTGGTTAAGAAATAGCCTCCATCTGGAAGTTTTTTTACAGGGGCAAATTTGAGTAATGCATCGTAATACGGATAGGGATTTTCGAAAAAATCTTTAGGCAGATTCTTCAAATCAAAATTTTGTGCAAATTCCTTTTGTATATCTTCATCATCAGAAATTACAGTTGGCTCACTCAGTGCCCTTGCATTGTTCATAGATTCAATCGAGACTAATATTGAGGTCTTTTATTAATTTTTGCCATTTAGTAGTTTCAGTCCTTAGGAGTGATTGATATTGTTGTGGTGTATTACCTATGGGTTCGATACCAAAATCGGTCAATTTTTTATTAACGGCGGGTTGATTAATGACATTGGAGATATATTTTTGAAGAGATGAAATCACCTCAGGTGGAGTTGCTACTGGGGCGACTAGGCCTACATAAGCAGCTGCTTCGATATTTTTATACCCAAGCTCTGCGAAAGTGGGTACGTCAGGTAATTGAGCTAAACGGCTTGAATTTGCAACAGCTAGGGCTTTCACTTTCCCAGACTTAATAAATCCAGCCCCTGCAGCCAAATCAACCATCATGGCTGGAATGTGACCACCAGCGATGTCTTGAAGCGCCGGAGAAGCCCCCTTATAAGGCACGTGGGTCATGCTAAGGCCAGTCTCAACCTTCATCAACTCCATTGCCAAGTGATGTGGGCTACCTGCACCAGCGGATCCGTAATTTAGACCCCCTGGAGTGCTCTTAACTTTTGCGATGAATTCAGCTACTGTTTTAACTTCAAGTCCTGGTCCAACAATCAATATCATCGGAAACTTTCCCATAAGGGTTATGGGTGCTAGTTCTTTTACAGGATCGTAGGATAGATTTTTATAAAGCGCAGGATTATTAACCATAGTCCCGTTATCAGCGGAGAGTACTGTGTAACCATCCGGGGCTGCGTGAGCGGTCTCGGCTGCGGCTATCGCCGTATTACCTCCAGGCTTGTTATCAATCAAAACACTTTGAGAGATCAAAACTGATAGCTCTTGAGAGATGGTTCGAGCTAAAAAATCTGAGCCCCCACCAGCGGGGTAGGGGACCAACCAGCGAATGGGCTTAGAGGGGTAATTACTCTGTGCTAAGCAAAGTGCCAAAGGAGAAAACACAAAGAAAGCAATAATTGATTTTTTAAGAATATTTAGCATGTTTTGTCTCCGCAAATAATTCTTAAATGTTAGACTAAGAAGATAAAAACAATTATTTATTGCGTAATGGAATACCCTAGGCCAATGTCACACTAAGTTATCAAACTATTCATTTAAATTTATGAACGTTAAACGAATTCACCATGTAGCTTATCGTTGCAAAGATGCAAAAGAAACGGTGGAGTGGTACGTAAAAAACTTGAATATGAAGTTCATTTTGGCTATTGCAGAAGACTTCGTTCCCTCCACTAAAGCACCAGACCCTTATATGCATGTATTCCTAGACGCAGGCGCAGGAAGTGTGTTGGCGTTCTTTGAAATACCTAATAGTCTGCCCATGGGCAAGGACCCAAATACACCTGAGTGGGTTCAACATCTAGCTCTCAATGTGCAAAGCTTAAGTGAGCTTATAGACGCCAAAGAGCGATTAGAAAAAGCCGGGATAGAAGTTCTTGGCCCAGTGGATCACACCATCTTTAAGTCTATCTACTTCTTTGATCCTAACGGCCACCGTTTGGAGTTGGCAGTAGACACAAACACTCCTGAAATGGATAAAGCCTTAGACCAAGTCAAGTGGGCTATGCTTGAGGAGTGGTCAAAAACTAAACAAGCACCTCAGCATGCTCGCTGGATGCATGACGGTAGCAAAGTGCCCTCTAATTAATGGCCTTTTTTTGTAAGTATTCGTTGTCCAGTAGTTCCGGGATTAAAGGACTCAAACAAACAGAGCAGATCATTTTACTTATCCACAGGTGCTAGGTATTTAAAGAGCACGCCGACCCTGGTCAATTTTGGATTAAATTGCCTGGTCAAATTTCAATTGAATTCAACAGATACATGATTAAAAAGCTCACTAGGTGAGCTTACTTTTCAATCAAAGCCTTCCTTAAATTGAAGAATAACCGTGTGACACATCGATATCAATACTCTTCACCCAAACGACCAGTACAAGTTACTCATCGGGACTATTGTGCCAAGACCCATAGCCTTAATTACTACCTACTCCGAAATAACGGGGGACAACGCAGCTCCGTTTAGCTTGTTCAATGTAATGGGGGAAGACCCTCCAGTGCTTGTGGTTATTATGGAGTGCAAGAAAACTGATCATTCTTTAAAGGACACCACCACCAACATAATGAAAAACGGTCAGTTTGTTGCTCATACAGTTGATGAACAATTAAGTGAGGCGATGAATGTTTGTGCCGCTGATTTTCCATCTAATATTTCTGAAGCTGCTGCGGCTGGACTAACACTGGTGCCCGCCAAAGTAGTAAAAGCCAAAATCATTCAAGAAGCTCCTGTTGCATTTGAGTGTGAAAGAATTTCATTCATACAAATTAATCCAACTAGGCATATTTTGCTAGCTAAAGTATTGATGATGCATGTACGGGACAACATCATCGATCCATCAAATTGGCGCGTGATAAAAGAAAACTATCACCCTATCAGGCGTTTATTAGTTCCATCCTATACCCGTACAAACGATACCTTTGATATGACTATCCCAAAACTCTGATATTTGAGAGTATGTGGCAATTCCCATCTTCTGCGCCAACAAAACCAAAGTCGTCCAGGATGGAATTGAACCAATAGAGGACACATCACTTGTGTTCGTCAATTTTCTTCAAATTGGACATAAACAGTCGATTGATATTTCTATTAGTATGGACTTTAAGAAGCAAAACTGAACTTGCTAAACGGTTGCTGTTTGAGGCACTACCCATATAAGAATTTGGTGTATCATTTAACTAAATAGTTAAATACAGCACTTAAAACATAATCTTGAAATTAAAAATGGAGAACGAACCCAAAATCGACTCCAGAAGAACTATTCTTATCGCGGCCCAACTTGAATTCGCTGCGCATGGCTTAACCGGCGCAAGGGTAGATGGCATTGCGGAGCGTGCTGGCTTAAATAAAAGGCTTATTTACTACTATTTCAATAGCAAAGATCAGCTTTTCTTAGAAGTCTTAGAGCATGCTTATTCTGAGATTAGAGCGGCAGAGCAAGCTCTACATTTAGATCAAATTGATCCAATCCAAGCCATCAGGCAATTGATAACCTTTACCTGGGATTACTACTTAGAGCATCCTGAGTTTATTTCACTCCTCAATAGCGAAAACCAGGCTGAAGCGGTTCATTTGAAAAAATCCAAGAATATTCAAGAGCTTACATCTCCCTTGGTCAAAATGCTCGATTCAGTCCTGCGTAAGGGGCAAGAGAAGGGGCTATTTAGAAGCGGGATTGACCCAATTCAGCTCTATATATCCATCGCATCAATCTGTTATTTTTACCTATCAAACAGTCATACGCTCTCGACAATATTTGGGAAAAGTCTTCTC
>Ga0164297_10005222_pt1 | contig 11225 bp, 11 predicted proteins | sample GEODES058metaG_FD_113539 | JGI IMG/M metagenome (GOLD analysis project Ga0164297, IMG submission 113539) | Dystrophic lake water microbial communities from Trout Bog Lake, Wisconsin, USA - GEODES058 metaG | ecosystem: Environmental > Aquatic > Freshwater > Lake | place: USA: Trout Bog Lake...
GAAGCTGGCCGCCAGGCGATCGATCGCGACGATGCCGTCCCAGCCGACCACCACTTGCCCGCCGGTCGACAGATCGGCCATCGTCCCCGGCGCGATCGGCTTGCCAGCGGCGTCGAGCAGCACGACCGTGCCGCTGCGCACGATCGCGACCGGCATGGCGATGACGGCGCCGGTGCCTTCGCGCAGGGCGATGCGCGCTTCGATCGCGGCCGCTTCGGCGCCGACCGGCAGGCCGATCGGATCGATCGAAAAGCGGCTGGCGTGGTATGCCGTCACGCGCGGCACGAACAGCCGACCGCTGCGCCCGGTCCGACCGATCAGCTGGTTTTCGTAATAGACCGGCACCTTGGCCATGTCGGTCCGCACCACGGCAAAGGCATCGGGCAATTGGTTGGCGGCGTAGACCGTGCCGTTGAGCAGCACGACCGACCCGGTCGCGCCCGCCCAATAGGACGCGCTGCCGGGCGTGGTCGACGCGCCGGCCTCGACCTGCATGGCGTGGGCACGCCACGTGCCGCTGGCCTGGCCGTAGAAGCCGCCCTGCGTCCCGCTCGCCGCGCTGGCGGCGAAGCCGAACCCGCCGTCGGTCGGGACCGACTGCGCATAGCCGCCGTCGACCAGCATGCCGCGCCGCGGCTGACGGCTGACGCCGACGCTCGCGCTGCCGCCGCCGAGTGGGACGACAAGCCGGAACTGCGCGCTCACCGACCGCCGGTCCAGATCGTAATCGGCCGCGGCAAAAGCGGAGACGCGGCGGCCGAGCGGCAACGACAACGACCCCGACGCGATCCGCGCCCGCCCCCCGTCACGCGTACGCGCATCGATATAGCCGATGCCGATGCTGCCCAACCGGTCGAGCACGACGCTGGCACTGACACGGTCGTTGCGCGATCCGCCGCGCCACGTCGCCAGATCGAACCCGCCGAGATCGGTGTAGAGCTTGGTCCGCACGACATGCTCGGCGCCCACACTGAAGCGACGACTGGTGTAGGTATACCCCAGCGTGGCTTGCGCGCCGGTCATGCCGTCGCGGCGGCTGACGGCGGCGGACCCGTGAAACGCGCCCCACAGGCCCGGCGTCCACGCACCGCCGATGCCCGTGACCAGCAACCCCCTGGCCGCTTCGGCGTGGCCCTCGATCGTGAAACGCGTCGTCAGGCCGACCCGGCCGGACGCGCTTGCCACGAGCTTGCCGTATCCGAAGCTGGTCAGCCCGTATTTCTGTCGCAGCGCGCCGACGCTGAGCGAAAAGTCGCTGAGCCCGGGCCGCAGCAATTCTGGCGCGACGTAGAAGGGGATGACGGTCGACACTTGCCGCCCGACCGCATCGGTCGTCACGACGCGGGCTTCGCCGGCGCCGTTCACGACCGGCACGTTGTCGAGCACGAACCGGCCCGGCCCGACGTCGGCATGCTGCTGGCGATACCCGTCCACGAACAGATCGACGCCCGACGGCACCGCCGCCATGCCCGCGAAGTCGGGGAGCGGGACGGTGATCAGGTCAGGGCGCGTGCGGAATCGGCGCGCGACTTGCAGCCCCCCGATCCGCACGGCACTGTTCCAGGGCAAGGCGCCGGTGATGGTGTCGCCCGCCTCGGCGACGATGGCGCGATCCTCGTCGATGTAGCGATAGGTCGTATCGTAGCGGACATAGCCCTTTCGGCCCGCACCGCCCCAGCGCACATTGCCTGTGTTGGACAAAGTGCCAAGCGGACTAAACACGCGCTGTTCGCTCCATAGCGACACGGTCGTGATGCCGGCGGTGCGCTGGGCATAGAGATCGTAGTTGACCAGGACCCCGGTGCTGACCGTGGTCGCGACCCGGTCGTTGCGCTCGCCGTCGATCCTGCTGGTCGGCAACAGCGTAGCGGGTACATCCAGCAACAGCCGCTGCCCCTCCTCGTCATAGGTGGCGCGAAACCCCGGATAGGCCGCGACGTCGATCCGCCCCTGTTCGCGCAGATCGATCCCCGCCTCGCGCAAGGCAGCGGCTTCGATCCACAGATGATCGCCATCCTTCATGACCGCCACGATCCGGCCCTTGGCATCGCCGTTGACGATCAGCTCGACGTACAGCGTCGCCGCCGCATCGACGGGTGCCGCCGCGGCCAACGGCAGCGGATCGCTCGCCGCCGCCGGGGTCGCGGCGGACAAAGCGGCCAGCGCCGTCAGGAAGAAGAGCAGGAAGCGCACGGCGTCGCAGCGAGGCCTCAGGCGCCCGGGACGAGCGTCTGGTCGACCCCGTTGACGCCGACCTTCACCACGCCGGCCGCATCGTTCGGCAACGCGATACGGATCGTCGCGCCGGGCAGGACGTAGCCGTTCAGCCCGGCCTTGATCATCCGATCCTGATTGCCGGCGACAATGCGCAAGTCGGTCAGCCGCGCATGCAGCGTGCCGGTGTTGCGAACTTCGACGAAACGTCCCTCGTCCGTGGTAAGCGTCCGCGACACGAGCGCGACCTTCTGCACGGCCGGATCGGCCGCATAGACGAACAGCGGGATCGAATAGCGCATCTGCACCGCAAGCCGTGCCGATGCCGCCGCCGGATCGCCGGGCGAAGGGGCCGTCGGCAACTCGTCGATCAACAGGCGATAGGCCTTTTCGGGCGCCGCCGCGCCCGCCGGGTTGCGGCGGATGACCCGGACCAGCTGGCGCTTGCCGGCCGCGACCGTCGTGATCGGCGGGCTGACCACGACATCGTCCTGCGGAGTCAGCGCGTCGTCACCCTGCGGCTGGGCCCAATCTAACGACCGCACTTGCAGCGTCACGGGCTTGTCGCCCTTGTTCTCCAGCCACAATGCGGTCGCCTGTTCGCCCGGCTTCAACGTCGGGTCGACCGGCCAAATCACGACCGTCGATGCGTAGGCCGGGATCGTCGTCAGCAGGGTGGCGGCGATGGCCGCCGCGGCAAGCAATCTCTTCATCTTGAAACTCCGAAAATGGCGCATCTTCACCACGTTAGCGTTACGCGAACGGTATCGGTGTAAGCCCCCGCCGCCATCGGCCTGGTCAACGTCGCGCGGCCGCGCACCGGCAGGACTTTGCGCGAGACACCCATCGGGAAGGAGACCGCGATCGACTGGCTGGTCCACGGCGTGCTGCTGCCGTCGGCATACAGTTGGTAGGGAATGGCGAACGCCGTCGCACCGAGCCCCAGGCGACGAACGCCGCCGGCGGCATGGTCGCCATTGTCGACCGTCACATAGGCGGTGGTGTTGGGCGTGCAGTCGATCTGAATCCCACCGACGGCACCGGACAACAGGTCGGCGTCGACCGTCCCTTGCGCGACGCCCGATACGGTGCCGAAATCGATCTTGCCCCACTGCCCCGCCGCATTGACCGCGACGATGCAGCCTTTGACGATGTCGGCGGAGACCTGGAAGCTCTTGGTCGTTTCTGCATGGGCGGCCGGCATCGCGACCAGCGTCGCGAGCGCCAGCGCGCCGCAGGATACCAACCACCGCATGTCCGATCGCCCGGCCCGCGCGCCGCTTACCAGGTCAAGACCACTTGGACCGTATCGGTATAGGCGCCGGCCGCCAGCACCTGACCGCCGCTGTTGACGCGCGCGTAGATCGGCACGCTGATCGGGGTGGTCGATGCGGTCCCGAGCGTCAGTTGGCCGCCGATCGCGATTTCGCTGGTCCGCGCCGAATCCGAATAGAGGCGATAGGTCACCGAATGCGTGTTGGCCGCCATATACCGCTTGCCGGCCGCATCATGCGCGCCCGACCCGATCGTCAGGACCGGCGTGGCGTTGGGCGAGCATTGCACCTGCAACGTGCCGAGCGATCCGACGAGCTGACCGTCGACGTTGCCGAAGATGCCAGGCTGGTCGGGAAACTGGATAGTGCCGAGCGAGCCGAGGTTGGACTGGACGCTCGCGGCGCCATTGACGACGCAGGCATTGGTGACGTTCAGCGCGACGGCGATCGTGCCGCTGCTGCTGTCGGCCAGGGCCGGGGTCGCGCCGAGTGTGGCGATCGTACCGCCGGCCAGGGCCAGCAACCGTAGGGGAGACGTGAAGTTGATCATCGTTCTGCTCCGTTGAGCGTGGGGGATGACCCGACCAACGCTCACGCGGTAAACAGAAACTTACCGGTGGCGGTCGTTCCGCACCGGATACGACCAGAGTCTAATGATGCGGCGCAACAAAGTGGCTGCGATCGATCGCGGCGATGGCCAGTCGCGCGTCCCGCCGGGCCTGCTCGCGGGCCGATTCGTCGCCCGTCGACAGTGCCAGCCAGCTTGCACTGACCGCCGCGAACCCCAGCGTTCCGGCAACCCCGGCGATGCGATGGGCGGCACCCGTGTCGCCCGCATCGTCCAACCGGGCCAAGGCCGCCGCCAATTGTTCGCGTAACCCCCCGATCAACCGGCGCATCTCATCCTCGCCGAACACGCCGGCAAGACGGCAGGCGCCGGCCAGCGGGTCGTCCGGGAGCCAAGGCTGGATCGCCGCGATCAGTTCGTCGGGCGCGAACGGTTTCGGGACACGCCCGTCCATGCCGCGGGCGCGAATGTCGGCCTCGGTCAGCGTCATCGCGCTATAGACCAGGATCGGGACGCTGGAGAGCGGCGGCGCGGACTCGCGGATCAGGCGCGTCGCTTCGAACCCGCCGCACCGCGGCATGTCGATGTCCATGATGATCAGCGACGGCATGTTCCGGCGCGCGCAGGCAACGGCCTCGACCCCGTCGCCCGCCTCGATACACGCCAGCCCGGCCGGTTCGAGAACGCGCCGCACGACGAGCCGATTCGCTTCCTGATCATCGACCACCAACACGGGTTTATGAACACTGGGGATCAGGCTAAATCCCTTTACAACTGGCGAAATTCATACCATTCCCGACCAAATTCTCGTCACGATATTGAGCAAGGCATACGAGGTCGCAGGTTCCAGTAGCGTATTGAAGGAAAATTCGAACACTACTTTTGAGGAGGTTAACCTGAGTCCGGGCCGGCACGTCCTGATCGCCGATGATCATCCGCTGACGCGCGAGGGTCTGTCGCTCGCCGCGCGAGCGGCCTTGCCCGGCATTTCGGTCGATAACGCCGGGTCGATCGACGAGGCGGCGGCAGCGGTCGCAATTCGCGGCAGCTATCGCCTGGTGCTGCTCGACTTCATCCTGCCCGACGCGCGCGGCTTTTCCGGCCTGCTGCAGTTGCAGCACCTGCTCGGCACCACCCCGATCGTCATGGTGTCCGCGCGGCAGGACGCCGTCATCGTCGAGGCGGCCCGCGCGCTCGGCGCTGCCGGGTTCCTGTTCAAGAGCGACCCGCTCGACGATCTTGCGGAAGCGTTGCGCCAAGTCGTCGCCGGCAAGTCGGTCTTCCCGCCGGCGACGGCGAGCGCGGCGGCCACCGGATCGGCGCGCGACCGCATTGCCGATCTGTCGGGGGCACAGCTCAAGGTGTTGCTCGCGCTTGCCGATGGCCGGCTCAACAAGCAGATCGCCGGCGACCTCGACATCACCGAAGCGACGGTGAAGGCGCACCTGACCGCGATCTTCCGCAAATTGGGAGTCAGCAATCGTGCTCAGGCGATGCTGGCGATGCAGCCGTTGCTCGGGGATGCCGGTACGACATGAGCGACCCGTCGGGAATCGAGGCGATCGCGCCGCGACGGCCCCGTGCCGGCCGATTGTTACTGGCGGCGCTGAGCGTACCGATCCTGCTGGTGTCCGTCTCGCTGTGGCTCGGGTCGGAATATGCCGTGACCGAGGACGTGCGGCGGCAGGCCAGCAATTCGTTCGACCGCCAGTCCGAGGCGGGATCGCTGATCGCGCACATCGCGGACGCCGAATCGAGCCAGCGCGGCTATGTCATCACCGGCGATCCGACTTTTCTGGCCGGGTACAAGCCGGCCCGCGCCGAGGTGATGCAGACGTTCGACGCGTTGCGCACCGAGCTCGTGGGTCATGCGGAACTGTCGCGATTGCTCGAACAGTTGCGCGGATTGGCGGACCGGAAATTCGCCGAGATGGACGGCGTACTCGCCGAACGCGACACCGGCGGGCTCGACGCCGCGGTCGCGCGAGTCCGCAACGGCACGGGCAAGCATCTGATGGATGAGATGCGCACGGTATCGATGCGCATACTGGCGGTGGCGGCGCGCGAACGCGACGCACGCGTGAATGCCTATCGCGCCCGCGTGACGGCCGACCAGCAGGTGATGTGGGTCGGCATCGCCGTGGTCGGCGCGCTGTTGCTGGCCGCGGCATTCCTGATCTGGCGGCAAGGAAATGCGCGATATCGGGCGCGGCTCGCGGCCTATAGCGTCGCCGAACGCAACCGGTCGATCCTTGACAGCACGACCGACGCGATCGCGATCCTCAACCCCAGCGGTTCGATCGAAACGATCAATGCCGCCGCGTCGGCCATGCTCGGCTATCGGCCCGAGGAACTGGCGCGGCGCGACGTGTCGGTGCTCATCAAGCTGCTCGACCGTCCGGTCACGTTCCACGAGCGGATCGGGTTGGTCGATGGCCGGCTTGCCAATCCCTACCTGCCCGACCGTCGCATCTTGCATCGCGATGGGCACGAGATCCCGGTCGACATCGCGCTGGGCGTGATGCGCCTGCCCGACGGCGACCATGTCGTGGCCTCGGTCCGCGATATTTCGGAACGCAAGCGCGTCGAACAGTTGAAAGACGACCTGATGTCGACCGTCAGCCACTAACTGCGCACGCCGCTGACGTCAGTGGTCGGTGCGCTGGGGCTGCTGCGCGCGGGGTCGGCCGGCGATATCCCCGCCGGCGCGCAACGCCTGGTCGAAATCGCCGAAAACAATTCGCGCCGGCTGATCCGCCTGATCAACGACATGCTCGACATCGATCGCATCCATTCGGGCCTGCTGAGCCTCGACAAGGTGCCGCTCGACCTGCGCGACGTCGTCGAACAAGCGCGCGAGGGGAGCGAGGGGCTGGCTGCGGCGGCCGGGATCACGCTCCATTGCACCGTCCCGGACGCAGCCGTCACCGTATCGGGCGACGCCGACCGCCTGCTTCAGGTCATTACCAACCTGACGTCCAACGCCATCAAGGTGTCGCCGCCCGGCAGCCGGGTGACGATTGGGCTGACCCAGGACGACGGCAAGGCCGAGGTGACGGTGGACGATGACGGCCCCGGCATTCCCGCCGAATTCCGCGATCGCATCTTCGGCCGGTTCGAACGGGCGGAGGGCGAACAGAGCCCCGGCACCGGGTTGGGCCTGGCGATCTCGCGTGAGATTGTCGCTCGGCACGATGGCACGATCCGGTTCGAGGATCGGCCCGGCGGCGGCACGCGCTTCGCGGTCGTCCTCGACCTTCGCCGCGAACCCGTCGCCGACGCCGACGCCGGGCCGAGCGACGCGCCCCGCATGCTGATCTGCGAGGACGATGCCGACATGGCGGAAACGTTGCGTCAGATGGTGGTCGCGATCGGCCATCGCGCGCAATGCGTCGGGACGGCCGCCGAAGCGCGGGCCGCGTTGGCCAGCGGCACGTACAGCGCGCTGCTGCTCGACCTCAATTTGCCCGACGAAAGCGGGCTCAGCCTGGCCCGGACGCTGCGGACCAGGGACGGTCACAGCACGCTGCCGATCATCATCGTTTCCGGGCTGATCCGAAACGGCACGGTGAAGGGGGCGCCGCTCGACGTCGTCGACTGGCTGGAAAAGCCGGTCGATCCCAGTCGCCTTGCCGCCGCGGTGCGTCGCGCCGTCGCGCGGTCGGGATCGTTGCGCCCGGTCATCCTGCATCTGGACGACGACAAGGACATCCTCGACATCGTCGAATCCGCGCTGACGCCCGACGCGCGCGTGATCAAGGCGACCGACCTCGCCATGGCGCGCCGGATTCTCGAGACCGAATCGCCCGACGCCGCGATCCTCGACCTGCATCTGGTCGAAGGGTCGGGATTGGAACTGCTGCCGATGCTGACCGACGAGGACGGTATCGCGGTGCCGACCATCATCTTTTCCGCCCATGACGTCGGCCCCGCCGCAGCGAACCGTGTCAGTGCCGTGCTGGTGAAGTCGCGCGGCTCGCTGCCCGACCTGAAGGCGACCGTGGACCGCATCCTGAGCGACCGGCCGACGCGCGGATCGTGACTGCGCTGAAACTCCTCTACGTCGATGACGACCCCGATATCCGGACCATCGTCGAAATGGCACTGGCTTTGGACTCCGGGATCGACGTGCGGACGGCGGGATCGGGCCGGGCGGCGATCGACCTGGTCGTGCAGTCCGACTGGCGTCCCGACGTGTTCGTGCTGGACGTCATGATGCCTGACATGGACGGCCCCGCGACACTGCAAGCGCTGCGGGCCTTGCCGGACATGAGCGGTACGCCGGCGCTGTTCATGACCGCGAAGGCTCGCGACGCGGATATTGCCCTCTATCGCGACCTGGGTGCAGCGGGGGTCGTCCTGAAGCCGTTCGACCCGCTGCAACTCGCGACCGAAATCCGCACGCTGATCGCCCGCCGTAACGCGCGTCGGGCCAGGCGTTAGACCTTGGTAGCAATCGCGCGTGCTCGCCGGCGCACCGCAAGGTTCCGTTAAGTCACCCGGCCGATCCCGGATCCTGGAAAGGACGGGTGCATGATCGACCAGTTGATGGAGGACCACGACCAGATACGCGATACCGCCGCGACCTTGCGCGCGTTCCTGATCGAAGACGGCATGCCGATCGGCCGTTGGTTCGCCACCGCGCGCTGGACGCTGACGCGTCATCTCCTTCGTCACCTGGCGACGGAGGAGGTCGTGCTGCGCGGTCACGGCGGCGCCGCACAGACCGCGTCGGCGACGGTCGCGCGGGGATCGTTCGCGCAACACTATCGCCAGCATGTCAGCCATTGGACGCCGGAGCGGATCGACCGCGAATGGCCGCGGTATCGGCAGGAATTGGGCGCGATCCTCAACACGCTGGACCGGCGCATGACGTTCGAAGAACGCGAAATCTATCCGAAGCTTTCCCGGCCCGGCGCGATCGCCGCTACCGCCTGAACGCCCGGCGGCGTCAGCCGTCCGCCTGCGCTTCCAACAACGCCACCAACGCCATCCATTCGGCCCGCGCACTCCCCGTAGCGGTGGCGAGTTGCGCCCGGGCGATGTCGATCGCGCGCGCGCCGAAATGCAGCGCCATGGCGGCGGCATAGTCGGATCGCATGCGTTCCCTGTCGTCAATCACTCGGCTTCTTCCCTTGGCCGCCATTCGGCGGGCGCCGCTTTGTCCGCTATCGAAGGCGTCGTCATGCGATTTTTCCTAAGATGCGACTAAATCGGCCTTAATTCAGCAAGGCCGCCATCGCTTCACGGCTCAAGGAATCGGTAAAGCGGAAACCGACCTCGTCTCCCGCCGCCCACCGTACGCTGCCCGACAATGGCGGCATCGGCTTGCCCATGACCAATCGGCCCATCGTATCGACGGCAACGCCGGATACGCCGTGCAGCTTGGCCCCGCCGACGCTGATGTTGACGACCTCGACGATGCGGCAGCGGCCGTCGACCACGAACTCGGCGACGCGGTCGCTGCGGAACCGAGGACCACGGACGATCAGCCCGGCATCGGCGACACCCCGTCGGCACACCAAGTCGATATTCTGGATCGCGTCGAATTCCAGCCCGACCAGGCGATCCTCGCTCCACACGACGGTGGCGGCACAGGGGTCGAGACCCGCCGTCTCGACGTGGACGCGCTGCCCGGCACGGGGCGGCGTCGGCATTTCGATCATCAGCCCGCCGGGCGACACGTTGCGCACCAGGCAGAAACGGTCGCGGCCGTCGACGACGAGCTTGCCGGCGGTCAGCACGCTTCGGCTGCGGTCGGTGGCCCGCCGCTCGGCGAGCCGGGTCGTCAATCGGTGAGTCATTCGCTCGTCGCTCCGCCTGTGCACGTCAGCCAACGAGAGCGAATTTGCGGTTAAACAGTTCCTAGCATTGGACGAATTCGGGTCGCGCTTCGACCAATGTCGTATGTCGCCGACGCGACCGCGCCGGATTCGAAAATGGCCCCGGAGCATTCCGCTCCAGGGCCATTTCTTCAGGCGGCCAGCTTGGCGAGCGGACCGGACCCGCCCAGCACGGTCACGTCGTTGTGAGCCGATCGGCGCCGCGCGAGCCAATCACGCATCAGCTCGGCGCACGTATGATCAACCGCAGCCAGCTGCGTCCCGTCGATCACCACCGGCTTGCCCACCGGCGCACGGTCCAGCGCATCGCTGAGTTTGGGCAGCTGCACGAAGGTTGCGGACCCCGACAGGCGGATCGCCGTGCCGTGTTCGCCATCGTCATGCTCCACCCCCAGCTTCAGGCGGCGGACGTGCGGGATCACTTCGATCAGCGACAGGCCGATCCCGACCAGCACGCCGGTCAGCAAGTCCTCGGCCACCACGACGATCAACGTCGCGGCCCAGATCACGGCGGGAAGGACACCGTGATGCCGGAACAGCTCGCGCACGTGGCTCACGTTGACGAGCTTCCAGCCCGTCACCACCAGCACCGCGCCGAGTGCGGCCATCGGAATCTCGCGCAGCAACCACGGCAGCAGCGCGACGAAACCCAGGATCCAGACACCGTGTAGGATCGCCGACAGCCGCGTGACGGCGCCGGCCTGGACGTTGGCCGAACTGCGCACGATCACGCCGGTCATTGGCAATGCGCCGGCCGCGCCGCACAGCAGGTTGCCGACGCCCTGCGCGCGCAATTCCTTGTTGTAATCGGTGCGGACGCCGTCGTGCATCTTGTCGACCGCGGCGGCCGACAGCAACGTCTCGGCACTGGCGATGAACGCGATGGCGAGTGCCGCGAGCAGGATCGACGGGTCGAGCCATTTCGCGAAGATCGACGCGTCGGGCATCGTCACGGCGCTGGCGATGGATTCGGGGACGTTGACGCGCGTGACGTCGAGACCCAGGAAGAATGCGACCAGCGTCGCCGCCACGACACCCAGCAAGGCGCTGGGCACCAGCTTCAGCGCCGCCGGGCGGAACTTGTCCCAGGCGATCATGATGCCGATCGTCAGCAGCGCGACCGCAACCGCCAGTTCGGTCGCCGTGACATTCGCCGGATCGAGACCGAGCAGACGCCCGGGCATCGCGGCCAGATTGTCCAGCCCGCTCGATAGTGGCTTGGCATCGAACAGCACGTGGAACTGGCCGACCACGATCAGCACGCCGATCCCGGCGAGCATGCCGTGGACGACCGCGGGGGAGATCGCACGGAACCAGCCGCCGAGC
>Ga0164297_10005223_pt1 | contig 11225 bp, 8 predicted proteins | sample GEODES058metaG_FD_113539 | JGI IMG/M metagenome (GOLD analysis project Ga0164297, IMG submission 113539) | Dystrophic lake water microbial communities from Trout Bog Lake, Wisconsin, USA - GEODES058 metaG | ecosystem: Environmental > Aquatic > Freshwater > Lake | place: USA: Trout Bog Lake...
CTTAAGAGTCACTCCTTCCCCCCATCGCCTCCCAAGCCACACACGTCGGAGAGCACTTTCACCATGCCGTCTACCCGGAATGGCTTGGCGAGCCAGCCAGCGAAGCCGGCGTCCAGGCAACGCTGCCGCGACTCCTCAAACGCATCGGCAGTGACCGCGATGACAGGCGTCGAGCAGTGTGGCCACTCCGCGGTGATGGCTGCAGCGCAGTCGATGCCACCCATGCGGGGCATGTGCAAGTCCATGAGGATGACGTCGAAGGAGTTTGGGCCGTGTGGCAGGGCACGCAACTTCTCCAGGGCATCGACTCCGTCGCAGGCGACGCACGTGACTTGGTGTCCGTACTTGTTAAGGAGACCAATCACCACCTTCTGGTTGATGATGTGGTCTTCCGCCAACATGATACGCAGACGGCGGGGCCCTATGTTTGCAGCACCGCCAACGTTGCCCACAGTTATCGTGCCAGCTGGCGCAGCTGCGTGACCTGCATTGCCTTCTCTTGCAAGATCGCCCAATGATACAGTGGACGCACTCGGCTGCAGCGTGGAGCGCACACTCTGCGCCTTCGCTCGCCCGTCAATGGTGCCTTCATCCATGTGCATGCCCACAGCAGCATTCATCTCGATCACCAGAAAGTGGGGCACATACACGGATGCCAGTGCCTCTCGTAAGCGAGAGTGGCGAACCGGCTTCGGAATGTTGATGCAGGACGGAACGATGGACTGCGGGGCACTCTCGGCCGGGTCGCCGAGGGCCAATCTGCTTCGATCGCCGCTTGCGCTTGACACTGGCGCGCGAATAATGACAGTTGGCTCTGAGAGCTGCTGCGCAGCTGGCCAGGTCAGTGCAAACACCTGCATGTGCTGCGATTGGCCAGCACCGTCCTGCCCGCTGGCTGCATTGTCTGCGCTGCCCTCATTTCGGGTTGGCTGCCCGTTTCGCTGATCCATGTGCGTGCTGACCGCCTGCAGCAGCGTCGTTTTCGACTCTAAGATGACCGCATCCCAGGGGCCATCGCGGGCCAGGCACTCGCGCAGCTCCATATCTGAGGAGCAGCACCGCACAGCAGGAGCGCCCCAGTCGGCGAGCCACGATGCAATTGCAGCGCGCACCGTTTTGCACTCATCACAGACGAGAACGCGCTTGCCGTTCAGCATGCTGGCACACGCCTCGCGCTCCATTTGGCAGAGTGGTATGAGGGAGCCAGCCGCCTGGTCGTGCTGGTCCGGCTGCGGCTCCTTCAGCGCGATGGTCATATAGAATGTAGCGCCCAGACCCAGGCCGTCGGACTCTGCACGCATGGACCCACCCATGGCTTCGCACAAGCGCCGGCTGATGGCCAGTCCTAAACCAGCACCGTCATACTTGCGAGACGGGCTGCTGTCCACTTGGCTGAACGACGCGAACAGCTTCGAGAGGCCCTCCGGGCTGATACCAATGCCATTGTCTTGCACGCGCATCTCAAGCAGCGGCACCCCGCCATCAGGAGCACGCAGAGCGCAGCAGTGGAGTTCCACGCTGCCGCCGTCGGACGTGAACTTCAGGCTGTTGCCCAGGCTGTTGAGCAGTACTTGCTGCAGGCGGCCCATGTCCCCAAGCAGGATTCGTGGCACATTCGGGTCCACTGTGCACGTCACGTTGATGCGCTTCTTCGCCGCGGTCATGCTACATATCTGCAGGGCGCGCTCGAGCGCATCCTCCAGGTCGAAAGGGCGCTCATCAAGCAGCAGTTTCTGGGCTTCGATGCGGCTGAAGTCCAGGATGTCGCAAATCAGACTGAGCAGCGTCTCGCCGGACAGGCGGATGGTATTCACCAAGTCGCGCTGCTCATCCGTCAGCTGCGTCTCACTCAGCATCTGCCCGACTGCGAGGATGCCGTTCAGAGGTGTCCGGATCTCGTGGCTCATGTGCGCCAGGAAGCGACTCTTAGCCGCCGTGGCCGCCTCCGCCTGCGCAGCCTGCCGGAGCGCCGAGATCTCAGCCTCACGGGCGGCGTGCAGCTGCGTGACGTCGGACTGGATGCCCACATAGTGGGTGACTGTGCCATCAGCTGGGTCGATGATGGGCGTCAGACTCAGGTGGTTCAGGAACGCGGTGCCGTCCTTGCGGTAGTTCATGAGCTCCACCTCCACAGGGCTGCCGCTGCGAATAGCAGCACGGAGCTTATCCACAGCACTACTGTCTGTGCCGTTGCCTTGCAGAAAGCGGCAGTTATGGCCCACCGTCTCAGCCTTGGAGTAGCCTGTCATGCGACTGAAGCCACTGTTGACGTAGATCAGCGGCGCATCCGGCTGCCTGAAGTCCGCGATAGAAATGCCCTCCTGCAGAGAGTCCATTGCCAACTCTGCCAAGGGAACCTGCGCGCCAACCTGCATCCTGCACACAAGGCGCCCCGCGACGTGTTAGTCTCCACGTGATACAACACCTCGCTGTGCAGCAGTCGCCGCCAAGACTCTGATACGCTTGCACAGAAAAAAGTGCAGCCTCGTCCACAAGACGCCGACTCGAGTCACTGTTTCTTGACGGCGCGCACGTCGCTTGTTCATCGGGTGCGTTTGCGCGTACACCTGCGCACCTCAAACGCAGTTGCTCCTGGAGCTGCGCCACCTGCGCCACGAGCGCGTCGCGCTCTGCCTGGACCTCGGCCAACTGTGAGTGGGCTGCGTTATGGGCGTCTTCCCCGGCCGTCGGTGACGTGTGGCCGGGCCCAGCATCGGAGTTGCGTCCCCGAGTGCGCTTACGACTCGAGTCCATGAGACACAATGGCTTTGACGGCGGGCTGCAATTTGATGTGCACACTCACTCGTGCAACTCATTTCGGTCCAGCGGCAGTCTCATCGACTGCGTCAGCTCCACCGCGGCATGTAGCCTGTGCGGCGGAGCTTCATGCGTGCTGGAAACGAACGCGATGCTAACTAGTTAGTGGTGCGGTTGGAAAGAGCTCGACGCAGCTTCCCTACCAGCCCAGTTCCCCTCAGCACGCCTGCGAAGAGGAACACGAAGCCGAGCCAGGTCGCGGCAGAGAAGAGCGCCCCGAGAGCACTGAGACACCTCCAGGAAGCTTGGGTGCAGACACACTGCAGCACGTCGGCATCGCAGCGCCAGACACGGCCGAAGTCGTGAGTGCACGTCTCGTCGTCAGCACTACTGCAGGTGCCCGCTGGTAGGCGGTACATGTGGCTCGCACGAGCAGGCCAGATGCCAGAGTCTTGCAGTACGTGCCGCATAGGGTCCGCGCACGTGAGCACTGTTGCAAGCGCCACCAGTGCTGTCGCAACCACTTGCCTGCTGCGGTGCCAGGTGTGCTGCGCCAAGTTGCTGAAGATGGCCAAGTTCACAGCAAGCGTCAGGCTGTGTGAGAGCTCTTTCGCCCCCTCGCTGGCGACGGCACCGATGGCGCCTGCAACGAGGAGGGGCCAGCATCAGCTGCCCACTAGCGCAGGGAGCGACAGCAGAACGCCGAGCAGTGACGCAGCGATGTCGCCACCAGCAGGCTCCTCTGTTTCTGTGCGCGCCGCCGCGCTCACGGGCGCGGCGCGGGGCATTTGTCAGGCGCCATCAGCACACGCCTCCTCGTCCAGCAGCGGCTGGGTGAGGGGCTCTGCCATTGGACTATGGAGGGGGCCTGAACTTTGGCCTCGGCAATGCCACGTGTCCAGAGCAAGACATCTTCGCGAATACGATGCAATTTGCTTACCATGTTCAAAGTCAGGCATCAGCGCATCATGGCAGCAGCCCCGGCGCTGTGCGGACTTCACTGTTTGGTCGGCCGCGCTACAGCCACGTTCAGAGCGCAAGTGCGACTCACCAGCGCCGTCTGACCTGCGTTTGCGAGGCTGAGTCAGCGGTGGTTCAGGCGCCGGGGGCCGCAGGTCACGTGCTTCGCAGCGCTGGTGACCTGACTGCTGTGGACGGCTTGGCAGAGGAGGTCCCCCTGGGCGTGCGACTCACGTTCGGCGACGCCGCCTCGTCCGCGGTCCTGCTTGGCCGAGTCAACGGCTATGCTGTGGCACTGCGCTGGCCGCCCAGCAGCAAGGCGCCTGCTGAAGGTGCACCAGTTACAGCCACCAAGGAGAGTGCTGTGGTGTGCAAGCCGGATGCGCTGCTTGGATGTTCACCGATAGAAGACGTTGCCTCCATTATCTCATTTGCAGAGGGCTCAAGCTCTGGCGGAGTCACGTGGCCGCTGCCTGAGCGCCGGGTTATGGCTGACATCCCAGGAGTGCCAGTGCGCACGCCAATCACTCGCAGCCTGCACACTGGCGTCGCCGCTGTTGATGTACTCACTCCAGTAGGGCGGGGGCAGTGCATGCTGCTCGTGGGTGAGCGCGGAAGTGGTAAGACGGCGTTGGCACTTGACGCTTTGGCTGCGCAGGCAAATAGCGGCGTGCCGTGCGTGTATGCTGCAGTGGGGCATGCAGACATGCCTGGACATGCGCAGGCTGCTGTGTCGCCGCACACTGTCGTGGTGGCGCCGCCACGCGATGCGTCACCTGGCATCGCTTTTCTGGCCACATGTGCAGCATTTGCCCTGGGGGAGGCCTGGCGTGACGCTGGCCGAGACGCCCTGCTGATAGTCAACACTGCAGAACCGGCGGTGGCATTCTGGCACGCAGCCGCGCAGCTTGTGCCTGCTCCAATGCCTGCCAACGGCTCAGAAGATGACATGGTGCAGATTGACGGAATGCTCGTGTCAGCCAGCGCTGCAGAGCGTCGCCGCTTCTTCAGCAGCTTCTTACAGCGCTGCGCACGCCTGAATGCTGACCATGGCGCCGGCTCACTGACCCTGCTTTCTGTGCTCGCCTGTGCTCCGGGCGCATACGCTTTCGGCAGCGGTGCTCTGGCCAAGGCGCAGGCAGAGCTCAGCGCCGCCAGGAGTAAGCTTGCATCCTATGCAACGTTAAGCGAGGAACAGAAGCGCAAACTGCTGGCAGCGCTGGAAGCCAAGGTTGTGGACGCGCAGCGCAACATGCAGCACCACAGCGACGCAGCCACTGACGGCACCGTGTCTCGGCCAGTAGTTGAGGAGTTCATGTCCGTCAGTGATGGACAGATCTTCTTGCAGCGACCCGATCCCGCTACTGATGGCCCACATGGGGCCGTGCGGTACCTGATCAGTCCCCGAGACAGCGTCTCACGCATTGGCCTCGAAGCTGCATCACCTGCGCTCCGCACTGCCGGTTCCGGTGCTGCGCGTCTAGAGCTTGCTCAGGCGGACGACGCGGATGCGTTCGCCGCAGGGGAGGAGGCTGCCATGAAAGTGCAGCAGTCAGCAGCACGCCTGCGGGCGGCGCTGATGCAGCCATCTGGACGGCCGCTAGCGCTTTCGCAAGAGGTGCTCACTCTTCTTGCTGTGCGGGCGGGCGCATGCTCCATCATGCCGCTGGAACAGCTGAGCGACACACTTCACAGTCTGCACGCAAGCCTGGTGGCTCAGCCTGGCGCCGCGGCTGCACTGCGCAGCATTGACGAGACTGGGGAGCTCACCGCTGCAGCGGAGACAGCTCTTATGCAGGCGCTGAAGGCTGTGTGACGTCGTCGAGGGGTGCAAACATATCTTCCCTCGTGTGACCCGCATAGCTAAAGCGCATTGCAATATCAAAGGAAAGCACTTGTGACGAACAGCACGAGTTCATGGCGGTGACACAGAACAGGACGACGCTCTACGTAGGTGAGAGGCTTGTGTCGCTGCAGCCTTCGAACTTCACTTTGCGTGGGACCTGACGCGCGCGTGTGCGCCCCCTGACTCCCTGTCTCGTGCAGGCGGCCTAGACGAGACCGTGACAGAAGCCGTGCTGCACGCCGCCTTCCTACCGTTCGGGGACATCAAGGATGTGAGCGTGCCTGTGGACCAAGGGACGCAGAAGAACCGGGGGTTCGGCTTTGTCACCTTCCAAGAGGCAGACGATGCAGCAGCCGCGATGGACAACATGCACAACGCGGAGTTGTACGGAAGGGTCCTGCGCTGCAACATGGCGCAACCACAGAAGATCAAGGGGGGCGAGCTGGGCTGGAGCACACAACCTGTCTGGGCTGACGCAGACGAATACCAAGTGAGGCTCCAGGACGAGAGGACCGAGTAGTTGAGGCTTATCACGGATCCGTGTGCCAAGGTTATCACATCAAGTGTCTTTTACCAGCACTGCGGACGAGCTGGTCAAAGCGAGGCGACTGCAGCGGCGCAGTGAGCGAGAAGAATGGATTCAGCAGCGCCTACGCGTAATGATGAAAATGGCGTGTCAGGGACGAACGTTCAACGCAAACAGTCCTCACATGGCGGCGCCCAACGCGGTTACCTTAAGGTACAGCTCGTGCACCTCCTGGAAGAACGCGCGCACGGCCTCCTCGCCGGAGCGGCTGTCGTGCAGAAGTAGCAGGCGCGCGTTGCCGGCGGTGGTGTAGCACGAGACGAGAAGGTCGTTGAACTTGTCAACAACCTGCGGCACAGCGTGGAGCGGGTGAGCTCCGTGAACGCTGGTAGGAGACGGAGAATGGCCACCTAGACTGCATGCCTTGAGATACATGGACGTCGTGTCCCACACACGTTCGTCCACCGCATCAAGAGCTGCGAGCAGGATCAGCTGGTGCAAGTGCGCGGCGTCCTCCTTCTGCTCGCGAACGTAGTATTATGTCAGCGACGCTCCTGAAGGGCCGTGCGAGGAGACGAGCTGGACGCGCCTTTGCAGGAGGCGCGAGCTCCGCCTCGTACAGAGGGTGGTCAGTGCGGCTAATGATAACGAAATGCATATGGGCGACACCAATTCACCCGGGCAGCGTGGGTTCGGCCATTGTATATCGACTTCACCGAGCGGCTCGCCCCGTGCACAGGCAAAGGGAACTGGCGGGTGCCAATTTTGGTCCAGAGGAGACAAACATCCGCAGCCCAGGGTACCCTTCGCAGGACGACGGCGCCCCGGCCCGTGCATACTATGGGGCAGCCGCAGCAGGCTCAGCGAGGAGGGAAGAACGCAAGCAAAGCTCGCGGCAAGCAGGATCCTGAGCCTCGGGGTGGCTCGCTCATTGGCGTCGTTGTGCTTACGGGCGCAGCTTTGGCGACACTTGCCGTCGGTGGCGTGCTGTTCGTGCGCCAGCAGCAGAAGTTGAAGAGTGTTGTATCGAGCGACGCCCCGGGTGCGTCTCCAAAGACATCTGGTGGACACATGCCTGCGACATGCTGACCCCTTCCCTGCGTCCTCCTCTCAGACGTGGTTGCAGCTGGCGACGCAGAGGCACCCGCGCTTGAAGATGTTGAAGCGACCCAAGCAGAGCGAGAACCTGACAGTAACGCGGCCGCCGAGGAGGTTGCTGTTGTTCATCCCCTCCCCCCGGTAGGCAGCGTTCCAGCCATCCAGGAAGGGCGGCACTTTGACAGTCCAGTGGCTGTGGCTGTAGCTGTGCGCGAGGAGCTGGAGCGTCTATACCAAGAAGTGGCGAACAGGTTGGCTGCACTGCGTGATACTCGGCGCACTGGACTCGGCCGACACAGCGCCACCATGTCTGTGGCAGAAGCCGAAGTTGAGCTCGCCTGGGCGCGCGAGGCGCAGCAAGTGGCTCAGCATGCGTTGGAGGAGACGAGTGCTCGCCGTGAGGACGTGGCCACGGAGCAGAGAGCCATGCAAGTGGTGGTTCAACAAGCGGATACCGAGCATGTGGCTGCCGCCAGGTTTGCGCTCGAGCTTCTTGAGGAGCAGTTCGAGCGTCTGTCGACGCTGCACGCCCTTCGGCAAACCGAGCTCCGGTTCTGCCAGGAGAGGGCCATTGACGCGCAAGCGATGTGCCACCGCCTGGCGTCTGAACACGCGCAGCTCCAACATGCAAGTGCTGCCGTCCAGGCAGTGGATATTCCTACACAAGAGGGTAGTTTGGAGGAGGGCAGTGGTGCTGTTCCAGATGACTTGCTGTCGGCGCAAAGCACGGCAGACATTGAGGTGGAACCTCCCACTCGATGGAAGGCGCTGGCTGTGCATGCGGTCATTTCGGTTCGCGGAGAGCGGGCGACGCTGTCGTTAACACACGAGGAGTCTTTCCGGGAAGCAAGTGAACCCATCCCGTCCATGGCGCTGGATGGCGACGGTAGTACGCCTCGCGGGCCAGTGCCCGCTGTGCAGCAGCCGAGGGAATCCGCAAGTGACAGCACCTCCGTCCCGGGAGAGCTGCTCGCTGAGGCCTCAGCGTTGAGCTGGGCCCTGTCAAGAGCAACCACGCCGCTTGTTCTGCCGCCGCCTCCACCACCACCAGCGCCGACGTTGCCGAAAATCAAGGTGAAATCTGCGCTGCCTGTCACCGGCACAGTGTTCAACCCCTCCAGAAAGAGGGTGGAAGCGCGCACAGCCCTGATTGCGCCTCAAGCAGAGCAGCGCCCTGTCTTGCCTGAGGTGGAGGCGCAGATGCCACGAGCTAAGAGCGCGGCGCCGGTGGAGCCTCAAAAAGCCTCGACATCGCCCAAGAAGAGAGCGCGGTCAATCTCCTCCTCGTCTTCAGTTTCCAACAAGAAACCTATCTCGACGCCGGCCGAGAAGCAGCCGGCTGTTGTTGCTGCGGCGCCAAGTGAGCCGGCTCCACCTGCTACTGCACTTCCGCTGGAGACGGTGATTGAGGACTCCCCGATGCAGCCGGAAGTTGTTGACAGCAGCGCTGCTGAAGTACGTAAGCCGCCGACTGCTGAACACATCGCCCCTGAGATTGTTTCCCAGCAAAAACCTGAGACCACGGAACCGATTGCACCTGTGTTTGAGCCAGTAGCAGAGGTGCCAATGCCTGGGGTGCAGCCATCTTCACCCAGGCCTCAGACGGAGCCCATGACAGAGGCTCCGCCGCTGTCAGTAGTAGCACCACCTCCAGTCATGGTTCTCGCGCGGCAGAGCAGCTCAGTCATCGCAGCAGAGGAGTTGATGGCGCTGGTGAGGGGCACGGGAACGACACCGAGCCATGCGACCAAAGCTGCCGACTCTGCAGCCAATGAGCTGCGCCAAGCCACACGCAAGCTGATGATGCTGCCGGACAGTCCCTCTAACGCCGCCGTCTCGCCTGCTGCCAGCGCAGCTGACGAGCTCCGGTCTATGACGCGCACGCTGCTGTCTTCCCAGCCTGGAGCTCCTCAATCGCCCATGGTCGCCTCCGCCGCGAGTGACCTGCTGCAAGCCGTCGCATTTGCGACGACTCCGCGCGCGCCTAGCGAGAGCGCACAAGAAATCACCCCGTATGAGGACGCAGTGCAGCCCGCGCCTGCGGCGCAGACCTCGTTCACAGCGCAGCCAGGACGACCCTCACCCTTGCGGCCGGAAGCATCACGCGCCATATCGGAGACGACTGCGAGGGAGCGACAGGCGGCTGCCCAGCGCGCACGAGACGCGGTTGAAGCCAAGAAGCGGGCGGAGCGAGAGCGCGCAGAGGCCGCTGCCGCTCAGCGCCGCGCGGTGGCTGAGGAGCGCAGACAGGCGGCTGAGCAAGCGCGGAAGCAGGCGGAGCAGCAGCGCGCCATGGAGCAGGCCAAGATGCGCGCTGCGGCTGAGGAGAAGCGACAAGCGATGGAGGCCGCGAAACGACTCCGGGCCGAGGAGGCGCTGGCCAAGCAACAAGCTCTGGTGCAAGAGCAGCGCCGCATGGCAGAGGCGACTCGTTTGGAGGTGGAGCGTGAGAGAGCTGAGGCTGCTGCGGCGAAGCAGCGTGCGCTGGCTGAGGAGCGCGCTCGTGCAGAGGACGCGGCTCGCAAGCAGGCTGAGCAGCAGCGTCTTGAAGCTGAGGCTGCATTAGCGCGCGGCCACGCGGAGCGTATGCGCATTGCGGAGGAGGCTATGAAGAAGAGGGTGGCTGATGAGGAGGCCGCAAAAGCGCGCAGAGCAGTTGAGGAGCAGCGTCGCATGGCAGAGGAGGCACGCCAGCAAGCAGAGCGGACTCGTGCAGAGGAGGCGGCACTGGCACGCAGCCTGGCGGAACGCCAACGGATTGCAGAGGAAGCGGCAAAGAAGCGGCTTGCGGAGGAGGAGGCTGCAAAAGCGCGTCGTGCTGCGGAGGAGCAGCGCCGCCTCGAAGACGAAGCGCGGCAGCAGGCGGAGCGCAATCGTGCGGAGGCAGCGGCGGCCAAGGCGAAGGCACTGGCGGAGGAACGCAGAAGAGAGGAGCAGGCAGCCGCTCAACGACTTGCAGCGTTGGATGCGCAAGCGCGTGCCTTGGCTGAAGAGCGCATGCGTGTGTCAGCTCAGAAGAAGGCGGCCTCTGCATCACGCCAGGCGGCGTTGAAGAAGCAGGTGGTCCTGGTCCACAGAGAGGAGCTGGAGCAGCAGCAGCGGGTGGTGGATGCACCCCCGGTGCCGCAGGTCCTCCCGACGGAGCGCCTCTTGCACCATGACACTGCCGCCGCCGCCGTGCCTCGACCAGTGCAGCAGAAAGCCGCTCGACCGAAACAGCAGGTGGCGGCGACACCACCGCCAGTTGCGGCGGAAGCGTCTGTTGATGCGCTGCCTCCTAAGAAGGCTAAGAAGACAGCGGACGTGGATGAAGAGCCAACGACTGATTGGTACAAGATCCGCAGATAACAACGTGACGTTCCACGGTGGAATGCTACCCGGTTCGTGTCATAACGAGCATGAAGTTGTTCGCGGGCATCGACACCACATCTGTGCGCTTAAGACCGTGCTTGGCGCCGACGTCTAAAACGGCATCTATGTCTCTGTAGCCCCAAGTGCTGTCTCGTGCCCGCAGCGACTCGTCGAAGGATGCATTTCCTTCGGATGTGTGCTGACCACCCCGCAGGAATGGGCCGTAGATGAACAGATGACCGCCCGCTTTCAGTCCGTCTGCTGCGAGGGCGAGGAGGCCCGTCGTGGCAGACCAAGGAGCTATGTGCGTGAGGTTCACTGCTAGCACAGCAGCCAGACTTCCCGCCGAGACGCAGTTCGGCAGTTTTCCTGCCGACGAGTCCAGCGGAACTGCAGGCCTCACGTTGGACAGCGGTGTGCACTGCCTGTCGATCACGACCAGGTTGTCGGCCTGGAACTCGGTCGGCTGCCACTCAAGGTGAGTGAATGCAGTGGCAAGATGAGAAACATGGACTCCATGTCCACTGGCCACTTCTAAAACCAAAGATCCAGCGGAAAGCGCCTCCAGGAAGGGCCTCAGTGCAGCTTCTATGGGGGCTTTGTTGCGCTGTGCGGCACTCGTGCTCTGGACAACATTATGCGTCTCGCCGCCGGCCTGTGCCATGTGTAGACGATGACGAGCTCTGC
>Ga0164297_10005224_pt1 | contig 11225 bp, 8 predicted proteins | sample GEODES058metaG_FD_113539 | JGI IMG/M metagenome (GOLD analysis project Ga0164297, IMG submission 113539) | Dystrophic lake water microbial communities from Trout Bog Lake, Wisconsin, USA - GEODES058 metaG | ecosystem: Environmental > Aquatic > Freshwater > Lake | place: USA: Trout Bog Lake...
CAGGTGCTCCTCGCGCAGCGTGTTGCCATCCACCCGCTGCTCGATGAACCGATCCAGGCCGGTGATCTTGAGTACCTCGGGAGTGTTGGCGCTGGCCGACACCACGGCGATACCCAAACCGGCGGCCGAGACCGCTTCCAGGTAGCGGCGCGATCCGTCGAACACCTCGACGCCCTGTTCGTGCAGCACTTTGTTGAACATGTCGTTCTTGCGGTTGCCCAGTCCGTAAATGGTGGCGGGGTCGCCCGCGCCGCCGGGGTCGTCGGGACTGCCGTCGGGTATCTCGATGCCGCGGCTACCCAAAAACGATCTGACCCCATCCTCCCGTTTTTTCCCGTCCACGTATCGCCGGTAGTCGGTGGCCGGATCGAAGGGGACGAACTGTTCCCCGGTGCGCTCGGCCCGTTCGGACAGGTAGGCGTCGAACGTCACCTTCCAGGCCTTCCCGTGGACACTGGCGGTATCGGTGAGCACCCCGTCGAGGTCGAATAGACACGCACTCACACTCTCCGGCAGACCCAGCTTAGAACTCACGGGACCTCACTCCTCTATGCCTGTCTATGCCTGGCGGGTGCCTACATGGTGCGCTACATACTTCACCACGCCGGGACACCCGCCGCCAAGCGTTATGGGTCGCCGCCGGCCGATTGGAATACGGGCACGTCGTGGCCACCGTCTGCGGCCTGGCGGCATCGACGGACACTAGACTGACTTGTCGTGGCCGAACCTGCCGAGGGCGATGCTCCCGCGACGCCGACCCAACCCGTGCTTGTCATCGACTTCGGCGCGCAGTACGCGCAGTTGATCGCCCGCCGGGTCCGCGAGGCGCGGGTGTATTCGGAGGTCATCCCGCACACCGCCTCGATCGAGGAGATCGCGGCTCGCCGCCCGTCGGCGCTGGTGCTGTCTGGCGGGCCGGCCAGTGTCTACGCCGAAGGCGCCCCGCAACTCGATCCGGCGCTGTTCGACCTCGGGGTGCCGATCTTCGGTATCTGCTACGGCTTCCAGGCGATGGCACAGGCACTGGGCGGGACCGTCGCCCACACGGGAACCAGCGAGTACGGCCGCACTGAGATGAAAGTGCTTGGTGGCGAACTGCATTCGGGTCTTCCGAATGTGCAGCAGGTGTGGATGAGTCACGGCGACGCGGTCACCGCCGCCCCAGACGGATTCGACGTGGTCGCCAGCAGCGCGGGTGCGGCCGTGGCCGGCTTCGAGAGCCGGAAGCGCCGCCTGGCCGGGGTGCAGTACCACCCCGAGGTGATGCACTCCCCGCACGGGCAACAGGTGCTCAGCCGTTTCCTGCATGACTTCGCAGGACTGGGCGCTGACTGGACTCCCGCCCACATCGCGGGCTCCCTGATCGAGCAGGCGCGCGCTCAGATCGGTGATGGCCACGCGATCTGCGGACTGTCCGGCGGCGTGGATTCGGCGGTGGCGGCGGCGCTGGTGCAGCGCGCCATCGGCGATCGGCTGACCTGTGTCTTCGTCGACCACGGGCTGTTGCGCGCCGGCGAGCGCGATCAGGTGCAGCGCGACTTCGTCGCCGCGACCGGCGCCAACCTGGTCACCGTCGATGCATCGGACACCTTCCTGACGGCGCTGTCAGGGGTGATCAACCCCGAAGGCAAGCGCAAGATCATCGGCCGTCAGTTCATCCGGGCGTTCGAGGGTGCGGTGCGGGATGTGTTGGACGACAGGGACGTTGAGTTCCTGGTGCAGGGCACGTTGTATCCGGATGTAGTGGAGTCCGGTGGGGGCAGCGGCACTGCGAACATCAAGAGCCACCACAACGTCGGCGGTTTGCCCGCCGATCTGAAGTTCACTCTCGTCGAGCCACTGCGGCTGTTGTTCAAAGACGAGGTGCGCGCCGTCGGTCGGGAGTTGGGGCTACCGGAGGAAATCGTTGCGCGACAACCTTTCCCGGGGCCCGGGCTGGGAATCCGGATTGTCGGCGAAGTCACCGAGCAGCGGCTCGACACTCTGCGGAGTGCCGACGCGATCGCCCGCGAGGAACTCACCGCCGCCGGGCTGGACACACAGATCTGGCAGTGCCCGGTGGTGCTGCTGGCCGACATCCGCTCCGTCGGGGTGCAGGGCGACGGTCGCACGTACGGTCACCCGATCGTGCTGCGGCCAGTGTCCAGCGAGGACGCCATGACCGCGGATTGGACCAGGGTTCCCTACGAGGTGCTGGAGCGCATCTCGACCCGGATCACCAACGAGGTGCGCGAGGTCAACCGCGTGGTCCTGGATGTCACGAGCAAGCCGCCCGGCACCATCGAATGGGAGTGATCCGGGCGGTCTCGGTTCACCGCGACTGACGCGCTTGACGGTTGTCAGAGGGCGGGTGTTTACTCCTGGGTATCGAACATAAGTTCGAATACAGCGGATCGGGAGGCTCGTCATGACTGCGGCTTTCGCCTCCGGCCAGCGCCGGGCGCTGCGGCTCGAGGGCCGGGCTGAGCAGCTCGAATCGCTTCGCCGGCAGATGGCTTCGTTGGCGGGTAGGACGGCAGTGCCCGGGGCGGCCGCCGCCCGCGCGGACGATGTGCTGCCGGGCCCGGGGTCCGTACTGCCGCTCCCGCGGTGGCTCGCGGATGCGCTGCCGGCTCCGTTGCCGCGGGGTTCGGTGGCGGTTCTGACCGGAGCCCGGTCGCTGGTGCTGAGCGTGGTGGCCGCGGTGACGGCGGCCGGGGGCAACGCGGTCATCGTCGGCCAGCAGGACATCGGACTGCTGGCCGCCGCGGAAATGGGGGCGGATCTGAGCCGGCTCGCGGTGATACCGGACCCCGGGACCGATCCGGTGGAGGTGGCCGCAGTCCTTGTCGACGGCATGGACCTGGTGGTCCTCGGTCTGGGCGGCCGGAAGGTCCCGCAGACCCGGGCGCGAGCAGTGGTGGCGCGGGCCCGCAGCAGGGGTTGCACGCTGTTGGTCACCGACGGCGACTGGCACGGGGCGCCGACGCGGCTGGAGGCCCGGGTCTGCGGCTACGAGATCACTCCGGCCCGCCGCGACACACCGGCACCCGGATTCGGTCGGATCAGCCGGGTGCGGCTCGAGGTCGGCGGGCTGTGTGCGGGACGGACGGTCCCCCGGGCGCGGGCGGGGTGAGGGCGGGTGTCCAGTGCGTCCCGGGTGCCCAGTGCGTCCCGGGTGCTGGCGATCTGGTGCATGGACTGGCCCGCGGTCGCCGCGGCCGCGGCGGCGGGCAGGCCCGTGACGGACCCGGTCGCGGTCACGGTGGCCAACCGGGTGATCGCCTGCTCGTCGGCCGCCCGTGCGGTCGGAGTGCGCCGCGGGTTGCGACGTAGGGAGGCGGCGGCGCGGTGCCCACACCTGCACGTCGCCCCCGCCGACGCCGACCGTGACGCCCGCTTCTTTGAGGGGGTCGTCGCCGCGGTGGACGATCTGGTGCCCCGCGCCGAGGTGCTACGGCCCGGCCTGCTGGTGTTGTCGGTGCGCGGCGCGGCCCGCTATTTCGGCTCCGAGGAAAGGTCCGCCGAGCAGCTGATCGACGCGGTGGCTGTGAGCTCAGTGGCCGGCGCCGAGTGTCAGGTCGGTATCGCCGACCAGTTGCCCACCGCGGTCTTCGCCGCGCGGGCGGGCCGCATCGTCGAGCCGGGGGGCGACGCGAAATTCCTGTCCGCATTGTCGATCCGTCAACTCGCCACCGAGCCCAGCCTGTCCGGTCCCGGGTGGGAAGCGCTGACGGATCTGCTGTGGCGGATGGGGATTCGCACCATCGGGCAGTTCGCCGCGCTGCCGGCCACCGACGTGGCCTCCCGGTTCGGGTCAGACGGTGTGATCGCGCACCGGTTGGCCCGCGGCGAACCCGGGCGGGGACCGTCCGGGCGGGACGCGCCGCCGGAACTCGAGGCGACGCTGGACTGCGATCCCCCTATCGACCGCGTCGATGCCGCGGCATTCGCCGGGCGATCGCTGGCCGGCGCGCTGCATCAGAAACTGATGGGCGCCGGAGTGGGATGCACCCGGCTGGCCATCCATGCCGTCACCGGGAGCGGCGAAGAGCTGCAGCGGGTATGGCGGTGCGCCGAGCCGTTGACCGAGGACGCCACTGCCGACCGGGTGCGCTGGCAACTGGACGGATGGCTGAGCAGCAGGACACGCGATTCACGGCCCACCGCGGCGGTGACGCGGCTGCGGCTGCAGGCCGTGGAGGTGGTGTCCGCCGAGGCGTTGCAACTGCCGCTGTGGGGTGGCTTGGCCGAGGAGGACAGATTGCGGGCCCGTAGGGCGCTGGTGCGGGTGCAGGGTCTGCTCGGCCCGGAGGCGGTGCAGGTGCCGGTGCTGTCCGGCGGTCGCGGGCCGGCCGAGCGCATCACGTTGACCCCGCTGGGGGACGAGCCGGTGCCGCGGGCCGACCCGGGTGTGCCGTGGCCCGGTCGACTGCCCGAGCCGTCTCCGTCGGTTTTGCTGGATGAGCCGGTGGAATTGCTTGATGCTCAGGCGAACCCGGTGGGGGTGACCAACCGTGGTGTGTTCTCGGCCGAACCCGCGCGGATGGTCGTCGGCGGCGCCCATGCCCGAGATGAGCGGCTGCGCTGGTGGGCGGGTCCCTGGTTGGTCGACGAGCGGTGGTGGGATCCCGACCGGGGAACCGCGGGGGGCCGCACCGCTCGTGCCCAGGTGTTGCTGGAGAGCGAACGTGCGCTGCTGCTGTGTTACCGCCAGCGGCGCTGGTACCTGGAGGGGAGCTACGAGTAGGCGGGCACCCTCACGGTCTCAGCGCGAAGGACCCGACCCGCTCGATGAACCGGTCGAAGAACATCGCCGGGTCCACGCCGACGCCGACGAGCGCGTTGGGCTCCCGGCTTCTCGACCAATCGGCCACCGTGATCCCGCGGCTCGGGGTGTCCGCCAGTTCCACGTCGATCGTCGCGGCCCGGGTCGTGACCAGTTGTGGATCCAGCGCCACTGCGGCGGCCAGGGGATCGTGCAGATAGGCGACATACCCGTACCCGCGTTTCTCGTGGGATTCGAAAGAGAACCGCATCGCATCCACGAGCACCTCGATCAGTCGGGACGGCCCGGACGCCGTGCCCGCCCTCGCGAGATCGGCCATCATGTCCGGCGTCATCGTGACCCGCCGGGTGAGGTCCAACCCGCAGACGATCGGGAGCCGTCGCCGCCCCGACCAGCCGGCGAAGACCTCACTCGCGGCCTCCGGGTCGACCCGGATGTTCCATTCGGCCAGCGGATCGACGTTGGGATCGACGTTGGGATCGACGTTGCGATCGACGTTGGGATCGACGTTGTCCCCGAACGCGCCCCCCATGATCACCAGCCGCCCCAGTAGCGCCGGCAGCTCGGGCTCGGCGCGCAGCGCCAGCGCGAGGTTGGTCAGCGGCCCGGTGACGAGGCCGGTCAGGGTGCCGGGATGCGCGCGTGCCGCCTTGACCCACGCCGCGGCGGCGTCATGTGCCGTGAGCCGCCGCTGCGTTCGGGGAAGCTCGGCGTACCCCACTCCCGTCGGGCCGTGAAATGCGGAGTGGCGCGGCCACTGACCGCGCAGTGGCCGGTCGGCCCCCCTGGACACGGGCACAGCTGTGGCACGGCACAGTTCGAGTAGGCCGAGGTTGTTGGCGCAGACCTGATCGACGTCGATGTTGCCGCCGGTCGAGGCGATGCCCACCACGTCGGCGTCCCTGCTGGCCAGCAGGTACACCAGCGCCATCGCGTCGTCGATGCCAGTGTCGACGTCGACGAACACGGCGCTCACCGGGGCTTACCCCTGGAAGTCGCGGATGCCGTCCCAGTCCACGAGCGTCCAGCCTGTTGCCGGGTTCCCGGTGATCACCACGTGGCCGATGTTGGGCAGCGGGTGGGTGGTCGCCAGGCTGTGCTTGCCGTTCCTGGTGTTCATCAGCACCCAATACATGATGGAGTTCAGGTGCGAGAACACCACGGGCTTGCTGTGCCCGCTGTCGTAGATCTTGTCGACGGCAGCGGTGAATCGCTGGTTGAACTCCTTGCCGCTCACTGAACCCGGGATGGTGTCCGCGAGGTCGCCCTTGAGCCAGTCCGCGGGCGCGAGCAGGTACGTCGTCGCAGCCGTCGAATCGGGTTTGCCCTCGAACCAGCCGGCGCCGATCTCCTGCAGTCCGGGCAGCACGTCCACCTGCTTGTGGAGTTCGGCCGCCATCGGTGAGGCCGTCTGCTGGGTCCGGACCATGGTGGAGGCGTAGACGGCGTCGAAGTCGTGCGGGGCGCGCGCCAGTTGTTGGGCCTCCGCCTCGCCCTGGGGAGTCAAGCCCGGGCCCGGCGTGGCGGTGTTGATCACCCCTGCGGCGTTGGACTCTGACTGCCCGTGCCGGATGAAGGTCAACGTGATGCTGCGGGCCTGCGGTGATCCTCCGCCACAGGCTGCGACGATCAGCGTCGCGGCCAAGACCGCAACCGTCTTCAAGGCCTTTCCGGTCGTGTTGTGCGTTGGCATGGGAAATGGCATGGCAAGTAGCCTGCCTTGTGAAAGCTCCGGTGGGAAGTGTTTGGGACGGTTGTATTCCGAAAATATTGGAAAGGGGACCCCTGTGGCCATTGACCCGAGCGCCGTCGGCGCGGTGACGGCGCCGATGCTGTTCGACTGGACGGACCGCGAGACGCTGCTCTACGCCCTCGGTGTCGGCGCCGGCCTCGACGACCTGCCGTTCACCACCGAGAACAGCCACGACATCGCCCAGCAGGTGCTGCCCACCTTCGCGGTGATCTGCTGCCCGGCGTTCGGGGCGTCGGGCAAGGTCGGGACGTTCAACTGGGCCATGCTCCTGCACGGGTCGCAGTCCGTCCGGCTGCACGCGCCGCTGCCGCCTGCGGGCAGGCTGTCGGTGGTCTCCGAGGTGGCCGACATCCAGGACAAGGGCCAGGGCAAGAACGCGATCCTTGTGCTGCGCGGGCGTGGCACCGATCCCGACACCGGGAAACTGATCGCCGAGACGGTCAGCACCCTGGTGATCCGCGGCGAGGGCGGCTTCGGCGGCGTGCCAGGCCAGCGGCCGGAAGCGCCCGAGTTTCCCGATCGCGAACCCGACGCCCGCATCCCGCTGCCCACCCGCGAGGACCAGGCGCTGATCTACCGGCTCTCCGGTGATCGCAACCCGCTGCACAGCGACCCGTGGTTCGCGCGCGAGATGGCCGGGTTCCCCAAGCCGATCCTGCACGGGCTGTGCAGCTACGGCGTGGCGGGTCGCGCGTTGGTGGCCGAGCTGGGCAACGGCGTGGCGGCCAACGTCACCTCGATCGCGGCACGGTTCACCTCTCCGGTGTTCCCCGGCGAGACGCTGACCACGCTGATCTGGCGCACGGGACAGGGTAAAGCGGTGTTCCGCACCGAGGCCTCGGGCGCCGAAGGTTCCGGTGTTCGCGTGGTGCTCGACGATGGCGCGGTGGAATACGCCACGGAGTAGGCGACCCTGTCAGTGTGCTACCGGCTGCTTGACCTCGCCGGTGCATTGCTGCCACGCGAACTCCGAACCTTGGACGCGATCCACCTGGCAACCGCTCAGCGGCTCGGCGTCGATCTCGGCTGGCTCTGCACGTACGACGATCGAATGCGCGCCGCCGCCGAGGCGCTGGGCATGGCCGTGGTCGCGCCTTCCTGAATCACGGGCCTGAATCACGGGCGGGACAATCGAACATAAGTTCGATAGACTCGGCGTGTGGAGTGCCGTGGGCTGGTCTGACGGGCCGCCGAGCTGGGCGGAGATGGAGCGCGTGCTGGACGGCAAACCGCGCCATGCCGGCGCGCCCCCTGTGCCCGGCGACGACGCTCCCCTGTCGCCCAAGCGGGCGAGGTACCAGCCGCCGGCGGGCGGCCGGACGCTCCGCTCGTCCGCCGCTGACGCCGTCGCCGTTGCCTACGCCGAGTTGCATGCGCATTCGGCGTTCAGCTTCCTCGATGGGGCCAGCACCCCGGAGGAGCTCGTCGAGGAGGCCGCGCGGCTGGGTCTGCGCGCCCTCGCGCTGACCGACCATGACGGCCTGTACGGAGCGGTGCGGTTCGCCGAAGCGGCCGCCGAACTCGACATCCGCACCGTGTTCGGGGCCGAACTGTCCCTGGGGCCGACCGCCCGCACCGAGGAGCCCGATCCGTCCGGGCCGCACCTGCTGGTGCTGGCCCGCGGCCCGGAAGGTTACCGACGGTTGTCGCGGCAGCTGGCCGCCGCCCACCTGGCCGGCGGCGAGAAGGGCAAGCCGCGCTATGACTTCGACGCGCTCACTGAGGCGGCCGGCGGGCACTGGCACATCCTTACCGGATGCCGCAAGGGCCATGTCCGCCAAGCCCTTTCCGTCGGCGGCCCGGATGCCGCGGCGCGGGCGCTGGTCGACCTGGTGGATCGGTTCGGTGCGCGACACGTCAGCGTCGAGCTGACCCGCCACGGACACCCGCTGGACGACGAACGCAACGCAGTACTGGCCGGGCTGGCCTCGCGTTTCGGCGTGGGCGTCGTCGCCACCACCGGGGCACACTTCGCTCATCCGTCGCGCGGGCGTCTGGCCATGGCGATGGGCGCCATCCGGGCCCGGCGGTCCCTGGATGCCGCCGCCGGATGGCTGGCCCCGCTCGGCGGCTCGCACCTGCGGTCCGGCGAGGAGATGGCCCGACTGTTCGCGCATGTGCCCTTTGAGGGCCCTGATGTGGTGACCGCCGCCGCCGAACTCGGCGAGCGGTGCGCCTTCGAGTTGGCGCTGATCGCGCCGCGGCTGCCGCCGTTCGACGTGCCGGACGGGCACACCGAGGACAGCTGGCTGCGGCAGTTGACGATGACCGGGGCGCGTGGCCGCTACGGCTCGCCCGGCGAGTCGCCGCGCGCATACGCCCAGATCGAGCACGAGTTGAACGTGATTGCCCAGCTGCAGTTCCCGGGCTATTTCCTGGTGGTCCACGACATCACCCAGTTCTGCCGCCGGAACAACATCCTGTGTCAGGGCCGGGGATCCGCGGCCAACTCCGCTGTCTGTTATGCCCTGGGGGTCACCGCTGTGGACCCGGTGGCCAACGACCTGTTGTTCGAACGGTTCCTGTCGCCCGCCCGCGACGGGCCGCCCGACATCGACATGGACATCGAGTCCGACCAGCGCGAAAAAGTCATCCAGTACGTCTACGACAAATACGGCCGCGACTACGCGGCACAGGTCGCCAACGTCATCACCTACCGGGGACGGATCGCTGTGCGCGACATGGCCCGCGCCCTTGGTTTCTCGCAGGGCCAGCAGGACGCCTGGAGCAAGCAGATCAGCCGTTGGAACGGACTGTTCGACTCCCCCGAGGTCGAGAACATCCCCGAGCAGGTCCTCGACCTGGCAAGTCAGATCCGGAACCTGCCGCGGCACATGGGTATCCACTCCGGCGGCATGGTGATCTGCGACCGCCCCATCGCCGACGTCTGCCCGGTCGAATGGGCGCGCATGGCCAACCGCAGCGTCCTGCAATGGGACAAAGACGACTGCGCGGCGATCGGTTTGGTGAAGTTCGACCTGCTTGGCCTGGGCATGCTGTCGGCGCTGCACTACGTCATCGACTTGGTGGCCGAGCACAAGGGGATCGAGGTCGACCTGGCCCGGTTGGATCTCTCCGAGCCGGCGGTGTACGAGATGCTCGCCCGCGCCGATTCCGTCGGAGTGTTCCAGGTGGAGTCGCGGGCGCAGATGGCCACCCTTCCCCGACTGCGTCCGCGGATCTTCTACGACCTGGTGGTGGAGGTGGCACTGATCCGCCCCGGCCCCATCCAGGGCGGGTCCGTGCACCCCTACATCCGGCGGCGCAACGGCATCGACCCGGTGGTCTACGACCACCCTGCGACGGAGAATGCGCTACGGAAGACGCTGGGGGTGCCGCTTTTTCAGGAACAGCTGATGCAGCTCGCGGTGGATTGCGCCGGCTTTTCCGCCGCGGAGGCCGACCAGTTGCGCCGCGCCATGGGCTCCAAGCGTTCAACCGAGCGGATGCGGCGGCTGCGCGACCGTTTCTACGACGGCATGCGGACGCTGCACGGCGCCCCCGAGGAGGTGATCGATCGGATTTACGAAAAGCTCGAGGCCTTCGCCAATTTCGGTTTCCCGGAAAGCCACGCGCTCAGTTTCGCGTCGCTGGTGTTCTACTCGTCGTGGTTCAAGCTGCACCACCCGGCGGCGTTCTGCGCGGCGCTGCTGCGCGCCCAGCCGATGGGTTTCTATTCGCCGCAGTCCCTGGTGGCCGACGCGCGCCGGCACGGCGTGACGGTGCACGGTCCGGACGTCAACGCCAGCCTGGCCCACGCCACCCTCGACAACGCCGGCACCGAGGTGCGTCTCGGGTTGGGTGCCGTCCGCCAGATCGGCAACGACCTTGCCGAGAGATTGGTAGGGGAGCGAAAAACCAACGGGCCGTATGAGTCTCTGTTGGATCTGACCACCCGGCTGCAACTGAGCGCGCCGCAGGCCGAGGCGCTGGCGACGGCGGGGGCGCTCGGCTGCTTCGGCATGTCGCGACGGGAGGCGCTGTGGGCGGCCGGGGCCGCTGCCACCCAGCGCCCCGACCGGTTACCTGGGGTGGGCTCGTCATCGCACATCCCGGAGTTGCCGGGGATGAGCGAGCTGGAACTCACTGCCGCCGACGTCTGGGCCACCGGTGTCTCCCCGGACAGCTATCCGACGCAATTCCTGCGGGCTGATCTGGACGCGATGGGGGTGCTGGCCGCCGGGAAGCTGCTGAGCGTTCCTGACGGCGATCGCGTGCTGGTCGCCGGTGCGGTAACCCATCGGCAGCGTCCCGGGACGGCCCGGGGGGTGACGTTTCTGAACCTCGAGGACGAGACGGGGATGGTCAACGTGCTGTGCACGCCCGGGGTGTGGGCGCGCCACCGTAAGGTGGCGCAGACGTCGCCGGCGCTGTTGGTTCGCGGGCGACTCCAAAATGCCAGCGGCGCGATCACCGTCGTCGCCGAACGACTGGGCCGCATCACTCTCGGCGCCGGCTCCACGTCGCGCGACTTTCGTTGAGTTGTCTTGCGCGAACGTGCCCAGAATGCCGGCGAAGAGCGGCGTGTCGCGGACAAACGCGCACCCTCGGGGATGGGGGCGGGGGCGGTAGTCTCCACGCATGACTCTCAACCTGTCCGTCGACGAAGTCCTCGCCACCACCCGCTCGGTTCGCAAGCGCCTGGACTTCGACAAGCCGGTGAGTCGTGAGGTCTTGATGGAGTGCCTCGATCTGGCGCTGCAG
>Ga0164297_10005227_pt1 | contig 11222 bp, 10 predicted proteins | sample GEODES058metaG_FD_113539 | JGI IMG/M metagenome (GOLD analysis project Ga0164297, IMG submission 113539) | Dystrophic lake water microbial communities from Trout Bog Lake, Wisconsin, USA - GEODES058 metaG | ecosystem: Environmental > Aquatic > Freshwater > Lake | place: USA: Trout Bog Lake...
CGCCGCGGTGAAGCTGTCGCTTTCATACATCGGCACCCGTGGGTCGCGGTCGCCATGCAGCAGCAGCATCGGGGCGGTGACGTTCTGCACGTGGCGGATGGGGGAAATCCGGTCGAACAGCGCATCGTGCGTGCCGGGGAAGCCGTATTCATGCGCGCGATGGGTGGCGCGCCACGGTCCGGTACGTTCCAACAGGGTGACGAAATCGGCGATGCCATAGAAGTTCACCGCCGCTTTCCACAGCTCCGGCTGCAAGGTGGCGGCCGCCAGCACCACCCAGCCGCCATAGGACTGGCCCATGATGCCGATGCGGCTGGCGTTGATGTTCGGCTGGGCGGCCAGCCAGGCGCGGCCGGCTGCGAGGTCTTCCAGCACATGCGGGCGCAGTTCCAGTTCGTCGGCATCCATATAGGCGCGGCCGTAGCCGGTGCTGCCGCGCATATTGGGCATCATCACCGCGAAGCCCTGGCTGAGCAGTAGTTGGATGTCCGGGCGGAAATTGGCGCGGGTCTGGCCGGACGGGCCGCCATGCACCCAGACCACGGCGGGGTAGCCGCCCGGCGGTGGCGGGGTGTTGGGCAGCAGATACCAGCCGGGGATCATTTTGCCGTCGAAGGTTGGCCATTCGACCAGCGATGGCGCGACGAGGCTGGCAGGGTCTATGCCGGAATCGGCCAGTACATCCGGCTGCACGAGCGGCGTAGCGGTGCCGTTCTGCCAGAGCCAGATGCCGGACGGGAAGGTGGGGCCTTGCAGGCTGAAGGCCAGCCGGGCGCTGTCCGGCGACCAGGCGAGGTCGGCCAGCACGCCTTGCGGCAGGGCCACCACCGCCCGGTCGCCATCGGCGGGGCCGACGCGCAGCAACGCGTAGCCGCGATCATTCTCAATGGTGGCGAGCAGCGTGCCGTCCGGCGATAGCGACCATGCTTCCACATCGCGGCCCGGCGGGGCGAAGAGTTCGGTGCAGGCGCCGGTGGCCGGGTCCAGCCGGCACAAGCGGATAAAGTCGGTGCCGCCATGGTCGGTCATGCCTTGCAGCAAAGCCTCGCCCTTCACCCAGCGCATGGCGCTGTAGCGGCTCGGCGACGGGCGCGGCATTTCCGCCAGCGCGCCGGTGGCGACATCGAGCACGTGCAGCCGCTGATCGCCGCCGGACAGATCGTGGATGACGGTGAGTTTGCTGCCGTCGCTGCTCCAACTCGGCACCGTCAGGATGCCTTCACCCTGCACCAGGGTGCTGACGGCACCGGTGGCGAGGTCCATCAGGTGAATGTCGAAATAACGTTCATCGCGCGCGTTGGCGGCATAGGCGATGCGACCGCCATCGGGGGAGAAGCCGCCGAGATCGTGGATGACTTCGGGTGCCGCGGTCAGGGCGCGCGGGGTGCCGCCGGGTTCCAGCAGCCAGAGTTGCTGGCGTTCGTCGCCGCCGGCATCGATGCCCCAGATCAGCCGGTCATCATTTGGCGCCCGCCGCAAGGTTGCGACCTTTTCCTCATGCGTGCTGAGTTGTTGGGCGTTGCCGCCATCGGCATCCATCACCCAGACCTGCGGCAGGCCGCTGCCGAGCGGCTGGGTGCCGCGCAAATGGAAGATGCGGGTGCCATCCTTGGAAAAATTCGGCCCGCTGGCGGTGCTGATTTTTACCCAGGCATCGGTCGGAATGGTCATGTGCGGTTGCTCCAGCGGATTGGTGCCAGTGTAACCGCGCCGCGATCAACGTCCAGTCAGCAACTTGCGCACGCCGCGCAACAACAGCCCGCGTGGCAGCAGGCGCGGCAGCAGGCTGGTGAGTTGGTTCTGCGCGCCGGTAACGATCAGCCGCTGGCCGGCCAGCGTGGCGCGGGCGCCGGCTTGCGCCACGGCGGCGGCGCTCATCGGCCGGCGCATCGCCAGCTTGCCGCGCATGCCGGCGACGGCCGCGAATTCGGTTTCGGTGGCGCCGGGGCACAAACACGTGACGGTCACGCCGGAGCCTTGCAACTCAGCATACAGCGCCTCTGACAAAGCCAGCACATAGGCTTTGCTGGCGGCATATTCGGCCAAACCGGGACAAGGCATGAAGCCGACGATGGAGGCAACGTTGAGGATACGCCCGGCGCGGCGTTCCAGCATCGCCGGCAGGTAAAGCCGGGTGAGGGCGGTGAGCGCGGTGATGTTTACCTGGATCATGGCCGCCTGCACGCCGATATCCTGGCTGGCGAAGGCGGCATAGCCACCGAAGCCGGCATTGTTGACCAGCAGATCCACCGGGCCGGTGGTGGCGAAAATCTGCGCCGGGGCGTCGGCGGCGGCAAGGTCGGCCACCAGCACCCGGGCGGTGCGGCCGAGTTCGGCGGCCAGGGTATCCAGCCGGTCCCGGCGGCGGGCGAGCAGGATCACATCGTAGCCGGCATGGGCAAATTCCCGCGCCAGATCGGCGCCAATGCCAGACGATGCGCCGGTAATCAGGGCTGTTGGCATGATGGCCTCTTTCGGGTTGCGGGTGACGTTACCATGTCTGGAGCCAACCACGCAGGAGTGTGCGCGATGAAAGCGATTTGGAACGGCCAGATCATTGCTGAAAGCGATGATATCGTCACGGTGGAGGGCAATGCCTATTTCCCCGCGGTGGCGGTGAACCGGGCGTTTCTCAACCCGTCCACCCACAGCACCGTGTGCGGTTGGAAAGGCACGGCGCGCTATTATAGCCTGCAAGTGGAGGGGCAGGTGAACCCGAATGCGGTTTGGTACTATCCGGACCCGAAGCCGGCGGCGGCCGAAATCGCCGGACGGGTCGCGTTCTGGAAAGGGGTGCAGGTGGTCGCCTGAGCCTTCCGCCCTCGTCGCAAGCGGGTTAAACCGGCGGCGGAATATGGGAGGACGGCATGGACGGACGTTTCGAGGGCCGGGTGGCGGTGGTCACTGGCGGAGTTTCGGGCATTGGTGAAGCGATTTCCCGCCGGTTGGTGGCGGAGGGCGCGCGGCTGGCGATCTGGGATGCCAACGCCGCCGCGCTGGCGCAGGCCAATGCGCAGTTCGGCACCGAGGTGCATACCGTCCATCTCGACCTGACCGACGCGGACGCCGTGGCGGCGGCGGCGACCGGCACCGCGCAAGCCCTCGGCAAGATCGACATCCTGGTGACGAGCGCCGGCATTACCGGGCCGAACATGCCGACTTGGGACTATGCCGTCGCCGACTGGAAGCGGGTGATGGATGTAAACGTGAACGCGCTGTTCTACTGCAACCGCGCCATCGTGCCGCTGATGCAGGCCAATGGCTATGGCCGCATCGTCAACATCGCCTCCATCGCCGGCAAGGAAGGCAACCCGAACGCAGTGGCCTATTCGGCCTCGAAAGCGGCGGTGATCGGGCTGACGAAGTCGCTGGGCAAGGAGTTGGCGAGCAGCGAAATCCGGGTGAACTGCGTAACCCCGGCAGCGGTGCGGACGCCGTTGTTTGAGCAGATGAGCCAGTCGCAGATCGACTTCATGCTGTCGAAAATACCCATCGGCCGTTTCGGCAGCGTTGATGAGGTGGCGGCGTTGGTGTGCTGGCTGGCGAGCGAGGAAGCCTCGTTCAGCACCGGGGCGGTGTTTGACGTTTCCGGCGGGCGGGCGACGTACTAAGGCAGGCGGGCGACGTACCAAGGCAGGTGGGCGATGCCGGCAGCGGCCGGCATCGCCCATTGCCTACAAATAGCCGGCGCCGGCTTCTTCGGCGAAGCGGCCCGGCGGACCTTCCCAGACGATGCGGGCGTGTTCGAGCACATACACCCGATCCGCATGCGGCAGGGCGAAGGTAACATTCTGTTCGCCGAGCAGGACGGTGATATCGGTGGTTTGGCGCAACGCCTCCAGCGCTTTGGAGAGCTGTTCGAGGATGACGGGCGCCAGGCCTAGGGTTGGTTCATCGAGGATCAGCAGCTTGGGCTGCATCATCAGCGCGCGGGCGATGGCGAGCATTTGCTGTTCGCCGCCGGAGAGGGTGCGCGCGGCTTGATTTTGCCGTTCCTGCAAGATCGGGAACAGGTCGAACAGCCAGGCCAGTTGCCGGGCGCTGACCTCCTTGGGCAAATGCTGGCCGCCGAGGTCCAGGTTTTCCCGCACGTTCAACTCGCCGAACAACTCGCGGGTTTCCGGGCATTGCACGATGCCGCCGCGGGCGATGGCGGCCGCAGAGCGGCCGGCCAGACTTTGCCCGTTCCAGGTCACGGTGCCGGAGGCCGCCACCAGGCCGGAAATGGCGTTGAACAAGGTGGTTTTGCCGGCGCCGTTGAGGCCGACGACGGAGACGAATTCGCCTTCGCCCACCGTGATCGACACGCTGTCGAGCGCCTGCGCCTTGCCGTATTGCACGCTGAGATTGTCCACCCCGAGCAGCGGCTTGCGGGCGAGGCCGCCAGTATCCGGCCGGGCGGCAACTTCCAGCTTGCCGCCGAGATACACGCGGCGGACGGTTTCGTTGCGCATCACCTCATCGGCGGTGCCATGCGCGACGTATTCGCCGAGATACATCGCCAGCGCGCGGTCCACCAAGGCGGCGACGCTTTTGACATTGTGATCGACCAGCAATACCGCGTGGCCTTCGGCCCGGAAGGAGGCGATGAGTTCGGAGAAATCCCCGACCTCGGTCGCGGTCAGCCCGGCGAAGGGCTCATCGACCAGCACCACCTTCGGGTTGCGGGCGATGGCTTTGCCCAGTTCCAGCCGGCGCAGATCGGCGAACGGCAAGGTGCGCGGCAGGCGGTGCATGACGGCGGCGAGGCCGACGCGTTCGGCAATCATCTCCGCTCGTTCCCGCACCGCACGGTTGGCGCGCAGCATCAGCAGATCATCCGGCAGTAGCGCCAGGATGATGTGTTCCAGCACGGTTTGCCGGTGCAGCGGCCGGGCGTGCTGAAACACGATGCCGATGCCCTGGCGGGCGATTTTGTGGGTGGGCCAGCCGGCGACGTTGGTGCCTTCCAGCAGTACCTCGCCGGCATTGGGGCGCTCGATCCCCATGATGCACTTCATCACGGTGGATTTGCCCGAGCCGTTCGGGCCGATCAGCCCGAGGATTTCCCCGCCGGCGATGGAGAAACTGATATCGCTGACCGCGATCAGCCCGCCAAACCGCTTGGTCAGGCCTTTGACTTCCAGCAACGGGGTCATTCCCGGCCCTCCGGACGCAGCAGGCGGCCGAGGAAGCCGCCGGGGAAGAACAGGATCATCACCAAGGCGGTGGCCGAGACGAAGAAGGTGGCGAGCTGGCCGATCGGGCGCAGCAATTCATTGCCGATGATCAGCAGCACCGAGCCGAGGGCGGCGCCGAGGATGGTGCGGCGGCCGCCCATGACGGCGGCGATGATCACCTGGGCGCCAATGGTGAGATCGACCACCGTGCCAACCGAAACGGTCGCGAGGTAGAAGATCAGCATCGCGCCGGCCAGGCCGGAGAAAATGGCGCTGACGGCGAAGGCGACCATTTTGTGTTTGGCGACGTTGAAACCGAGCGCCGAGGCTTCAATCGCATCCTGCCCGCTGGCTTGCAGGATCAGCCCGGTGGGCGAGCGTGACAGGCCGAACAAAATCGCCCCGCTGATGGTCATGAAGCCCAGCGCGTACCAGTAATTGCCGTTATCGGAGATGGTCAGCACGTCCGGCACGTCTAGCCCGATTTCCCCGCCGGTCACGCCGGAGAACAGCACCAGCATGTTTTGCAACAGCAGCACCGCGACCAACGTGATGAGGCCGAAATACGGGCCTTTCAGCTTTAGCGCCGGCACCGCCAGCACCATGCCGCCAACCATGGCGGCCAGGCTGCCGGCGATCAGGCAGGCCCAGATCGGCCAATGCTGATAGTGGTTCAACAAGGCGGCGGTATAGGCGCCGACGCCGACGAGGAAGCTGGGGCCGAAATTCACTTCGCCGGCGAAGCCGAACAGCAAATCCCAGGCCATGGCGATTACGCCATAATAATAGCCCACCGTGAGCAGGCCGAGGATGTAGCCGCCAACGCCGAAGGGCAGCAAAGCCAGGCACAGCAGGATGAGCGCCAGCAGCGGATAGAGCCGGGAGGTGCGCATGTCAGCGCCGCCCCATCAGGCCCTGCGGCCTGATATAGACCACCGCCACCAGCAGCAGCAGCACCGGCACGGTGCGGATGGAAGGGGCGATCAGATAGGCGGTGAAGGTTTCCAGATACCCCACCACATAGGCGGCGATCAACGAACCGGACACACTGCCCAACCCACCGAGCACCACGATGGAAAACGCGCTGGCGGTGAGCGTGCCGACATTATCGGAACTGACGCCGAGGAAGGCACCGAGCAGCACGCCGGCTAGCCCGACCAGTACGCCGTAAATGCCCCAAACCAGCAGGTAGATATGGCTGAGTTCGTAGCCGAGCAGCGTGAGCGCGCGTGGGTTGATCGCGGCCGCCATCAGGGTTTTGCCGGCCTTGGTGCGGTTGACCAGCAGCCAGAGCAGGCCAATCACCGCCCAGGCGATCACGGCGGTCATGATTTTGTTGCTCGGTGTGCGTTCGCCAAAAATCATCACCACGCCGGAGATCAGCGGCAACACCGTTTTCGGGTTGTTGGTAAAGAAATAGGCGACCGCCTCGGCCAGCATAATGCCCCAGATCAGGGTGCCGGTGAGCACGAAGATTTCCTTCTCCTCGCCGGGGATGGTGCGGGAGGTTTGGATCGGCCGCACCACCAGCAGATAAGTGGCATAGGCGAAGACCACCCCGGTGACGACGCCGGCCAGAGCGCCGCCGAAGGGGCCAACCGGTAAGGCGCCGGCCACCGCCCAGGCGGCCACGGCGGACACCACCATGATGGCGCCGTGCGACAGGTTCAACACGCCGGAAACCCCGAACATCAGGGTGAAGCCGATCGCGCCGATGGCGTACAGGCTGCTGATAGCAAACCCGTCAATCAGAATCTGAATTGCCTGCATAATCGTCCCAACAGCACCGAACCGGGCGTGGAGATAAAGGGGCGGGGTTGGGTGTGCCCAACCCCGCCGCCCGGCTTAGTTGCCGAGTTTGATGTTCGCCGGGAAGCGCAGCTTGCCGGTCGCCGCGTCCGCCGGCCACACCGTAACCGTTTTGCCACCTTGCCACTGCACCATCAGGCCGGAAACAAAGCCGGGCCCGATTTTCATGCCATGGGTGAATTTGCTGTCCTGGCCGAGGAACTGGATGCGGCCGATGGTGCCGACCCAGTCGGTTTTTTCCATCGCGGCGACCAGTTTGTCCGGCTCGGTGCTGCCGGCGCGCTTGATGGCATCGGCATACATGTAGACGTCGTCATAGGCAGTGTAGCCGGCATAGCCGGGGGTGATGCCGTATTTTTTCTCATACGCCTGCGCGAACGGGATGGTTTTCGGCGTCGAGGCCACGTCCGGCGCGGAGACCATGTTGAAGACCACGCCCTCGGCGGCGCCGTTGGTATCTTTCCAGAAGGTGCTGCTGCTGGCCTGGCTGGAGACGCCGAACATCGCCATCGGCACTTGCTGCTGCTGCCACTGCACCGTGGGCTGCACACCGACATGGCTGATGCCGGTGACGATCACATCCGGCTTCAGACCTTCAACTTTGTTGAAGATCGGGGTGAAGTCCGTGGTATCCGGCGAGAGGCGGATATGATCGACCACCTTGATGCCGATGCCGGACAGGCATTTCAGGTATTCCTCGTCGAGCGGCACCGTCCAGGCGGCGTCTTCGCTCATCACCACCGCGGTCTTCACCTTCATCTGGGTGACCAGGATATCCTTGCCGGCTTCGCACACCGCGTCCGCGATCTGGGTGGAGGCGAGGTAGCCATGGAAGACATATTTCTGGTTAGCGTAGTCATCATGCACGCGCTGGGTGATCACGTCGCTGGCGGCGCCGGGCGTGATCATCGGCAGCTTCATGCGGGCCGACCATGGTTGCAGCGCCAGCACGACTTCGGACACGTAGCTGGCAATCACGGCCACTACCTTGTCCTGGTTGCCGGCGCGCTGGAAGGCGCGAACGGCGTCGGCGGCGGAGTTATGGTCGTCATATTCGACGATTTCGATCATGCGGCCATTGATGCCGCCGGCCTTGTTGATTTCCTCGGCGGCCAGTTTGGCCCCGTTGGGAATGGCGACGCCGGAGATGGCCGAGGTTTCCGCGATGACGCCGATCTTAATCGGGTCTGCCGCCTGGGCTGCCAGCGGCAGGGCCAACGCACCAGCCAGCACGGATGCCAGCAGGGTTGCCCGACGCTTCGAATGCGAAATTTCCTTCATCCGGACGTGCTCCTTTGCAATCGCGATGGTTCCACCGCTTGCCTTATTCTCAACGCTATTTGCGCGCGCCGGTCAAGGGTCGGCGGCCCTGGACGGCGGGCGGCAGGCCAGCGAAGATGGGGCAACATTGGAACGCCAGGAGTATCGCCATGATGAACCGCCAGATCGTGCTTGCCGCCCGCCCGACCGGAGCCGCCGGGGTGGAGCATTTCCGCCTGCAGGAGGCGCCGATCCCGAGCGTGGGAGAGGGTGAGGTGCTGGTGAAGACCAGTTTTTTCTCGGTCGATCCCTATATGCGCATGCGCATGAACGACGTGAAATCCTATGCCCCGCCGCAGAAATTGAACGAGGTGATGGGCGGTGGCTCGGCGGGGATTGTGGTGGAAAGCCGTTTCCCTGGCCTGGTAGCGGGCGATGCGGTGGTGATGGGCGGTGGCTGGCAGGAATATGCGCTGCTGCCGGGCAAGACCTTGCGCAAGGTAGACGCCAAGATTTTGCCGCTGGAAGCCTATCTCGGGCCGGCCGGCATGACCGGGGTGACGGCGTGGCACGGGCTGTTCAACATCATCGCGCCGAAAGCGGGGGAAACCGTGCTGGTGTCCGCCGCCGCCGGGGCGGTGGGCAGCGTGGTGGGCCAGTTGGCCAAGCAGGTTGGCGCACGGGTGGTGGGTGTGGCTGGCGGGGCGGAAAAATGCCGCCACGTGGTCGATGATCTCGGGTTTGATGCCTGCGTGGACTACAAGGCTGGCGATCTGGCCGCCGCGTTGCAGGCCGCCTGCCCGGACGGCATCGACGGCATTTTTGAGAATGTCGGCGGCGTGGTGATGGACACCGCCTTGCGCCACATCAACACCTTCGGGCGGGTGGCGATTTGCGGCCTCATCAGCGGCGGCTATGGCGGCGGCAAAATGCCGATGGCCGATATCACCACGCTGCTGACCCAACGGGTGCTGGTGAAGGGGTTCATTCTGTCCGACCATGCCGACGTGTTCCCGGTCGCCTTGCCGGCGTTGGCGTCCAAGGTGGCGGCGGGCGAGATTAAATGGCGGCGGACCATTACCCAGGGTATCGAAAACGGGGCTGCGGCGTTTATTGGCATGTTGGCCGGGGCCAATACCGGCAAGGCGCTCGTGCAGGTGTAAGCCCGGCGCGGCGGAAAAAAAGGCCGGTGCGAGCACCGGCCTTTTTTGCGTCTGCCCACTTGGTGTTTGCCCGCAGGGATTAGCGGTTGCTGCCATCGCGGGCTTCGGCGCCGGTGTTGTAGAAGGTGGTGGCGCCAGCTGCTTCGATGTCCATTTCATGCGTATGGACGGCGGCACGATACTGGTTGGCATCCTGGGTCAGGGCAGCGGCCTGCTGATACGGGCGGGCATCGGCGTCGTGGCCCTCATTGGCCAGGGCCGCCCCGGCGCCGAGCGCCATGGTAGCAACAGCGGCAAGCAGCAGGGATTTCATGTTGGTCATCTGCGGTCTCCTGTATAGATCCTGATGTCCGAACCTTGGGGCATCGTATGGTCGGGCCGGCCATCCGGTCTCGATGGAGGACTATCTGGACCTGTTCGCCGGGGACGATAATCCGGATTATGCGCACGAGATTTATGCCGAAAATGATGAAAAGCGGAGCAAGAGCGTTGTGGACCTGATCGCCGGCTTGCGGGCCTTTGTGCGGGTGGTGGAACTTGGGTCGTTCTCCGCCGTTGCCCGCGAAACCAACACCAGCCAGTCGGCGATTACCCGATTGGTGGGCCAGTTGGAGGAACATTTCGGGGTGCGGCTGTTTCACCGCACCACCCGCCGGCTGAGCCTGACCGAGGAGGGGATGGCGCTGCTCGACCATGCCCGTCGGTTGCTGGCGGACGCCGATGCGATGCAGGAACAGGTTGGCGCGAGCAGCACCCAGCCGACCGGGCTGGTGCGGGTGGGGCTGCCGGTTTCGATGGCGCTGCTGCTGGTGCCGCGTCTGCCGGTGTTGTTTGCGCAATATCCCGGCCTGTCTGTGGAATTGCTGGCGCAGGATCAGATGCAGGACCTGGTGGAAGCACAGATGGATCTGGCGGTGCGGGCGGGGCCGAATGTTGATAGCTCGCTCATGACCCGCGCATTGGGGACATTCCATTGGCTTTTTGTTGCGTCACCGGACTATATAGCCCAGGCTGGCACGCCGGCCACGCCGGAGGATTTGCGCCATCATACCTGCATCGTCCGCACACCCTCCCTGGTGCATGGGCAGTGGCGCTTTACCGTTGGGGGTGAGGAGCGGGCGGTGGAGGTGCATGGGGCGGTATCGGTGAACGAGAGCGCAGTGGCGCGGCGGGCGGCGCTGGCGGGGCTTGGGATCGCCCGGTTGGACGAATTGCACGTGCACGATGATTTGCAATCCGGCGCCCTGGTGCAGGTGCTGGCGGATTATCCGACCGCGCCGGTGCCGCTGTATCTGGTCTATCCCTCGCGCCGGAATCTGGCCCGGCGCACGCGGGTGGTGATGGAGTTTCTGGTCTCGCAGGCGGCTTTGGGGCCGCGGCGGCGCGCTTAGCGGTACGGCCCCAGAGCGGCGGCGAAACGGGCCACGGCGGCTTCGCCAAAGGCGTTCGGCAGCAGGCCGGGCGCGCGGTCATAAACCGGGATGCCCATGCGGGCGGCGACCAGGCGTTTGCCGTAACAAATCAGATGATCGACGGATTGCATGACGAAGACGATGGCGGGCAGGATGTCCCGGTACAGTGCCTCCGCCGTGGCCGCATCGCCGGCTTGCATGGCGGCGTAGATTTTTACCTGGGCTTCGAAACAATCCGGAGCGGGAATGAGGCCGGCACAGCCGGCGCGCAGATTGTCCGGCAGTTCCAGCCCGCCGCGCCCGTTGAACACGGCGAGATTGCCGTGTGTTTCCTCCACCACACGGGCGATCAGCGTGGCCGGGCCTTCGCCTTTCACCACCCGGAAATTGGCGTGCCGGCGGGCGAGTTCGGCGATGCC